>WNFP01021740.1_pt1 | contig 11688 bp, 8 predicted proteins | sample 5400201 | NCBI WGS metagenome assembly WNFP01 (sample SAMN13153355, study PRJNA577476) | soil metagenome | isolation source: 115 cm saprolite under Madrone tree | place: USA:California | collected 2016-06-14
TTGTTCGACTTATTCGCCGAAGAAGTCGGAGCGACACAAAAGTCGCTCGCATATCGATTGACATATCGAGACCGAAGTCGCACACTGACGAGTGATGAAGTGAACGAAGTGCACGCCAGGATTCGCGAAAGACTGAAACGCGAGCTGGGCGTCACACTTCGCGAATAGTTCTTTGAAACTGTGAGAGTCGTTTGTTGAGGGTTGGGAAGAAAACCAGTGCTTTTCGCTCAACTCTCAACTGACGGCTCTCAATCCATCTCGAGTGGTTGATGCAAATTTTTACCCTGCGATGTTCGAGATTACAGGTGGGATTCCCGAACCGATATTTGACGAACCTCAGGAGGCTGAGTCGCTCGCAGAATATGGCAGGCCTTGATTGGAAGTCAGACGCTGCGGCGACGGTCATCCACCCGTTACGAAAAGGGAACGGGAGATCCGCCTAAACGGCATCGGCGGGGTAAACTTGAAAACCCGGATCGAAATTTCGATCCGGGTTTTTTTTGTTAAAGCGTTAAAGAGTTGAAGAGTTAAAGAATTAAAGAAGACATCGCAGGCACGGGCCTGGCTATCCGCTTCAACGCTTCATCGCTTCAACAGATTTGAAAACGGCGCGCGGAGATCGATAATGCGCAGTGACGTGCGCACACTCCTAGCCCTCGAAGACGGTCGATATTTCGAGGGTGAATCCTTTGGCGCAACCGGCACTCGGGTTGGCGAAGTTTGTTTCAATACCGCCATGACCGGCTATCAGGAGGTGCTGACCGACCCATCATATCGCGGACAAATCGTGGCGATGACCTATCCGTTGATTGGAAATTACGGGATCAATTCGATCGATCAGGAAAGCTCTTCGCCGCATGTCCGCGGATTCGTCATAGAAGAATTGACGGAAGTTCCGAGCAACTGGCGCTCCGAAATGACGCTCGACGATTATTTGCGCAAATGGAATATCCCTGGTGCAAAAGGGATCGACACGCGCGCCCTCACGCGGCATCTGCGTACCCGCGGTGCGATGAAAGCCTGTTTAACTACGGAGGAGATTTCGCCTGAAGAAGCGACGCAAAAGGCGATCGAAGGCGAGGGCGTGATCGGGATGGATTACGTTCGCGAAGTTTCAACGCAAAAAATTTACCATTGGGATCCTGAGGACAAGCTGAGCGCGCCGTGGTCGATTCCCAAACCGCGAGATGGAGAAAGCAGGCGGGCGTTGCCTCCGACCCGATTTCGGATCGCCGCGTACGATTATGGCATCAAACAAAACATTCTGCGCCTGCTGCGCCAGAAAGGTTTTGAAGTGACCGTTGTGCCGGCGACAACGATGGCAGACGAAGTGCTCGCGCTTGATCCCGACGGAATTTTTCTCTCTAACGGGCCTGGCGATCCCGCGGCGCTGCCATACGCGCACAAAACCGTGCACGATTTGATGGGCAAAAAACCGATCTTCGGAATCTGTCTCGGCCATCAAATTCTCGGCTTCGCGTTCGGCGGCTCGACATTCAAATTAAAATTCGGCCATCGCGGCGCCAACCAGCCGGTAAAGGATTTGCGCACCGGCAAAGTGGCCATCACTGCGCAAAATCACGGATTCGCCGTCGATGCGCAGTCGCTTCCTTCGAATGTGGAAGTCACGCACATCAATTTGAATGACGGCACGGTGGAGGGAATGCGTCACAAGGAATTGCCCATCTTTAGCGTGCAATACCATCCGGAAGCGGCACCCGGCCCGCACGATGCCTCGTACTTTTTCGATCAGTTCGCGGACTTGATTGAGAAGCAGCGGTAGCCGCCGCCGTGTGGGCGGCGCAGCATTCGCGATCCAGCAACTTCAACGTCGCGCTTCGCACAGCGAAGCGACTACAATTGACCAACGCGCCGAGCAGCCGACATTGTCTCATGTTTAACTCAAGTCCAAGTCAACCGAGCGTTTTGAAAATTGCAGTCGTTGCGACGTTTATTGCAGCACTCGCAGTTTCCCCGTTAGCGCTCGCGCAAGAGCATGAACACGGAAAACAAGACCTGACCGCGGCGGCCGAGAAAACTGTTACCGGCGAAGTGGTGGATATGATGTGTTATGTCGATCATAATGCCGTCGGCGAAAAACATGGGCAAACGTGTGGCGCCAAATGCATCAAAAGCGGTGGCCCGGTGGGCGTCGTTGAAAACGGTAAAGCTTATCTTGTCGTGGGCGAGCACAAGCCGATGAACGATCAGCTGGCGGAGTACTGCGGCAAAACCGTGACGCTCAAGGGTAAAATGGCCGAACGCGGCGGCATCGCGATGCTCGAGAACGCCGAGATCGTCAAGCAATAATTGTAGCCGTTTCGCTGTGCGAAACGCGCACGTCGCCCGCAGGGCGACGGCTACAGCGCCCTATTTATAATACGGCCTGAGCGAGGGACGAAGCTTCCCCACTCGAAGAGCCGTTTCGATCTGCAAATCAGAAACGGGCGCATCAGTGAGCTTCCGAATCTCGCCTGCCTCAAGTGCCGCGACCGGCAACAGGGGTCAGAATGCCCTGCAAATTTAACGGGTCCGCAGCGCTCAGCGTGATCAGTTCGCCATTTGGCGGCACCTTGCGAATGGAACGCAACAAACCAATAGCTTCGGGCAAAGCGAATTGTTCGCCGCTGATTCCCCCCACAAAATAGCCGCCGCGAATCTCGCCGCGCGCTTCCCACCTGCGATAGATTCGCCCCAGCTCGTACCAACCGACGCCGAGACTTTCGCGTTCGAGCAAACGGCGAAACACAATGCCGTAGCGACGCAGCAACGTCCGCGCAAATTTCTCGATCGCAGCGTCGCGCGCGGAACTTTCCGCTCCATTTGCTGACGGTTGCGATCTGATCTGCGTTCTCAACAACGACCAGCGACCAGCAAACTCGATGCTCGCAAGACTTGTCTTGCGCCGGCGTTTCCCAATGTTCCGGCCAAATGTGGGGCGTTTATTCGATGGGACGAGGAGTGCACGCAAGCCATCGAAACTATCTGAAGTCACCAGACCGAGCGCGGCAAGCTGCGACAACGCCTCTTCAACTTGAGAAGGTAGCAGACTGCTCCGCCACACAAGCTCAGCGAAGAAGAGCGCGCCACCGCTTTGCAGCGCCTCAAAGACAGTTTGGCTTCCGATCGAAAGTTCAATCGCGGAATTCGGCTGAGTAAGCATCAGCCAGTCCTGTAGATTCTCGCGCTGGCAAAGTGCGATTGGGCTTGACCGTAGTGGCGCCGAAACACGCCCGTTCGGATTTTGCGGTGCGCTCAAACGTCCCCAGCCGACCCGACCAGAAAAACAAAGCCGATCGAGCCATTCGGGATCGTAATCCGTCACGCGCGCGGCGAGCACCGCCGACTCCCAAGCCGCCAGCGGCAACTCGCAGCCGTCGAGTTGTTCTAACACCGATTGCAAACCCTCCAGTCCTTCGGCGCGATGATCGTCGTCGACTCGCTGCCACGCCAACAGAAACCGATAGAAATCCTGTGCGGAGACAGGTTGAATTTCGGCGCGCAAACGATCGATTGTGAGTCGATGAATGCGCGCGAGCAATCGCCGGTCGCACCATTCTTGTTCGGTGGCGTTCGGATGAAATTTGCCGCGCAGAATAAAACCCTCTCCTTCGAGCCCGAGCAATCCTGTTTCGATGTCTGACCGCGAAAGCTCCAGAACGTTTTCGAGTTGAGTCACAGTCACCGGACCGCAGACTTCCATTCGTCCGCGAAGCAATTCGCGTATCGCGTTCGATCGCTCCCAGTTTTGCCGCTGCGACGATTCAGGTGCGGCGATTTGAGGATCGACATTCGACCCCAGATAAATCGTTCGCAGCATCGGCAAACGCTCAGCGCAAACCCAGAAGCTTTTCTCGCCAACTCTTAATGCCGTTGCTCGTTTCGCCGCGATCAACTCGTTCACTACCTGCTCCGCCGCGGCACCGTTCCCTTCATGACAAACTGTGCGCTGAAGTTCATCGCCCGTCATGACAACCAGAAGCATCAATGCCTCGTGCAATTCATCGGCATTTGTTGCTTCCGGCCACGCTTCCTTTTCGACTTTCTCAATCGCGGCGCCATCGAAAACGCCGAGCCCATCGCTGCCGTTTCGGTCCGACGCGCGCCGCGTATAAACCGCCTGCGTCCGGCGTTCTTCCAACGGCGCATTATCCAGAAATGCGTAGGGCCGCGCGTTCAGGATCTCAGACGCGAGCGGCGACGGCTCGGGCAAATCGAACGCGACACAGCCGATCTCACCCTGTTCCATCCTGCGCAATACCTCCTCCAAGCCTTCGATGTCCATCGCTTCGGTCAGGCAATCGTCGATTGTTTGCTTCACGAGGGGGTGATCCGGAATTTCACGATCACCAACGATGTGCTCGAGGCACGCGAGCTGGTCCGGGAAAACTGCCGCGAGAAGATTCTCGGATTCCATCCGTTGCAGCGGTGCGGCAATTTTTGCGCCGCCGCGAAATCGCGGCACGGCAAGTGAACGCGTCGCATTCCAGCGCCAGCGGATCGCGAACATCGGCGCATCGAGCAAAGCTTGAACGAGGACATCGCGCACCGTTTTGGAATTCAGATAACGAAAGACTTCCTCGAGCGGAAAGGAATGCTGCGTACCGAGCGAAATCACGATCGCGTCGTCCGTGGCCGCCGCTTGCAGCTCAAAATTAAATGAACGACAAAAACGCTTTCGCAACGCGAGACCCCATGCACGATTGATGCGATTGCCGAAAGGGGCATGCAAAACGAGTTGCATCCCGCCCGATTCATCGAAGAAACGCTCCATCACTAAAGTTTTCTGTGACGGAATTGCCCCGAGCGCTCGATAAGTATCTGCGAAATAGTCGCCGAGTTGTTCGGCGGCTTCTGTCGGCAATTTCATTTCAGAGACGAGCCAATCGCTAACGTCTTGGCCGTCGCTGAGCAATTTTTCGATTTTCACGCGAAAATTTGAAACAGCTTGCGAAAGTTCAGCGGTGCGGGCAGGCGCTTCGCCCAGCCAAAATGGAATTCCCGGCGGCTGACCTTTCGCATCTTCGACGCGAACCACGCCGGAGTTCACGCGTAGAATTCGCCACGATGCGTTGCCAAGCTGAAAAATGTCGCCCGCGAGACTTTCGACCGCGAAATCTTCGTTCACAGTGCCGACGAACGTATCGGACGGCTCAAGTACAACGCGGTAATCGGCATTATCGGGAATTGCGCCGCCGGATGTGAGTGCAGTCAATCGCGCGCCGCGGCGACCGCGGATTCGATGATTCACTGCATCGTGATGAATCAAAGCAGCACGCCGACCGCGCTTGGTGCTGAACCCTTCAGCAAGCATGTTGACGACGCTGTCGAACTCGTCGCGCGTAAGATTTCGGTACGGCCACGTCGAATGGACGAGCTCGAAGAATTCATTTTCATCCCAATCTTCTGTGGAAGCCGCGGCGACGATTTGTTGTGCCAGCACATCCAGCGGTTTTTCTGGAATGCTGAGACGATCGAGCTCGCCACGGTGCACACAACGAAGTAACGCCGCGCATTCGACGAGTTCGTCGCGGCTGAGGGGAAAGATGCGCCCTTTCGGTAAACCGCCGCGCTTGTGCTCTGCGCGGCCGACGCGTTGGAGCAGGGTGGCGATGGAGCGCGTCGTCCCAAGCTGGCAGACGAGATCCACCGAGCCAATATCGATGCCCAACTCAAGTGAAGCCGTGGCAACGAGCGCCTTCAATTCGCCGCGCTTCAATCGATCCTCGGCATCAAGGCGCAGTTTCGCAGAAAGACTTCCGTGATGCGATGTGACCGCGTCCGCGCCGAGGAGTTCGCTGAGGTGATGCGTCACTCGCTCGGCCATTCGGCGCGTGTTGACAAAAACCAATGTGGTCCGGTGCGCCTGAATCAGCTCCGCAAGCCGACGGTAGATTTCCTCCCAAACCTCATTCGACATCACCGCTTCCAGCGGCGAACTCGGGAGCTCAATCGCAAGGTCCAATTCACGCCGATGGCCGATGTCGATGATTTCGCAGTCAGGGTTGCCGGCGTCGTCCACTGCACGAGCGCCGACCAAAAATCGAGCTACTTCCTCGATCGGCTTTTGTGTCGCAGATAAACCGATTCGTTGGAGCGGATTTTTCGTTAGCGCAGCCAAACGTTCGACGCTCAGTGCAAGGTGCGCTCCGCGCCGGTCATCGACGACAGCGTGAATCTCATCCAGGATTAGCGTTCGAACGGTGCTTAGCATGCGTCGCCCGGAATCGGAAGTGAGCAGCAGATAGAGGGATTCCGGCGTGGTAACGAGAATGTGCGGCGGCTTCTTAATAAGCGCTTGCCGTTGCGCGGCAGTCGTATCACCCGTGCGAACTTCAGCGCGCACATCGATCTCGCGGCCATTTATTTCGCTTAATAATGCGCGGATTCCAGCGAGCGGCTCTTGCAGATTTTTGCGGATGTCGTTGCTCAACGCTTTGAGCGGCGAGACGTAAACCACCTGCGTTTCATCCGGCAAATCAGTCTCGACGCCTTCGCGGAACAGCACGTCCAGTGAAGCAAGGAACGCCGCCAGCGTTTTGCCGGAGCCCGTGGGCGCAGAAATCAGGACGTGTCGGCCGGATTGGATTGCGGGCCAGCCGCGCACTTGCGGTTCGGTTGGTGATCCAAACGTTTGCTCAAACCACCGTGCGACCGCCGGATGAAATTGGAACGAGCGCATTGAAAACCCTTTCGACGGAGCCATTACGCTAATTCAGACCGCGCGAAAGAAAAGACGTGGGTGCGGTTCACCGACCCGCCCGCGGGCGATTGAGGTCAATGGCCCCTACCGTCGCTCGCAGCCCGATCACTTCGCGAAGCATCCGCAGGCTGTCACGAAAAAAACTAACTTTGCTTCCTTCAGCGTGATTCCAGCGGACTGGAATTTCCCGAGTGCGTAATCCAGCGCGGTGCGCGAGAAAAAGCAGCTCGACGTCGAACGCAAAACCATTGACCCGCGCCGCCTCCAGAATCGGTCGGCAGACGTCGAGCCGAAAAGCCTTGAACCCGCATTGCGTGTCCCAAAATGCCAGGCCGGTCGCGACGCGCACGAGCAGATTGAAAACACGGCCTCCTTGTTCTCGTCGCCAAGGTTGGTGAATGCCGATCAAACTGCGATCAAGCGCGCGCGACCCGAAAGCAATGTCGACTTCGCCGCTTGCAATCGGCTCGATCAGTTTCGGCGTTTCTTCGAGCGGCGTGGAAAGATCCGCGTCAGAAAAAAGCCCGATCGGTTCTCGCGCGGCAAGTAATCCGGAGCGAACCGCGGCGCCCTTTCCGCGATTTGGAAAATTTTCCAGCAAGCGCGTCGCGACCTTGGTCTCGGATAAAATTTCGCGCGCGATTGTTCCCGTTGCATCGGTCGATCCATCGTTCACCACGATCAATTCACTTTCGGGCGCGTTGGCGGCGAGATAATCGAGCGTAACCCGGAGCGTTTCACCAATGCGCGCTTCTTCATTGAAGCAGGGAATAACGACGGCGAACGGCGGGAGCATGCAAGCCTATCCTGTCATGTTGAGCGAAGCGAAACATCTCTGATTATCGCCTTAGATGTGGCCAACTGATCAGAGATTCTTCGCTTCGCTCAGAATGACAATTCGTTTCCCGGTTCAACGATTCGACGAATCACGAAATCATTTGTAAATCTCCACGACAAACTTGCCGTTCGGATCGAGATACCCGCGATACATTCCCGCGGTATTGAAGGGCAAAGCGATGTTGCCTTGATGATCGATTGCGATCAATCCACCGGTTCCGCCAAGTTTCGCCACTTTGTCGAGAACCGCTTGGGCTGCTTCCTTGAGCGACATTGCCCGATATTCCATCAATGCCGAGATATCATGCCCAACCGTCGCCCGAATGAAATACTCGCCGTCGCCCGTCGCGGAGACAGCGCATGTCGCATCGTTAGCATAGGTTCCTGCGCCAATGATTGGCGAATCACCTACGCGTCCTGGTCGCTTGTTTGTCGTGCCGCCAGTTGAGGTTGCTGCGGCGAGATTTCCATTCTTGTCCAGCGCGACGGCGCCCACGGTTCCGTGCCGATCTTGATCGGTAATAAGAAAGGCTTTGTCTGCACCGCCGGTTCGATGTTTCTGCGCGGCTCTAATCTTCTGCAAAGCGTCCCATCGTTCTTGGGTGAAAAAATACTTTTGGTCCACCAATTCCATTCCATTCTCTTTGGCGAACGCTTCCGCGCCTTCGCCATCGATCATCACGTGGCCGGATTTCTCCATGACAAGCCGGGCCAGGCTGATTGGATTTTTCACATGGTTCAGGACAGCAACGGCACCGGCGGCAAGCGTCTTCCCGTCCATGATCGCTGCATCCATTTCGTTTGTGCCACCGCTGGTAAACACGGAACCTTTGCCCGCATTGAAATGTGGATCGTCCTCCAGCACACGCACGGCTGCTTCCGTTGCGTCGAGGCTCGAGCCGCCGCGTTTCAAAATGTCGTAACCAGCCGTCAGCGCGCGTTCCAGTCCCGCGCGATATTCGCGCTCTTTTTCGGGAGTCATGTTGGCGCGCTCGATAGTTCCAGCGCCGCCGTGGATAACGAGTCCAAATTTCTTTGCTTGCATGTTTGGCTGGTTCTCAGGGCGCTTTTCTGCTGTGGCTGTAAGAGACCTGGCTGGTTCCTGGGCGAACGCGGACGCCGCTGCACTAAAGAGCATGAAAGCAAAGAAGCAATTGGCTCCGAAAGCTCGCGCCAGTTTCATAGCAACAATGTAAGAGTTTGCTCCTGATAATGTCGAAACGTTTCATGCGAGCAGCGATGCGTTGAGCCCTTAAAGCGTTGAAGCGCTTTCACTAACCCTTGAGCGAAGTTTACTCTTTTCCCTGTCAGGAACTAAGGCGACCTTGCCAGCCATGGCAAACGCTCAACCGCCCATTCTGGTTGCCCAAGGGATCGGTCATTTCTCGCGCAATTTTCTCCGCGAAGTGGGCAGCGTCTTCTGGTTCATCGCGAATACGTTCCAAGAGACATTCGAGCGCATCCAGCAGGGACGGGTGCCATTTCGTGCCGTCAGTTTTTTCCGCCACACCCAACGCGCCGGTGTGGACTCCGTGCCACTGGTGGGACTGGTGTCGTTTTTCCTCGGGTTAACCATGGCGCTGCTGACCGGGTACCAGTTGCAACGGTTTGGCACAGAACGGTTGATTCCTGGATTGGTCGCGATCGCTTTTACACGCGAGCTTGGGCCGTTGCTCACGGGAATCATGCTCGCAGCGCGCATCGGCGCGGCCTTTACTGCAGAATTAGGAACCATGCAGGTTTCCGAGGAAGTCGAAGCCATCGAATCAATGGGCATCGGTCCGCTGCGTTTCCTGGTCGCGCCGCGCATGCTCGCGCTGTTCCTGCTGATGCCGTGTCTATCCACGGTTTCGAACATCGCGGCGGTATTGGCCAGCAGCCTGATCTGCAAAGCCTATTTCAGCATCGCCTTCCCGTATTTTCTCGATCTTGTGAAAGATTCATTGCTCATTCGCGATATCATTACCGGGATTTTGAAGAGCTTTCTCTTCGGACTGCTTATTGCCGCGATCGCCTGTTACCGCGGACTGACTGTGAAAGGCGGCGCCGCGGGAGTGGGCACTTCGACAACCTCCAGTGTCGTGACGGCGATCACGACCGTGATCGGGTTCGATACCCTATACAACGTCATTTACACCACATTTTATCCGACATGACCACGCCGAGGCACATGGTCGAGTTGCGCGATGCGTGCATGCAATTTGAAGAAAAAAAAGTGCTCGACGGCGTTTCGTTTAGGGTTGAGCCGCAGGAACGTTTGGTGATCATGGGCCAAAGCGGCAGCGGAAAAAGTACGATATTGCGCCTGATTCTCGGCATTCTCCGGCCCAATTCCGGTTCGATTTTTTTCAAGCAATTTGAAATCACTCGGTTGTCCCGCCGAAAGCTTCAGCAGGTGCGACGGCACATTGGCATGGTCTATCAGTACTCGGCGCTGCTGAGCTCGCGCACGGTTCGCGACAACGTTGCCCTGCCGCTAGAAGAGCTCACGGACAAATCACGCGAAGAGATTGACAAGGTTGTCGATGAAAAACTGGAGCTTGTGGGCATGAAGGATTCCAGGGACCTGTTCCCAGAGGAACTCAGCGGCGGCATGAAGAAGCGCGTGGCCCTCGCGCGCGCGCTCGTCCTAGAACCCGAATTGCTCCTGCTTGACGAGCCGTCGGCCGGGCTTGACCCGGTGATTGCGTCCGTGATCGACGAATTGATCATTGGCCTCAGCGAGAAATCGAAGGTCACCTCAATCACCGTAACGCACGAAATGGAGAGCGCCTTTCGCATCGCCACGCGAATGGCTATGTTGTATCAGGGAAAAATCATTGAAGAAGCCGAGTCCGAAAAATTCAAGCAATCCAAAAATCCGGTGGTCGCCCAGTTTTTGAGCGGGAGCACTGAAGGTCCGATTCTGGAAGGCAGCCTCGATGCAATTACAAAGAAATGAAATCATGACCGGCCTGCTCGTGATCGGCACGATCGCGGTGGTTGCGTTCCTTTTGGTTTTGCTCGGCGCGCCGGGATTGTTCCGGCCGCTGGTGACCTACAAGATTTACTTCGATAACGCTGCTGGAATCAAACAGGGCGCGCCGGTGATGCTGGCTGGCCGCAAAATTGGCCAGGTGCAAAAACTGTATTCACCTGTATCCCCTGAAGAAGAAAAGCAGGCGGAGCAAGCAGAGGCGGCAATTCATCCGCCCGAAGCGAATCCGAGCCCGAGCCCAACTGCAACGCCGGGCAAACCACGATTTGAAGTGCGCGTCGATGTGCAGGTGGACAAGAGCGCAAGGGTCTATCGGGACGCCAAGACGCGCTTGATGCAGCTCGGATTGCTGGGCGATATGGCGATCGATATTACTCAGGGGACCGAAGCTTCCGGTCGCGCTAAAGATGGCGAGATCTTCGCCGGAGAACGCACGCCTGATCTGGGCGACGCGGCGGCGAAGATGCTGGAAGTAATCAAGCCGGTCGCAGCCGAGGCTACTAACACGATGAAAGATCTTCAACAGACTGCACAGAATCTCAATCGTCTCACCGACGAAAATTCCGAGTTGAACCTCGCTCTCACCCAGTTCAAAACGTTCGGCGAACATCTTTCCGGTTTGACCGCGCCCGACAACGCGCTCTCACATTCGCTTACCAACATTGAAAAGATCAGCACCAGTCTTACCGAGAACGACAATATCGAGGTGACTCTGCGAAACCTTCGGACGTCGTCAGAGAAATTAAAGGTGGCGACCACCGAGCTCGAGCCAGCCGGCCAAAACATCAAGCAATTCAGCGAGACAATTAAGACTCAGCCGTGGCGTCTCATCTGGCCCTCGACCAAAAAATACGCCGAAGCATCACCAAGCCCCGTCCCCGGGCAGGGAACTATCACTGTGCGCAAAAGCGCACGAACAAGATCGCGTGCGAGCGCCACGCCCACGTCGCGCACGAGCAGCCGGTAGGATAGAGGGCGCGTCTCGCGTGGTCGCGTCAACACGCGGTCATCCTGGACGGAGTGAAGGATCTCACAAAAGGTGATTGAGCACGCTAATTGTGGTTGCGTGTCGCGCGCTTCGATTGTGGGTCCATCTCCCGCGACTGCGGGATCGGGATGACACCAAAAGCGGGTCAGCGATTACGGGCCGTAACTCTTGGTGAATTTCTTT
>WNFP01006979.1_pt1 | contig 11686 bp, 9 predicted proteins | sample 5400201 | NCBI WGS metagenome assembly WNFP01 (sample SAMN13153355, study PRJNA577476) | soil metagenome | isolation source: 115 cm saprolite under Madrone tree | place: USA:California | collected 2016-06-14
TATCTCGAGGTCGAGATCAAGCGCGACGGCAAGGTGTACTTCCAGCGCTTCCAGCGCGGCAAGCCGCAGGGACCGCTGCGTGAGACCGGTACGACCCAACAGCGCGGCACCAAGGTCACCTTCAAGCCCGACCCGCTGATCTTCGAAGTGCTCGACTTCAGCTTCGACATCCTCTCGCAACGTCTACGCGAGCTCGCGTTCCTGAACCAGGGCGTCCAGATCACGATCCAAGACGAGCGCGACCGCAAGCACCACGAGTTCCACTACCGGGGCGGCATCGTCGAGTTCGTCGAGCACCTGAGCCGCACGAAGACGCCGCTTCACAGCGTCATCTACATCGAGGGCGAGCGCGACGGCGTCGAGACGCAGATCGCGCTGCAATGGAACGAAGGCTACAGCGAGAGCATTTATCCGTTCGCGAACAACATCAACACGATCGAAGGTGGGACACATCTCATCGGTCTCAAGTCGGCGCTGACGCGGACGATCAACGCCTATGCGAGTGGCGCGAACCTCGCGAAGCGCGACGACGAGGCACTGCAAGGCGACGACTGCCGCGAAGGCCTGACGGCGGTCATCGCCGTCAAGGTTCCCGAGCCGCAGTTCGAAGGCCAAACGAAGACCAAGCTCGGCAACAGTGAGGTGAAAGGTCTCGTCGAGGCGCTGGTGAACGATAAGCTCGGGGCCTACTTCGAGGAGCATCCCGCCGACGCGAAGAGCATCGTCCAGAAGGCGTGCGAGGCGGCACGCGTGCGCGAAGCGACGCGCAAAGCGAAAGAGCTCGCGCGACGCAAAGGCGCGCTCGATTCCGGCTCATTGCCGGGCAAGCTCGCCGACTGTCAGGAACGCGACCCGGCGCTCTCCGAGCTCTACATCGTCGAAGGCGATTCCGCCGGTGGCTCTGCCAAGCAAGGCCGCGATCGCCGCAACCAGGCGATCCTCCCGCTTCGCGGCAAGATCTTGAACGTCGAGAAGGCCCGTTTCGATAAGATGCTCTCGTCACAAGAGATCCGGGTGCTCATCACGGCCATGGGCGCCGGCATCGGCAAGGACGAGCAGGACCTCGCGAAGCTGCGCTACCACACGATCGTCATCATGACGGACGCGGACGTCGACGGCTCCCACATCCGCACGCTGCTACTGACGTTCTTCTACCGGCAGTACGCGGAGCTCATCGAGAAGGGGTACCTCTACATCGCGCAGCCGCCGCTCTTCAAAGTGCGCAAAGGCAAGCAAGAGCACTACTTGAAGGACGAGACCGCGCTCGAGGATCATCTCGTCGAGCTCGGCACGCAGGACGTCCGCCTCGAGGCGGACGGCACGAGTCTCACCGGGATTGCGTTGAAGGGCCTGGTGAAGCGCGCCATCCGTTTCGAGAAGATCATGGACGTCGTCGAGCGCAAGAAGCGGCAGCGCCACGTCGTCGGTGCGATCGCGGCACTCGAGGAGAATCCGGAAGAATGGCTACGCGATCGCGCGCGCGTCGACGCGGTCGCGGAGAAGGTGCGGCATCATCTCGAGACGACGGCGCCCGAGCAGCTGCCGCTGACGTACCTCTGCGAGGACGACGTCGAGCACAACACGTCGCGCGTCACGTTTCTCACGCGCACGAACGGCGGCGGCACGCGTACGGTCGTCGACATGGAGTTCTGCCTCTCGCCGGAGTTCGAGGAGCTGCGCCGTCTCGCCGGCGAGCTGCGCGCTGCGGGTGCGCCGCCCTTCACGTTGACCGCCGGCGAGCGCGTCCTCACGGCGACGTCGCTGCGCGAGGTCGTCGACGACATCGTCCGCGACGCGCGCAAGGGCCTCGACATCCAGCGTTACAAGGGTCTCGGCGAAATGAATCCGGAGCAGCTCTGGGCGACGACGATGAATCCGGAAACCCGCACGCTGCTGCAAGTCCGGCTCGCCGACGCGTACACCGCCGATCAGATCTTCTCGACGCTCATGGGCGACGAGGTGGAGCCGCGCCGTAAGTTCATCGAGGCGAACGCACTCGACGTGAAGAACCTCGACATCTGAGCCGTGCACAAGATCCCCGTCAACATCGAAGACGAGATGCGTCAGTCCTTCATGGACTACGCGATGAGCGTCATCATCAGTCGCGCACTGCCGGACGTGCGCGACGGGCTGAAGCCGGTCCATCGCCGCGTGCTGTACGCGATGTACGACCTCGGGAACGAGTGGAACAAGGGATACAAGAAATCCGCGCGCGTCGTCGGCGACGTCATCGGTAAATATCACCCGCACGGCGACCAGGCGGTCTACGACGCCATTGTGCGCATGGCGCAGGAATTCTCGCTGCGCTACCCGCTCGTCGACGGCCAGGGAAACTTCGGCTCCGTCGACGGCGATCCCGCGGCGGCGATGCGCTACACCGAAATCCGCATGGCGCGCATCGCCGGCGAGCTGATCGCCGATCTCGAGAAGGAAACCGTCGACTACATCCCGAACTACGACGAGACGCTACGCGAGCCGGTGGTCATGCCGAGCCGGCTGCCGAACCTTCTGGTGAACGGCAGCACCGGCATCGCCGTCGGGATGACGACGAACGTCCCGCCGCACAATTTGAAGGAAGTCGTCGACGCGACAATTGCGCTCATCGAGCACCCGGACATCAGCGTTAAGGAGCTCATGCAGCACGTCCCCGGGCCGGATTTTCCGACCGGCGGCTTCATCCACGGAAAGGCCGCGATTCGCGAGGCGTAGAGCCTCATCGTCTCCGAGATTCCGTTCCAGGTGAACAAGGCACGCTTGATCGAGCGCATCGCCGAGCTCGTGAACGAGAAGCGCATCGACGGCATCAGCGACTTGCGCGACGAATCCGATCGCGAGGGCATGCGCATCGTCATCGAGCTGAAGCGCGACGCGGTGCCGGAGATCGTGCTGAACCAGCTCTACAAGATGACGCCGATGCAGGACTCGTTCGGCATCATCATGCTGGCGATCGTCGAGCGCCGGCCGCGTCTCCTCACATTGAAGCAGGTCCTGCAGCACTTCATCGGCCATCGCGTCGAGGTCGTGACGCGGCGAACGATTTTCGATCTGCGCAAGGCCGAGGAGCGTCTCCACATCCTCGACGGTCTGCGCATCGCGCTCGAGAACCTCGACGCGGTGATCCGACTGATCCGCGCGGCAGCCGATCCCGCGACGGCGCGCACCGGCCTGATGAGCGGCTTCGGCCTGTCCGAGGTGCAGGCACAAGCGATCCTCGACATGCGCCTGCAGCGCCTGACCAATCTCGAGCGCGACAAGATCCTCGCCGAGCACGCCGAGACGGTCGCGCTGATCACGCGGCTCCGACAGATCCTCGCCGACGAGCACGAGGTCTATGCGATCATCGTCGAGGAGCTGCGCGAGTTGAAGAAGATGTTCGGCGACGCGCGGCGCACCGAGATCCTCGACGCCACCACCGAGATCTCGATCGAGGACATGATCGCCGAAGAAGACATGGTGGTCACGATCTCGCACGAGGGCTACATCAAGCGGAACCCCGTGTCGCTCTACCGCGCGCAGCGCCGCGGCGGAAAGGGCAAGATCGGCACCACCACGCGCGACGAGGACTTCGTCGAGCACCTCTTCGTCGCCTCGACGCACAGCTACATTCTGTTCTTCACCACTGTCGGCAAAGTCTACTGGATCAAAGTCCACGAGGTACCGCAGGCCGGCCGCGCAGCACGCGGCAAGGCGATCGTAAATCTCTTGACGCTGCGCCCCGACGAGAAGATCTCCGCGTTCCTGCCCGTCCGGGAGTTCCAGGAGAACCGCTTCGTCTTCTTCGCCACGAAAAAGGGCATCGTGAAAAAGACGGACCTCATGGCCTACTCGAACCCGCGGCCTTCCGGAATCATCGCGATCGGCCTCGACGGCGCCGATGAGGTGATCGGCATACGGCTGACCGATGGGAAGCAGGAGATCATCCTCTCGACGCGCATGGGGCAATCGATCCGCTTCAAAGAGGAAGAGGTACGGAGCATGGGCCGCGGCGCCGGCGGCGTGAAAGGAATCACGCTCGAAGCCGACGACGAGGTCGTCAGCATCGAGATCCTCACCGAGGGCGCGAGCGTACTGACCGTCGCCGAGAACGGCTACGGCAAACGCACAGAGACCGGCGAATACCGGGTGCAGTCACGCGGCGGCAAGGGCATCATCACGATGAAGACGACCGACCGCACCGGCCTCGTCGTCGGCGTCCAGCAAGTGACCGACGAGGACAACCTCATGCTGGTCACGAGCAACGGCAAGATCATTCGGCTGCGCGTCGGCGACATCCGCGTGATCGGCCGCAACACGCAGGGTGTGCGGCTGATCGACACGGAGCCCGGCGAGCGCGTCGTGAGCTTGGCACGGCTCGCCGAGCGCGAAGAGGACGACGAAGAGCCGACACCCGCTGCGTCGTGAGCGGGGCGACAGCCTCGCCCGCGTGAGCTGAAACGCGGCGACGCGCGCCGCCCAGCGGCTACGATCGTCGGCGGCGGGCGTGACGGACGCGCGGCGGGTGCTGCTCACCATCGCGTTGCAGCAGCGCGATCGCCTCGTCGCACCAATCGACGTAGCTGCTCGCGTGACGAATTCCGCGCAGCAGGGTGAGGTAGCCGCCGAGGCGCAAGCGGTTCGACATCACCGGGCCGCTGCTGAGGAACCGCTCCAGCTCTTGGTACTTCTGCCGTCGCACGCGATAGATCTCGCGGTGCTTGGTAATCAGCTCCGTCGCCTCCTCGTTGGTCAAGAGACCGCTCGAGAAGGTCTTGAGCATCATCTCGTCTTTCACGCGCTGCGGCCGAGCGGGAATCCGCAGCCACGCGAGCAGCGCTTTGCGACCACTCTCGCTGAGCGTGTAGATCTTCTTCGTCGGACGGCCGCGTTGCTCGACGCTCCGATGCGTGACGTCGCCGTTGCGCTCGAGTCGCGCGAGCTCCTTGTAAATCTGCGGATGGCTGGCGTGCCAAAAATATCCGACGGAGCCGTCGAAGAGCTTCATCAGCTCGTAGCCGCTCAGCGGATCGTGGGCGAGCAGGCTGAGAATAGCGTAGCGGAGCGACACGGCGGACACGCCTCCTTCGGACGAGCACCCCCCTAACAGGGATGACGCCGGCGCCGCAAGTGAATAATGCCCCACCGTCCCCACGATTTCGTGCAGCAGCGGCGACGACGAGCCGTTCCTTGCGACCGCGCCGGCGATGTGCGAGACCGCGGCCGTCGTGGCGACCATCGGGGTGATCGGCGCCGGCTCCTGGGGCACGGCGCTCGCGAAGATGCTCGGCGAGTCGGGCCACGACGTCACCCTGTGGGCGCACCGCGCGGAGGTCGCGCGCGACATCGAGACGAAGCGCGAGAACACGACGTATCTGCCCGGCTTCCCGCTGCCCGTGAGGCTTCGCGCCACGGCGGATCTCGCGGCGGCGGCGCGCGACAAAGACATCGTGCTCTCGGTCAGCCCATCGCACGTCGTCCGCACGGTCATGAGCGACGCAGTGGGTCACCTGACGGGCGATCCGTACCTCGTCACCGCGTCGAAGGGGATCGAGGAGGCGACCCACCTGACGATGGCGGGCGTGCTCGAGGAGATCGTCGGGACGGCGCGCGCGAATCGCGTCTGCGCGCTCTCGGGCCCGAGCTTCGCTCGCGAGGTCGCCGCGCACATGCCGACGGCCGTCACGGTCGGCGCCCGCGACCACGAGGTGAGCGCCGCAGTGCAGCGCATCTTCACGACCGCGTATTTTCGCGTCTACTCGTCCGACGATCTGATCGGCGTCGAGATCGGCGGTGCGGTGAAGAACGTGATCGCGATTGCCGCGGGGGTGAGCGACGGACTCGGTTTCGGCTCGAACACGCGCGCCGCGCTGATCACCCGCGGCATCGCGGAAACGGCGCGTCTCGGCGCCGCCATGGGAGCGAACCCGGTCACGCTCTCGGGATTGGCGGGTGTCGGCGACCTCGTGCTGACGTGCACGGGTGAGCTCAGCCGCAACCGCAACGTCGGCCTTCGACTGGGCCGCGGCGAGGCATTGGCAGACATCGTCCGAGACATGAAAATGGTTGCAGAGGGAATCAAGAACACGCGATCCGTCCGTGCGCTCGCGGCGAAGCTCGGCGTCGAGATGCCGATCACGGAGCAAATGTATGCAATGCTGTACGAAGCGAAGCCGCCACGCGAGGTCGTGACCGACCTCATGGGACGCGGTCTCAAGGCGGAGTTCAGCCGAACCCACTGACGAGGAGCGACGATGCCGAAAGAATCATGCAAGTTCGACGGCTGCGAGAAGCCAGCCGCGGGTAAGGGATATTGCGCGGGTCACTACAAAGACTGGCGCCGTGGCTCGCTGCCCAAAGCGCGGTACAAGACGTGTACGCACGAGGCCTGCCGAAAGCCGCGCAGCATCGGCTCCAAGTGCGAGGAGCACGGACGCAAAGCTCCGGTCGCCGCCGGCGAGGCGGCCGCGTCGTAACGCTCGGCGTGCCGACGCCGGCCGCGTATCGCGCCTAACGTATCGCGCCTAAATTGACAGTCGGGGGCTGCTGTGATGGATAGGCGCGATTCCGTATGAAGCGAACCTTTCAACCGAGCAACCTCCGACGTAAGCGCACACACGGCTTTCTCGCCCGCATGGCGTCCCCCGGTGGGCGCCAGGTGCTGAAACGCCGCCGCGCCAAGGGCCGGAAGCAGCTCACCGTTTCGATTCCGCCGAAGCAGCCGAGATGACCGCGCCCGCAGGCGAGGGCTTCCCGAAAGCGGCGCGCATCCGCCGCCGCCGGGAGTACCTGGCGCTCGCTCGGACGGCGCGACGGCGGCACGCGCCGCATTTCGTCCTGCTCTGCGAGCCGAGCGACGGCGAGTCTCGGCTCGGTGTCACGGTCAGCCGTAAGGTCGGCAACGCCGTCGTACGCAACCTGGTGAAGCGGCGCGTGCGGGAGGTCTTCCGCCGCGACCCGCGCCGCCTCGTGCCGAACCACGACGTGGTCGTGATCGCGAAGCCGGGAGCCGGGGAGCTCGCGTTTCGCGCGATCGCAGACGAGCTCGGCACGGCGGTCACCGGGCGTGTCGAGCGACCGCGGACCTGACGTGCCGACGCGCCGGCGCGTCCTGCGCGAGATGGCGGTGGCGCCGCTGCGACTCTATCGGATGACGCTCTCGCCGTTCTTGCCGCGCAGCTGCCGCTTCGAGCCGACCTGCTCCGCCTATGCGATCGAGGCCGTACTTCTCCACGGGGTCGCGCGCGGCGCCTGGTTGGCGGTGCGTCGCCTGCTCCGCTGTCGGCCCGCGTGCGCAGCCGGTCTCGATCCGGTTCCCGGCGAAGCGAGCAGCTGATGGACCAGCGTCGCGCATTGATCGCTGGATTGCTCTGCCTGGTCGTGTTGGTCGTTTACCAGGAGTTGATCCGGCGCCTCTATCCGCCGCCGCCGGAAAATGTGCCGACGGCGACCGCCGAGCAGCCGACCTCCGCGCAGGCGCCGCTGCCCGCGCCCGCCAGTGAAAGCGCCGGCACCCCCGAAGCGCCAGCTGCCGTTGATCGCGGGACCGTCGTTCCGATCGAGACGCCGCTCTACTCGGCGCGCGTGGCGACGATCGGCGGTCGACTCCTGAGCTTTCGGCTGAAGCAGTTTCGGACGAGCATCGAACCATCGAGTGAGCCGCTCGAGATGGTGGATGTCGCGCCGTCGGCAGCGCCGCCTCTCGGGGCGCGCTTCATTGCCGACGACGGCAAGGTCGAGGACGACACGACGGTCGTCTACGCCGCCGATCAGCCGTCGGTCGACGTCGCGGCCGGCGCGAGCGCGATACTGAATCTACGCGGCACGTTGCCCTCGGGCGCGCCCGTCGAGAAGACGTTGACGCTCACGGGCGACACGTATCCGATCACGGTTGCCGTACGTGCCGATGCGCTGCCGCCTCGTTTCACGCACGTCGGGCTTGGTTGGCGGCGGCACGTTGCGGTCGGAAACCCGAAGGACCCGGACACCCGCTACCGGAGCGCGGTCGTTCTCGCGAACAACAAGGTCGTGCACGAAGCGCCCGCGACGCCGTCGCCGGAGGGACCGAAGCACTTCGACCCCCCGGTCGCATGGGCCGGCTACGGCGACCACTACTTTCTCGCCGCGCTCGCCGCCGAGGATCCGACGAAAGCGTCGGCCGTCGTCAGCCCGGATCCGGACGGCGTGCAGATCCTGCTTTCGGCGCCCCGCGACGCTGCGGGCGGCGCGACGTTCACCCTGTACGTCGGTCCGAAGGACGTGGAGATCCTCGAGGCCGCCAACCACCAGCTCACCCGCGCTGTCGAGTTCGGCTGGTTCGCGTTTCTCGCGGTGCCGCTCCTGCGCCTACTGCGGCTGTTTCACCGCGTGACCCGCAATTACGGGGTCGACATCGTACTGCTGACGGTGCTCGTGAAGGTGCTCTTCCTGCCGCTCTCGCAGAAGAGCATGAAGTCCATGCGCGACATGCAGCGACTGCAGCCGCAGATGGCGAAGCTGCGCGAGAAGTTCAAGGACGATCGCGAGCGCTTGAACAAGGAGATGATGGAGCTCTACCGCCGCCATCGCGTCAATCCGCTCGGAGGCTGCCTACCGATGGTTTTGCAGTTCCCGGTGTTCATCGGATTGTACCAGGCGTTGAATCAATCGATCGAGCTGCGCCACGCGAAGCTCGGACTCTGGGTGCGCGATCTCTCGGCGCACGAGTGCTACCCATGGCCCGGACAGCAGCCGACGCTCGGCTGCAACGATCTTTCGATAATGGGCCTGTCGATTCCTGTGCTCGTGATCCTGATGGGCGCCAGCATGCTGCTGCAACAGTGGCTGTCCCCTTCGACGGGCATGGATCCGGCGCAGCAGCGCATGATGATGGTCCTCATGCCGGTCATGTTCACGGTGATGTTCGTCAACTTTCCATCGGGGCTCGTTCTCTACTGGCTGGTCAACAATCTGCTGACGATCGGCCAGCAATGGTGGACGAACCGCGCGAACGCGTGAGCCATGCGATCCGTCGAGGTCGAAGGCGGATCGATCGATGACGCGATCGAGCGCGCGCTGCGTGCGCTCGGCGCCGGCCGCGATCAGGTCGAGATCGACATCCTCGAGAATGCGAGCCGCGGCGTTCTCGGGATCGGCAGACGTCGCGCCCGCGTGCGCGCGACGATCCGCGCCCCGCTCGTCCTCTCGGCGTCCGACGGCGCGGCCGCGCGTCATCCGGTCGCCGACGCGCTCGAGGGCGCGGCCGTGGATCATCCGCGGCGCGACGGCGGCGCGCAGACGGTCCGCCGGAGTGCAGACGGACGCGAGTTCGACGTCCCGTCGTTCCTCGAAGGCGCGTTGCAGCGGATGGGCGTCGCGGCGCAGGTGCGTGCAGGTGACGCCGTCGACGGCACCCGCACCCTCGAGATCGATGGCAGCGATGCGCAGGTGCTCGCGACATGTGCAGGCGACGTGCTGGCTGCGCTCGAGCTCATGGTGAACCGCGTCGCCGACCGGCACGCGACCGAGCGCATCCCCTTCAGGATCACGCTTCCGGACGGTGGTGCCGACGATCTGCCGCGCCGTGCGCGGCGGCTGGCAGAGCGCGTGCGCCGACACCGAAAGCCGGTAACGATCGAGGCCGCCGACGAGCACGAGCGGAGGGCATGGACGACCGCGCTGCAGGGCGAGCGCGGCGTCGCCGTCCGACTGAACGGATCGCGGCTGGTCATCGTTCCACAGGGGCGGAAGGGCGGCGGCACGGCCGAGCGCTGATCGTGATGCGCGACACGATTGCCGCGATCGCGACCCCCCTCGGCCAGGGCGGCATCGCTGTCGTACGCGTGAGCGGCCCCGACGCGTCCACGATCGTGGCGCGGCTCCTCGAACGCGGCGACCGTCCGCTGCGCCCGCGGCGAGTCTACGTCGGCAAGCTGCTCGATCGGGCCGGCGGCAGCGCGATCGACGAGGTGCTCGTGTTCACGATGCGCGCGCCGCACAGCTATACGGGCGAAGACACCGCGGAAATCCAATGCCACGGCGGCTCGATCGTGAGCGGCCGCGTGCTGCACACGGTCCTCGAGGCGGGCGCGCGTCCGGCGGCGCCGGGCGAGTTCACGCGCCGCGCATTCGTGAACGGCCGGCTCGATCTCGCGCAGGCGGAAGCGGTCGCCGACTTGATCGCCGCGCGCAGCGACGCTGCGCAACGGCTCGCATGGTCGCAGCTCGAAGGCCATTTGTCGGCGCGCGTCGAGACGCTGCGCACGAGTATCGTTGCAGCGCGAGCGCTGTGCGAGGCGGCGATCGACTTCGCGGACGAGGACCTTCCCGAGCTCGACAACGCGCGACTCGCGCACGAGCTGGAGCGCATCCGCGCCGAGGTCGACGCGCTCGCGGCGACGTTCGCTCGCACCCGTGTACGCTACGAAGGTGCGCGGGCGGTTCTCGTAGGACGGCCGAACGTCGGCAAGTCGAGCGTCCTGAACGCCCTCGCCGGCCGCGAGCGCGCGATCGTGACGCCCGTCCCCGGCACGACGCGCGACGTGCTCGAGGCGGCAATCACCGCTTGCGGCGTTCCGGTCGTGATCGCCGACACCGCCGGCCTGCGCGACACGAATGACGTCGTCGAGCGCGCCGGCGTCGAGCGCACCCACGCCGCGCTCGCGGATGCGGGCTGCGCGCTCGTCGTCTTCGACGGCTCCGCGCCCCTCGACACCGCCGATCACGCCGTCGCGGCCGCGGTTCGCGACCTGCCGGTCGTGGCGATCCTCAACAAGCGCGATCTGCCTGCGATGACGACGAAGGCGGACGTCGCTGCGCTCGTCGGCGACACGGCGATGGTCGAGCTGAGCGCGCTCCGCGGCGATGGACTCGGCGACCTCGAGGCCGCGATCGCGCGGGTGCTGCTTGCCGATGCGAATCGCGACGAGGCCGAGGTCGGCATCTTCCGCGAGCGTCACCGTGATGCCGTGCGCCGCGCCGCCGCCGACCTCGCGCGCGCCGCGCAGGCATTGGAGGCGGGCGCGCCACTCGAGCTCGTGGCCAGCGACGTCGCTGCCGCGGCGGACGCGCTCGGCGCCATCACGGGAGTCGTCACCTCGGAGGACGTCCTCGACCGGGTGTTTGCCGAATTCTGCATCGGCAAATAAGGTTCGACGTCGAACCGCGCGCGCGGTTCGAACGGAACCATGAGTGCACGGGTGTACGACGTCATCGTGGTCGGAGCCGGCCATGCCGGGATCGAGGCGGCGCTGGCCGCCGCGCGGCTCGGCGCCGACACGCTCGTTCTGACGTCGAATCTGGACCATGTCGGCCAGATGTCGTGCAATCCCGCGATCGGCGGCATCGGCAAGGGCCACCTCGTGAAGGAGATCGACGCGCTCGGCGGCGCCATGGCGCACGCGATCGACGCGACCGGCATTCAGTTTCGGACGCTCAACACGAAAAAAGGCCCGGCGGTACGCGCGACGCGGGCGCAAGCCGACAAGGCGCTTTACCGACGATACATGAAGCGGCTTCTCGAGTCGGCGGCGGGAGTCACGCTGCGGCAGGCGAGCGTCGAGCGCGTGCTCGTCGAGAACGGCGGCGTACGCGGCGTCGAGACGCAAATAGGCGAGGCGTTTCTGGGGCGCGCCGTCGTGCTGACGACCGGCACGTTCTTGAAGGGCCTGATCCACGTCGGCCGGCATCACTACCCTTCGGGCCGCGCCGGCGACTTCGCCGTGTTCGGATTGAG
>WNFP01004131.1_pt1 | contig 11685 bp, 8 predicted proteins | sample 5400201 | NCBI WGS metagenome assembly WNFP01 (sample SAMN13153355, study PRJNA577476) | soil metagenome | isolation source: 115 cm saprolite under Madrone tree | place: USA:California | collected 2016-06-14
GTCAAGAAAAGGCTAACTTAATGTCAAGTGAGGGATATGTCCCCAACCCTCTTTCACCCGCTGAACTCAAGAAACTCGTTCTGGGCGCAATACAGGATAACCCAAATCCAGAAACGTATCACGCACTTTACGATCACCGGAACGAGGGATTACTACCGATGATGTGATTCACGCCCTTGAAGGGGAGTGGACAATTGCGAGACGATCTTTCAATGAAAGCCAGTGGCAATGGAAGTACGAGATCGACGGAACTACTATTGATGGCGAGCCTATAACAATCATCATTGCTGTCGATAGTAGACACAGGGAATTCGTGGTTGTTACGAGGTGGAAAACCGATGACTGAGCATCGAACGCAAACGCTTGCCACAAAAGATAACCCTTACCACTTCCTCGAAAGCGGCCTGTCGAATATATACCTCATTGGAATCCGAGTCTTGACATATGAAGACGGAAAAGTAGTTCCAGAAATCCTCGCTCTGAAACAACTCTTGCAGCTCATTGCTAGAGATCTCATTTGGAAGCCGACGGCCCTGACAGGGGAAGAGATCAAATTCCTAAGAAAACGTCTCGGCAAAAAGCAGTTCGAATTGGCCCGTGAAATTGGTCTAGAGCCGGAGACGTTGTCACGCTCTGAAAATGGACATCAACAACTTAGCGAATCGAACGATAAGTTCATCCGTCTTTACTATGCCTTTTCTGCTCTTGATGATGCCCATTTGAATGAACTCCGAAAAGAGTTATCCCAATTGCTCTCGCAATGGCGTGTATCTGGAGAGGGGACCGTAAAAAATAAACGGTTCGCAAAAGTGATGAATGAAGAATGGGTGCTGAGCGCAGCATAAGCGCTATGGTACCGCTACAGCCCCAGCAGTTGGGAATGGAATCGTTGCACCCTTCGACGCTTTGATTGCCCCCCACAATCAGGACAAATGCGCTCACGGCGAGACCAAATAATATCAGAGCCGGTTTCAATTTAGCACGCCGATCTATTCGTTCCGCAGCGCCACCACCGGATCCACTCGAGACGCGCGCCACGCCGGAATTGCCGCTGCCAGTATCACGATTGGAGTCACCGCCAGCAACACGGCGGCGTAGGTGATGGCGTCATAGGCTTTCAAACCGAATAGCATCGTGTTCAGCACCCGCGCAGCGGCAAACGCGATCGCCAGGCCAATGGCAACGCCGAGCAGCGCCATCTGGGCGGCGCGTCCCAGCACCAGCGCCAGCACGTTGCGCGGTGAAGCGCCCAGGGCCATGCGCACGCCGAACTCGGGAATTCGCTGCGTGGTCACGTAGCTCATTACGCCGTACATTCCCGCCATGGCAAGCAGCAGCGCCAGTCCGGCAAACAGCCCGACCAGCATGGCGCGCAGCCGTGGCGTGGCGATGGAATCTGACATCATCGCTTCCATGGTGGCGAACTTGGTGGCGACCTCGGGATTGAGCGCGCGCATTTTGCCGCGCACTGGGTCAATCAGCGAGGTTGGGGAGACCGCGCTTCGCATCACCATCTGCAACTCGTTAGCAAAGTAGGGATGCTGGAGCAGTGGCATGTACAGCGTGGGTCCCGGCGAGTTCGCCGGCGAATCCTGCCGTACGTCCCCGACCACGCCAACCACGGTCATCCACTTCGTCGAGGAATCCAGGCCGGACATAATGGTGTGGCCGATCGGGTCCTGCCCAGGGAAACTCTGCCGCGCCAGCGACTCGCTGATGACCGCGACAAACTGATGGTCGTAGCTGTCACTCAAATTGAAGTCGCGGCCATGCAGCAGCGGAATCCCCATGGTCGAGAAGTATCCCGGCCCGGACAGGGTGAAATCCGACTGCGCCATGCTGTTCAAGTCCTGGCTGAAGGCCTTTCCATCTACCACGTAGCCGCCATTGGAGCCGTACTGGCCGGTCGGCACACCCATGGCTGCGGCCGCTGAGGTCACACCGGGCATCTGCCTTATCTGCTCGACGGCATTGACGAAAGATTGGCTGGCCTTCAAATAATCTTCCAGCGTGCGTGCCGGATCGTGGGCGTACATGACCAGCATGCCTTGCGTGCGATAGCCGGGGTCCACGCTGTTGAGCGCGAGAAAACTGCGGAAGAGCAATCCCGCGCCAATGGCCAGCGCGAAGGAGAGCGCCACCTGCGCCACCACGAGAGCATTGCGCAAGCGGCCGGACGACCCGGCGAGCCCGCGTCCGGCCTGCTTGAGCGCCTCATTCAAATCCACTTTCGCCGACTGCCACGCCGGGCTCATGCCGAACAGGAAGCTCGAAAGCAGTGACACGCTAATCGCGAAAGCAAAGACCATCCAGTTGACCTGGATGTCAGTCAGGCGCGGCAATCCAACCTGCTGTGCGGTGGCATGCGTCAGCAGACGCGTTCCCAGCGACGCGAGCAACAATCCCAGCGCGCCGCCGGCCAGCGCGATGACGCCGCTTTCCAGCAACAACTGGCGCGCGATTGCCATGCGGGTCGCGCCCAGCGCGGCGCGTACCGCCATCTCGCGCTGCCGCGCCGTGGCACGGGCCAGCAGCAGGTTGGCGACGTTGGCGCAGGCGATCAGCAGCACCAGCGAGACCGCGCCCATCAGGAAGTAAAGTGTGGTGCGCACCGATCCCACGAGCTGCTCCCGCAGCGGAATGGCCAAGAAGGATTTGCTCTTGTTGGTATCGGGAAAATCCGCTTGCAGCCGCGTACCGATGGTTGCCAGCTGCGTGTTGACCGCGTCGAGCGATGCGCCCGGTCGCAGTAGCGCGAACACGCGATAATTATAGGCGCCGCGGCTTACACCCCATGGTTTCTCGGGATCCGCGGAGCTCTCCAGCCAGACCTGCGCTTCTCGGGGGAAGCGAAAGCTTGCGGGAACCACGCCGACGATCTGGTAGGCGACACCTTCCATGCGCAGCGTCTGGCCGAGAGCCGCTGCCCCCGAACTGAAGTTGCGCTGGGCAAAGGACAGGCCGACAACGGCGCCACGCGGCGCGTTTTCGTGTCCCTGTGATCCCTGGCTTTCGAAGCCGCGACCAAGCGCCGGAGCCACTCCAAATGTCGCGAAAAAGTTTGGTGTGACGAAATACGTTCCCACGAATTCGGCGTGATCGGCTAGCTGCACGCCCATCTCGCCTCCCCAATAGAAGCTCATCTGCTCGAGCGCAGATGCGCCGGAGCGGACGTCGACGAAGTCGGGTCCGCTGAGGCGAGGGATGGAGCGGCCTTCCCGGAGAAAAGAGGTGTTTAGCTGCACTATGCGGGAGGCGTTGGGGTAGTCCAGCGGCCGCAACAGAACGCCATTCACAACGCTGAACATCGTGGTGTTGGCGCCGATGCCGAGAGCCAGCGTCAGCACGGCGATGGCGGTAAATGAAGGGTTGTTTTTCAGCGTGCGCAGACTATGACGGAGTTCGTGGAAAATTTCCTTTTCCTGACGAGGAATATAGACGTTCAACGAGGTAAATGGTACCCCGATTGTGCACGGTTGACGGGCAAACCTTCCATAATCCAGTAAGGGAACGTTTGCCGACCGTCCACCCAAAACTTCGCCTTCGCATCCAGCAAGCCGTTTCTCACTCCTTATAGTTCGATGGTGACATGGATATTTGGCTACTCTGCGATTTGATACGATTAGCGCATCTCGGAGACTGCAAGCCTTGAGATTTCCGTACAAAGGAGCTCGCCATGAGATCCCTCCGGTGCTTTGCCACATGCTTACTCATTGTGTTTTCCCTCTCCGCTCCCGGTGTTGCACAAGAGGCTGAAGAACACGAGCACTCGCATCTAGGATCTGAAGAGGGTCTGGGACGCGCGCACATGGAGATTTCGTGCTCTCCAGCGGTGGCCGCAAAGTTCGACCACGCACATGCACTGCTTCATAATTTCTGGTATGGGCGCGCACTGGAAGGTTTTCAACAAGTCTCAAACATTGATCCGGAGTGTGCAATCGCCTACTGGGGCGCAGCCATGACATACAACCATCCGTTCTGGGACGCGCCTTCGTCCGCGGACGAGACGGCCGCGTGGAGTTTGGTGCAAAAGGGGCTTGCGGCGAAGAAAATGTCTCCGCGCGAGAAGCTCTATCTCAACGCGGTCGCCGCTCTGTTCAAAGATGCCGGCGCAGGACCGAAAGCCGCCAGGGACGAAGGCTACCGCGATGCCATGGCTGCAGCTTATGCCAGTTTTCCGGACGATGAGACCAAGCTTTTCTACGGCCTTGCCATTCTGGGAGCAATCAAGGAAGGCACGAAGGGCTTTGAGCGCCAGACGCAGGCAGCCGAGCTCCTCGAGGAGGTCTACGCCCGCAGTCCGGACCATCCCGGTGTGTTGCACTATCTGATCCACGTGTATGACGATCCGGCACATGCCGAGGAAGGGCTTGAGGCAGCACGCAAATACGCCAAAGTGTCCGCCGCAGTTCCGCACGCCTTGCACATGCCTTCCCACATCTTCACTCGCCTGGGGTATTGGGATGAGTCGGCGGCCACAAACGAAAAGGCCTGGCAAACCTCTGAATCTGATGTAAAGCGTGCGGGAGAATCGAGCTCTCTGCGCGATTTCCATTCACTCAACTATCTGGAATACGCCTACCTGCAGTTGGGCCGCTATCGGGATGCCCGGCGGGCACTTGATATTATCGCGGCGCAATATGACGTGTTGGTTGACAAGAAGACAGTGGCCGACACTCCAGAGCTAGAAGCGCGGCACGTACGCGGGCGGACCATTTATGCCATTCCGGACCGCGTGGTTTATGGGTACTTCGACATGCTGACGCGCTACGCTGTCGAAACCGGAGATTGGGACACTGCGGCGAAGATTCCGCTGCTTGTCCCTTCGCGAGACTTCGTGGCGGTGAAACTGCAATTGGAAACGATGGCCGCAGCAGCTCACAAGGACGCTCCCGTAGCGAAGCTTGCCGCAGGGAAATTGGTTTTGCTCGCGAAGGAGCCCGGACAACATCCGTTCGCTCAGCAGATCATCACGATGCAGGCGAAAGAAGCAGAAGCGCTCGCCGCCAAAGCCGCTGGGAATGCAGATGAAGCAATTGCGAAGATGAAAGAAGCAGTGGCCATCGAAGATTCGATTGACAGCCTTTCACAGCCTCCCTATCCGATCATTCCCGCGAACGAGCTCTTTGGCACGCTGCTGATGGAGTTGAATCGGCCCGCTGATGCCAAAGAACGATTTCTTCAAGCTCTAAAACGGACTCCGGGGCGTCCCAAGGCCATCTACGGCGTCGCTCGAGCGGCGCAGGCAACCGGTGACAAGGCCACGGCCCATCAGCGCTATCAACAATTCCGGACACTTTGGAAAAACGCTGACCCTGATCGCCCTGAAGTCATTATCGCAAAAGAGTTTCTAGCGAAAGAGCCAGCGGCAGCGAAGTGAGGTCCATCGTCGGGAGCCTGAAAACGATGCTTGCCGCCATTGTGGACGGATGACGCAACACGGAAGTAATGATGCAAGTTAGCACAAGAATCCCCTCTCACTACAGGGGTCACCCCAGAGAGGTACAAGGTAGGTACAACTGAGAGGGGAAAATAACGCTTCTTGTCCCGTAAGCGACGCCATATAAAGCGTTTATGGGATTCAAATGCCTGGTTCGGGACCAGGAGGTCGATGGTTCAAATCCATTCGCCCCGACCATCTCTTTTAGAACTAATAATTTACAGACTCATAGATAGGTGAAGACCGCCTGGTGTCGGACCAGGAGGTCTTCGGCTCAAATCGAATCGCTCCGACTACGCTATTTCCCGTTCTCTCATAGACTTACATTGCGATTCCGTGATGTTCGGCAACACGGAAATTGTCCGACTTGTCCAACACTTGTCTAACGACTTCACCAACGGACAAAGAATCCGGTTATTCGGAGGTCAGGAGTGGATGCTGATTCTGTTTTGGAGAACCAAAACTTTTGGCATCAAGTAATTACAAAGTTCGGGCAGAGCATTCGGCTCTCGACCGAACGCTTGAGCATGTATTACCGATTAAGTTCGCGGAACTTGTTGAACGGGAAGTTTTTCTGGGGAACGTGTCCAGAATCAAGAAGCTCTATCATAAAAATGTAATACCACGTCTGCATTTGCGGGTGGCAGGATCGTTTCTAGTGGCTGCGGAGCGCGCATTCCGACTTCGAGACTTGTTCGACCATTCGGTCTGTAACCGGAGGTTTGGCTTGGCTGCGTGACTAGAGCGTCTGCCTCGTGAGCAGGGGTACTGCGGTTGGCCGGTGACGCCACGCTGGAAACGAAATAGAGTCCGAAGGATTTCTGCATCGCGCTCAATGTTTCCTTGCGTCCCTGCTTCCATCCTGACTTGACCTAAGTGATTGAATGGCAGGGTCTCCTCGGATCGTCGTGGAATTCAGTCACCTACGACTCAAATCCAATTTCCAACAGACTGACAGTGTCCAAGGGATTCGACAAGCAACTATCGCCAGCTCAGGGTTAAGTCCTCCCTGCTTAGCTCCGTATCCTCCTTGGTGCCAACATCTTGCATGAATACTCGGTTCACCTCGCAAAACGGTATAGCGCGTGCTTTCTACCATGGTGGAAGTTGAAATTGAAATCGCAACTCAGCGTAAGGGCGGCTCATCATGAAACCAATCACGCAGGAAAACGATCGGCTGGGATTTGTCGGGATCGGCTACATGGGCCGGCCGATCGCGCGGAGGTTGCTTGAATCCGGCTTCAGGCTGACAGCGTACGACCGGAACCGTGCCAAGGCGGAGGAGTTAATTACGTACGGGGGCAAGGTCGCGCAAAGCGTTTCAGAACTTTCCTCCGGTTGCAACGTCATATTGTCCTGCTTACCAAGCGATGAAGCTGTCTTGGACATTTATCGAGGGCCTGACGGCGTTTTCGCGAATGCACCAGGCGGCTTGCTAGTCATCGATCTGAGCACCGTGTATCCAGAAACCTCGCAGCAGCTCTCGAGACTTGGTTTGGAGCGCAGACTTGAGGTTCTCGACGTGACTATATCCGGGAGTACTCCCGCCGCAGAAAACGGGTTGCTGACCCTGTTTGGGGGCGGAGACAAGGAGCGCTTCGACGCTGCCGAGTCGATCTTTCGCGTTATCGCCAAGAAGTATTTTTATCTCGGGCCAAGCGGCTCCGGAGCGACGATGAAGCTCGTCGTGAACACCTTGCTGGGAATCGGAATGCAGGCGATTGCCGAAGCTGTCGCGCTCGGCGAGAAAGCTGGTCTTGACCGCAATCGCTTGCTGGACGTGTTATCCCAGACTGCAGTGGTAGCTCCAGCACATGTGGGCAAACTGCAAAGAGCGATGACGAGCGACTACAGCCCGCAATTTCCGATTCGGCTAATGAACAAGGATTTTGGGTTGATTTTCGATCTTGCGAATGCCGTTGGCGCACGAATGCCCGCAGCGGGAGCTGCTTTTGAGATCAATGCGAGGCAATCGGACGAAGGACCGGAGCAGGATTTCTCGGCGGTGATTCTGCAAATGGAAAAACGTGCGCGCCTGGGTTCCAACGGCAATGGGCGGACGTGATCCGGCGTCGACTTAACCAGGGGTTGATGTGGTGATGGTGGAGAAGAGTCAGCGGTTGAAGTGACAAATTGCAAGTAAAGGAAGAGCTGTGACAAAGGACATGACTGAACGACATGGAATGTTTGCCTCTATTATATTTCTGCTGATCTTTTTCTTTGGCCTCACGCTCTTTGCGTCCTGGGTTGTGCGAGCTAATCTCGGTCCAGACAGCGTAGTCAGCACTGCGACATTCCGCACGAAATGTGCCATGTGCCACGGTCGAGACGGAAGTGGCTCACAGATCGGAAAGAGCATGAACGTTCCGGACCTTCGGTCACCGGTAGTCCAGAAGCTGTCCGATGCGCAACTCGCACAAATCATTTCTGACGGTAAGGGGGGAATGCCTTCGTTCAAGAATTCGGTCAGCGAGGATCAGATTCACGGGCTAGTTACGTACATTCGCTCGCTCCATCATCCGGTTCTATTCCTGCGAGGGCGAGAAGGTACATTATGAATACCAAGAAAAATCGACATAGACGCGGGGTTTTACAGCATCCGGATCTTGCGCCGGATTCGAAAACCAATGGTACCGCTGACTCCGGCGTTTCCCGGCGCGGATTCCTGGGATTCGCGGTAGCGTCCCTTTTCCTGGCGCACGCTGGGCAGCAGTCCCCTCCTTCCGAATCCAAAAATGGCATCCCTTATCGAACGCTCGGGCGCACTAGAGAGAAAGTTTCACTCATCGGCTTAGGGGGCTACCACCTTGGCAAGCAGGCCGATCCGCAGGAAAGCATTCGCATCATCCGCACGGGTCTCGATGAAGGCGTCAATTTTCTAGACAACTGCTGGGACTACAACGGCGGCGAGAGTGAAGTCCGCATGGGCAACGCGCTGCGCGATGGTTACCGCCAAAAAGCCTTTCTCATGTCGAAGATCGATGGACGCAGCAAAGTGGCCGCTGCCAGTCAGATCAACGAGTCTCTGCGCCGCCTTCAGACTGACCAGATCGATCTTCTCCAATTCCACGAAGTGATTCGCGACACCGATCCGGACCGCATTTTTGCCGCTGGCGGGGCCATGGAGGCCGTCCTGGAGGCACAAAAGGCAGGCAAGATCCGCTTCATCGGCTTCACGGGCCACAAGAGCCCGGACATCCACCTGAAGATGCTGGCCACAGCTTCAAAACACGGCTTTACGTTTGATGCCGTTCAGATGCCTCTTAATGTAATGGACGCGCACTTCAACAGTTTCGAGAAAAAGGTTTTGCCTGTCTTGCTCAAGAGCGACATCGGTGTGCTCGGTATGAAGCCCATGGGCGACCATATTATTCTCGAGAGCAAAACAGCCACTCCAGTTGAGTGCCTTCACTACGCGATGAATCTTCCCACCAGTGTTGTCATCACCGGTTGCGATTCGCTTCCGATTCTTCAGCAAGCTCTCAAAGCCGCCCGCAGTTTTCAGCCGCTCAGCGCTTTCGAAGTTGCAACTCTTCTAACAAAAACTGCAAAAGCCGCGGAAGCCGGCCAGTTCGAGCTTTATAAAACGAGCCACCAGTTCGACGGCACCTACGCCAACCCACAGTGGCTTGGCTAGAAACGTAGCGATTGCAAGCAAGGAGACAAGGACAGTCGGCGTGGGGTAAAGTTAAGGGGAAAAATTTGGAGGTCATTTTGAATAAGGAAGAATTTTCTGCAAATGCGGCTGGGAATGTTTCGTTGGGCGGGGAAATTTCAGTGCATCGTCTCGGCTTCGGGGCAATGCGCCTTACCGGCGAAGGCATCTGGGGACCACCAAAGGATCGCAAAGGAGCCTTAGCGGTTCTGCGGCGCGCGGTGGAGCTCGATATCAATTTCATCGATACCGCGGACTCCTACGGGCCCTACATAAGCGAGGAACTGATTGCCGAAGCGTTGTTTCCTTACCCGACTGGCCTGGTAATTGCCACCAAGGGTGGCTGGAACCGCCCCGGCCCGAACCAGTGGACCCACGATGCCACTCCTTCGCACCTTCGGAAGGCCGTTGAGGGAAGTCTAAAGAGACTGCGCCTAGATCGCATCGACGTTTATCAACTGCATATTCCGGACCCTGTCGTCTCGTTTGAGGCATCGGTGGAAACGCTGGCTCAGTTGCGAAACGAAGGCAAAATTCGCCTCCTCGCGTTGTCCAACGTCACGCAAGAGCACATCGAGCGAGCACGTAGAGTTGTTCCAATCGTCTCCGTGCAGAACCGCTATAGCTTTGCGGACCGCGAATGGGACTACGTAGTGGACTATTGTGAGCGCAATAGGATTGCTTTTATTCCTTGGTTCCCACTGGGAGCAGGCAAAGTTGCGGGCGACGTGCTGAACCGAATCGCGCAAGCACATCACGCGAGTCCCACACAAATAGCGCTGGCCTGGCTCCTGCGGCGATCTCCCATCGTGCTGCCAATCCCAGGGACTTCCTCGATCGAGCATCTCGAACAGAACGTCGCAGCGGCTTCCATTCGTTTATCGAAGGAAGAATACGAAGAGCTTTTGGGCGTTCCCGAACTGGTGGGATCGCGTTGACGCAGTTTTATCGGCACAACCGCGATTGGAGTTTCCGGCTTCTGTTTTTCACCGAGATCGGCCAGAGCTGATGTCCGACATGGAAACGCAAGATTGGGGGCAAAAGCGTCCAACACCTAACCTCACTCTTGTGGAGAAAGCCGTAGCGTTGCGATGGCGCGCTCTTCAAATGGGGTGATGGCGAACGAGACGACGGTGGTGCTTATGAATCTGGGCAGAATCGTCAGAATGATCCTATTTGGATTCCTGGTGCCAGGACTGGCGGCGCAGATGTCGCAGCAGAGTCCGCCATCGCCCAAGCGCGGGGCCAGACAAAGTTCACGGCCGTCGCAAACACAGCCGCAGGTGGTGTTGAAGCAATTTTCCCTCTTGAGCGGAATCTCGGTCGATGTCTCCCCGGACTGGGTCGAGCGCGAGAAGATGCTGCTACCGCCTTCGCCGAGGCTGGCGCCGTTCGCTCCGCAAGTGACGTTCTTGGAATTCATGGCGTTGGAAAATCCGAGGATGCATTCGGCCTTGCGGATTGCAACGACCACCAATCCGTTCCTGGGAGGCGATGAGGTCGCATTGGATGTGCAGATGCATGGCGCCGCAGGTTCGGGCAGCGGCCTGGCGGATTATCTATTCTACTTTTTCTTTTCGCCGCCGCGGGATTGCTTGGATGGAGGCTCGGAGGCTTACAAGAAAGCAAAGAGGCAGGCAGAATCGCCGGATCAGACTGCCGTTTCGCCGGATTTGAGTATTCGTGCCGACTGCAAGCATCCACCTACGCTAGCGGGCTTCTACTCAGGGCAGGTGAGCTCCGGCGTGTTGTTTCAAGTCACGAATGGAGTGGAGCGCGCAGGCGGAATTTATCCGGAGTTTTATCTGACGCCGATGGAAAAAGTGGAGGCGAACGGGCTCACGTTTTACGTGTTTGAGGCGCAGGGCCGTATCCCGCTCGATCTAGCGACGGTGAACCACTTCAACTTGCCCGACGAAATGCAGGGAACGCAGGCGGATTTCTTCTGGGCTGTAGGCGCGCCAAGCCCGTTTCCGTTTTTTCGGGACCCCCAGAGGAAAAATGTTCCGGTGATCCAAGTGGCGTATGCCGGAATTGGGCTGGGGCCTGATAGACGTGACATTTTCATGCGGTTGCTGCGGCAAGTCCGCTCGCCCTGAAGCCGGCCGAAGGGAAGCTTTCCGTGAACGATCTCACGCAGCTGCGAATTCACTTGGCGAGAACAGTAGCGTGGACGAAAATCATACCCGACCCATGGCCTCGTGAAACGGTCGGCTTCACATGTCAACAGCGCTGTGCCTCCGGCTGACCGGCCGTGCAGAGTCCGCGCACGAATCCAGGGTTCAGGGCTCCACGTAACTTCCGACGTCCTTGAAAAACACGTGCCTTCACGGCGGTAATTGAGGCGCCTAGAATCTGAGCCGTTTCTTTGACAGATCGTTCTTCGATGTCACGAAGCAATATCGCTGTTCGAATTGTCGGACCTAGGCGATTGATTGCCTCGGTCAAGAATTCCGTGCGCTCGCGTCGCCAACAGGACTCTTCGGGATTGGGGCTCTGGTCGACGAATGCCTCCGAGCCGGACTTCACGCCGTCGTCAGGGCTCTCGGGCAAGACTTCGACAACTCCTCGCCTTCGACGGAGCAACATG
>WNFP01004730.1_pt1 | contig 11685 bp, 10 predicted proteins | sample 5400201 | NCBI WGS metagenome assembly WNFP01 (sample SAMN13153355, study PRJNA577476) | soil metagenome | isolation source: 115 cm saprolite under Madrone tree | place: USA:California | collected 2016-06-14
TTCTCTCGTTCATACAGGAAACGAAACTGCCGGCATGATCTGAAACCAGCCTGTATGGATTCGCCACCGCTCATGACCCACAAAGCATAGGGAATATTCCAACGGAGTATGGATGGCCGCTTTCCTTATTTCGCTGCCACTAGACGCAATCTTCGATAATCCGCTACCCATTGGCCGTCGCGGAACAACTCCGGGTGGAGCAACTCTTCGACTCTCCGAAGGAAGGAATCTCGTTTTTCCGGAGAGAGCTTCGCGGAATAGTACGAACCAAACATGGTGATCCAATTCCTCATGCCGGCTTCGCCATCCGCGAGCGGTGTTGGACGGTCAAACAGCGTGATGAAGCGGACTTCGAGTCCGTTCGTTTCCAACAGCGTCGCGTATTCGCTCACGCTCGGGTAATACCATGGATTGATTTCGCCGGGCGCGGTGGCGTGCAACTCCAATAACGCCTGGTCGAACGCGGTTTGCATCTTTCGAATATTCCCCTTGCCGCCAAACTCCGCGACAAACCGGCCTCCCGGCCGGAGGGCATTGCGGACGCTTCGAATGACGAGCTCGGGTTCTTGAATCCAGTGCAACGTGGCATTCGAAAACACGGCATCGAATTCGGCCTCATAGGGCAGCCGTCTCGCGTCCGCCACTTCGAATTGCAGATGGGGATAGGACTTTCGAGCTGCGGCTACCATCTCGGGCGATCGATCCACGCCCATCACGCGCGCGCCGGAATCGGCAATTTGCGCTGTCAGATGGCCTGTCCCGCATCCGAGGTCCAAAATGCGTTCGTCCGTTTGGGGGGCCAGCAGCGGCACCAGATCGGCGCCGTACTTCCACACAAATGCATGCTTCGCGTCGTATAAATTTGCGTTCCATTCCGTTGCGTTCCATTCCGATTGGCATTTCGTCGATGGTTCATTCATTCCTTGGCTCACGGCTTCCCTTCTCCGCCTTTGCTCCGCGCACTCTCCAGATCATCCATCCGGCGGAATGCGCCGAATGCGTATTGCGCGGCTGCGAGCGCCGCGCAAACAGCCGTTTCCGTGCGCAGAATGTTTATACCAAGCGCGGCTTCGGCGAAACCGTACTCTGACGCGACGATGAATTCCGCTTCGGTCCATCCCCCTTCGGGGCCAATCGCAATCGCCAGATTCGCGGTAGCAGTATCCTGTCCGCCTGGGGGCGAGGACTCGAGCAATTCGCGCATCGGCGTTGCTCCCGCACGTTCGGAAAGCAAGAGGCGAACCTGCGACTTTTCCGTGCGGAACGCGTCCCGCGGCTTAGCCGGATCGTGCAGCATTGGCACGCGCAGGCGGCGGGACTGTTGCGCCGATTCGAGCAGAATCTTTTTCCATCTAGCCGCGCGCTTTGCCGACGCCACAACCAATCCCTTCTCGCTGCGCTCCGCAGCCAGCGGAACGATTTCATCCGCTCCGAGTTCGGTGGCTTTCTCGATCGCCCATTCGAAACGGTCGAATTTGACGATAGCGAGGAGCAATGTGATATGCAGCGGCGGCAGCAGGACCGGGAGACGTTCCATAAGGGCGAACTCGACCGCGTCGCGGCCAATGTCCTGCGTGCGCGCCAGCCACACGGACTCTCCGTCGCTCAATTCATAAAGTTGGCCCGGCTCGGCGCGGAGAACACGCGCGAGGTGGTGCGCTGCTTCGCCATTCAAAACGGCGGTGGCGCTTTCAAACCGTTCGACAAAGAATCGCCTGCGCATCGTACGCTATGTTATATCAACCTTATGCGGGGACGTATGCGATGGAGCCGTGGGCCGGGCAAATCTCAGTGTTTGAGGAGCTTTGTATTTCATGTTGTGACTTTATCGTTGCTTCTTCTCCTGCCATGCAGCGCGCCTCATGCCCAATCTCGCCCCGCCTCTTCGCAGCGCGTTGTGATTATTGACACCGATGCGGGCAGCGACGACCTGATGGCGATCTCGTTTCTACTCTCGCGGCCAGACATTCGCGTGGAGGCCATCACGATCGTGAACGGAATGGCACACGTCCCGGCGGGAGGCCGGAATGTTTTGCGCTTGCTTGCGCTGGCGGGCCGCCACGAAATACGCGTGTATCTTGGCCGGGAGACACCACTTTCCGGGAACGCGGAATTCCCCGCCGACTGGCGCCACAATTCGGACGATCTTCCTGGTGTGACGCTTCCGGAGCCAACGCACGCGATCGAGAGCGCGCCTGCCGCGGAATTTCTGGCGAGACGTCTCGCGGACGCCGCTCATCCGGTTCAGGTACTGACGCTCGGCCCGCTGACGAATCTCGCGGAAGCGCTTTCTCATGCGCCGCGTGCCGCGCGAGGGATCCGGCAACTCGTGATTATGGGCGGCGCTGTTCGAGTGTCCGGCAACCTCGCGGATGGCGGCGCATTCAAGACGGACAACGCCTCGGCAGAATGGAATATGTATATCGATCCCGCGGCGGCGAAGACGGTGTTCGCGTCCGGCGCACCGATACGGCTCGTGCCCCTCGACGCCACGCAAAGAGTTCCCATCGACATGGCCCTCCTCGAACAGTTGCAAGCGAAGGCCGAAACGCCACTCGCGCGGTTTGTGGCGCAGGTGCTCGCCAGCAATCGGGACTCTATCCGGCAGGGATTTTATTTTGCTTGGGACCCGCTTGCGGCGGTCGCGCTGGCGAATCCCGCGGTCGCGACGTTTAAGCCACTTGCTATCGAAATTAGTGACAAGGCGCAGGATTTGGGACACACGATGGAGACGAAGAAGCGGCGGGCGAATGCGCAGGTTGCGATCGACGCCGACGTGCTGAGATTCCGCGATATTTTCATGAAGGCGCTGGGAGTTCAGTGATTTGTTTTGTAACCCGCCCAACCGTGTCGGGATGCATAGACCACACTTCAATCTGGGGGTTTCTTATCACAGGGCGATCAAATCCCCGTCCGGGTCAGACCGGGACTGGTTACAAAACCTCAGGTCTTGCAGATGCCCGCCTGAAGGCGGGCGCTACACCGGTATCCACATCAGCCGAAGATGTCTTTGACTTTATCGAACAACGAGGAATCGCGCTGCGCGGGACGGTTCTCGGCAGGAAGTGTCGCGCCGAGTTGCTCGAGCAGGCGGCGTTGCTCGCGGGTCAGCTTCGTCGGCGTCACCACGTGAATATTCACGTACAGATCGCCTTTTCCTCCGCCATGCGGATCGGGCAATCCTTTCCCTTTCAATCGAACGATTTCGCCCGTTTGTGTGCCTTCGGGAATTTTGACCGACTCTTCTCCGTTTAGTCCGGGCACTTTGATTTCTGCTCCCAGCGCGGCCTGTGCGACGGTCACAGGGACCGTGCAATATAGATCCGCATTCCGCCGCTCGAAATAGGGATGCGACCTGACTTCCAGGACCACGTACAGGTCACCTGGAGGGCCGCCATTGTCGCCGGGCTCGCCTTCTCCCGGCACGCGAAGCCGCGTATTCGAATCGACGCCCGGGGGAATTCGCAAATCGATCGTGCGGGTGCGTTCGATGCGGCCTTGGCCCCGGCAGTCCGGACACGCCTCTCGCACGATTTGCCCCGCGCCGCGGCAATCCGGGCATGTGCGGGAAATCGTGAAAAAACCCTGCTGGTAATGGATCTGGCCGCGGCCGCTGCAGGTCACACAGGCAACGACTCCTACGCCCTTTTTCGCCCCAGTTCCGTTGCAGACTTCGCAGAATTCCAGCCGCGGAAGCCGGATTTTTGTGCTGACGCCGGCCGCCGCTTCTTCAAAGCTCAATTTCATATCGTACCGGAGGTCCGCGCCACGTTGCGAACGGGCGCGCGCGCGGCGTCCCCCGAAAATATCCTCGAAGCCGAAAAAATCGCCGAAGATATCCTGAAATTCGTCGAAAATCGTCTGATTGACGCCGCCGTCAAAACCGCCGCGTGAAAGTCCAGCAAATCCGAAGCGGTCGTAGGTGGCGCGCTTCTGCGGTTCGGAAAGAATCGAGTACGCTTCAGTGGCTTCCCGGAACTTTTCCTCCGCTTCCTGTTTTTTTTGAGGGTTGCGGTCCGGATGCCACTTCAACGCCGCCTTGCGGTAGGCGGATTTTATTTCGTCGGCCGAAGCGGCACGTTCGACTCCGAGCACTTCATAGCAGTCCCGTTTTTGACTCATCGGTGAATTTAGCTGGGCCCCTAATTTTCAAATGTTCTTGAATTCGTGTCCCCATCGGTGTGGACGACGACACGGACAATCGCGGGCCGCAGGACACGCCCGTGAAATATGTACCCGTCTTGGAAGACGTGGAGAATGAATCCGTCGGGATGGTCTTTCGATTCGGCGCGCTCGATGGCCTGGTGAAAGTGCGGATCGAAAATTTTCCCGGCGGCATCGATGCGCTCCACGCCGTGACGCGCCAGGGCATCCCAGAGCTGCTTGCGGATCAGCATCATGCCCTTGCGATATTCTTCGTAGGCGGGATCGTCGTGCGCCTGGAGCGCCCGGTCGAATCCATCGAGGACGGGAATCAAATCCGCGATCAGGCGTTCGACGCCGCGGCGCGCCTCATCATGGCGGTCACGCTCGACCCTCTTGCGATAGTTTTCGAAATCGGCCTGGCGGCGGACCAGTGTCTGAAGGAGATCTTCTTTTTCCGCGCGGAGCCTGGCGACCTGCACGGCGAGCGCTGACTCCTCACCCGGCGCGGAACCACCCGGCGGAGGATCGTCCCCCAAGAACGACGGCTCGCTGGAGGGCGGCTCACCGGTGTCGTACGAAAAGATTTTTTCTTCCTCGCGCTTGGGCTCCGCCACTTTTGCTAACTCCGATCCAAAGTTTCGCTGAATGCGCGGGCGACAAATGCCACCGCGGTTATGGCGCGCTCGTAGTGCATGCGCATTGGGCCCAGCACGCCGACCGTGCCCTGCGCCTGGTCCTGGAACGAATACGGGGCGCTGATCAGGGCAAGGTGCTCGCCCGCTGGATCGATCCCTTTCACACCGATCTGAACGTGCACCGGATCAGGCGTGTCAATGCAGCCGGCCAAAAGGGCGATGAGCTTGTGCTTTTCCTCAATCGCCGCCAGAACTTCCCGCAACTGGGCCTGATCGGTAAATTCCGTGGTCGCCGCCATCTGCGCGGCCCCTTCCACGTAAATCCGTTGCGTCGAGCCCTGCCCCAACATTCCCGGGTCGCACAGCGCCAGGGCATCGCGGACCAGAAGATCATAGCGTTCCTGCTCCATCGCCAGGCGGGCAAGGAGATCGGTCCGAATGGCTTCGAGCGTGCGTCCGACGTAATGGCGGTTCAAATAATCAGCCGTGCGGTCCAGATCCGGCTGGGCGTAGGCCCTCTCCGGCCGAATGATCTTGTCTCGCGTGGCTCCGCCCGTCGAAACCAAAACAATCACAACACGCCCATCGGGCAACAGAACAAAACGAATGTGCTCGAGGACTGTCTTGGCGATCGGGGGCGAAACGATAATTCCCAGGCCGCGCGAAATCTCCGCCAGGACGTGCCCCGCGCGCTCGGTCACTTCATCCGTGGTCGTTGCCGACGCGAGTTCACCGCGAATCCAGCGCTGGTCTTCCGGGCTCAACGTGGCTTGCGCCGCCACCTGCTGCGCAAAAAAGCGATACCCTGACGCCGTTGGAACTCTGCCCGCCGAAGTGTGCGGCTGGTAGAGATAGCCTTCCTCTTCGAGGTCCGCCATCACGTTCCGAATCGTGGCAGGGCTAAGGGATTCGACGTGCCGCCGTGAAATTGAACGCGAGGAGACGGGTTCCCCCGTCTCTATGTACACGCGGACAATGGCGGAAAGAATCTGCCGGTTGCGCTCGCTGTGTGGGGCTGAATGTGACATCGCTTGAACGACCCAAATCTCTTCCTTTATTGATTTTATGCGCAGGAATCGTTCCCGTCAAACGAGATGAGGGGAACTTGTTCCCTCCTGCTGAAACCAAAGCCTGGGACTGCCCCGTTGACCGATTCCGAGAGATCCAAGCGGCAGCATGAATAGAGGCACACTCGGTTTCTGCTCAAGTGTGATCAGAAGTATCAATCTGTGCGCGCTGCAGGCGGTCCGAGTAGTCGATATAGAGCGTCTTCCATTCAGAGTAGAAGTCGATGGCGACCGTTCCAGCTTCGCGGTGGCCGTTGCCGGTGTTCTTGGTTCCTCCAAACGGAAGCTGAATTTCAGCGCCGATTGTGGGCGCATTCACGTAGACAATGCCGGTTTCGAGATCCCGCATGGCCCGATACGCTTGGTTTACATTTCGGGTGTAGATCGATGCCGAGAGGCCGTACTTCACACGGTTCGCGATCTCGAGCGCTTCGTCAAAGGAGTCGAACGGAAGCAAGGCAACGACCGGGCCGAAGATTTCCTCCTGGGCGATGCGCATCGCCGGATCTACATCTGCAAAAATCGTGGGCTCGTGGAACCAGCCATTGGCGAGTCCGTCGGATTCGGCTCGATGTCCTCCGACAATAAGTCTCGCGCGCTCGTTCTTCCCGATCTCTACGTACTTCATAACAGTCTGCAATTGCGTTTCGTTGACCAAAGGTCCAATTTCGGTTTCTGGATCAAGGCCGTCGCCAATTTTGAGAGCTCTCACTCTCTGCGCAAACCGGTCGAGGAATTCTCTATACACTTTCTTGTGAACAGCCACGCGGCTGGCAGCCGTGCAGCGTTGTCCGCTCGTCCCGAACCCGCCCCACACCGCGCCTTCGACAGCGAGATCCAGGTTCGCATCGTCCATGACGAGGATGATGTTCTTGCCGCCCATTTCGAGATGGCACGGCTTGAACGAGGACGCGCAGGCCTGGTTGACCAGACGGCCCGTTTCGGTCGAGCCGGTGAAGCTCACTGCCGCCACATCGGCGTGGGTCACCAGGGGCGCTCCCGCGTCGGGGCCCATGCCGTAGATCACATTGACGACGCCAACAGGCAGGCCCGCCTCGGTCAGAATCTGCACTAGGTTATATGTCGAGAGCGGCGTGTCTTCCGCCGGCTTGATTACCACCGTATTGCCGCAGATCAGCGCGGGCATGATTTTCCACGACGGAATCGCCATCGGAAAATTCCACGGCGTAATCAGGCCGACCACTCCCAGCGGATCGCGCACCGACATGGCAAATTTATTGGGCAGCTCCGAAGGAACGGTCTGGCCGAATAATCTGCGTCCCTCCCCAGCCATGTAGTAGGTCATGTCGATGGCTTCCTGCACGTCACCGCGCGTTTCTGATAGCGGCTTTCCCATTTCCCGCGTCATGTCTCGCGCGAGATCCTCCTTACGCTTCACCAGAGTCTCCGCGGTACGGTAGAGAATTTCGGCGCGCCTGGGCGCAGGCAAGAGCCGCCATTTCGCGAAGGCCGCCTTGGCCGCCTCTACCGCGTCATTCACATCTTCCTGAGTGGAGGACGGGAAAATGCCGATGAGTTCCTCACGATTGGCGGGATTGCGGTTCTCAAGCGAGCGTCCAGCGCGCGCCTCGACCCACTCCCCGTTGATGAAATTCTTATGAATCTTGGGAACGGCCACTGTCGCCATGCTGCCTCCTGAAGGTCTGCTGACGGGAGATCCGCTGCACAAGCCGGATGACTGCGGACGGAATTTCCGCTCGAAATTTGAATGTAACAGAGGCGCCGGAACGCGTCAAACAGCGTTGCGCGCCACGGCGTGGGCAATCTATTGGGCGGAAGCAGCAGGCGGAACGGTGGTAGAGGCGGTGGGAATGGGAGCGCCTTTGCCGGCAGTGTCAGAACCTAAGCCAAGCTTCACCAAAGTCACAGCATCGATTTTTCCGGTGGGATTGAGGCCTTGATTCTCTTGAAACTTCTTCATTGCATTGACAGTGGCGTCGTCCCACTTTCCTGTTGGTTGTCCTCCAAAGGCGCCCTCACGGTTCAGTGCACTCTGAATTTCCCGGATGCGGTCGGGCGTAGGAGCTTTTTGGCCACGCACTGTGGCTTTGGACTTCCTCCTTTTCTTGGAGGTAGTCTGTTTCTTGTTCACGGACGACTGCGGGGCAGCCGTACTTCCGGCGGCGGAGACAACAGGGGCCGCGCTCACTAGGAGCACGGCCCCAAGGGTATAGAGCCAGGTTCTCTTAATCATCAATGTTCTTCACAGGTTCCAAATTCCGGCGGGCCTCAAGTAAAGCCCACTCGGTAAAGCCCGCACCCGTGCTATTACTTCTCCGGGGCCGGGATCGCACCAGCCAGGTAAACCGTGTCAAACTGGGTCCCACCCGTGCGCCGCCGGATTTTGAACAGGACGTTTTCCCCCGGTTTCATGCCAGAGACGGTATGGCGGTAGTCCGCCACAGAGGAAATGGCCGTGTGGTTAATTTCGGTGATGAGATCGCCGCGGACAAAACCAATGTCTTCGGCGAAGCTTGCCGGATCGACCTCGGTGACCAGCACACCTTTCATATCCTCGAATCCGGCGCGGCGCGCGCGATCTGTTCCGAGGTCTTCGACACGCAAACCGAATTCAACCGGCGTCGGTCCACTGTCGCTATTGCCGCCGTTCGCGGTGTGATCCGGGAAAATCTTTGTGCGATCCGCGACCGTCAAGCTTGCTTCATGCTCTTTCTTGTCGCGGACATAGGTTACATGGATGTTATTGCCAACCGTGGTGGAGGCGATCGGGTTCACAAGGTCGCTTCCATTGTGAACAGGCTTGCCATTTACGCTGGTGATGACATCACCTGATTGCAAGCCGGCCTTCTCCGCCGGACTGCCTGACTCAACACGTTGCAGCACAATCCCGTAAGGCGCGCCCAGCTCCTTCAAAACGATCGGATTGCTACCTTGAGTCTCCGTGAAACTGACGCCAATCGAACCGCGCGTGACTTTGCCGTTGGCGATGAGCTGATTATAAACGCCAATCGCCGTATTCGAAGGTAGTGCAAAGCCAACGCCCTCGTTGCCATGGCCCCCCGTGATGATGGCCGTGTTGATGCCGACCACTTGCCCGGACATATTCACCAGCGGGCCGCCGGAATTTCCCGGATTGATAGCCGCGTCTGTCTGGAGGAATCTCTGGAATTGCTGGCCCACATTGCCGCGATCCTTGGCGCTGATAATTCCGGCGGTGACGCTCCCCTGCAGGAAGCCAAACGGATTCCCAATCGCGAGAGCCCAGTCGCCAACTTGAACAGAATCGGAATTACCCAGCTTAGCCGCCGGTAAATCATGTCCTACATCGATCTTGATGACGGCGAGATCAGTCTCTTCGTCAACGCCGATCACCTTGGCGGTGTAGGGCATTTGTTCGCCGTTTAGAGTCACCTGGACTTTGGTGGCCTGGTCCACGACGTGATTGTTCGTGAGGATGTATCCCTTTTTGTCGACAACCACGCCCGAGCCCAAGCTGCGCTCGGCAGTGGGACCTTGATCGGGAAAATCAAAGAAGCGATTAAAAAAGTCCTGGAATGGCTGTTGGTCTTGATCGTCCTGCGGACCCATTTGGCCGTGGCCGCGCGGGACGGGCCGTCCTTGCCCCGGCCCTCGGCGCTCAATCACCTGGGTCGTCGAAATATTCACAACCGCCGGCTGCACTTTGCTCACAATCGAAGCAAAGGCGCTCGACAATTGCACAGGGTCCGGAATCGCCAGCGGCGTGGCGTCAGAGGTGGACGCAGGATGCGATGCTCCCACGCGTCCGGAAGCCACGGTACCGATCACAATGCCGATGGCCAGTGTGACTGTAACCAAAAGGGACGCGAGAATTTTGCGATTTCGCGCCCAAGCAGCGAATTCAATTAGCTGCATTCCCATGTTGTTCACTCCTTCGTACCAGATCGTATTAACAAAACTCGTTCAAGATTATACCACTGTATCACGCTGGCACGTGTCTTCGACGTGCGACGATGATTCTTGAAGGCAACTCTGGCGCAAACGGGCAGGTTGCGATTTTTCCCGACCCTGCTAAACTTAGGATGCATAAAAATGGCTCCGCGCACAATGTATCGGAAAATCTGGGATGCTCACGTCGTCCATGAGGCGGCGGGAGAACCCTCGCTGATTTATATTGACCGCCATCTCGTCCATGAAGGCACCTCCCCGCAGGCGTTTTCCGGCCTGAAGGAAGCGGGCCGCAAAGTGCGGCGGCCCGACCTGGCGTTCGCCGTCATGGATCACTCTGTCCCCACAAAGAACCGCCATCTGCCCATTCTGGATGCGGATGCGGCAGGACAATTTTCGGCCCTGGAACGCAATTGCCGCGAGTCCGGCATCACCCTGTTCGATATGTTCAGCCACAACCAGGGCATCGTGCACGTCATTGGACCGGAGCTGGGCATCACGCAGCCTGGGCAGACGATCGTTTGCGGCGACAGCCACACTTCGACGCACGGAGCGTTCGGCACATTGGCCTTTGGTATAGGCACGAGCGAAGTCGAGCACGTTCTCGCAACGCAATGTCTCTCCCAATACGCTTCCAAGACGATGCATATCGTCGTCAATGGAATCCGCGCAAAGGGTGTCTCGGCGAAAGACATTATCCTTGCGATCATAGGAAAAATCGGCATCGCCGGCGGAACGAGCCGCGTCGTCGAATACTCGGGTGAAGCGATTCGTGCGCTCTCGATGGACGGTCGCATGACGGTTTGCAACATGTCGATCGAGGGTGGCGCTCGCGCCGGAATGATCGCGCCGGACGACACAACCTTCGCCTACCTGGAGGGACGCCCTTACGTCCCGCGTGGGAAAGCCTTTCAGGAAGCCATCGAGGGTTGGAAAGCGTTGGCCACAGATGTCGGCGCGGAATTTGACGCCACTGTCACGCTCGATGCATCGAAGATTGCGCCGCAGGTCACTTGGGGGACCAACCCGGGCATGGTGACCGGAGTAACCGAGCGAGTTCCCGAACCGGGATCATTCCGAGAGCCCGACGATCAGAAGGCTGCTGCGCGCGCGCTCGAATATATGGGGCTAAAAGCCGGGACAGCGCTTGTGGACATACCGGTTGACCGTGTGTTCATCGGATCGTGCACGAATTCGCGATTAAATGATTTGCGGGCCGCCGCGCGCGTCGTTGCCGGTAAGCATGTGTCCAAGAATCTCAAGGAAGCGCTCGTGGTACCCGGCTCGATGACCATCAAGGCGAAGGCGGAAGCCGAAGGCCTCGACAAGATTTTCCGAGACGCCGGATTCGAGTGGCGCGACGCGGGATGCAGCATGTGCATCGCGATGAATCCGGACGTGCTCCCTCCCGGTGAGCGAGCCGCCAGCACTTCCAATCGAAATTTTGAAGGACGGCAGGGCAAAGATAGCCGGACGCACCTGGTAAGCCCGGTCATGGCGGCAGCCGCTGCCATCGCCGGCCACTTTGTGGACATCCGCGAGTGGAATGTGGACGCAACGGAATAGCTTATGCAGCCATTTTCAAAACATACAGGATTGGTCTTGCCTCTCGACCGTATCAATGTGGATACGGACCAGATGGTGCCGAAGCAGTTTCTGAAGGCACAGACAAAGCAGGGCTTCGGGCGGGTGTTGTTCTACGACTGGCGTTACCTTCCAGGAGAAAAACCAAATCCCGATTTCATTCTCAATCAACCGAGATATAAGGGGGCCTCAGTCATGCTGGCTCGTGCGAACTTCGGTTGTGGTTCAAGCCGCGAGCACGCGCCATGGGCCGTCGCCGACTACGGTTTCCGCGTCCTGATTGCTCCAAGCTACGCCGACATTTTTTACAACAATTGTTTCAAGAACGGGATCCTGCCGGTTAC
>WNFP01008555.1_pt1 | contig 11685 bp, 10 predicted proteins | sample 5400201 | NCBI WGS metagenome assembly WNFP01 (sample SAMN13153355, study PRJNA577476) | soil metagenome | isolation source: 115 cm saprolite under Madrone tree | place: USA:California | collected 2016-06-14
CCGAGAGCCGCGCAGGAGTGAAGATGTCCGCAGGTTTTTCCGCTACAGGAGTTGCTTGAGGTAGTGTTCCGTTAATCGGGGCAATGAAGCGATACCCGCGGCGAGGGACGGTTTCAATGAAGCGCGGTACGTCTGCAGAATCGCCGAGCGCTTCACGAAGGCGCTTGATCGCGGAGTTCAGACCCGTATCGAAATCCACGAAAGTGTCGGCAGCCCAGAGAGTGGAGTGCAGCTCTTCCCGCGTGACCAAGTTGCCGGAGTTCTCAATCAACTTGAGCAGGACCTGGAAAGGCTGTTCCTGCAGCTTAAGCTTTGTCCCGTTGCGTCGCAGTTCGCCGGAGCTGGGGTCGAGGACGAAAGATCCAAAATGATATCGCGGAGTGAGTTGTGCCGAGGCTGCCATAGGTGTAACCCGCTACAGTTATAGACGCACAAAGCGCGATATCTTTTCAGATTTTATGCGTCAGCAGTGACCGCAAATGCAAGTATAACCAAAACTTAGCACGTCAGATAGATGCCATAGCCATAGCAGACGTCATCCATGGTGCTGCCCAGGGGCTTAAAGCAATCTCGGCGCGACCGCACAAGCGGCTGAGGTGGCGCCATGAGGAGAATTGCTTTAAGGCTCGTTGGATTGCTCTTGTTGTCTCAAATTGCTACAGCTAAGGCACCGAAGGACTTGCTCCAGAAATCTACAAACGACGAACTATCGTTCGAACTGGTCTCCGGATACTTGGTGGTAGTGGACGGAAACATTGGCCCATTGCATGGACTCAAGTTCGTGCTGGACACGGGGGCAACTCACAGCGCGGTGAGTAACAAAGTTGCAGACCGGCTTGGGCTGCGACACCTGACCGGGAAGGTTTTTAACATCGACAAAATGGTGAAGACGGAATGGGCAGCGATCCCAGAACTGGAATTGGGCCCCATTCGGGGGACCCGGGTTCCGGTCATGGTCACGGACCTGGACTATTTCAAATCGGTGGGGAGTCATGTGGATGCGGTCATTGGGCTCGACTTGCTCCGCCAGAAGAACTTCAGCATCGATTTTGCCGACAAGAGAGTGCGATTTGGCCGGATCGAGACAGGGCGGCACTCAACCCCCATGTTGTCCGACGATATCTCGCTGAGAGTCGATGCGGAGGCGGACGGAAGACTCCTACACCTGATTCTTGATAGCGGAGCTCCTGGTCCAATGATGTATGAAGAGCGTCTGGAGAACCGCGCCGTCGATTACCGCATCGTGGAAGAAGACTACGGTAATCGCATAGAAGGGATTCTACGACTGCCGCGGGCGCGCGTGCGAAGGTTGCAGCTCGGTGGAAGGCAAATCGATCACACGGTCTTCCTGACGCATTCGCCCGCAAAAGGCGAGTTGGACGGAATCGACGGATTTCTTGGACTGACGGCGCTGAAAGCGCGCCGGATCAATTTTGATTTCGAAACGAATACGCTGAGCTGGACAAACTAGCCTGGAAATTCCGCAACTCGCTCATAGCCGAAGCCACTCAGAACGCTTTTGCTCCTATTTTGATTTACGAGCGAGCGTTTCTGCCGTGAAAACCGCTAGCCTTCTGACGAGCGGTTCGACAAAAGCTTCTTTTTCTTCGGATGGAAGTTTCAAGTGCTGCTCCACTTCGGATTCCATCTCCTGAAGTTCTTTAGAGGGCGCGATTTCCGCCAGTTGCTCGAACAGCAATTTGTGTGCACGCTTGCGTTCCATCACTTCCAATCCATCCAGCATTTGTCGATGCGACGTTCCTTCCCAAATCGCTAGAATCATCGCTTCCCGCAGCCAGCGTTCCGCCCCGTACTCGGCCAACACTCCCAGCCCGCCGTGCACTTCCATGGCCCACTTTGCTGTATCAACCGCAAACTCCGCCGTCCAGTATTTCGCAAGGTGGGCCACCAACCGAAATAGATGGTAGCGATCGGAATAAGGCGGCCGTTCCATCCATACCTCATTCAAGAGCTGAACTGACTCCCACGCCAGCGCAAACGCCGAACGAAGTGCTTTCAGTCGGTTTTCAAATTGATGGCGAAGCAACGGATGATCGAGGATTCGTTTGCCGAACGCGGCGCGGCGCTCGGCATACGAAAGCGCATCGGCCATCGCGCGCTGTGCCAGTGCGACACTCACCACGCTGTTCGCCACGCGCGAAATGTTCAACACTTCAAGTATTTGATAAACGCCCGAGTCAGCGGAGCCAAGCAGATAGCCCTCACTGTCTCTCAACTCTACTTCTCCGGTAGGAACGGAACGGGTTGCAATCTTGTCTTTCAGCCGCCGAATAAAATAGTTAAGCTCGCCATTCTTGCGGTATCGCGGCACCAGGAACAAGGCCAGCCCGCGCACAGCCGCCGCGGCTCCTTCCGCGCGCGCAGCGACTACGGCTAACTCCGCGCCGGCATTGCTCGTAAAATATTTGTCGCCTGTCAAGCGCCAGCCGTCACCCGCCGGGCGTGCCATCGTCTCGACAGCGCCTCCCAAATCCGAGCCGCCTTTGATCTCTGTCATCCACGTCGCGCCCTGCCACACGGAATCATCCTTCCGCAAAAGCTGTGACAGAAAGCGAGCCTGCAATTCGGCGCTGCCATATTTCGCAAGAGGCACCGCCGTTCCGAGAGACACCGTGTAAGGGCAGCAAATCCCGGGATCATGGAACGAAATGTTGTAGATCAGCAGATATGTTGGGATCAGCGATTTTTCTTCCAGGGCGCGCCAAACGACTCCGGATCGGTAACCCCTCCTCAAAATCGTTTGATGTTCGCCAGGGTAGAAAATCTCGTCGACGCGTTTTCCGAGGCGATCGAACATCCGCAACCACGGCGTTCCGGCACGGTCGATTGCGTTCGAGATGGCCACGCCTTCGCTCTTCCACCAAGCTTCGTCGGCGTCGAGCACATCGCGATGCGGGATATCTTCAAGCCTGCTCCGCAGAAAACTCAGTGGTGAACGGAGCGCGTCGAGAGCTGTCATTTCAACGCATGTTAGGTCTGCAGGGTGGACTCGTCAAGCCGACATGATTGGCCGCAAGACGAAAGCCTGATTCGCCCGTGCTCTCAGTTCAGAAAGGGAGGGTGGAGAGGTCGACGTTGCCGCCGGAGAAGATGATTCCGATGATGATTTTCATGCGTTCCCAGACCAGCCGCATCGCACCGATGATCTCTTCCTCGCTCACAAGAAGGACGCGGTCAAGATGCCGTCGCAGGATCGCAAACGTCCGCGGCGCGAGCGAGGCGCGAAGCCCATCAGCGATGGTGTCGCTCGAATCGAGCGATTGTAGAATTCCGGTGGCCAGCGATCGGTAAGTGTCATCGGCACGCGCCGGTTCGCAACCAATGATACGGATTTCCGCGCGCATGGCCTTTGCGGCCAGGCAGGTGCCGCTGAGCAGCCCGCCGCCGCTGACCGGGGTAAAAACAGCGTCGAGATCAGGGACCTCTTCGAGAAATTCCTTAGCCGCAGTTGCCTGGCCGGTGATGATGCGGTCGTTGTCGTAAGGATGAATCAGCATGGCGCCGGTTTCAGCCTGAACGCGCGCGGCAGTCTCTTGTCTCGAAGTGATCGTTGGTTCGGAAAAAGTGATGTGCCCACCGTAGCTTTCGACGGCGCGGCGCTTCGCGGCCGGGGCGTTCTTGGGCATGACGATGTACGCAGGCGCGCCACGCCAGGCGGCAGCGCATGCGACAGCGGCCCCGTGATTTCCGCTCGAGGGCGTCACGATGCCATGCGCGGCTTCGGCATCTGTGAGTGAGAGGATTGCGTTCGCCGCACCGCGAATTTTGAACGAACCCGTTTTCTGAAAGTTGTCGCACTTGAAGAAAAATTGCGCTCCTGCAATGGCGTCAAGCGAATGCGATGTGAGAACAGAAGTGCGGTGGATGCGCGAGGCGATACGCGCATGCGCTTCTCGAATGGCGTCCCAAGTGGGCGGCTGAAAATTGGTTGATTCGACTTGTGGCGCTGTGCTCATGTGCTTGCTTTGGTGTCGTTGAGAATTCCACACGGCCGCGATGCCGCGTTGCTGTGAAGATTATTGCACAGGGAAAGGATGTTTCGGATTCGACGCGCAAAGATTTGGGAACGCGCGAGCAGGCCAATGTGGCCGCGAATGAAAATCGAGCGTTTGTGCGCCAGTGCGTTCGACGAGGCGTGCGACTACCGTTAGAAGCAAATCTGAGAAGAATGAGAATTGTTCCGCATGGCAATTGGGAGGTACTATCTTCGCGGTTTTCAATCAGCGGAAAAGCAGAGAACTGAGGAGAGCCGATGAGTATTCATGCTAAGAACATGAAGCGCGTAACCAAAGCGTTCGTTTTATTGCTGTCGCTGGCCGTAACGAGTATTGCTACGGCGGGGCAGGTGCAAACAGATGCCGGAACTGTTGTGGGTTCGGCCAGCACGGATGGAAAGGTGCAAATCTTCAAAGGGATTCCATACGCTGCGCCGCCGGTTGGCGCATTGCGTTGGAAAGAGCCGCAGCCGGTGCCAAGTTGGCAAGGTGTGCGCAAAACGACGGAATTCGGCGCGCGCTGCATGCAGGGCAATGTATTTGGCGACATGGTGTTCCGCGATGCAGGTCCGAGCGAGGATTGCCTGTACCTGAATGTCTGGACGCCGAAGGCTTCGCCAGACGCAAAGCTGCCCGTGATGGTATGGATTTACGGCGGCGGCTTCCAGGCGGGAGCGACCTCCGAGCCGCGTCAAGATGGTGAGCATCTGGCGCACAAAGGCGTAGTGCTTGTGAGCATGAACTACCGGCTGGGAATTTTTGGATTTTTCTCGCACTCCGAGTTAACCAAGGAATCTCCGCATCATGCCTCGGGAAATTACGGTTTGCAGGACCAAGCTGCCGCACTGCAATGGGTGCGCAAAAACATCGCGGCGTTTGGCGGAGATCCAGAAAACGTGACGATCTTCGGAGAGTCAGCAGGATCGTTCTCCGTGAGCGCGCTGATGGCTTCTCCGCTGTCCAAAGGGCTGCTCCATCGTGCGATTGGCGAGAGCGGTGCCTTCTTTGGGAGGACGCTGACCGCAAAACCGCTTGCGGATAGCGAGCAAGACGGCGCCAAGTTTGCTCAATCCATCGGGGCAGGCACTCTGGAAGAACTGCGCGCGATGACCTCGCAACAGACGCTCGATGCAGCCACGAAGGGCAAGAATACGTTCCGCTTCGGTCCGATTATTGACGGCTACTTTTTTCCAGACAGTCCGGCGGACATTTATGCGAAAGGCAACCAGGCGCACATTGCGCTACTCGCAGGCTGGAACCGCGACGAAGGAAACTATCACGGGTTTTTTGGAGCCGACCCGCCTACGAAGGAAAACTATGCGAAGAAGGCCAATCAAATGTTTGGTGAAAAGGCAGCGGATGTCTTGAAGTTGTTTCCAGGAGAAACGGACGAGCAAGCGAAGAGTTCCGCCGATCTCCTGGCCACCGCGAACTTCATAGGCTATGGCACATGGAAGTGGATCGAGATACAGACGAAGCTTGGCGCTCCTGTCGTGTACCGTTATGAATTCGACGAAGCCCCGCCATTGACGACGCCCGCAGCTGGTGCACCAGCCAGGACGGAAAGTCCGCGAGCGTATCACTCTGCGGAAATCGAATTTGTTTTTGGAATGCTCGACTCCAAGAAACTTCCTTGGCGTCCCGAGGACTACGAGGTATCCGAGCAAATGGGCTCCTATTGGACGAATTTTGCGAAGACCGGCAATCCGAACGGCGCAGGGTTGCCGCAATGGCCGCAGTACGGCGCAAAGGACGGATACGAAGTTATGCACCTCGCGGCCAGGTCGCACGCGGCGACGGACCAGCAGCGCGCGCAGTACGAAGTGCTGGACAAAACCTCCGCAAAGCCGTAGCAAGAACCGAGCTTTCGGCTACGCAGGAATATCCGCGTCTAAGCAAAGAATGACTATGCGCGGAGCGGTTCCGGACGGAACTTGATCGCGGCGGCTATGGCCAGCACGATGAAAACAGCCATCACGACAACCTGGCTAATCAAGAAGGGCGGCTCGGATCCATGGGGAGCCAGAGCATGCAGCGCCGGCACCTTCATGAAGAGCTGCGCTATCAAGACGAAAACGTTCAGGTAGAGCGCAATCGATGCCGTTACAGCGTAAACCTTGCGCCAAGCCCCGGCGAGATGAAACAGGTAGCGCGCAGGAACGGCAAAGGCCAGGATGACCAGCGAAATAATGCCCAGAATGATCCCTGGTGTCACTTTATGGAATGGAAAGAAAAAGCCAGTAATGCTGGTTAGCGCGGTGGTCACCAAGAACAACCCCGTCAAGCCGTCGAGGCGTTTCCCGGCAATCATCCCGAAGACAGCAATGAACCCCGAGAAGATGCCGATCAGACTCAATAGCACATGAAAGAAAGTGAAAGGCGTCATGCCGAAGATCATGGATTGCCCCTTTTGGCCAAAGACGACCTTTGATGATCCAGGTCGCTGGAAGGGATGCAGTTTTCTTTATCTACTGCTGAATTTCAAGCCCTTTTCTAAGCCGGCGATACGGGGCATTGGAGTACCCCTAGTACTAAGGATTGATGCTTGACCCGGAAACCAAGTCTGCTACGCTGAGATAGCCCTTCTCGACCGGCGCGAGGGCGGCTCATCACCTCCCTCGCCTAGAGGAGGATCTTATGCAAGCCGCAGAACGCAGACAACTTACGCGCCACAATCATCGCACCCCCTTGCGATTTCGTTCAACCGGGGTTGCTGCGGACAAGAGCGACCACTTCACGGAAGCGCTAAATATCTCACGGGGCGGGTTTTATTTCGCCTCTTCGGCGCCGCTGCAGGTCGGGATGCCCATCGAGGTTACCCTCCGTATACCTGCAGAAGTGACCGGCGGCCAGACCGAGGAGATGCGCTGCACGGCGCGTGTCGTCCACGTGAAGAATGAGGCGTACGCGGATGGGCGAATCGGATTTGGCGCAGAAATCGTAAAATTCAGCTCGGCCCCCGCAGCCGAACGCTGGACTTCGTAGTCCTTCCAACGTAGATCACTCCCCCAGATGCAAGGCCGTGGGATGCTTTGGTTGGTAGAGGCCGATCTCGCCACCACCGGGAAGCTGGATGTGGGTCATGGAACCCCATCTTTCTTCATGAACCGCGGAGCAAGTGACGCCCCTTTTTGCGAGCGCAGCCATTTCGGATGTCAAGTTGTCGCACATGAAATAGAGTTCGTGTGGGCCATTTTTATCGGAGGGGTGGAACGCGGCCTCTCCGGGCGGGAGTGCGAAAATGAGCCAGCCGTGGCCGGCATCGACGGACATGAATCCGAGAACGTCGCGGAAGAAGGCGCGGTCTGCGTCAGCGTTCTTTGTGTGGATGATTACGTGAGCACCAGAGATCATTAGTGCCTCCAGAGAAGGCCCCGGAACTCGTGGCAGGCTGCAATCTTAGGGCAGCCTGCAAACTTCGTTCAATCTAAAAGTCCATGGGTGTCCGAAGATTCTCGGTTTAGGGTTTGGTCGCGGGAACGTTTACTGTGGTTTTGGCGCTGCCGACGTTTTCGAATCGGTCGTAGGCGCGGACGGCGACGGTGTGCTCGCCGGGCGCAAGGTTGGCGAGCGTGAATTCGTAATGCTCTTCGGGGGCATCGCTCACCTTGTTGATCGGTGCTAGGAGTGTCCACTCGCCGCCGTCAAGGCTGTACTGAGCGCGATCGATGCTGCTTGAGGAATCGCGGCCGGTGAATGAGACAACATTTGAGATGGCCACGACGTTAGGGCCGCTCTGAAATGTACCCTGTCCAACTTTAAGGCTTTCGATAACGGGAGGAGTGTTATCGACTTCGAAGCGTTCGCTTTCGCGCTCGGTTTTTAGAGCGACGGCGGGGGGATTCGAAGGAGCGTCAGACGCCACGATTTTCAAATAGTAGGCGCCATCGGGAAGAGTCGTGGTGTCCCAGGAATAGAATTTTTGGTCGAGCTTGTCCTTCAATAATTTCCACTCGCGTTCATTTTCGCCGCGATAGTAGACGCCGTAGTGCAATTCGTCGTCGTTGTCGTCGTGGGCGCTCCACAAAACGGATTGATAGCCTTTTTCGCGAAAGCCTTGCGGAGGCTGTTCGAACTTTGTGGGCGTGGTGGTTTGCGCAATGAAAATGTTGGGAGTGTTTGGTGTCGGCGGCATTTTTAAAGCGACGCTCGGCGCTTGACCCGTCGAGATGATTGTGTTGCTTTGTGCGCGGACGCCGGGATCCTGTAGGACGATGGCATCGATGACGGGAGCGACGTTGCGCGGAAGATAGGCGAGGCTCACCCAATTGATGCCGTCGCCAGGACGTCCATCATGAATGACGGCTTTCCACTGAAAGAATCTCGCGCTCGGGGCTGCGACGGCGCTGCCGGGCTTCGAATACGGACCGAACCAGCGGGACCATTCTTTGCCGGGATCTTCGGTGTTGCCGGAGCGAACGAAAAATTCCAGCCGCGGTTCGCCGCCGGATGCAGAAGCGGACCTAGTTGAGGCCGCGGCCGCGGGCGGCGGTCCCCACCAATCGAGGCGCCCCCATTGCGAAAAGAGTTGTGCGTCAAAAGAGCGCGATGAGAATGTGCCTTCGGGTTCGTACTCGGGGCCGACGGAGAGAACTTTTCCGGGATTCGCGGTACACAAAAAGACTTTGCCAGCTGAGTTGCGGGCGATGCCGGTGATTTGTGCCGACCCGGCCTTGGCGAGTTGCGCGAAAACGCCGTGGCCATCGATGGCGAGGAGAGCGCCATTGTTGCCAGTGCCGGCCAGGACGCGGCCGTCGGATGAGAAGCCGAGAGAATAGACGACGTCGTCACGAGAAGTCCAGACTTCATCGGGCGCGCCATCGGGCGAGAGGCGGTAGATGCTGCTGGAAAGGGTAGGAGGGAACGCGACAAACGGTGTTTGCTGCGGGAGCTGGCCAGAGATCGTGCCTGCAACCCCGCCGCTGGTGATAGTGGTAGTCGTCTGAGGCGAGGTGATGATTGTGGTGGAAGGGGTCGAGACGGTGCGTTGTTTTTCGCCGATGGCAGAGACGTAGATGGAGCCATCGGGGGCGACCGCTAAAGAAGTGACTTCGCGCTTGGAAGTTTCGTAGAGGACGAAGCCGTCGGCAGTCGATGCCGTTGCCGCCGAGTCTTTCTCCTTGCGCGGAGATTTTGCATCAGGTCGAGTAATGCGGAGAACGCGGCCATTAGGTTCGGTGCCTGCGAGAAGATTTTTATTTGCGTCGAAAGCGAGCACGCGGATGTGAGCTTCGTCGCTGGCGTAGAAGACTTCGCTCTTGCCGTCGGGCGAGACGGCGAAGACCTGGCCCTTGTCGCCAGTGGCGACGTAGAGAATGCCGTCGGGCCCGAAGGCGATGTCCCAGATGTACTTCGTCTTGGGCTCGAAGAAAACGGATTTGTCGCCCGATGAGGAGACGCGATAGACCTTGCCGTCAGGGGAAGTAGCTACGTAGAGAGTGCCTTTGGAATCGAAGGCGATCGATTGGGCGACTAAATCGCTGGATTCGAACACGGTGTTTGGCTTGCCGCCGTTATCGAATCGAAAGACTTTTGCAGGCGAGCCGCCAGCGGCGAAGAGAGCGCCTTTGGGGTCGAGGCGAAGCGACCAGAGGTAGGAGGCGTCGGCATCGGCGAGAAGCGTGAATTTTGGAGCGAGTTCGAGGCGGCCGTCACTTCGAACGGCGACGCCGTGAGCGGTCCCTTTGAGGAATTCTTCGTACGTGGTTTGCAGCCAGCGTCGGGTGTGTTCGGCGTGAAGAAGGGAAAAGGACGAAGTAATGAAGCAAAGAAGCACAGACAGAAAGACGATTCGGGCTGGCGTGCGGAAGTGGCGAGTGGCGAGAGACGAGTGGCGAGCCGAGGAAACAGTGGCGCGATGGCGGCTTGGCATTTGCATGGTCACCGGATTTGAAGATTCAAGGAGATCACCCCAGTTACAGGGCCGCCGAGCGGGATGGAAGATTCGCTGGCTAGTGACTCGCGCAGAATTTGGACAGTGCCGGGCGCCGGGCGGCCGTCGATGACATTAATTTGCGAAAGCGGAATGTTGGGGAGCTCTTTGTCGTCCCAAAGGATCGTGGGCATAGGCGCGAAAAGGCCAACGTAGAGGCGGTCGTTACGGCGCTCGCGGTTGAGAACTGCGATGAGTTGATCGAGGCCTGCGTTGCTGCCGCCGGCGCCGGCAAACGAGAAGCCGCGGGAGGCGCGGTTGAGCATGTCGCCGTCGGTCACGAGGACGCGGAGAGTGGTTCCGCGCGTGGCTTGATCGGGCACGCGAACGGTAGTCTGTTCAACACGCCCTGGGCCACGATAAGGGCGCAGCAAAACGCGAACGCGGAGAGTTTCGCCAGGCGCGGCTTCGCCTTTTTCCAGCCAGGCGCTTTCGATGCTATAGGATTGGCGGCCGGGGACGCTCTCGACGCGCAAAGCGATGCGGTCGAAGACGGGAGCTTCGCGCGTGTTGGTGAAGAGGCGGTTGAAGACGCTCTGAATGTTCAAGGCGACGGGTATGCCGTCCGGCGAGAAAGAGTCGCCAGGGGCAAAGGTGTTCTCGATTTGAACGGAGGCGTGGCCGTGGACGACTACCTCACCTGAGAGATGAAGCGTGGTGCCTTCCCCATACAGAGAGTTTTGCGTGAGGCCGTTGAAGACGGTAAGGGCAATGAGCAGAGGAGTGAGCTTGGGATGATTGACCATCTCGAAGTGGAGTTTCTTTTCGGCGCCGCCGACGGCGAGAGTCAGGTCGATCGGGATCATGGGCGGCGGAGCGCCTAGCTTGCCGGTGACAGCGGTGAGATGGTCGCCGGTGATCGTGCCGATGGGGCCGCCTACATTGATGATCTTGGTGGAAGCGAGTTCGGAGGAGAGAGTTGTGACGACCTCAGTGCGGGCCATCGGAAATTGCACGTCGCCGAGACTAAGGAAAGGGTGGCCGCAGAGGTAAACCTGGTTGGAGCGGATCGCGGTAACGGTGCACGCGGAGCTGATCGATGCGTCGCCCTGCACGAGAACCATGCCGGCCAAACGATAGTTGCTGACCGCCTGCCGCAGAAGCTTGGGGCTGGGACTGCGAGGGGATATTTTCCGCGGACATTCGCGGCTGAGGATGAATGATGTCTTCGATGGGAGTTACACCGCCGATGGGTTCTTTCGTGAAGACTCCGAGCTTGAGGGAAAGAGCGCCGGCGAGTTTTCCTTCGAAATAGACAGGGCTGCCGCTCATGCCCGCGACGACGCCGGTGTGCTCGACTTTTGGCCCTTTGAGCTGAACGAGAATGATGGTTTGGCGCGGCCCGAGAAAATTGGGCATGATGCCGATGACTTCGAGGTCGAATTTTTCGACTTGGTCGCCAGCGAAGATGGTGTAAGCGTAACCCTGCATGCCCGCGTGGACTTGGCCGAGGGGAAGGATCTCGGCGGAGGTCGGGGCTTGAGCATGCGCCGTGTAGGACGACAGTGCGATTGCAGGTGCGGAGACAATCGCCAAGGCTGACAGAATGAGAAAGCGGGAGATCTTCCGAGTCATGGACAGATTAGGCCGAGCCGAGAGCATGAACTGCCAATCATACGCGGCGAGGTACGGGGAAGCAATTGGACCGGCGGAGCGTCGGGTGGTAGGACAGAGAGGCTAGGCGTTCTAGGACTGCCTGAGGGTGCAGTGGCGGATCAGGACCCGGACACTGCATTC
>WNFP01015999.1_pt1 | contig 11684 bp, 6 predicted proteins | sample 5400201 | NCBI WGS metagenome assembly WNFP01 (sample SAMN13153355, study PRJNA577476) | soil metagenome | isolation source: 115 cm saprolite under Madrone tree | place: USA:California | collected 2016-06-14
TCGGAAGCCGCGGAGGCAAGCTCCGCCCGCCGCTCGATCGTGAAGACTTCCTTGGCCAGGCGTGAGAGCACCGCGGCCTGATAACCGCAGCCCGTGCCAATCTCCAGAACCCGGTCTTCTGGCTGCAGACGCAATGCTGCAGTCATGGCAGCGACAATATAGGGCTGCGAAATGGTTTGACCGCCGCCGATCGGCAAGGGCGCGTCCTCGTAAGCCCGCGAACGCAGCTCGTGGGGCACAAATTCATGCCGCGGCACTTCCGCCATGGCCGCCAGCACCGTGGCATCGGTGATACCTCGCCGCCGCAACTGTTTTTCGATCATTTCCGTGCGCTGCGGGCCGTATTTTTCGCTGTCAAGCATGCGTAACCGCCGCCGCGTGTTTTTCCCAGGCGCCTGTTTTCAGAATCTCTCCCATCTGCGTGAGAGTAAAATCGCATTCTTCCTCGCGATTGTAGAAATGCGGGGAAATGCGCACCCCAGCCTTGGGCCGGTAGTCCACTAGAATTTCCCGCGCGAGGAGTTCGCGGCATACCTCGTAGGCGTGCGAGCATTCGACGGAAACCGTTCCTGCCCGCTCCGCGGGATTTTCCGGAGTGTTGACACGCCAGCCGCGCGACTTCGCGCCTTCGATGAGCCGCGTGGTCATACGGATCGATTTTTCGCGAATGGCTGCGATCCCAACTTTATTAAGGATGTCCAGCCCCGGCTGGCAGGCGTAGAGCGCCGGGATGTGCGGCGTTCCGTTCAGGTAGCGGAACGAGTCTTCGCGGGGATCAATGGAGCCGGTTTCAAACGCAAAGGGCCGGCGGTGCGCAATCCAACCGGTGAGCGCCGGTCTCAGCTTCGCGCGCAGGTCTTCGCGGACGTAGAGATAAGCTACGCCCGGGCCGCCGCACAGCCATTTCAGCGCGCCGCCAACGGCAAAATCGGCGCCCAGTTTTCGCACCTCAAGCGGAATGGTTCCGGCGGCCTGAAAGGCATCGAGAATCACGTGCGCCCCGACGCGGTGCGCCCGCTCAATGATCGCGCGAGCGTCAACAATATACGAGCTGCGGAAAAGCACCTGCGAAATTGGGACGAGCAGCGTTGTTTCGTCGATGGCCGCGAGCAGCTTGTCCAGATCAATACGAACGTGGTCCAGAGCCGGAACAACTTCGACGCGGGCGCCGTGGCGCCGCTGCTCGTGATAGAAATACTGGATCGAAGGGAATTCGAGCTCCACCATCACAACCTTGTTGCGGGGGCCGCGCAAGTCAAAACACGAAGCAATCACTGCTTGCGTGAGAGTGACGTTCTGATGCAGCGAAATCTCGCCGGGGCCGGTGCCGATCAGCGGCGCGATCTTGTCGCCCACCGCGATCGCCATTTCCCACCAGCCTTCTTCCCAGGCGCGCACCCCGCGCTTCGCCCAGGAATCGGCATAGGCGCGCATTTCGTCGTAAACAGCGCGCGGCATGGCGCCCAGCGAATTGCTGATCATGTAGGTGGTGCGGTCGAGGATCGGGAATTCGCCGCGCCACTTCAGAAGTTCATCCATCGAATGATTCTCCCCCGGGAGAGCTCCGGGGGCGGGCCTTTCTCCACACAAAGTAGCACACCGTGACAAACCCGAGCCAGGGCAGGCCAGCTTGCAAGGTTATGCGAAATCCTGGCACCCACCAAGTGGATGCCAACACAGCCAATACCGCTCCCAACCCGATGAGGGACGCCCAGGGCCCGGGCGGCCCCAATTGAAGATAGGGCAATCCCTGCCGTTTGTGAAAGCGGCGGAATGCCACGTGAGTCAATAAAGTCATCAGCCATGCAAACAGCGCCCCAAACGTGCTGAGCCCGATCATGAAAACGAAGAGCGAATCTTTGAAGTACTCCGACAGCGCTAGCGCTGCAGCCATTCCGCCCGCCGATGCCAACACCGCAACCACCGGCATGTCCTTCCCGCTCAGGCGGCCCAGCACCGCGGGAAGATAGCCGCCGCGCGAGAGCGAATAAGCCAGCCGCGCCCCAAAATACAAGTTGGCGACTGCGCTGGAGAGGGCCGCGGTCAGCACCACAAAATTCATGATGTGACTGGCGGCTGGGATTCCCACTGTCTGGAAAACGCGCACGAAAGGGCTCTCGCCGAGTCCGATCTGCGTCCACGGGACAATCCCGACGACGAGCGCGAGTCCGGCGACATAAAAGAGAACCAGGGCGCCGAGCGCCCTCCGCAGCGCCTTCGGCACCGCCACCTTCGGATCCGCCGCTTCGCCTGCCGTGCTTCCGACCACTTCGATTCCGAAAAAGCTGAAGAGGCCCAAGACGACGCCCAGACCTACGCCCTTCCACCCATGCGGTTGAAAACCGCCGTGCGCCGTGTAGTTTGCCAGCCCGATCCGCGAAAATCCCACGCCAAACAATAGCGCCGCCCCTAAAATCAGAAAACCAACGATGGTCACGACTTTTATCATCGAGAGCCAGTATTCAAAGATTCCCAGGTTTCCGATGCTGGTTGTATTGACGTAGAGAATCACAAGCGAGAACAGACCAATCCAAACCCACGATGGAGTCGTAGGAAACCAGAGTCTGCAGTAAATGGATGCAGCCACGACTTCGCTGCCCACCACCACCATCATGCAAAACCAATAGGTCAGGCGAACCGCATATCCGGCCCATGGATGCAGATACATCTCCGCGTACAGTCCAAACGATCCTGCCGCCGGGTGCGCCGCGGCCATCTCGGCGAGCGCCCACATCATGGTCAGGGCGATGCACGCTCCGCCGATAAAACTCAGAATCACCGCCGGCCCGGCAAGCTTTACGGCGATGGCGCTTCCCAGGAACAGACCCGTTCCGATGCTGCTGCCAAGACCGATCATGGCAAGCTGGGCCGGCGTCAGGTCGCGCTGGAGACCTGCCTCCCGCGCCACAATCGCGGCCGGCTGGGGATCGCTCACGGAAGATGCGCCCGCAATTGTTGGCTCAGTCATCGGGCGGCATCCTAACAGAAATTCATCCGGTCTTCCCGACCTGAACGATGGGCCAGTGAACGACGCGGCACGGCTGTCCTCCGAAGCGGTCGCGCTGCTCCACGGCCCTCCCTAGAATCTGAGTCGTGGCGGCAAAACAGGCACAACTACCACGGAGGCGGTCATGAAAGCGGTCCTGGCGCTAATCATCATTTATATCGGAACTTTCTTTTTGGTGATTCAGGGAGCGACACAGAACGCAGCTCAAGCGGCACCGCAAGGCGCAACATCTGCCCAGGATAATGCCGCGCCAGCGCAGCCAAATTCGGCCATTGACCCGACGAAGGAAGCGGACATCCGCTCGTTGATGGAACTTGTAGGCGCGCGCGACGCCGTGCAGGACGGCGCGAAGTCCGCCATCGAGCAGTCCCGCGAAAAGCTGCTGAGCACCGTGCCAAACAATGACAAAGGCCAGGCGTTTGTGAACGCGTTCGCCGCCAGCTACCAGAAGAAATTCGACGCCGACCTAGTGACCAATCAACTCGTGGGAATTTACGATAAGCATTTCACGGAAGACGAAATCAAGGGGCTGCTGCAATTTTACGGATCGCAGCTGGGCCAGAAAGTCGCCGCGGAGATGCCCAAGATCACCCGAGAACTTCAGGCGGCCACGCGCGCGGCGAGCACCAAGGCCGCCAAAGATGCGCTCGCGGAAGTGAAACAGCAGAATCCGGAAGTCGGACAGTCAGCGCGACTGGGACTCGGCCAGGGCCGCTGGCAGCAGCGCCGAGGATCGCAGTCCCACCCACAGGTCGCGCAACAACAAGATCCGCAGTAAACCAAACCAAACTTCTTCCTTCGAGAAGCGCTTCCTGACTACTTGAAGCGCTTCTTGATTTTTACATCGATCCCGAACGTGCCGTTTTGATCTCGCAACCCCACAATCGAGACGTTTCGATCCACGTTGTATTCCACCTGAATGACCTGTTGCTGCGTCGAGCTTACATTCGAAACATAAGTGATGGTGAGGTTGCGCGTGACCTGTTGCTCGACGGTGACGCGCGCCGCGGCGTTCTGTTCCGAACCCGTCGAACCCACCCCGGCCAGGCCCGGATCCACGCGGAAGCGCGTGATGCCGAACAGGCGCTCGAGCCGCCCGCCAAGCTGGCTGGAAATGGCTTCCGAGAGAATCGCGGAAGCGCCCGCGGTTCCGCTCTGCGTGGTACCGCCGCTGCGCGTTGTCGCTTCGGCGGTGGTCTGCCCCAGCGCCAGCAGCGTCACGATGTCGTTCGCGGGAAGAGGCGGATCGGAGCGATATGCCAGCGTGAGCTTGCTGGCCGGGCCATTGAAATTCAGCGTGATCTCGTACTGCTGAATCGTCGTCGCGGCCTCCACGTTCAAAACCGGATCGAGACGGAACGGATTGGAAAAGTTCAAGTCTCCTCGTGAGACGCGATAACGATTGCCCGCGAAATTCAGATTGCCCGACAGTATGTGGATGTGTCCGAGAAGGATGGGATGCTCCCAGGTCCCCCGCACGCGGAGATTCGCTTCGGCCTGGAGTTCCGCGCCCGGCCATTCCATGCGCGCGTCCGGCGCCGAGAGGGCTTCGACGTCGAATTGCAGGTTGCGCAGATACGAGGAACCAGTGGAAGGGCCGCTGATGCCTTCTTTCACCGAAACCAGCATGCCCGCGACCTCCAGAGCTCGCGTGAGAGTGACGCGGTCGACCAGCACGCGGCCCGAAAGAACGCCCGCCGTTGGTGTGCCGGTCAGCCGGAGCGAGCCTCCCACGAGCCAGCTTATGCCCTCCGGATAACGAATGCGCACGCGATCCGTGCGGACGCTGACGTCGTAGCGAAGCGGACTCTCGGCGTAGTTCGCGCTCCCGGAAAGATGCAACGTGCCACCCCCGGATTCCGCGCTCACATTTTCAAAATAAAGGCGCGTCGCATCGAATACCAGGTCGCCCGTGATCGTACTGAGACCTGTCGGGAAATCCGGGGCTCGCGCCGAAGCGTTCTCGATGTGCACGCGGCCGGTGATCCGCGGCCGGTCCAGTGTCCCCTCGAAAGATGCATTGATTTGCGCCGGGCCGCGCGCGTCCAGATCCGGCACGTAGCCGCTGAGAAGCCGCAGGTCCAACGCGCCATTCAGGCGCAGTCCTACGGTGCGGCCCCCGGCAAACTGCACCTTACCTGCGATCTGCAGGTTGGTGTCGGTTCCGCGCAGTGTGACCGGATCGATCTCCAAACTGTTCTTCGTCGACCGGAAATGTACTGGGCCGGCGTGTTCCAGCCGCACGTTTGCGTAATTCATGGCCAGGCGCGAGAAATTCGCATCCACGACGATGCTCTCCGGTTTTTTCAGCGAGCCGTTCAGCGAAATATCTCCATCAGCGTTGGCGTGGCCGCTGAATTCCTTCAGGTGCAACGCGGTCAGCAGGAACGGGTCCAGGTCAATATTCCTGATCGACACTTTCCCGCTCAACCCGTATGGATCAGCAAGTCCGAGCGTATAGCCCCCGGAAATCTCTCCCGTGGTCATTGCGGAGCGCAATTCCAGATGTGCCGCATGCCCGTCCGACGTCAGATTCCCCTCGAAACTGCCAATGATCACTTGGCCGACGCGGAGATCTACCACGCGAAATGTCCCCTCGCTTAGCGGCGCTTCAATCGGGCCATTGGCCTTCAGGCGGAAACTCATCTGCCCTCCGACCGGCAGCCTCGCCGACTGCAGTCTTTCGATATTCTCGAGCGGCAACGCGGCACCAACCAGGTCCGCGGAAATGGTCCGGTCCGCGGAGCGGTAACCGGCGGAACCGGTGATAATTCCCGCGCCACGTCCGTTTTCTTTTCCCGGCGGGAAAAAGCGCAGTTCCGCATTGGTAATGTGCACTTCATCCGGCGAAACACTCAGTTGACCGCGGAGACGATTGAAGGACAGTCCGTACACTTTGCCGCCTGCCAGGTCGAACAGGCCCGTGAGGCTAGGTTGTTCCCTGGTGCCGCGTCCGTGAAACTGACCTGTCAGCGTTCCCTTCACCGGATACGACAAGCCGAGCAGTTGTTCGATACCTTCGACCGGTGCAGCGTCAGGGTCGCCTCGATATCCGCTTCCATCTCATTGCGCCGGGCGTGGCCGCGCGCCAGGGCGAGCTCCGAGGGTGAATAGGTGAGGTCCCCGTCGAGATAATCCAGGAAGACGCCATCGTAGCTCACGCGTTCGCCGCGTATGTGCCCTTGAAATGCCGGGCCGCCGGCGCGCCCGGCGATTGTGCCGTCCCATCGTGCACTGCCGGAGATTTGTTTGGCCGCTTCCGGAGAACCGCGCGCCACGCCTCGAACGGCATCAATGAAGTCCTTGTAGGTCTCCAGGGCACTGGTTTCGAATCGCACGTTCAGCATTGAGTTGCGCGGAGCAAGAATGCCGTCGATGCTGCCGCGCGACGACGGCGTTTCGAATTCACCAGAGTCGACCGAGAGCACGTTGGGATCGTAACGGTAGCGGAACTTCCAGGCCGCGGTCACGGGTTGATGCCGGCCGGCAAGTTGGTTCGGTGTATCCCAAATCGACCTCCCGGATATCTCAAAGTGGCGGAAAGGGCCAATCCACGTTTCGACAGTATCAGCAGTGATCAGAGCATCCCAGTGCAATTCCTCGATCGGGAAGTCCCGATGCTCCATGGCCGGCAAGACTGCCGCCAGCCGGACATTCTGCACGTGCGTATCCGCCCGGAATTGCAGTCCGTCAAAACGCATCGTCACGCGCCCGGTTACGCTGCCGTCCATCGCGCTGGCCGAAAAGTCGGGGACTTCGAGGCCCCGATCGTCGATTTGATAGCTGCCGCGGCTCGTAAGTCCGGCCGCATGGAACTCCGTATATGGCAAGGTGATGTCCTGCCCGGAATAACTCCCGCTGCCCTTGAATCGGCCGCCGGCGAACTGGCCTTCTCCGTGCAGATCGACCCGCCCCGTCGGCACTTTTGGCTCTCGGAGGGTTTCCCTGAAATCCAGCAGGTTGACCCAGCCCCGGTAGCGAAAATTCCATTTCGGATTCGCGAAGTCATTCATTTCCGCTTGCGCATCCAGATGCGAATGTCCCGCGCTGAGCACCCCCTGCTCGAGCGTGAAGCCGTCGCGCCAGAGCGTGAACTTTGCGGACAGGCCCACGGGCAACGGCACGTAGCGCTGCGACGTGAACTGCACCGTCTGCCAGTCGAGATTCCCCAGGTACAACGGATGGTCCCGCGTGCCGCCGGCATCCAGCGCAAACTGCAAATCACCTCCGTGGGCCGTGAGCCGTGTCTTCGCATCGTTGTAGAGAACCCATCCGTCCGCGAGCGCAAGCCGCCGGATGTGCAATGCGAAAAGTGTGTCCCGCACAGGTTTGTTTGCGGAAGCGGACCGCGCTGGCACGGGCAAATTTGTCGCGCCGTTCCTTTCAACGCGGATGTGCACGTGCGGCTGCTGCACGACGAGTTCATTCAGTGAAATCTTCCGGCCCCAGAAGGAATCAATCCGCAGACCTGCTCGCACTTCTTCCGCGGTGAAAAGAGGCTCCGTGCCGGAGGGCTCCCTTCCATGGATCACCAGCCCATTGATGGTTATCCGCATGCCCAGCCAGCGAATCGAAAAGGCGCGCAGCTCGACCTTGCCTCCGGTCATCGATTCCAGCCGGCTTACAATCAGCCGGCTGAGAACCGGATTGCCCGCCCCGCTGCCGAAAAACACGATGACGGCTACGAGTGCGAGTACCGCCAGCACCCACGGCGTGTGAATGATCCAGCTCCAGATTGGGTGGCGGGTCTCGCGCTTCATTTCGCCGCCTCGTCGAAAAGCTTCTCAATGTGCAGGCGGGTCCGGCTCTCTTTCAGCCACTTTTCTGCTTGCTCATTGATCCCGCGTTGCACGAGAGCTTCCTGGATGTAATCGCGGGCCGCGTCCAGCGTTGGTGGCTCTTGCCCGCGCGCTTTCGCTCGTGGCACGACCGCGGTCTGATAAAAATCTTCAATCTCCTTGGGATCGATCCGCACCGCCGGACGAAAGCGCGAATCGAGATAATCGCTCAAGTACAACTGCGAACTCACGATTCCCCGCACTTCCGAATCGCTCAGCCCGCTTTGTTTTTCCCTTGCTTCGTATTGTTCCGCCGAGGTGAACGAACTTTGCAGCCGGCTCAAGCTCCGGTCGATATCGGCATCCGAAGGATGCGGGAAGTGGGAAACATCGGCTTCCGTTCGCACCATCCATTGGTCGATCAATCGGTCGAGAACCTGAGCGTCGGTCTCCGATTTTCCGTCAACGAACCGCTGGTAGCGGCTGAGAGTTCGGATATCACTCCACAGGATGATGTCGTTTTCGACTCGCGCCACGATGCGGTCCACGATCTCCTGCGCCGCCAGCGACCCCGCCGCCGTCACTGCCAGCGCCGCTAAGAAACCGAGGATTGCAAGCCTGCGCATCAGAACGTCGACCCCAGATTGAAAAAGATTTGAAAACCGGAGAGTCGTGCGCCTTGCTGGCCCAGCGAGCCAACTTGGCAATTGGTTGCATTGCCCGGACATGGAATGGGAATTACAAATGACGGCCGATTGAGCTGGTAGCCGAAATCAATTCGAATGGGACCCACAGGCGTTTTGTACCTCACGCCCAAGCCGGCCGTGTGGGCAAAGTAGTTGAGTTCGTTCGAGCAGTTGGTGACGCACACGGACAGATTTGTCGAACCCGGTGGCTGTGCGGGGTTTTGCAGCGCGAACGTGGGGCTCGGCAGCATGGTGCGAAAAGAAATCCGGGTCAGGCGGCTGTAAACGTTTCCACCGTCATAGAAAATGGCGCCCCCCAGCGATGTGCCGATGAACGGCAGGCGCATCGGAAAACGAAACTCCTGGTTCAACACCAGCATGGCCTGTCCGCCGACCGGGAACCCGGTCACGGCGTCGCGCGGTCCCGCCTGATTCAACGCAAAGCCCCGCAGCGATGTCCCGCCACCGGCAAAAAACCTTTCTGGAAGCGGTATAACCGTTGGCAGCGGTGGGGTGGTGGGCGCCGGAAAAGTGAGCGAGACCGTGTCGCGATACGGCTCGAGGATCCCAAGGCGAATCGAACGCGCAAAACTGAACCGCCGCTTAATCGGATGGTATGTGGAATTCTGAAAGAAGAATCGCAGGAAGCTGGCACTGGAACCGAAATAGGTATCTGCGTCGCCGAAGTCCGCGCTGTTAAAGCTGCCCTTGGAGGCGTCGGCGGGATTGTCGCGCGAGTCTCGGAACCAGGTCATGCCGAACTGCGACACCAATGTCGGCTGATTGAAGAGAGGAACTTCTTGGCTGAGAATTTTGAGATTCGAGACGCGAACTTGACGGAAGGCATAGCGATACAGCACCGTCGTCAGCGGCGTGACTTGATCGGTCAACTGCACCGAACCCTCGTAGCGCTGTTCCGTAAACGTATTGATGTCGCGCGTTTTTTCCGCAAACGCCGTCGCCTGGAAGCTCAAGTGCGAATCGCCGAACGTGTTTGGCGCCGAGTACCCCAGCAACGCGCGCCCCTGCAAAGTGCTGCCGCGCAGTTTGAAGGAGAGCGTGTCCGCGCGCCCGGTAAGATTCAGTTTGCTGACCTCGAGAATTCCCCGGGGAGCGGCCTCGATCTGTCCCCCCGTCGGATTCGTCGTACTGGCCAGCCTCTGTACTTCGAAACCGCCGCCGTAGGCCAGCGTGTACCGCCTGGCTTCCTCGACGAGAACGGCGATGTCTTTCTCGGGATCCGTGCCGTTCGGATTCTGGGGTTCAATTGTCACCCGGTTGAAGATACCCAGGTTGTACAGACGCCTTTGCGATTCCACCACGTCGCCTTCGCGCAGCGGTTCCCCCACTTTGATGTGCACCCCTCGACGGATCACCCCAGGCCGCGTGTGTTCGTAGCCGCTGATTAATATTAGCCCCACGCGCGTTTGGGGCCCCTCCTGAATGTGATACACAAGCCGAACCGCATCCGCTTGCTCAATCGCAGGCTTGGCCTCTTTTTCCCTTTCCTCTTTTTTCTTTCCATTTTCCTGCGAAGAAGCACTGTTCATGGCGGCGTCCGCTTTTTTGCCCGCCGGTTCTGCGGGAACGCGCTCCGCAGTGGCCGTAAAGCTGGCCTCGGGAAATCCTTCGTTAAAGTAAAGTGCCAGGATGTTATCGCGGTCCGTCGTCACGCCGAAATCGGAATACGGCTGCCCGGGCGTCGAGCCGATAACGCCCAGGAGTTCCTCCTCTTTGAAGGTGTGAATCCCCTCCGTTGAAAGCGAAGCCACCCGCGTCTGCTTTCCCTCCTGAACTTGGAAACGAATAAACACATCACCCTCTTTCCCCTTGTAGTTGTCTTCCACTTGTTGCTCGACTTTCGCATCCAGAAATCCGTTCGCCTGATAGAGGCTGCGCATTGATTGCGTGTCGGATTCGACCAGCCGCCGGCTGAAGCGGCCGGGCGAACCGAAAGCGCCGCCGAAGATTTGCAGCCGGCTCTTCAGCAATTCCGTATCGAAGTATTTGTTCCCGGTGATCTCTATCCCCACCAACTTGTGCCGCGCGCCCCGCTCGACCGTGTAAGTAATGACCTCTTCCGTCCCCCGCCGGCCGTTTCGTTCGGGTTTCACTTCCCGCGTGTCGGTTTTGTAGTCCACCTCGGCATCGAAATATCCCTCGCGTTCGAGCCGCTCCCGAAGATTTTTCTTTCCTTCTTCGAGCAGGTCCGCGTCAACCGCGCCTTCTTGATAAATCGGTATCAGTTTTTTCAGCTCTCCTCTGGAAAACTTCGCGCCGCTCACCGTCAATTGCACACGCGGGCCTTCGGCGACATCCAAATCGAGAGGGACTGTGTGCTTCGCGGCGTCGTAATCGCCCCGGCGCACTGCTGCGTGCGCGCTCAGATGCCCTTTCTTCACCAAAAATTTGCGGATTCGGTCGGTTCCGCGCTGCAGCCGTGCGGAAGTGATTTCGCTGCCCGTTTTCATCTTCAATCGCGTGAGAATTTCGGCGTCACGGTACTCCGTGCTGTTCTTTAGTTGGATGACTCCTACGCGCGCTCGCGGTCCCGGTTTGACGTGCGCGACAATGTCCATCTGATGCGTCTCCGGATGCGGCAACGCCTCCGCGGTCACTTCCGACTGGTATAAGCCCTCTTCTCGCAGCGTCTCTCGCAATCGTTCCAGCGCTTCCCTGACCACAACCTGCCTGTAGGTTTGTCCAAGAGCCAGCTGCATCGCCGCAGCCGCCGAGGCATCGCTTGGCGGCGCGATCAGACCTTCGATACGCACCTGGTTGAAAAACAGATTCTCCCGTGCCACGAAATCCAAACGCGCTCCGCCCGATGCCGGCGTCAATACCGCACGCAGGTCGGCGTAATCGCCCGTTCGATAAAGCGCCCGCAAACTCTCCGCGATTTTCTCCCGGTCTGCCGGTTTCCCCATTTCCACAGTGATTCCCAAGGGCGATTCCGACAGAACTTGCCCATCCTCCTTGACGATTCGGATCGCCACGACGGTAGCTTTTTCCGCCACCGCATTCGTCGCGGGTGATTCTTGCGCCGCCCGCGCGTGCCTCGGGGCAGCTCCCATCAGGAGCGCGAGCGCGACAATGCCTCGCAAACCGCTGGCCCGGCTCAATTTCATCTTCCATTCGCTCAGACGAAGGGTAGCACGGCGGCGTTGCCTGCCCGGTCCCCTTTGGCGCTATCATGTACTCTAGCAGGAGCGT
>WNFP01014104.1_pt1 | contig 11682 bp, 8 predicted proteins | sample 5400201 | NCBI WGS metagenome assembly WNFP01 (sample SAMN13153355, study PRJNA577476) | soil metagenome | isolation source: 115 cm saprolite under Madrone tree | place: USA:California | collected 2016-06-14
ACACGTTGCTGCTGTCGCCGAGGCATCGTCGCGACGCGAACGCGATCTCGCCGGCGTGCGTGATCGGACCGAAGAGCTGGCAGGCGCCGCACGGTGAGCCGCCGCTCGGGCAACTGCCGACACCGAGCGCGAGGCTGACGTTCGTCGTGAACGGGATGTCGTGGTAGCTACCGGTCCAGCCGAAATCGCGATCGGCGTCGTCTCCGTTCGCCGTGAACTCGTACGTGAAGGGACACGCGGTGCCGCCCGCCAGCGCGACCGCGACGGTGCCGACCGTGCCGTCGATTTTCTGCTCGATCGTGCTCGCGTCGCCGGTTCCACCCGGACATACGTCCAGCGGATTGCCGTCGCCATTCTTCAGGTCGAGCTTGCCGAAGCCGGCGGCAAACTTGTCCTCACACCCTGCGAGCTTGATCGGATCAGGCGCGAGGTTTCGCCGTACGCCGGACGCGATCACCTTGGCCTTGCAGTAGACCTTCTTTCCGGCGAGCTTCTCTTTTCCCGCAGCGCATTTGCTCGGTGACGTGTCGCCGTTCCCGAGCTCCGTGACGACGTCGTCGACGAAGAGATCGATGCGATTCGCGATCGCGGTCGCATCCCCGGCGCCTGCCGGGCAGTCATCGACCGGATTGCCGAGCCCGACCTTGGCGTCGAGCTTCGCGAAGCCCGCGGTGAACTTGTCTTTGCACTTTTGCAGCTTCAACGGATCAGGCGGCAGCGCCTTCTTCGCCGCCTTCGCTTCGACGCCCAGGATGCACATCGCTCGCTTGCCGGAGATCTTGACCTTCCCGGCCTCGCAGCGGTTCTGCGCGTGGACCGACGTGGCGAATGCGACGAGTGCGAGAGCCGCGACCGTCGACAACCCGAGTACGCGAGCGGAGGGGGACATGGTCGCTCCTCTCGACGGCACCGATCGCTCCGTCTTACCGTCACCTCTCACACAAACCCCACCGACGCGTCCACGAAATGTGACCGTCGCTGCGAAATGCTTGCAATAGATCTGCCTCGGTAACACGGCACGCATCGGACTGACCTCCTGGGAGGCGTTCGCGTAGCGGCCGGACATCCTCCCCACATAAGAGGCGTAACAATCAACCCTCGATCGTGACAACGAAAGGAACATTCTCACGATTTCCACGATATCTGGTGCTCGGGCCCCGGAGCGTACGAGCAGAAGGTGCCCGTCTTGATCGCGGTCGCGAGGTGGCGTCCGAGCTCGTCGTCGTTGCGGCCGATCCGCCGCACCGCGTGCCGGATCGCCCGGGTGACGCTCACCCGGGCACGTTCGAGCGGGGAGGCGGTGGGGCGATCGCGGTTGCCGACTCCGAACGCGCGCGCGAGCTCGGCGGAGATTGCCTCGATCTCGGCGCGGATCTGCAGCGCGCGCTGAGTCTCGTTGCAGGTCTCCGCCTCCGCGAGCTCCGCCCGCAGGTCTCGAAGTCGGGTCCCGTAGGCGTGTCGTGCGCGCTGATCCAAGAGCGGTCCGACGTCCCCGTCGACGCGCTCAGCGAGGTTCGGGGTGGTTGTCGCGCCGCTCGTTCGCGCGTTCGGAGCGCGGTGGGTGCGACACGTGGCGACGAGGTCGATCGCGAGAAAATCGCGGCTCGGGTTGCCGAGCAACATGGCGAGGTATTGCAGGCCGACGCTGTCACGCAGTCTGAACTCGGCGTGCCGCCAACGAAGCGTCCAGTAATCGCCTTCTTTGCGCAGCGTGCCCGTGCGGTCTCGTGTCGCCGTGCTCCGGGCCTCCGTGCCGAGAGCGGTGAGCCGACGCTGCAGGCGCTTCATGCCGAGACGCTGGGCGACGTCGAACGCCTCGGCGTGTGCGCGCTCACCGCGCTCGAGATCGTCCGACTCGCGGCGCGTGAGCGCGAGCCGCGCATACTCGCACTGTGAATACGCAGTCCACGGCGGACTGCCGATTGCCGCGTGGACGCGCAGCGCCGTGCCGAGATGCTCGGCTGCTGCGTCGAAGTGGCCGAGCCGCGTCGCCAGCATGCCGAGAAAGTGCGCGACCGACCCCGCACACAGCACTCCGAGGCCGGCGACGATCACGCGATGGCGATAAGGAGACAGGAGTGCGTACAACGTCGCGGCCGAGGGTGCGTTCGGCACGAGCGCCGACGCTTCCGCAAGCCCGGCGACGCAGCTCAGCCACTCGGGATTCCGCGGCAGCATCGCGAAATCGTCGGCCGCGATCGCGGCGATCTCGCGCTCCGCCTCGGCGAAGCGTCCTTGCTCCGCATACAGCAACGCGAGTCCGCAGTGGCCGGTCGGGACGCGCGGAAATTGCTCGACGAATGCTTTCGCGACCGCCTCCAGTTGCTCCAGACGCTCCTGCTCGATGCAGAGGACATACAAGTGTCCGGCGAATGCCTGCGCCGCATCGGCGACGATCGCGCGCTGCCCGAGACGCAGCGCCTCGTTCGCGAGCGCTTCGGCTTCGACGAAATGGCCCTCCAAGATCGTCCGCATGACCCCCATCGCGGTCGCCCACCACATGAAGTACGGGTGACGGAGCTCGCGCGCCGTCACCGTGAAGGCGTCGATCTCGCCGCGCACGTCGGTGATCCGTCCGAGCGCGAGCGAGTCGGCGATCGACCATCCGCGCCCGACCATCGCGAGCTCGCGGTCGCCGCCGCGGTCCGCGAGGCCCCGCATCTCCGTCGCCGCCGCGAGACGCTCCTCCACATCGTCCGGTCCCGAGAGGGTGGCGATCCTGCCGGCGAGCGCGTACGCGAGCGTGCCGCTGTGATCGAGGCGGCGCGCCATCGCCACGGCCTCGGCACTGAGTGCGGTCTTCTGTCCATCGCGCGGGGACCAGTACAGCGAAACGGCGAGGCGCGTGAGCAGTCGGACGCGCAGCTTGCCGTCGTCCGCTCCGAGGCGCTCGAGCGCGTCATGCAAGAGCGCGCCGAGCCGATCTTGAAAACGCTCCACCTCGCCGAGCCCGAGGGCGGCGCGCCCGAGGAGCTGCGGCGCATCGAGGCGCCGCGCGAGAGTCGCGGCGCGTACGAACGCGTCCTCGGCGCCGGTCGGATCCCCGGCGCGGACGCGCGACTCGCCGAGCGCGAGGAGGACTGTGCAGGCGCGGGTCTCGTCGCCTGGGCGCCACTGCTCGAGCGCAAGCAGGGCGCGGGCATAGTGGGCGGCGGCTTCTTCGTGCGCGAGCATCCGTGTCGCATGCTCGCCGGCGCCCACGGCATGCTCGACCGCGCGCTCGGCGCCGTCGCGGACGGCCGCTTGCATGAAGTGGTGCGCCAGCTCGGCCGCATGCCCCTCGAGGTTCGCGTAATGCAATGCCGCGAACGCCTCGCCGACGCTCCAATGCAGCTCGGCGCGCCGTGCCAGCGGCAGCACGTCGTAAAGCGCCTCGCGGATGAGCGAATGCGTGAAGCGATAGGCGCCGCTCACCTCGCCCGCCGTCGTCAGCACCCCGCCGTCGACTGCCGCACTCACGAGATCCAGCAGCGCGAGGTCGGCGAGCTCGGGTACGCGCCGCAGCACCGCAAGCGTGAACGTCCGGCCGACGACGGCCGCGACGCGCAGCACTCCGAGGCACTCCGGCGTATACGCGCCGAGACGGCGGGCGATCACGTCGCGCACGGTCTCGGGAATGGCGAACGACGACCCCGCGGTGACGATCGCGGACGGCGAATGGCGCGTCAGCAGCCGCACGATCTCGCCGAGGAAGAAGGGGTTGCCATCGGTTTCCCGATGCAGCGGTGTCGTCAGCCGCTCGGCAGCGTCGTCGCCGAGGACGAGCTCGACGTATCGGCGCACCTCCTCCTCGGGCAGCCCGTCGAGCGGCAGGCGCTCGCACTGACGGTAGCGCGCCAACTTCGCTATCGTCTCCGCCGCCGGCGCGCCCGGCGGGACCTCGCCGTCGCGGAAGGTCGCGATCACGAGCAGCGACGTCCCCTCCAGCTCGCGTGCGACGAACCGCAGCAACAGCAGCGACGGAGCATCCGCCCAATGCAGATCCTCGAGGATCACGACCAGCGGGCGCGGCGTCGCGGCGTTCTTCAGCACGGACGTGACGGCGTCGAAGAGCCGAAAGCGCGCCTGCTTGAAATCCGAGCTCGGGGGCTCCGGCAGCTCCGGGAATCGTGCGCGCAATTCCTCGAGCATGCGCGCGACGTCGGCCGCACCGGTACCGAGCTGCGCGCGGAGCGTAAAACGCCGGTGCGCCGTCGCCATCCCAACAGCGTCCCCAGCGGACGAGCGCGCCGCATGCTGACGCACGCCCGGAGAACTCCTCCGCCAGTCGCGTCTTGCCGATGCCGGCCTCGCCGGTGATGAGAATCAGACGACCGTGTCCCAGCGCGCGCGTGAGTGTCGCGAGCTCGGCGTCACGGCCGAGAAATGGTCGTTCCGTGTCGAGGCTTCGCTCCATCGTTTCGCGCATCACGCTTCCGCTTCCGGAGGACGGAAGCGACGGCACGAATCGCGTATAGCGAATGTCGGTCGCACGAATCTACCGTGCCCAACGCGGCGCGGCAGCTGCGTGTTCTCGCGACATATCGCGGGACGCTCGGCGCACGTCCTTGACGGCGCGTCACCGTCTCACGACAATCTCGATGTGGCGGCTGCCGAACTCCTCGTGCTGTTGGTGATCGGCGGCGCGTGCTATGCCGCGTTGGCGCCGCTGCGGAGGGCGATCGAGCGGCGGTTATTGCAACGGCAGGCGCGGAAGCCGGGACGTGTCATCCCGCTCGTGCGCGACGGCGAGGGCGTCTACCGGCGCCCCGGGAGGAAGAGCGATGGCGACCAACGGTGACGCGCGGTTCGATGCGCGCGCGCAGGCGCGGGCGGCGGGCAGTTTCCTCTCGGCCGGGATCGTCGTGCTGGTGCTGGCCGCGGTCTACAGCTCGTTCGCGGTCATCAAGCCCGGCAACGTCGGCGTCGTCTTCAATCGCTGGTCGGGGAGCCTGCGCGCCGCCGGGCAAGGCGTCGTCTGGCGGATTCCGTGGATCACGCAGGTGCAGTCCTACCCGATCGCGCTCCGCACCTACTCGATGGTGGCGCGCTCGCAGGAGGGCTCGGCGCAGGGCGACGACTCGATCGACCTGCCGACGCGCGAGGGGCAACACATCCGCCAGGACATCTCGGTCACCTACAACACCAGCCAGGACAAGGCCGCGGACGTGTTCCGCTCCTTCCGCGGCGCCGACATCGAGGACATCGAGCGCACCTTCATCCGCCGCACGATCATCACGGTGTCGCAGAACGTCGCCGGCCAGATGGCGCTCACGGACCTCATCTCGAATCAGCGCACCGCGCTCCAGGATCACATCCAGGATCAGCTGTCGACGCAGATGGAGAAGATGGGCTTCGTCGTCGACAAGGTGAACCTCGGCGCCAGCCACCTGCCGCAGGCGATCGAAGTGCAGATGCAGCAGAAGATGGCGGCGCAGCAGCAAGCGCAGCAAGCCGAGTACGAGCTGCAGCGCCAGCAAACGCTCGCCAAGGCGAAGGTCGCCGAGGCCGAGGGCGACGCGCAGGCGACGCTCGTGAAGGCGAAAGCGCAAGCAGAAGCGAATCGCCTGCTGCAAGAGACGTTGAACCCGCTGCTGGTTCAATCGAAGGCGATCGACCGCTGGAACGGCATCCTGCCGCAGTTCTCCGGGAGCGGCACGGTGCCGTTCGTCAATCTCACGCCCGACTTGGCGAACGCGCACGACCACGCTCCCGGGGCGGGTGCTCGCTAAGCTGGCGTGATCGTCAGCTTCGGGCGCTTCGGCAGATGGCGGAGCCCCATCCATGCGAGGGCCGCTATATGGCTTGCGACCTCCTCGATCGGCGGCTTGCGCACCTCGATCCACCATTGGCCGACGAACGTGACCATGCCGACGAGCGCGTGGGCGTAGATCGGCGCCGTCTTGGGATCGTACCCCGCCTTCTTGAACGTGGTGGCGAACACGTCCGCGACGCGTTCGGCGACGTCGTTCAGCAGGCTCGACATGCCGCCGTGGGCCAACGTGACCGGCGCATCGCGCGAGAGCACGATGAAGCCGTCCGGCTGGTCACGGACGTAGGTGAGAAACGCGAGCACCGCGCGCTCGACGCGCTCGCGCGGCGCGCCGGTGCTGATCGCCTCGGCGATCCGCGCGACGACGTGCTCCATCTCGCGATCGACGAGGACCGCGTACAGCCCTTCCTTGCCGCCGAAGTGCTCATAGACGATCGGCTTCGACACCTTGGCACGGGCGGCGATCTCCTCGACGGACGTCGCTTCGAAACCGCGCTTGGCGAAAACCGCGCGTGCGATTTCGACGAGTTGCGTCCGCCGAGCTGACGCCGTCAGTCGTGCCGCAGATTTTTTTCGTCGCGCCATGTTGACATCCGCGGACTGCCGCCCTAGGTTACGGTCACGTAGGTTACGGTGACGTATTCGTAACCTACTGGAACGTAACCACTGCGCGCTTCCGCGCTGGACCAGGAGGAGCGATGGAATCTACCCGGAGTCTGTACGAGCAGCAACCGGTGCAACGGTACGCACGCGACGTACGCGCGCACCTCCCGCGCGCGGTGTTCGAGCGCGCCCCGTCGCGCCTTCTCTGGCTTCCCGTTCACCTTGCGATCATCGTCGCGCTCGCACTGTACGTCGTGATCGCGGCGCCCGCGTGGTACGTCGCGACGGCGTGCGCGCTCGTCGCCGGCCACAGCTGGGGCTGTCTCGGGTTCCTCGCGCACGAAGCGCTGCACCACGCGCTCGTCCGCAGCCGGCGCGTCGAGCAGATCGTCGGTTGGATCGGGTTCGCCCCGTACTGCCTCTCGCCGACACTCTGGACGGCCTGGCACAACCAGGCGCATCACGGCAATACCGGCAAGCCGGTCGCGGATCCCGACGGCTACGGCACCCTCGGCTTCTGGCGGAAGAGCGCCGTCGTGCGCACCCTCGAGACGATCGCGCCCGGCTCCGGTCGCATACGTAGCGCGCTCTTCCCGTTCGTCTGGTTCTCGCTGCACTCGCTGCTCGTGCTGGTGTTCCACAGCCGGCGAAACGGGTACTACGCGCGCATCTCGCGCCGCGCTGTCTACGCCGAGTCGGCGACGATGCTGGCGCTCTGGATCGCCGTGTTGGCACTCGTGGGGCCGTATGCATTCACGTTCGTCTACGCGCTGCCGGTCCTTGCCGCGAACGCGCTCGTCATGTCGTACATCGCGACCAATCATTTCCTGAACCCGTTGACCGAGGTGAATGATCCGCTCGCGAACACGCTCTCCGTCACTTCACCGCGCTGGCTGGAGCGGTTGCACCTGGAGTTCGGCTACCACGTCGAGCACCACCTCTTCCCGACCGTGAGCGGTCGCCATGCACCGGCGGTACGCGACGTGCTCGTCCGCCTCTACGGCGACCGCTACCTCACGATGCCGCATGGCCGCGCGCTGCGTCTGCTCTACGCGCGCCCGAAGCTGCACGCGACGCACGACACGCTCATCAATCCGCGGACGGGCGCAGTCTACAACAGCATCGCGCCGGGCGATCTCGCGATGCGTCCGGTGACGAGCTTCGACGTCCCCGCTCACCACTTCGCGTAGTGACTCTCCATGTACCCGAGCATGCCGTCGATCACGACGCGCTCGCCGGCGGCGGTGGTGAGTGAGCCGGAGTAGCGGCCGAACAGCTGATTGAAGTTGCTCGCGACGACGAACGCATTGATGTGCTCGGCGTGGCGCCCCTCGGGGTGGAACTCGAGCGCCAGCCGCCCGTCGTACGACGACACGCGCCACGGCTGCATCAGATCGCCGCGGTCGTAGGCGAAGGCGACGCTGTCGAGCTTGTGGAGCCGGCCGTCGAGCCAGAAGCAGCTCTCGGTGAAGCTGGTCTCGTTGACGCCGCACGAGACGTTCATGCCGACGATCGTTCCGTCCGGCAGCGCACCGGCGAGGCAGCCCCAGTTCCAGAACGTCCGCCGGCGCATGTACCCGGCACTCCAGTCATGATGGCCGTAGATCGGCAGCGCCGCGAGATCGTACGTGCGGTCCTCCCACGTGAGCCGGCCGCTCAGACGATCGCCGGCGGTCTTCCGCGCGTACACCCAACCGGTCGCGCCGGCATGGGTGCAAATGCGCATCGGCTCGGCCGGCGGCGAGTCCTCGTGGAAGACGGCGTCGATCGCAAACCTGTCGCCGATGCTCGCGACGAGCCGACGGCGCGGCGGGCGCTCCTCGGCGTCCATCACGATGTGCGCCCCGCGCGCCGTGAACGAGCACGCGCCGTATTCCGGCGTCTGCGTGAACCGGGCGCCGCGCGCGAGCGGCTGCGTGAAGCGCCATTCAGCGAAGCGCCGCGTCGCCGGCTCCCAGCAATATGCGAACGCGGTCGCGACGAGCCGCACGTCGGCGATCGCGCAGCCGAACACGAGCTCTTCCGACAGCGCACCGAGAAACTGGAACTGCTTGAAGCCGAAGCGTCGCGCCAGGCGGCCGGCGGGACGGCCGAACGGATTCGTGAGCGCGTAATCGCGGTAGTTCACCGCAGAGATCGGCGTCGTGAAGATGCCGACGCGGACGTTACCGGACCCGTCGATGAGGCACTCGTCGGCGTCGCACTCGCGATCGATCGCGGCTGACGTGCGCGACGCCGTCACTCGCGCTCGTGGAGGAGCAGTACTTCCGTCTTGCATACGTGTGCTTCCCGACGAGCGGGCATCCTCACCTCATTCGCCGAGGAGATGCAGCGCTATGCGGCGCTGGAAGCGGCCGGCGCGGTGCTCGAACACGTACACCGCTTGCCAGGTGCCGAGCGCGAGCCGTCCGCGCTCGACGGGAATCGCGAGCTGCGTCTGCGTCAGCGCGGCACGGATGTGGCTCGGCATGTCGTCCGGCCCTTCCGTGATGTGCCGGTAGCGCTGCGTATCCTCGGGCACGAGGCGACGAAAGAAATCGGCGAGGTCGCGGAGCACGTCGGGGTCGGCGTTCTCCTGCACGGTGAGGGACGCCGACGTGTGCTGAATGAACACGGTGAGAAGCCCGGTCGCGATCCCCTGCGCGCCGACCCACGTCGCGAGGTTCTCCGTCACGTCGTAGAGTCCCGGGCCGGCGGTGGCGACGGTGAGGTGATGGACGGCCTGCTGCATCGCTACCGCCAGCTCCGACGATCGACGGTCTGCTGCATCGCGGCCTCACCGCCTCAGGCGAGGGTGCTCTCCGAAGGTGTGGCGGCGCCCTCGAAGCGCTCGCCCGCCGGCGCGCGCCCGCGGGTGGCATCGATCAACTCGGCGAGGCGCGCGCGCTGGTAGGCACCGTCACCGTAGAGGAATTGGTTGTGCTTCTGCCGCTTCACGTAGAGATGCACGTCGCACTCCCACGTGAAGCCGATGCCGCCGTGGAGCTGGATCGAGCGGTCGGAGGAGAAGGCGGCGGCATCCGACGCGGCGGCTTTGGCCATGCGCGCGAGACGGAGCGCGTCGTCGGGATCGGTGTCGATCGCGCACGCGGCGGCGTAGGTCAGCGAGCGTGCACGGTCGACGTCGATCATCATGTTGACGATCGGGTGCTTCACCGCCTGGAAGAAGCCGATCGGGTGGTCGAACTGCGTCCGCACGCGCGCGTACTCGGCCGTCGTCTGCAGCTGCCACTCGGCGGCGCCGCAGAGGTCGGCGGCGACGATCGTGAGGATCGCCGGCGTCGCGGCGGCGAGGACCGCCGCGGCGTTGCCGGGAGTTGCGAGCGTCGCCGCAGGATCGAGCCGCACGTCGTCGAGCTCGAGGCGCGCCTGATCGCGCGTCAGGTCGGCGATGCGGTCGGGATTGATCGTGAGGCCGGGGGTGTCGGCGGGAACCGCGTAGAGACCGATGCCATCCTCCGCGGCCGCCGCGACGACGAAGAACGCCGCCTTGCGGGCGTCCTGCACGAACGCCGCCGTGCCGCGGAGCATGACGCCGCTGCCGGCGCGCTCGGCGCGCACCGCGACGTCGCCGAGCTCCCAGGCCCCCGCGGGCGACGTGGTCGCAATCGTCGCCGGCTCGCCCCCGGCGATGCGCTCGAGCCATGCCGGGGCCGCCGGCTCGGCGTCGAGGCGCGGGCCTCGGCCCGCGGCGGCGGCGGCGTGCGTCGCAGCCGCGCGCAGGACCATCGTCGCGATCAACGTCGACGTGAGCGGCGACGGCAGGGCGACGCGTCCGAGCTCCTCGGCGAGTGCCGCGACCGCGACCATCTTCATGCCGGCGCCACCGGCGTCCTCCGGTACGGCGAGCGCCGTCCAGCCGAGCTCGATCATCTGGCGCCAGAGACGCTCATCCCACGGCGCCGGCTGCACCGCGCTCTCGTACGCCGACTTGTGATCGCGGGCGACGAGCGCGCGCAGCGTCTCGATCCCAGCGGTATCCTTCAGGAGCTTCCGCGCCGAGTCGCGCACCATCTGCTCCTCGGACCCGAACCCGAAATCCTTCGGCTGCGCCATCGCTCGCTCCTATTTCTGTTTCGCCCCCGCTCGCTGCGCTCGCGATGGGCGTCGGCACGCGAACTGAATTCGCGTGCCTCCTATCTCTGTCCCGCCCCCGCTCGCTGCGCTCGCGATGGGCGTCGGCACGGCCGTCGGGGGCGTGCGCGTCGCCGACGTAGAGGCTCGCGTGCGGCCCCTCGATCTCGAGCGCCGCGCCCGCCATGTCCTGCAGCAGCTCGCTCAGCTGTACCTTCATCTGCAGCGGCAAACGCATCGGGTGCTCCGAGAGCGCCTCGACGCGCGTCCGCCGCTGCGTCTGTCGCAGACCCTCGGCGCGAACCGCGAGCTGCATGATGCGGTCGCGCACGAGCGGGTCGTCCCACGCGACGCCGCCGTTGCGCGGGATCCGGCGCGCCAGCGCGATGAGCTGCTCGATGCGGTCGTCGAGCGACGTACCGCCGCCGCTCCCGGCGCCCTCGGCAGCGCCGCGCTCGTAGAGCAGCGTCGTCATCGCGACCGTCCAACCTTTTCCCACCTCGTCGACGCGCAAACGATCGGGCACGACGAGGTCCTCGAAGAGCACCTCGTTGAAGCCGGTCTCGCCGGTGATCTTGATGAGCGGCCGCACGGTCACGCCTTTCGCGCCGCCGATCGGCACGATGAAGTACGTGAGGCCGTCGTACTTGTGCGCATTGCTGGTGCGGCAGAGCATGATCATCCAGCTCGCGAAGTGCGCGAGGCTCGTCCACACCTTGTGGCCGTTGATGACCCAGTTGTCGCCGTCGCGCACCGCCGCCGCCTGCACACTCGCGAGATCGCTGCCGGCGTTCGGCTCGGAGAAACCCTGGCACCAGATCTCGTCGGCCGCGAAGAGCGGCGCCAGATACCGGCGCTTCTGCTCCTCGGTGCCGTGGTTGAGGATCGTCGGCGCCGCCATCCCGAGACCGATGACGTTCACCATGTAGGGCACGCCGGCGCGGCCCATCTCCTGGCTGGCGATCGATTGGAAGCCGCGGTGGCCGCCGCCGCCGTACTCCTTCGGGTAGTCACAGCCGATGAGCCCGGCCTCGTAGCAGCGCTTCTCCCAGTCGCAGAGGTAGCGCCGCTGCTCCTCGGTCATGACCTCGATCGGGCTCTGCGGCAGCCGGAAGCTCGGCGGCGATGGGCGGTGCTCGGCGAGCCAGCGGTGGCAATAGTCACGGAACTCGGACTGCTCTGGGGTCGTCGTGCGCTCGGACATGGGCTCCTCCGATGGTGATGCGAAGCGCACGAGGAATGACATGCGGTCC
>WNFP01013263.1_pt1 | contig 11680 bp, 6 predicted proteins | sample 5400201 | NCBI WGS metagenome assembly WNFP01 (sample SAMN13153355, study PRJNA577476) | soil metagenome | isolation source: 115 cm saprolite under Madrone tree | place: USA:California | collected 2016-06-14
CAGATCATCGTGCACGTCCACCTGCTCGACAAGATCGCGGTGCGCGAGCAGGAGGCGCTCGGTGTGCTCGGGGTCAACTTGATCTACGGCGCGTTCTTTCACCGCGGGGATCTGCCGCGCTGATCGGCTCGCTCATGGACGATCTGTCGCGCGAGCGCATCGAGGTCGATATGATCAAGGTCTCCGGCCCCGGGTTCGCCGGCGTCGATAACCGCCTGTTGAGCCTGCAGCTCGTGGAGCAGCGGATGACCGATGCTGCCATGTTCACGGCCGCGGGAGAGGTGGTGCAACCGTCCGAGGTCCTCTACAAGAAACCGATCCTGGTCGAGCGCGGGAGCTTTCGACCGCCTACCCGGCTCACTATCGATTTGTTGGAACGAGCGCGCGAGCGATTTCTCCAGGAGTCAAGCGTCCGCGGCGGCGAGCCGGTGGTGCTGGCGGAGATGAATCTTCGCCAGCTGTTGTCGGGCGACACGATTGGACATGCGGACTTCCTGGCACGCGCGCACATCCTCCACGTCTTGGGGATCGATGTGCTCATCTCTCGGTTCCAACCCTATTACCAGCTGGCGGACTATCTGGCCGTGTACACCGACCAGATGATCGGAATTGCAGTCGGCATGCCCACCATTCGGGACGTCCTGGACGAGCAGTATTACCAGGATCTGAGCGGCGGAGCGCTCGAGTCGATCGGACGGTTGTTCAAGCGCTCGGTCAAGCTGTACGTGTATCCGATGTCCGATCCTTCGACGGGTCAGATCATCTCCGTCGAGAACGCGCCGGTGCCGCGCCCGGGAAGCCACATTCGCGATCTGCTGCTCGAGATGGGACATCTCGTGCCGCTGGGAGGATACGAGCCCAGGTACTTGTCGATCAGGACCCCGGACGTGCTGGCCTTGCTGCAGAAGGGCGACGCCTCCTGGGAGGATCTCGTGTTGCCCGAGGTGGCGCAGGTGATCAAGAACCGGAAGCTCCTCGGCTATGGCGGCTGAGCTGAAACGCCGCAAGGCGGCTGCGAGAAAATCCGACAGCCATCGTCGGGTTGTTGACCAGCATCGAAGCGAGGTGCGCGGACCGGCAGCCGGGACCCACGGGTAGCGATTGCGATTGACTAAAACCGCAGCATTCAAGATTCACGTTGAGGGTTGCCGTCAACGCGCGATTTGCCGATCGGGGGTTCCGGGCGGATTACGCGCAACCTGGACACGATCAGGGGGTATCGGGATCGTGTCCAGTTTGGCGACGATCCATTCCCAACCGCCTCGTGCATCTTTTTGCAGCGGAGGAGATCGCCTCAGGCGTTCATAACCGCGTTGGGCACATACCGGCGCTATTCGGGGCCGTAAACGACAACCATGAAGCTTTCCGGTAACTTTGCGCCCCTGCCGCCAGGGATCGTCGGGGGACCGAACTTAGCAGTGGAGAGGTAGATCTTTCCTGTCTTCAAATCGAGTGCGAGCGTGTTCGTTCCCTGCAGGGTTTCAAGATTCTGCGCCAAGCTGTAGCGATCCGCGGAGTCCTGGTGGATGACCGTCACCGAACTGCGATTCGCGTTGAAGATCAGCTTCGTTGAGGGGTCATAGGCAACAGCATCGATGTGAACTCCGATCGGCAGCGTTTGAATGATTTTCCCGCCATCCGCATCCAGAACAGACATCTTCTCGTTGTTGCACCCAGCGAACAGACGTCTGTTGGCGAGATCGAAGGCCAAACCCGACGGCCCCTCGCAGTCCGGCGCGATGGGCCATTGCGCCAGAACCTTCATTTCCTTCGCATCGATCTTGAGGACCAGGCTCTTGTCCTCGATGATGTCCCAAACCAGCCCCTTGCCATCGACGACGGGAAACTCGGCCTGTCCGGGGAGAGGCATTTCCTTGAGCACCTTGCCATCGTTGGCATCGATGACGCTCAAGCCCGCACCTTTGTGTGCAAATACGAAAACACGGTTCGTGGTCGGCTCGTATACAGCGCCGTCTGGTCCGTCGTAAGCGACAGGAATATCGGCCAGAGATTGCAGAGTTTGGAGGTCGAACATTTTCACCGTTTTCGTATTCCCACTGGTGATGAAGCCGTGTCCGAGTTTCGGGGCTAGCGCCACTCCGTGGACGCCGTTCATTCCCTCGATCCTACCGACAGCCTTTTCGGCGTCGATGTCAACCACTTCCACCGTGGTTCCGTGAGTCACGTAAAGCCGCCGCGCTATCTGATCGAGAGCGAGGTAGTCCTGGCCTCCATCTCCCGGCAACGGAATCGTCTTCAGGAAGCGATAATTCGTTTTCGCGGGAGCCGCTAGAGCGGCACTCATGGCGAGGAGAACAGCGAGAAGAGGGTTTCTGCTCATGATCTCCCTCAGTATACGACTCTTCCCCCCAGCCTCACGCGACTCCTCTTGCAGCGGAGGAAAGCGTCCGGGAAATGCGGATTGGCGACCTCTTGCGAATGCCGCAGAGAAGTCTCTCAATGTCCAGTTTGCCGACAACACACTCGGAATCCGGTAACCAGATCCGCGGCTAGGGCTATACGGCCAAGTGCAAAGGAATCCGTCCGGAAAGGAGGTGACTTTCGGTCACGCGCCCGCTACCTTTCCAGCCGATGAAAAATTGCATCTTGCAAAAGCCGACCAGAATCACATGAGCTGAGCATGTCCTACAGCATATCGACCTTGCTGACCCGCAATCTTCAGGACGTCTTCGGTGAAAACGACCCCGCGCGCCGACGCGCGGCCATCAACGAGATCTTCACCGAAGATTGCGTGTTCTACGACCCCAACGGGGGCGTCTATCGTGGCCGCGACGAGATCGATCGCATCGCGGGCGCGATCAAGGGCACTCATCCTGACTTTCGATACCAGCCGATTGCCGAGCCCGAGGAATTGGGCAATGGCGGGCGCGTCCAATGGGTATCGGGCCGCCCTGGTGCGGCGCCAGCTTACGCCGGGACTGATTTCGTCATTACCCGGGACGGCCAGATTGCCGCCGTTTATCTATTTTTCGACAAGCTACCCTGAGCTGGGCTCTGTCGTGTGCGACAGTCACTCCTCCTGATCCGTTCGAACTTCCATCTCACCTGCTGGTTTGTCGCTGTTCCGTACACGTGAATCTACGTGTTTCACAGATTGCTCCCGTTTGACGTCGGAAGCCCGGCCCCATGCGCAACACCGAATCGGAAATTGGCCGTAGCAACTGTATTCATCGCGAGTATGATGTACGAGACGTCCGGCTGGTGTTGGAGATGCCTCGGAATTACAACCAGTCGGAGGAGGTCCCGATGGGAGCGCAACCGCAAAAGCGTAAAGACGATTCCCGAAGCCTTCATGGCAGAGTCGCGTTGGTGACGGGCGCGAGCCGTGGCGCGGGACGCGCCATCGCGGCCGTGCTCGGCGAGCACGGCGCAACTGTCTACGTGACCGGCCGCAGCGTGCGTGGGCAGCCGACCACCGACAACCTACCCGGCACCGTTGAAGAATCGGCTGAGGAAGTGACTCGACGCGGCGGACAAGGCATTGCCCTGCGCTGCGATCACGCAAACGAGCGTGAGGTAGAGTCTCTCCTCCGGAAGGTTCGCGACGAGCGAGGCAGGCTCGACATCCTTGTTAATAATGCGTGGGGAGGCTACGAGGGGGAACGCCTGATGCCAGCGTACTTTTGGCAGGCACCCTTGCGGCTGTGGGATGCAATGATCGACCGGGGACTCAAGGCCCACCTTTTGGCAACGTATTTTGCGATTCCCCTGATGATCGAGTCCGCTTCCGCTTCCGCAGCGGCACTAACCAAGAGTTCCCATAGGCCCGGGCTCATTGTCAGCACCGTCGCGTGGGACCATGACAAGTACATCGGGAACTTCTACGATGTTGCGAAGCACTCGATCGTGCGCCTGCTTTGGGGCCTGGCAATGGAGCTTCGGCAACACCATATCGCGACCGTTGCCTTGGCTCCCGGGTTCATGCGAACCGAGAGGGTGATGTCCCATGCGAAGGGAGAGGCGGACTGGAAGAAGATCCCGTGGCTCAAGAAGAGTGAATCGCCGGAGTACCTTGGGCGAGCGGTAGCGGCGCTGGCTGGTGACGCGCGCTTGATGCGCAGATCGGGGAAAGCATTCCACGTCGGCGAACTGGCTCGTGAATATGGATTCACCGATACCGATGGCAGACGCGTGCCCCCGTTCCTCATTCGCGAGTCATTTGTGGAGATGGTTAAGAAATTCGAGAAACAGAGAGGTGGCTGATTGACGCGGCAGAATTACGTGGTCACGAATCGAATTCGCGCGGGCAGGCCGAACACTCGGCTTTCCCGATGCAGAGCCCGCGCAAGGTCCACGCGACCCTGGAGATCCGCTGTTAGGCGCGTCGGTGCTCGTGAATGCCGTTCCGGTTGGATCGTCTCGCACTCGCAAGTGGTCCCCAACAGTAATTTGAAAGCGTATTGCGATTGGCTCGGTCTTGCCGGAAGGCGGGAAGCGATATTCGTCAATATCGGTTTCTGGGTCTTGCGGGCGGGTATTGGTGCAGGCCCGCACCTGGCACGTTCACCGTCGCGTTTGAACAAAGTGACGAACAAAGACGGACCAGGAGAGCGCCGGCCAGGTGGTCGGCATCGCGCGCGGCGTGAATATCTGTCCGGTCAAAAGCGCTCAAGGCATGGTCGCCGCAGCGACCCATCACCAGCGGGATCCTGCGGCCGGTAAACCGCCACAGCCAAGTGCAACCTCGCACCATCACAGACCGTGGTCGCTCTGGTAGTGAAGCGCTACGCCGCCGCGTCCGGGTTGTACCGAGTCTGCATTCGTGATAGTATCCGGCCCTCGGCAAAAGAGTCGCGCTTATGTGGAAGAACCTCCGCACAAAACTGCTTCCTGGCCTGCCACTCGCCATGGTCTGGCTCGCGCCGTTGAGCTTGAATTCGGCCGATTTCAAACGTGAAGTCGTCTATCAGATCATTACGGACCGGTTTTTCGATGGAAATACGGGCAACAACAACCCGCCGCAGAGCAGCGGCTTGTACGATTCGTCCAAAATCAACTGGCAAGCCTACTGGGGAGGCGATCTCGCCGGGATCCAACAGAAACTTTCGTATCTGGCGGGCATGGGCGTCACCGCCATCTGGATTTCGCCACCCGTAGACAACGAGAATAAGAACATCGGCGGCTCCCCGATCGGTGCCCCGTATCATGGATATCAGGGCCGCGATTTCAAGCGAATTGAGGAGCACTTCAGCGATTCCCGGCGCTTTTTACGACAACGGCACACTCCTGGGAAATTACACGAACGATACGAACGGCTACTATCACCACAATCCCAACATCAGTGACTGGAACGATCGCTACCAGGTGCAGTATTACACGCTATCCAACTTGGCCGATTTCAACCAGGAGAACTCCACGGTCGACGCCTACCTGAAAAACGCCGCGCAGGTCTTCCAACAGCACAAGGTGGACGGCTTCCGCGTGGATGCCATCAAGCACGCCACCTGGGGCTGGCTGTATAGCTTCGTGAATAGTGTCTACACGAATGCCGACACGTTCACGTTCGGCGAATGGATTGCGGACACGACCTCCGATCCGCTGTATCACGACCTGTACAAGTTTGCGAACCGCTCGGGATTTTCGGTGCTCGACTTTCCACTGTACCGGGCCATCGACGACGTGTTCGCCTGGGATAACGGATTCGGCGAGATTGATGGCGTGCTTTCACAGGAGGCGGTAGACTTCCAGCAGGCCAACGACTTGGTGACGTTTATTGACAATCACGACCGGCAGCGGTTTCTCTCGATCAAGAACAACCAGAACCGCCTCCACGAAGCGCTGGCGTTCCTTCTGACCTGCCGGGGAGTCCCGGTGATCTATTACGGCACGGAGCAGTATTTACATAACGACACAAATAACGGCAACGATCCATACAACCGGCCGATGATGAACAGTTTCGACACGACCACGACGGCCTACAGGCTGATCCAGAAGCTGGCGGCTCTCCGCAAGGCGAACGCGGCCGTTCCTGACGGCACGATCAAACAGCGCTGGATCACCAATGACGTGTACATCTATGAGCGGGCGTTTGCCGGGAGCGTGGTGCTGGTGGCGATCAACAAGAGCGAGACATCGGCGACGCCGATCGGTGGCCTGTTCACGTCACTGCCGCCCGGAACGTATAGCGACTATATGGGCGGCCTGCTGGGCGGATTCTCGATCACAGTGAAAAACGGAGGCGGAAACAATCCGGTGGTGAACTTCAATCTGCCGGCGCATACGGTTGCGGTGTGGCAGTTTCAGCCCGGCACACCGGTGACGCCGGTGCTGGCCTCGGTGGGTCCCGACGTGGCGCAGCCGGGCGTGCAAGTCACATTGGCCGGCTCGTTTACAGGCACGAACACCGTGAAGTTTCAGACGATGGCGGCGACCGTGGTCAGCTCGAACTCCAAGCAGATGGTTGTGAAGGTGCCTTCGCTGGCGAATGGGAATTACAACGTGAGCGTGTGGGACTCGAGTTCGCATGTCTCCAACACGGTGCCCTTCACGGTCCTTGGGGCGAAGCTGATTCCCGTGACGTTCACCGTCAACAACGCGACGCCGACCACCTTCGGGGATTATATTTTTCTCACGGGAAGCACGGTGGAACTGGGGAATTGGAGCACAACCTGGGACGGCGCGGTCGGCCCCATGCTGACGTCGAGTTACCCGAACTGGTTCCTGAATGTCAGTGTGCCGGCGGGCCGGACGATCGAGTTCAAGTTCATCATGATCGCTGGGAACGGCACTGTGACCTGGGAAAACGGCGCCAATCACAAGTACACGGTGCCCGCGAGCGGAACGGGTTCTGTGAACGTGGACTGGCAATATTAGCCAGTTGGTGACCTCCGTCGCTGGCTACGCCTCCGGCTGGCTCGAGCTGGCCCTACTCAGCGAAAACCAGCGTTGTTGGAGGGGAAATGCTGTAGTTGATCGCAATCGTTTCGCCCACGCCCAGTTTGAAAGTCCCGGCCTTCGATCCGGCGTCCGCGCCGTTGATGATTATCTGCGAAACGTCTCCCCCCGTTACCGTAATTGTTTTGGGTGTGTGGCGAATCGTGTACACCGTGCCGCTCTGTGGCGTAGCCCTCCCGAGGGATACGCCATTAGTCAGGTCGGTAGCATTCGAGGGCCACGGATTGGAGATAACGCCGACCGGGTTGTATCCGAAGTTGTTAGTGACCACGGATCCCACACCTGCGAGTTCCACGTGGCTGCCGCCGCCGAAGTGATTTCCCGCGATTCGCCAGTCGTCGGAGCTCCCGCGCATGGCGATGGCCGGACTCTGGGGGCTCGCGCCGATGTTGTTGCCGGAGATGAGAACCCGCGCAGCATCTCTCAGTTGGATGGCCGCTCCGGGAACAATGGAATTCAGGTTCTCCATGATGTTTCCAGTGATTACGAGATCATTATTGCCGCCGCCGTTATCGACCGCCGATCCATCGCAATTCTTAATCACATTCCCGCTCACCGAATGATTCGAGGTGCCGGCCGAATCGAAATAAATCCCCGTTCCGGCCTTGTTTCCGTTGATGGCGCGGACGTTCGATATCATGTTGCCGCTGATCACGGCGCCGCTCGATACGGGGCCGAATATCAGGATGCCCCTGCCGACGGCGCGTAGCACCGAACAGCCGATAATGGAACAGTTGCGGCCCCGCATTTGAAAACCGTACGCACCGGAGACCGCGGGGTTCGCAGGTACGCCGCCGTCGGCCACGCAGCCAATGAATGTAACGTTTTCTGCAGGTTGGTGCGTATCGAAATGTCCGGTGTCGGTAAGCATCGAAGTGCAATTCGCTACTACAATATTGCGCTGCACGCCGTTCTCGTTTTTTCCACTGCTTCCGCCTGTAGTCACGGCATGCCGCGTATGAGAGAAGCGGCAGCCGTTAATGCTCACGTTCTGCGAGGCTCCACCGACCGCAACCCCGTACCGCTCGTTGGCGGGGTTTGGCGGATTCACAGGCACAATGTCGCTGATGTGGTGAATGTAGCAATCCGAAATCGCCGAGTTCCGGACAGATTGCACCTGAATCCCAGTGAAGTACCCGTGGTGCACTTCCACGCGTGCAATCTGCAGGTTCTCGATGAACCGGAAATGCGTGAAACCCACTCTGAGCGTGGAGGACGGAGCTTGCGTGCTGATCGAGAAGTCCGACAGCGTGAGGTTCTGCAGCATCGTGATGCGAACCACTTGCGCCGAGTCGGCCAGGGTATAGGCGTCGAAGATCTGATCGTCCATCGTGAGAACGCCCGAGGTCGGGTCCACCGCCACAATTTGCTTCACCTCACCTGCGTGTTTCGCGGGCAACTCCGTATCTACGCTTTTGTTCGAATACAACAAAACGTAATCGCCGGCCGAAAAAGACGAAGCATCGGACGGCGAGGTTTGGATCGTGATATCTCCCGGTGCCGTATCTACGACGAGAGTTCGGGCCGAGCCGTCGGACGCCGTGCTGAATGCCTCCAGGGCCGGCGTGTTCCCAGTCATCGTGCTAGCTCCGATGAAGACGGTAATTCCCACCCCTTCACCTTGGATCTGAACGTTGCTCGTTTTGATTGAAATGGTGTTCGTTAGTGTGTAAACCCCGGCCTTCACGAAGATCTTCCCTCCGGACGCGGGCAGTGCGGCGATTGCCGGGTGCAGCGAGGTGAAGTCGCCTTTGGAAGGATCCGGGCTTACCACGAACGTAGATTCGTAGTGATCTATGGAAACCTGATTAATGGCTGACGCTTGGTGCGGAGTGGACATTAGGCCTCCTTGACTCTCTGAAATGTCCCAAAGATTAGCAGGTTGCTTCAATTCTACAACCTTCCCGTAGGTGTCACCGCACGTGTGTGGACCGGGGGACCAGACGGGGCGGATTTATCCAAGATGCCGTTCTTCGGCTCGCGAGACCTGCTAAATCCGCACCGTTCCGATCGATGAGGTTGAAGCCGTCATCCTGGAGATTGGGAAAAAAGTGTCGCCGCGCTGCATCCGTCCTTGACGTGAGCCTCCGTTAGCGATAACCTCCTCACAGACTCAAAACAAGGAGGGGCTATGCGACACTTCTCGGTTATAGTCGCAACTCTGATCTGCCTCGTTCCTGCCTCGGCTCAGGAATTTCGCGCAAGCATTTCCGGACAAGTCACGGACTCTACGGGGTCCATCGTTCCCGGCGCGGTCGTCACTGTTACCAGCGTCGAACGGAACACCTCGTCCCAAACCACCACCAACCCGGCGGGCCACTATCTGGTGCAGTTCCTGCTGCCCGGTCGTTACACCGTCAGCGCGGAAAAGACCGGCTTCAAGAAGTTTCTGCATACCGGTATCGCGCTCGAATCCGCGGACCACATCGCGCTTGATATTGCACTCGAATTAGGAAACATGTCCCAGAGCGTGACCGTAACGAGTGAAGCGCCTCTGCTCGAAACCGAGACCGCCTCACGCGCGGCGACGGTCGAAAACCGCGTGCTGGAAAACGTTCCCACCAACGGCCGCAACCTCTTCTCGATGCAATACACCCTGCCGGGTGTGATCAAGCAGTCCACCTACTGGGGATCGATGGAGCTTTGGGCGTATAGCGACGTCAACGCCGTCTCGATCAACGGCGGCCGGTCGAAAGAGAACGAAACGTTGATCGATGGATTGGCTGACACGAACGGCAACCGGAGCGTCTCCATCATGCCCGCGCTGAGCGCGACGCAGGAAGTTGCGGTGCAATCGAACCTCTATGACGCGCAGTATGGCCGCTTCGGCGGCGGCGTCACCTCGATCGCGGTGAAGTCCGGAACCAACCTTTTGCACGGCGAAGCCTACGACTTTCTCAAAAACATCAAGCTGGATTCCACCGAGTGGGTGCTCAACGCGTTGAACACGCCTCGAACCCGATTTCAGAACAATACGTTCGGTATCGAGCAGGATGGACCCGTCTACATCCCTAAGCTACTCGACGGGCGGAACCGCGTCTTCTTCATGTTCTCGTATGAAGGCGGCCGCGAACATCTGCAATCTTCTGCCATCCGCACGCTGCCGACAGCTCCCATGCTGCGAGGCGATTTCTCGCAGCTCTTTTCGAGCACGGGCCAACTGGTGACGATCTACGACCCTTCGACGACTCGGCAGCAGCCGGACGGAAGCTATGTGCGCACTCCATTTCCGGGCAATAGCATACCGGGCAACCAGATCAACCCGATCGCCGCCAAGCTGGTCAGCTATTACCCGGCGCCGAACGGACCGGGAGTCGGCCCGAGCAACCTGCGGAACTACTCGGTCCTTCAGCCTCAGATCCAGTCCTACGACGCCGTCCTGGGCAAGATGGACTTCCACATCTCCCCGAAGAGCAACATCTCCTTCCGGTACGGCCAGACCCCGTGGTTCGCGACGCCGTCGCTGCTCTGGGGCAACAACGTGGCCGAGCCGAGCACATTGAAAACCCGGGCGCCTCGTAATTGGGGAGCGGATTGGACGTACACCATCAGCTCTTCGCTGCTGTTTAACCTCCGCGGTGGGCTCGCGCGTTATGAGAATTTCACGGGCGGACAGTTCGGCGCCGGGTTTGATCCTCGCCAGCTCGGCTTCCCTTCGTCTCTGGTCTCGCAGTTCACCAGCCTGCAATTCCCGCGCTTCAATCTGGGAACCTACTCGGAGTTGGGCGCAACCGCGGTAAAGAATTACGAGACGGATGACACCTGGAGCTTGCAGCCGAACGTCAACTGGGTACACGGCCGCCAGACGCTGAAGTTCGGGGCTGAATTCCGCCTCTACACCCAGAACTTCCTACAGCCCGGAGCGGCCAGCGGGACTTACACATTCTCCAAGAGCTTCACCCAAGCCAATCCCCTTCGGGCCGACGCACTATCGGGAAACGAGTTCGCCTCGTTTCTGCTCGGGGATCCCAGCTCCGGATCGGTCGATCGCAACATTGACCCTTCGTACCGCAACCGATACTACGCCCTCTTCGTGCAGGATGATTGGAAGGTCACGTCGAACCTGACAGTGAATCTGGGGCTTCGATGGGATTACGAAAGTCCGCGCGCCGAGCGCTACAACCGGATGGTCCGCGGATTCGCGTTCGGTCAGGCGAGTCCGCTCGCGAACCAGGCTCCCGGCCTCAATCTTACCGGCGGTCTGCTCTACGCCGGATCGAGCGGAGAGAACCGTCTGGCGTTCAACCCGGACCGGAAGCATATCGAGCCGCGCATCGGCGCCGCCTGGCGCTTCGCTCCCAAGTGGGTGCTGCGCGCCGGCTACGGTCTGGCTTACCTGGGGCAAAGCTCGAATGGCCCCACCACCGGGTTCAGCCAACCGACCAGTCTCATCGCCTCGACGGATGGCGGCGTGACGCCGGCCGTGAGCCTGAACGATCCCTTCCCGTCGACACTTTTTCCGACCGGGCTTCTCCAGCCGATCGGCAGCAGCCTGGGCTTGGCCACGAACGTCGGCCAGAACATCTCCGCGCAGTTTCTCGCCCGCCCGCTGCCGTACTCGCAGCAGTACTCGCTGGGTTTCCAACGTGAACTGCGCGGCGGATGGCTGGTCGACGCCTCATACTCGGGGAACATCACGAGCCGGCTGCCGGTTAGTCTCGGGCTGAACTTCATCCCGACGTCGACTCTGAACAGCCTTCCGGTTGCCGATCGCTCCGCGTATTTCACCGCGAAGGTAAACAATCCGCTGGCGGGCTTGCTGCCT
>WNFP01005267.1_pt1 | contig 11678 bp, 11 predicted proteins | sample 5400201 | NCBI WGS metagenome assembly WNFP01 (sample SAMN13153355, study PRJNA577476) | soil metagenome | isolation source: 115 cm saprolite under Madrone tree | place: USA:California | collected 2016-06-14
CGCATCGATCGCCTTCCACTGCTCGCGCAAGCGCTTCGCGTCGAGCCCGAGCGCCATCGTCACACGCTTGGAATGGTCGGTGATGGCGATGTATTGGTAGCGCAACGCGCGCGCCGCGTGGGCCATGTCCTCGATGGTCGCTTTCCCGTCGGTGGCGCTCGTGTGCATCTGCAGGTCACCGCGGACGTCCTTCAGCTCCACGAGACGCGGCAGCCGGTGCTCGCGGGCGAGCGCGATCTCGCCGCGTGCTTCACGCAGCTCGGGGGGGATCCAGTCTAGGCCGAGCGTCGCATAGACGTCCTGCTCGGTCTTGCCGGCGGCGCGGCGTGTGCCCTTGAACAGGCCGTACTCGTTGAGCTTGTAGCTCTGCTCCTGGGCGATCTTGCGGAGCTCGATGTTGTGGGCCTTGGAGCCGGTGAAGTACACGAGCGCCGCGCCGTAGGCGTCGGGCTCCACGGCGCGCAGGTCCATCTGGAGTCCGCCGCGGAGCTTTACGGTGGCGCGGGTCTCGCCCTTCGAGATTACTTCCGCCACCTCCCCGTACGTGACGAACCGGTCCATCACCTTGGCGCTGTCTTTCCCCACCGACGTGACGACGATGTCCAGGTCCCCGATGCTCTCGCGTCGCCGCCGGTAGCTCCCCGCGACCTCGATCTGCGTGATGCCCCCGCCCGCCTCGAGATATGCGACGACCGCGGTGGCCTGGGCCTCGGCTTCATTGAGCAGCAGGCGCCGCTCTCCCACCTGCGCCTGGCCGATCCCCGCGCGCATCTTTTCTTCCATTTTCGGCCCGAAGCCCTTGAGCTTCTGGACTTTGCCTTTGTCGAGCGCCGCGGCGAGGTCGGCCGCCGATTTCACCTTGAGCTTTTTGTAGAGCAGCTTCACGCGCTTGGGCCCGAGGCCGGGAATGCGCAACAGGTCCAGCAGCCCGGCGGGCAGCTTGCTCGCGAGCTCTTTGCGGAGCGGCAGCTCACCGGTGGTGATGATGGCCGTGATCTTCTCGGCCAGGTCGTCGCCGATGCCGGCGATATCGGTCAGGTCCTTGGTCCCCGCGCGCACCCGGTCGGCGATCGGCTCGGGGAAATCTCGAATGGTGCGCGCGGCGTTGCGGTAGGCGCGCACCCGGAACGGATTCGCGTCTTGGATCTCGAGGAGATCGGCCACCTCGTCGAACAGCCGGGCGATGTCGGGATTCTGCATTGCTAGAAAGATGCGGCAACGCTACCGCTCTTGCCGCCCCCGCCGCCCCTTGCCGCCTTTGCTCTTGGGTGCTAATTCAACCGCGCCCTAGTGTTCGAACCACTCCCCGGAGGCTCTCGGTCATGACGTGCGGAACCCGCTCCCTCGCGCGCCTCTCATGTCTCCTGATCGGCGCGGCGCTTGTGTTGTTCACCTCGCCGGCGCCGCTCGGCGCTCAAGGCCAGGCCACGGGAGACGGTGGCCCTGCGGCTGCCGCTCGCGGCGGTCACGCTCGCCGCCGTCACGGTCGAGGCGACTCAGCCCGTAGTGAATGTGACGCAATCGGCGGCGGCGACTCCGCTCTCCGCCGCGGCTGTAACGGGCCTGCCGAACAACGGCCGCAACTTCATCAACCTCACGTTGCTGACCCCCAATGTGGCGATCGTGCAGGGCCCGGATGGCGACGAGCTCACGGTGGCGGGCCAGCGCGGCATCCACAACAACGTCTCCGTGGACGGCGCGGACTTCAACAACTCGTTCTTCGGCGAGCAGCGCGGCGGGCAGCGGCCGGCGTTCACGTTCAACCTCGACGCGGTGCAGGAGCTCGTAGTGGTTGCGGGAGGGGCCAACGCCGAGTTCGGGCGCTCCTCCGGCGGGTTCGTGAACGTGATCACGAAGTCCGGTACGAACGAGACTCGGGGCACGCTGCACTACTTCGGCAAGTTCGACCAGATCTCGGGCTCGCCTCAGCACACGTCCCCGACTGGCGTGATCACGAGGTTCGAGCCCGACTTCTCGCAGAATCAGTTCGGGTTCACGCTCGGAGGGCCGCTCAAGCGTGACCGGGTGTTCTACTTCCTGGCGTACGACCAGCAGATCTACGACGACGTCAAGCAGAAGTCGCGGCCGCCGAGCCCGCAGCTGGACTCGCTCAAGACGTTCCTGGCGGGCCGCTATCCCGAGCTGGCAACCGAGTTCGGCCCGATTTCACGCACCAACAACGCGCGGGCGGCGCTCGCCAAATTCGACTTCCGCCTCTCGGATCGGCACAACCTGTCGCTCAAGTACAACTACACGTGGGCCGAGCAGAAGAACGGCACGTTCGACGTGGATACGTGGGGCGCCAGCGCCAATGGCCTGGAGCAGAGCCACTCGCACGCGGTGAACGGGAGTCTGGTGTCGTTTCTGTCATCGAGCGCGTCCAATGAATTTCGCTTTCAGTTCGCACGGGAGGACCGGCCGCGCCCTTACACGGGTCCCAATAACCACTTGGGCGACACCACGGGGGTCTCCTCCATTTTCGGCGCGGCGGTGCCATTCCACGACACCGACGTCGACCCGGGGAACGCACTCCGGTTCGGATTGCCGTTCTTCCTGCCGATTCGAGACGACCACGACACGCGCGTCCAGCTGCTCAATAACGTGTCCATCTCCCGCGGGAGCCACCTGATCAAGCTCGGCGGTGAGTGGAACCGCACCTCGACCACGCAGGTGTTCGTCGGCTTCGCCGGCGGGCGGATGGCGTTCACGAGCGTGCACGGCTTCGAGAATTTTGTCAACCAGGGCTCGCACTACATCGAGTGCTCGAACGGGCAGAGCGGTGTCTCTCCCGGCTTCACCTGTCCGGTCGGCACCACGATCAGCGGTCCCGTGATTCTGTACTTGCAGCAGTCGGGGGTCGGCGCGAATACGGTGGAGCAGGCGGGCACGCAGACGATCACCCAGAACGAGCTCGCCGTGTTCCTTCAGGACACCTGGAAGCCTTCGGCCAAGCTGACGCTCAACTATGGGCTGCGCTGGGAAGCCCAGATCGAGCCCGATCCGATCACGCCGCCCTCGCAGGTGTTCTTCAGACCGTGGATCGATTCGACCGTCGTGAACGGTCGGGGCAGGTTCACCTTCCCATCGGACGGTACGATCCCTTCAGACAAGAAAATGTGGCAGCCGCGTTTCGGGCTCGCTTGGGATCCAAACGCCGACGGGCAGCAGGTGCTCCGCCTGAGTGCCGGGCTCTATTACGCCCGCATCCCGGGGCTGAACCTTGCGAGCGTTCGGAGCACCAACGGCTCGCTGGGCCAGACATTGTTCGGCTCGAGCGGCACGGTCGGGTTCCTCCCGCCGCCCGCTTTCGACAGCCTGCTGCCTCTGTCCACTGGGACGCCGTTCCAGCCCACCGTCTACGTGGCGGATCGGAGCTTCCAGAATCCACGGACCTTTAACGTCACAGTGGGCTACGAGCGGCAGGTGGCCAACGATTTGGCGGCTTCGATCAGCTATACCCACGCGCGCGGCGATCACTTGACCCGTTTCATCAACCGGAATGATCCGGCCTTCGGAAGCCCCTTCGGCTCGGGGCCGACGGCGATCGGCACGCTGTTCAGCGTCGAGAGCAGCGCCAAGTCGCGCTACAACGGAGTCACGGTCGGCCTGAGGCGGGTGCTCGACCCCAAGCTGCAGTTCGACGTGAATTACACCCTGTCGTTTGACAAGTCGGACGACGACAACGAGCGAGACCCCTTTACCTTCCGCTACGCGCAAGTGGACTCGCTCGGCAAGGAGTACAACTGGAGCGATCGAGACCAGCGGCACCGCTTCAACGGCTGGCTGTTGACCAAGGTCTTTGGGTTTTACTTCAACAACCGCGTCAGCTACTACTCGGCCCAGCCGGCATCGGCCAGCTGCGGACCGCGGCCTGGCAACCTCTTCGCCCCACCCGCCGGAGCCCGCGCCATCGGTCCAGCGGATCGCATCTGCGCAGACGGCCACATCCTGGCGCGGAACACCATCCGCAAGGACAACGCGTACTTCTCGTGGGATTTGCGGATTTCGCGGCCGTTCGCGGCGGGTCCGCGCGGCCGGCTCGAGGCCCTCGTCGAGGTCTTCAACGTGACCAACGCCGACAACTTCAAGGACCCGGCCAGCTCGAACTTCCTCAACTTCGACGGCACGATCCGCTCGGGATTGGGCGACCCGCGGCAGCTGCAGGCGGGACTGAGGTGGGTGTTCTAACCTCCACCGACCTAACTTATGGCGATTTGCCTCGCCATCCCGTGCATGATGTGCGGCTTGCCGTCCTTCACGTCGGGCCAGAAACACAGCAAGAGGTAGCTCCCCGGCGGGAAGTTCGTAGTGAACTGGGAGTGCCCACCGACGTCGAGGTTCGTGACGCCGCCGAGCCACTCGCCGGTCGGCAGCGGACCCTTCTCCCCCCCTTTTTCCCACGCGACGAAGTCCTGCAGCGTCTTGCCGGGCGCCAGTGCGGCGATCACGATCTCGTGAACCTGCGCTCCGGTGTTCTCGACCCCGACCACATGCCTGCCCGCCGTCAGCGGCTGGGACAACTGGAAGTCGTAGTCCGTGAGTTTGATCGTCACATCCGCCGCCGGCTCGGCGGCGGCAGGTGTCGCGCCGCCCGTGACCACCAGCGGATGCATCATGCCCTTCATGACGTGCGGAACGCCGTCGAGGCTCGGAATCCAGCACACGAACACGTACGACCCGGGCTCGAGCAGTTGGGTGGAGGTCGCCGTATCACCAACGGTCACGGCATTGGGCCCACCCGCGAAGCCCATCCAGGCCGGGGGAGGCGTGTGGTTCTTCATGGCCGCCGCAATCCCCGCCCGCAAGTCCGCGATGGTCTTGCCATCGCGCAACCGGACGAGCGACGCGTGATGCAGCTCCTTCCCCTGGTTCACCAGGCGGAAGGTCGTGAGCCCGGCGGGAATCGTGTCCGGCATCGCGAAAGCGTACTCGCTCGTGGTGATTGTGACGACGCTCGGGGCGGCGGCATGGGGTGCCGGTCGGTTGCAGGCGACGGCCCAGGCCAGGCCGGCGAGCGCCAGTCGACGAACGCTCATGTACGGTCCTTTCGGTTTCAGGATCGCTTGAGCAGGACGATACCGGACATGCGCCGGAATTCCTCCCGCTTCGATTTGGGGTACAACCGTCCGATCAGGTTCCACAGCCACGCGAGCGGCATGGACCGCTTGAGGCGCAGTGATTCCTCCCACATCGATCGGAACTCCGCTTCCTGCCAGCCCTGCGGCTGGAAAAAGCGCGTGCCCTCGGCGGGGGCGAATTGGAACGGGGCGTTCCCCGCGGCCACTGCGCGCCCCCAGGTCTTCTCCATCATCTTGAGCAGCCGGGGAGACGCGAGGTCCATCAGCCACCAGCGGAAGGATGCCGGCGCGGCCAGGTCCGAGGCGAGCGACGCCACCTGCTCGGGGGTGAGGTAAATCAACAACCCCTCGGCCACCACCAGAACCTGGCGTGCCGCGGCTCCGATCCGCGCGAACAGGGCGCGCCGCCCCGCGACGTCGGTGAGGTCGATCCCCACGCGCTCGAGCGCGCACACCGGCCGCTCGCCTTTGAGCTGCTCCTGCTTGTATGCGATGACGTCGGGGAAGTCCGCTTCGATCCAGCGCAGCGAGGAGGGCAAGCCCAGCCGGTACGGCCGGGTGTCGAGCCCAGCGGCCAAGTTGAGCGCGGTGTCGACGCCGTCCCGAGCGATCGTCCGGACGATCAGCTCGTCCAGGACGGCGGTGCGCACGATCATGGGCCAGGCCCACGACCGGCCCCGCCGCATGGTTGCGAGGATCCGCTCTCCGCGCTCGCCCGCGAGCTTTCGGGCATAGGGATCCTGGAACAGCGCGTCCGGACGCTCCGATTCCATCGCGCGGTACAGCGCTACCCACCGCGCGGTGTCGGAAACGTGCTCAATCTGACCGGATACGTCGCTCAGGTGCCCGCCGTGGATCGAGGCGCGGGAAAGCTACCAAAGAGGAGCTTCCATTGCATCACGAACCACGCGACCAGGCAGGGAATCCCTTTGATCCGGTACGGAACCAGGATGTCGTACTTCACCCAGCGTGGCACCACGTCCACGTCGTGCACCACCATCACGAGCAGGGTGAGGGCCATGATGGCCGTCCGCAGGCGGCTCGGCGGAGAGCTCGCGTACCAGATCACGATCCCCGTGTACGCCACAATGAAAGACGGGGACTCAGACGCGTGGTTGAACAGCACCGAGTAGACGAGCAGCGAGCACAGGAACAGCCGCCGGAACTCGAGGCTGGCCCAGCCGTCGGAGCGCAGGGCGAGCGGGAGCAGCAGCAGCGCGGTGCCGGCGGCCTGCTGCGGCCAGTTGGGCCAGTCCACGCCGAGCCATGCGTGCATGTAGTGCATCAGCGAGTACCCGCGCAGCAGCGCGTCCTTCGCCTCGATGGCGCGCCACGAGTGGTACTGTGCGAGCAGCTCGGCTGGAGAGACGGCCACCAGGGGCAGCAGGACTGCGATCGCGAGCACCGCGCTGAAGATGGCGGCGAACCGGAGCCGGCGGGGATAGAAAATCGCTAGAGACAGCGCGGCGAGTGGGAAAAGCTTGATGGCTGCGCCGCCGGTGATGCTCAACGCCGCGCCCAGCTGGCGTCGACCCTCGAACGCGATGAACGCGAGGATCATCAGGGCCGCCACGAGTGCGTTGCTCTGGCCGTACTGCAGGGCCAAGAGCACTTCGAGGTACAAGAGCGCCAGGGCGACGGTCGCTTCCCGCTCCGGGAGCAGCCGGTCCAGCGCGTACCACAGCAGCAGCCCGTTGAGCAGGGCCCAGCATAGAAACGCGAGGGCGAACGGCAGGTAGGCGAGCGGCGCGAACAGCAGCGCGAAGGTCGGGCTGTACTTATAGAAGTCGAAGTGCTGCTCGGGATGCGCGGCGTACAGGTCGCGACCGGCGAACAGGTTGAGGCTCGCCGCGCGAAAGATGCTCAGGTTGTTGGAGTGTCCGAGGATGGCTTGCTGCACGGTCACGAGAGCGGCGCTCGCGAGGTAGAGCGCGAGCAGGAGTCGGCGGGGCCGGGCGACGCTGTTCATCATCCTCCTCGTGAAGTCCCCAATCTACTTCGAGAGTGGGAGCCTCACGCGGAGGTTGGAATTCGGAGACGCTGCGGTGGCTAGGTCAGCGGTCGGTGGATCGGCAGCCGGGCGGCGATGCAGAGTCGGGTGAGGTGGGTCAGCCAGCCGGACACGGTGCCGAGTGAGTGGAGAAACGCGGCCGCCGTGCGGCGGGCCTCGGCGAACGCGTCGGCAATGGTTGCGTCGACTTGCTCCGGATCGACCAGCGCCGCGTACGCCGTTGCGTACATGGTGCTGCGGTAGCGTGCCAGCAGGTCGCGAAACGCCTGCTCGTCTCCTCGACTCATCCGCTCCACCAGGGTACGGTCGGCGGCAGCGGCGTCTCGGAGGCGGGATCGAGCGGTGGCAGGGCGCAGCATACTTCTTAAAGAGTGCGGGACTTCGTCGGGCGTAACGCAGCTCGTCTAAGTGGCGTCCCCGGGCGAGGTTTCGGGGCGTCCCACCCGGTAGCTCAGTTGGTAGAGCAACCAGCCATCCCGCGGTGGTCCCCGGCGGCACATCCGGCATGGAGCCCTTATGGAGCCAAGCGGGCGCAACCGGTGGCAACCGGCCGCACGCACAACTGCCCGTCGCCGAGGTAATGGTCGTGAACGTTCGCGTAGCTCAAACCTGTTGATCACGGAGGATGTATGACCACCACTCAGCCGCTGTCCCGCGCGCTTCTTGCCGTGGCCGTCTTGATCGGCGCCGCCCTGCCCGCGGTCGCCCAGACGCCCGCTGAGCGTCCGCAGTACCCACCGCCGCCGCCCGAGCGCCAGGCGCCCGCCGTGGAGCGAGACCTCAAGACCTTCGACATGCTCGACTTCGACGTCTTCAGCAACCAGAAATGGGACCGGCTCCAAGAGAGTCACGCCCAGGACATCGTCGTGACCTGGCCGGATGGGCACGAAACGCGGGGGATCGAGAAGCACATCCAGGACCTGAAGGCCCTTTTCGTCTGGGGGCCAGACATCACGATCAAGGTGCACCCGATACGCTTCGGTTCCGGTAGCTGGACGGCGGTCACCGGCGTCATGACCGGCACCTTCACGCGCCCCATGCCCACGCCTGATGGGAAGACCATTGCCCCCACGGGCCAGCGGTTCGCGATCGGCATGGCGACGATCGGCCACTGGGTGAACGGGCGGATGGACCATGAGTGGCTCTTCTGGGACAGCCAGGATTTCCTGAAGCAAATCGGCCTCGCGAAGTGAGGGTCGCAGAACCCGAGGCCTGGCGGCCCGGCGCGCGGGGTCGTACTAGGCCCGCCTGTCGGTCGCCGTTGACAACCGTAGCAGTTCCTACATCCGGGTCGAAAGGAGCCGGCCATGACCAGCATCGATCGAAGCCAGCCCAGCTACTTCTCGAAGTACCGGAATATCCGTTTCGAGCGCAGCGAAGACGGCATCCTCGTGATGTCGCTGCACAACGACGGCCGCCCGCTGACCTTCACGGCGCAGGACCACGAGTCGTTCGTCGACGCCTTCTACGACGTCGCGCGCGATCGCGGCAACAAGGTCGTCATTCTCACGGGTGCCGGGGGCGACTTCATGCCGAGCATCGACTTCAACTCGTTCGGGAACGTCTCCGATCCGGACGTCTGGTCGAAGGTGCATGACGAGGGGACGCAGATGCTGGAGAACATCGCCAACATCCGCGTCCCGATGATCTGGGCGCTGGAAGGCAAGGCGCACGTGCACGCCGAATACGGGCTGCTCGCGAACATCATCGTCGCCGGCGAGGACGCGACCTTCAACGATCTGCCCCATTTTGCCGGCGGGATCATTCCCGGGGACGGCGTGTTCACGCTGTGGAGCTACTTCGTCGGCCCGGGCCGCGCGCAGGCGATGTTGCTCGATCCGCAACCGATGAGCGCACGTCAGGCGAAGGATCTCGGCGTGGTCGCCGAAATGGTTCCGCGCGGGCGGGCGCTCGCACGGGCAAAGGAGATCGCGAAGAACCTGCTCGCCAAGCCGGAGGTCACGCGTCGCAACACGCGCATCCACTTCGTGCAGCCGATCAAAGAGCGACTGGTCCGAGAGGTCGGATACGGACTGGCGCTCGAGGGCGCTTCTGCCGCCGCGCTGGTCAAGAGCTTCCAGACGAAGGGAAACGAGTGACGTCATGAGCAGCGCGGGGTGCTTGGTCGGGTCTGAGGTATTACCTTCTTCGGCGAAGCGTCATTAGACCCGGTAGCTCAGTTGGTAGAGCAACGGACTTTTAATCCGTAGGTCCTGGGTTCGATCCCCAGCCGGGTCATCGAGTTGCAAGACAGGATTATTAGACCGTTGGCGTTCTCGCCTTTATCGCGCTGCTTGGTGTAGCGCCGCGTCGTCGACGCTGTGGCATGCCGCAACGTCGTCTGGATGCGCGCCTCTCCCACCCCCTCTTCGGCGAGCCACTGGCCCGTGCAATGTCGCAGATCATGCAACCGCTGGTCGCAGTCGGCCTCCGCGGCCTTCAAGGCACGCCTTGTAGGACCCAGCGCCACAGCCGCTCGTCCCACCCGCCCGGTTGCTGCGCTCTCGGCGGTCTTACTCCCTGGAATCCTCACCGCGAAACTGTGGGGCAACAGATGGTCTCGTGTCAGCTCGTCGGCCTCGAGCTTCCGGGCCACTTCGCCCATCGGGGCCATGTTCCTAAGTGGATTCTGCATGTAGCGCACAGCCGCAGGTTCGCTCCGGCCGGTCAACACACAGCGTCACCCGGTCCACCACGCCGCATTTCCGCCCCCTACTGCCGCGAAAACGCCCTAACCAACCGCAGGCATGGGCGTACATTTGTGGTCCCAGCAGGTGGTCCTGATGAAAATCGCTGCCCGTCCCCTCTCCCACCTGCACGGAGGTGTGCCTATGCAGTGCGTTCTCAAACTCTCGGTTGCAGGTCTCCTTGTCGCGGCGATGGGCTGTTACCACGCCACTGTCGACACGGGCCTCACCCCGTCAACGGTCGTCGTCGAGAAAGCCTGGGCGTCGGGGTGGATCTTCGGACTGGTGCCCCCGAGCACGGTCGAGACCAAGAGCAAGTGCCCGAGTGGCGTGGCGAAGGTCGAAACCCAGCACAGCTTCCTGAACATGCTCGTGGGTGGCTTGACGGCCGGCATTTACACACCGATGTCGATCAAGGTCACGTGTTCCCAGGGGGGGCATGCGTCCCTGACTCCTGCGGCGCCAACGATCCACGTCGGAGCCAACGCGACCCCGCAAGAGATTCGGAATGCGTTCGATCGTGCGGCTGAGCAGTCGCTGCGCGATGGCGTCCCGGTGTACATCCGGTACTAGGAAAGCCAATCTGGCGGCGTGCGGACGAGGGGCACAGCAGCACGGTGTGCCCCTCAAGCATTCCGAAGCGGTGCCCGTGACACCCGTCGTCGATCGGAGCGGTGGGACCACCACTGGAAACGACTCAGGATGGGCCGTGCAACTCGGGGCGACTTGTCCCAATCGTGGGAAAGGTTGTGCTAAGAGTTCCGAGTATCACAAGGCGTGCTGAGTCCTGGGTTCGCTCCCCAGCCGGGTCATTAGAATGCACAACGGCCGGCGTTGCAAGCGCCGGCCGTTGGTGTTTTCCGTCGGCTTTTCCTGGATTCACCCCGTCTCCCACCATGCCACGATGCCTTCGTGCTTGCACTTATGACACGTGGCGCGCGAGGGAATGATCCCGCCGCGGAACGGGATGCGGGTCGCGCACTTCGGACACACGCCGTAGCGGCGCCCGGCGTCCGCTCGTGTGCCGCGAGCGGGATTGGGAGCGTCGTAGGGGCGGTACACCACGGTGAAGCGGTCGGGGCGTTTCTCGCGGACTTCCACGGCGTCCTGCGAAACGGCGACCCGTTGGCCTGACACTTCCAGCACCGCCCGGTTCTCACCGCTGCTCAAGATCGGATACCATGCCCCGTTGCGCAGGGGCGCTTCGGCGTCTTCCTCGCGTTTCGCTGCGAACCACAGGCGAGCCCAGCCGAGTATCTGTTCCATGGCTTAGAGATTGCGCTTCCGGACCGCAGAATCTGTGATCTGGGTAACACGCACCACCTTGAGGCACGGTAGCCGGGGGGTCGCTCGGCCAGGTATATTCGCGCAAGATACGGTGGGGCAGGGTGCTAGCCGCCTTCGGAGGTTTCCTACGCATGCGACGGTCGATTACCCCCCGGTCCTGGGCGGCTGCCAGCCCTGCGGCGCTGTTGCTCGCAGGCTGTGTGGTGGCCGCCGCCGGTGCCGGTGCGGGGGGCGGCATCTACTTCACCCAGCGCGGCGTCGAATCGGTCGTCCCCGCGACAGTCGAGCGCGCGGCCGCCGCCACTACCGGGGCATTTGGCCAGCTCAAGGTCCGCCAAACCAAATCGCAGGTCGAGCAGGGTGATGACGGGGAGCAGCGTGAAATCGAGGGCACGGCCGGCGACCGCGACGTGACCGTCACCCTCAAGCCGGAAGGCAAGAACGGGACCCGGGTACAGGTGGTCGCCAAACGCACCGCCGTCACCTGGGACAAGGATTTCGCCCGCTCCGTGCTGGACAAGATCGTCGCCAACTCACGCTAAGGGATTTATGCCGCCCATCGTCTGGATCGACGGGACATACAGCGACCGCTCCGATGCCAAGGTATCGGTGTTT
>WNFP01004136.1_pt1 | contig 11676 bp, 6 predicted proteins | sample 5400201 | NCBI WGS metagenome assembly WNFP01 (sample SAMN13153355, study PRJNA577476) | soil metagenome | isolation source: 115 cm saprolite under Madrone tree | place: USA:California | collected 2016-06-14
GCCCGTTTGCGGCCGTGAGTGTTTCCACATGGGCTTTAGCCGTCTCTTTGGTGTGACAAGCGATGCAAGCGCTGGTGATCGGCTGAATGGCTTTTATGGTCCCATCGGCTTGGGGAATAAGGGTCGGCAAGAGTCCCGCCGGCAGCGGCGGTTCGTTGGCGCCGGGGACGTGACACTTGACACAGTTTCTGCGGTCCCCGGGAAAACGAATGTCGGATAAATCGACAGGGCCGGGTTTGGCCGGGGGACCGCCATAAACAATAAACGGCTCGCCCGCGTTGATGCCCGTGTGAATCCGATGGATCAGCCGTTTGTAGTGGACGTTCTCCGGCGGCATTGGGCCGTTTACCGCTTTTCGCTTCTCTTCGTCGGTGTGGGAGGGATTGTGGCATAAGACACAAAACTCGGCGTTGCGCCGCGCCTCGCCGTGGGTGGCGAGCATGGCGTGGCAGACGTTGCAGTTCTCGATTTTGACGGCTTTTCTTCTCGGAATGGCCTCTTTGTCGGTGATCGGAAAATACTTGACGACGTTGTAACCCACGTCTCTGACGTCTTTGATGACGCTGCCGTTGGGCTTCTTTAACGCCGTGAGCTTGTAGCCCTGCATGCCGATGGCGCCGGAGCCGGCGGCCTCGGTGGGAATCATGTATTTAAATGTGTGCGTATAGACCCCGTTTCCCTGGGCTTCGGCTTTGCGAACGTCTTCTTCGACAGCGATCTTGTAGTCGGTTGTCGGCCAAGCGACAACCAATCGAAGATTATCCATTTGGGCAGCGTTGAGCGCTTCGCCCTTCTTGTTCTTCACGCTGAATGTGACCGTCGGATTTTGACCGGGCTGGGTACCCTCGACCTTCAAGATGTCGAAAACGATTCCGGGGAGCTGGGTGGACCAACCGGGGTAGGTGTGCGCCCCAGCAATCGATGGCCCGAACTCGGGTCCTTCGGGTAAGTGACACCCGGTGCAAGTTCCCTCGGCCTGTGGACCCGCGAGGTGGTTCTTACCCGTCTTGAGATCGACGTTATCGTGACAGGAGGTGCAGGCGGCTTCGCTGGGAGATTGTTTCCAGTTCTCACCTCTGGCTCCGGCGTGGCAGGCTTTGCAGTTTCTTAAGTCTTTGGCGACCCCGTCGCTCATGACGACTTGGGTGTAGCGGAGATTCGTATAATCGGCGACTTGCTGCTCGGGGCCGACCATGAAGTATGGTTTGCCGCCCTTAACGCTGGGCAGAAGCTTGCCGCGGTGGATCTTGTGGACGAAGACTTTGAATTCAAGATTCTCGCCGCTCTCCGGGTCGGTGAGCTGGGAGGTGTGGCAGAGAGCGCAGTAGCCCACCGCTCGTCTGGTGCCGCCGTGATATTTCAGTGGATCGTGACAGTTGTTACAGGTGGCGGTCACGACTACCGCTCGCTGGACTCGGACTTTGCCTCCTGAGGGGACAAATTCAAAAACTGGATTGGCTACGTACTTTCCTTTTTCCCGGGTGAGTTCTCCACCTACGACATGGGTGGCGGTTCGGTCGTAATTGGCAGGCAAAGCGGTTTTAAACGCGTAGGTGAAAACTCCCGCTTTGATTCGAGTGACAACTCCCCCATCGTCAAAGTCGGGCTGCAAGGCTTCGGCAAGAGCCGGGTTCCTTACCTTGCCTTTATAGACATACTCTTTGCCGGTAACTCTCTTAAGAATGTAGTTGTGATAGCGGCTCTCGCCACTGGCCTCAGCTGTAAGGGTTGCAATGGCAAACCGGATACTTTCTTCATCGATAGCGGACAGATCGAGGGGCTGCCCTTTGGAGTCGGCGATTTCAAAAGTCACCACCGGCTTTCGGTGAGTCGGTATCGTCACGCCAGTAATTTTGGCATTGATACCAGGGTTGCCCGCCAAGATGGCGGCGGGCCAATGGAAAAAGACAGCTAGCGCTGCCAGAGAAAGATAAGTCTTAAGTGTTGGACGTCGGCGATAATTCAATGCACCAATCAGCCTTCCTAGAACGCCGACGGAATGAGCTTTTTAAATCATCATTCGTTCGATGATGACCACTAAGCCAATCGATTGGCGAAGAAATGGATTGCCGCAGATGATTTGCTTAGTGCAACTAAGGGCAATGCTCGTGCCAATAGGCCGTCCCGGCGCAATGAATCCAACGCGCGGAATTTTAAAAAGATTTTGTAGCGCAATTGCGTTGAAACCTTATGGGGTGTCTATTTTTAGATACTTGGGTGTGTTCAAAAGGATTCAGGAGATCTCGAACGACTTCATGAGCCGCAGCAGATAACTTCTCTGCAAACCCAGCAGCCGGGCGGCCGCAGCGCGATTTCCCTGGGTCTGTGCCAGGGCATTAACGATTACTTCGCGACGGTATTCGTCAATGCTCTCGTGATAGGACTGCGGCGTCGAGGGGCTCTCCGTTTCCGCTTCTGCCGCAACGATTCCCGGAGACAGATCTTCGATCTGAATGGTTGGGGGTTGTCCGAGAACGACGGCCCTTTCGATCACGTTCGCCAGCTCGCGCACGTTACCCGGCCAATCGTAAGCATGGAGCGCTTCTAAAGCCTCCTGGGATATGTCCGTGAAACTTTTTTTGGACTCGATGGAAAATCGTTGCATAAAGAACTGCGCTAAAGACGGCACATCTTCTTTCCGGCCTCTTAAGGGAGGAAGCACGATGGGAACCACGTTGATACGGTAGAATAAATCCTCGCGGAAGCGCCCCTCCTTGACGGCGGCGTCAAGGTTCCGGTTAGTGGCGGCGATGATTCTCACGTCCACCCGAATAAGCTGAGTGCCGCCTACACGCTCAAACTCTCGTTCCTGCAGAAATCGCAGGAGCTTAGCCTGAAGCTCCTCGGAGATATCACCGACTTCGTCGAGGAACACTGTCCCGCCGTTGGCGATTTCGATCTTTCCTCTCTTGAGCTGGCTGGCGCCGGTAAAGGCGCCTTTTTCGTAGCCGAACAACTCACTCTCCAACAGCTCCTTCGAGAGACCGACGCAATTGATGGCGATAAAGGGCCGGTCCTTTCTCTCGCTCCAGTTGTGAATCGCCCTGGCGAAAAGTTCCTTGCCTGTCCCGCTCTCCCCCAGGAGTAAAATCGTGCTCTTGCTGGCGGCGGCTTTTTTTGCGGCACCGATAGCCGCATTGAGCTTTGTGCTGTTGCCGGCCACGAGTCGATAGCGCTTGTCCACTTCTTCGGAAAGCACTTCCTTTTCGCGGCGGAGTCGTTGTCTTTCCATGGCTTTCTCAACCACAAGCGCGATGTGATTCGCCTTGAATGGCTTGGGGATAAAATCATAGGCCCCTTCTTTCATAGCCTCCACTGCCAGATCTATGGAACCGTATGCGGTGATCATGACTACGGGAAAATCCTTTTCCCGTTTGCGTATCTCGCGGAGAACGTCGAGGCCTTTCATCCCCGGCATTTCAATATCGAGAAAAACCATTTGAGGGTCCTGGTGATCGATTAACTCCAGAGCCTGTTGTCCGTCGGATGCGCGTGAGACCCGATATCCAAGCGATTCCAAACGGTCTCCTAGAGCTTCCTGAATATAAGGATCATCATCAACCACAAGGATAGTCTCACCGAGCGCAGTCATAATTCTCCTTCTTGGCTAGCGGGCGCATTGGAGTCATGCGGATGGTACGCCGGAATCGTGAAGGAGAAACTGCTGCCTCTCCCAACCACGCTTTCAACCCCAATTTCTCCTCGATGCATCTCCACGAGTTTCTTTGCGATCGCCAGACCGAGCCCCACTCCCTTAGATTTATCTCGGCCCGGTTGATTCATCTGATAGAACTCGTCAAAGATCTTACTGGCTTCTCCCGGCGGAATGCCGGGGCCCGTGTCTGTTATGGAAACCTGTAGCCATGGGTCCTTCGTGGAACTTACCATCATTGTGATCTTACCGAGGTTGGGGGTAAACTTAACCGCGTTACCGATCAAGTTCGTCAACACCTGGGTGACTTTGTCCCGGTCCGCCCAAGCCAATGAGTGACCGTTGGCCGAAGCGATCTCAAGACTGATGTGCTTTGTCTCCGCCATGGGTTTCAGCGTCTCTGCAACTTCCCGCAGCAGGCTCATCATCGAGAAGCTTGTTGGTTTCAACTGCGTTTTGCCGGCCTCAATGACCGATAGATCCAGAAGATCGTTAATCAGGCGCTCGAGGCGCACGGTGCTCTCTTTGATACCGACCATGTAGTTCGCCTGCTTGATGGTCAGCGGGCCCGTGATTCCATCGAGCAGGTTATCCGCCAAACCTTCGATGGCCGTGAGCGGCGTTCTGAGCTCATGGGAGACATTGGAGACAAAACTGGATTTCAACCGGTCAAGTTCCTTAAGCCGTTCATTCGCTATCTCGATTTCTTTATTGTAGCGGGCCAACTCCTGTGTTCGATCCTTCAGCTCTTGGAACAAATGCACGTTGTCGAGCGCGATAGCGGCCTGATTAGCGAAGGTGGTAAGCAACTCTATATGACGCTTAGTAAATGGCCGAGGCTCTCGCCGGGTCAAGACAATCGCGCCGACGAGTTTGTTTTCTTTGAGCATCGGGGCCGCCACCACCGCGCAAATTCCTTCGCGGCGATAGATTTCAGGCGGAGAGAATCTCGGATCGGCGAAAATATCAGATGTGTGAATAGGTCGTAACTCCAAACCGGCCCTTCGTAGAGGAGTTTCGAGCCCTGGTCGAATCGGCAGATCTCGAAGATAAGCCAGGGCCTCGGCAGAGATATTGTCGGTGGGAACCGAGACACAAAATTTTTCGCCATCAAAGACGAACGTCACTCCACTGTCCGCCTCACAAAGGCGCAAAGCATTATGATGGATCGTCGCCAACACGGCCCCGAGTTCCGTGGGCGAGCTCGCCATAACCTGCAGCACATTCGCGATCTCCGTTTGCTGTTCCAACGCCTCCACAAGTTCGTGATTGGTCCGTTCTAACGCGGTTTTTTTCTCCCTCAATTCGTCAAAGAGATTGATGTTATCGATGGCCGGACCAATTTGATCCGCCATGGAGCTCATCAACCGAATCTCCTGCTCTGTGAGCCGTCGAGCCAACCGTCCATTACACGCGATCGCGCCCAGGGGTTTTCCCTTTGCCTTGATTGGAACGACGGCAAAAAACCGATACCCGATTCCCTTGGATCCCCGGCTGTGGCTCAATTCGGCATAGCGGGGGTCGTTCTGCACGTCCTCGAAAATGATCGGTTCGCCGGTTTCCGCGGCCTTTCCAACGATCCCTTGTCCTCGCCCAAAAACCCTTTGGATAAAACCTTCCGGGTTATGTCCGCAAGCGGCCCGCACGCGAAACTCCTCTCCTTGGCGGTCCAGAAGATAAATCCGGGTTGAATCGAGGCCAAAAATGTCCGTGATCTTCGCCGCTACCCCCTGGAGGATCGGATTTAAATCCATGGATCGGGTTGCGGTCGCGGCCACGTCAAAAAGCGCCGCCAGCTCTCTCGTTCTCTGTTGCACTTTATCTTCCAGCGATTTGTAGGAATTCTTGATTTCGTCTACCATTTTATTGAATTGTTCCGCGAGAACTTCGATCTCATCGCCGGTCTTAATTTCGAGATGGTGGTTCAAATCGCCTTTGGCGATTTTTTCAACGCCCCACCGTAGCGCCTCCAAGGGACGAACCACGCGTCGCGCCACGTAAACAGTCGCCAATAGGGCGATGCCCAACCCGATCGTTACCAAAGTGTAGGTGCGTAGCAGAGAGGCGTAGAGCGGTTCATACGCCTCTGCGAGTGGCCGCTCAACGATGACGGCCCAATCAAGGCTGGGAAGATAAGCGTAAGAGCTCAACACCTCCTCGCCGTTCAAACCCTCCGCTACTATGCTTTCCGGCTTTTGAATGTTGGGAGCGGGGCGCAAGGCTGACTTGACCTGCTCCAAGTGGCCCGCCTTGTGTCTTCGTAAGACCATACTGATATTCGGGTGAGCGATGACGTCCCCTGACCTGGCGACGATATAAGCATAGCCGGCCTTGCCCACCTGAATGTCCCGGACGATTTCCCAGATGTAACTAAGATTCACTTCAGCTTGGAGGACACCGATGACACTTCCCGGGAACTCCTCGATGGGCACCGCCATGGTCATATAGGGCTCAGAGTCTCGAACGAAATAAACCGGACCAAAAAAAGTCGCGCCTTGTCTTGCCTGTAAAAAAGCCGCGGATTTGGAATAATCGGTCTCTTCGTTGGGGAGAATCGCACGAAACCGGGACACATGGAGGCGGGGCGCGCCGTCATGATCGACGGCGGCAACCTCACTGATGGCCGGCGCTACATAGAGGAGTTTCATCAATTCGAATTTTTGAGTAGGGACGAATCCCCGTTCGGCAATCTGCTGGCTGAGACTCGTCGATTTCATTTGCCCTTCGATGGTCAAAACGTACTGCGCTATCTTTGAGAGGGCTGCATTGGCGGCTTCGCCTTGAACCAGCCCGATCTGCTCTCGCGTCTCATAAGATCGAAAATAAATTTCCGTGAGACCACTTAGGACCATGCCGCCGCCGATTAATGTCACGAAGATGAAGAAGTAGTTGCGAACCAGCTTCCCTCGACGCCGGCCAAAGAAACCAAAAATTGAAAAGTTCGATAGGAATTGAGTGATTCGCATCCGAGTGCGCTTCCGGCGGCACGCGACTATCTAAAGACTCTATCCGCCAGCATTAACATTTCCGGCGGAATCTTTAGACCGATTTCGCCGGCCGTCTTGTTGTTGATAACCAGCTCAAACTTTCGGGGTGTTTCCACCGGTAGATCCTGCGGCTTCGCTCCTTTCAAGATGCGGTCTACAAACCAGGCGCCCCGATAGCCTAAAGAGTACAAATCCGGCGCATAACTCAATAAAACGTTCTGCTCGGCTACCTGAAAAGCGTTGCAGCCAAATAACGGCAGCTTTCGTTTGGTCGCAGCCGCGGCTAAGCCCTCCACGTCTTTAAATAGACCGGAACAATAGACAAACACGCCGGCGCTCATTCCCCGATTGGGAAGCGAGGCGATTTTGCGCGATGCCTCCGCAGTGGACATCACCGGCAGCTCGGTCAGATGGATGCCCAACCATGGAGCAACGACACCGAGTCTTTTCCAGCTTTCGTTAAGACCTGCGGGTTTCAACCGTTCGTCGAATACGACCCCGATCCTATCCAGGGAAGGGACGACCTGCTTAAAAACTTCTAACTGCTTGCCTAAGTTTTCATTGTCGGTAAAAAAGGTTAAGCCTGTAAGGTTACTTCCTGGACTTGCCAACGAATGAACGAACCCTGATTTAACCGGATCCGCCGCGGGCAAAAATACCGTTGGAACCTTTTGCGCGATTTCTTTGGCGACGTTGGTTTCTGCCGTTCCCAAGGTCACCATCACGTCGACCCGCTGTCTTTGGAGTACTGACTTCAGATTGGCGCGAAGCTCCTCGCTGGTCCCGCCGTCGATCCGTTGCCAATTGAGATTTTCTCCCTCAACGTACTTGAGCTCCTCCAACCCGTCGCGCAGGCCATTCACTTGGGGCTGGAACCGAATGTTGTGCCCCTCCATCACCAATACCACGTAACGGGTGTCAGATTTATGGCTCGGACCTGCCCCTAGTCCCATCGTCGCCGCCAGCGCAAGGGAAAGCATGCGGCGAGATGCTGTCGTCAGGATGAAGTGGCTAAACAGTTCTATAAGGCGACGGTCGCCGAAAATGCAGTTAAGTTTACTCATGACCTTCCGTTCAGCGGATGGCACCGCCTCGCATCACTGTCTGAAGGGTCGCGAGCGTAAAGAGGCTAGGTTGATAGCCTTGGTTGTAATTTCTGACGGCGTCTACCAGGGTGCTCCGGCCATTTTGCACATTGATAATAACTACGGTTCCCACAGAAAGAGCTAGCTGGCCATCGGTAAGTGTCACGGGGCTGCGCAAAGCAAACTGTTCTTTCCAATAGTTTCCCTTGGCGTCCCAAATCATAGTCCAAAAGGTTTCGAAACTTTGTGTGTCAAAATAGATAACCTTACGAGGGTAGCAGTAATTTGGATCCTTGGGTGTGATCTCAAGACCATAGGTTTCGACGATCTCCCAACTCTCTTTCACCGGCAAATAATCCCCAATCTTACGATAGAATGGGACCTGTTCTTGGGCAAAATTTCCCAACATTCTCGATCGTCCCAGGAAACGATAGTTAAAATCAGTGATCTTGCCGCCGAAACTGTTAATGTCATCAAAATTAAATTCACTGGGGGCTATGGTCGCGCATCTTTGAATCGGTGGGGCGCGGCGGACGCGGCGTATACTGGGAACATAGATATAAAGATCGTCTTCTCTTTTGGCATCCGCATAGCGTATCTCTAAGGTTGTGGTGCCCGCGGTGTCCCGGGGATATTCGTCGGCGCGTAGCTGCATCCAATCGATATGCTCATAGCCGTCAAGCCGGGGTTTCGAATCCAAGGTTACTCGCCCGCGAGTCTTGATGGTATGATGCAAGACCTCCGCACGGCGTTCGGATCCATCTTTTTCGATGGCGTAACGGATAATCTTACCTCCGCCTGTGCCTCCTCCGGTTTTGTAGTCATCACCCACCCAGCGCCAATAGAAATTCCAAGCCATCTTCAAGCCAATTTGCGGATCGTCGAGATGGACGTTTGGAAAAGGCAGCCCGGCGACGTAGTTAAGAAGCTCTCCGTTAGATTCCAACTTGACCTGACCCGAATATCGCGTCGTGGCCACGTTGAACTCTTTCGGAACTCCGATCGACCGGCCTGGCTTAATGCGAAGGGTATAGCCCTGCTTGATGCGGTTAAGAAGGTTTTCTCCCACCATGCCCTTCGCTTTTTCCCAGTTCTCCGGTCCGATGGTGTCGCCGGGCTTGAGGTCGCCGTCATTAGCCGCGGCCGGTGAAAAGTTGAGCAGGACAAAGAAGATGGCTGTTCGAATGCAGCCGGAGTATTTAAACATATCGGACCACGTCACCTGATCGTTCCACCCCGCATCACCGTTTGCAGCGTCGCAAGTGTAAAAAAGGAGGGGCGATAACCGTAGTTATAATTTCTCCCGACGGTCACCAGGGTGGAGCGACCGTTCTGCATGTTGACAATCACGACGGTTCCGACCGAATGGGTCTGTCGCCGATCAGGCAGCCCGAGCGGATAGCGAAAGGCAAATTGCTCTTTCCAATATCTCCCCTCCCGATCCCATATCATCGTCCACATCGACTCAAAATGGATTTTATCGAGGTAAAGGACTTTTCTCGGGTAACAGTACTCTGGGTTTTTGGGCGTGATCTCCAATACGTACGTGTCACGGATCTCCCACTCCTCATCGAGCGGTAGATAGTCCCCCGTCTTGCGCCGAAAGGGGAGATTGCCCTGGGAAAAATTGCTTAGCATCTGCTTTTCGCCGAGAAGCTTATATTTGAAGTCCGTGACTTTACCGTTAAAACTATTGATGTCGTCATAGTTAAACTCGCTGGGCGCGATGGTTGCGCATCTTTGGATAGGCGGCATGCGGCGAATACGGCGAATGCTGGGAACATAAACGTAGAAGTCATCCTCGGAAGTTGGACTGGCGTAGCGCATCTCCAAGACCGTGGTGCCGGAAGAGTCTCGCGGATACTCGTCCGCAATGATCTCCATCCAGTCGATATGTTCGTATCCGGGAATGACAGGTTTCGGATCGACGGTGACTCGATTGCGCGCCCGTATGAAAATGTTAATCACGTCGCCGCGCCGCTCAGATCCATCCCGATCAAGAAAGTAGCGAATGATCTTTCCCTCTTTAAGCGCAGCTCCATTCTTGTAGTCATCTCCCAACCACCGCCAGTAGAAATTCCAGGCCACCTTTTGACCCACCTGGGGATCATTGCGATCGAAGTTGGGAAAGGGCCGGCCGGCAACATAATTCAGCAGCTCGCCGTTGGGTCCAAGACTCACTTTGCTGGCATACTTCTCAGTGGCCTCATTATATTCCTTGAGCGGCTCGATTGTCTTAGGTTCTTTGATTTTGAATGTGTAACCTTGCTTGATGCGATTGAGGAGGTTTTCGCCGACCATTCCCTGAACTTTCTGCCAATTGTTCGGACCGATGGTATCGCCGGGCTTCAGATCGATCTCCGCACCCCGGAGCCCGTAATCAAAGCCAGAAAGTGAAATAGCAAGAAACCAAAACGTTACCAGAAGTGGCAGGACCGACCGCCGATACCTTTTTTTGAGTTTCATCTCATCACAACCTGACACCAGCAAAGGGCGACGAGTGAATGCCGAAGATCTCCCTTAATTACAACGCGATTCAAGATCACGACAGAGCCGCGAAGGAGCCGGGGAAATGCTGAGCGACCCTTATCGTAGTCAATTTTAAACAGCAAGCTTTAAGCCAAGAAAGAAAGCCGAGATTGTTCGGGATTAAGGCTCAATCTAAAGCGAAAATTATTGCCGGCAACTAAAAGCTGCAACAAGGGTGTCTACAAAATTACACTCGGGTGTGAACTTTTGGAGACAGGGTGGCTGCTGGATTTCTAATCGATTGGGATCTGCAGTGATAACTTAGTGCCCACGATATTGAATGTGCTTATGGGGTGCGGGAACCCTTTTAATGGCAATCGGGCCACAGGTTCCGCATGGACGAATCCTTCGACCTTATTTAGAGTCGTTTGATTGGTCAGGATCTGTCCGCCACTAGCCTCCGCGCAAAGACGGTAGGTTAAGTTGGTTACTTTTCCCACCGCCCCATAATCCATGCGTCCTTCAAACCCGAAATTTCCTACACTCGCATAGCCGGCAGTTAGACCAATGCCCAGATCCAGGTCATAACCCTGTTTGAGCCATGCCCCGCGGAGTTCTTTTGCTCGGTCACGCATCTCGAGCGCCATCATCACAGCCTTTTTCGTGTGCTGCTCGCATGGGCTTGGCGCGTTGAAAAAGACCATCATCCCGTCTCCCGTGAATCGCTCCAGTGTTCCTTGAAACTCGAAGACTAATCTTCCCATCTCCGTGTGATAGTTTCTTAGCAGCGCCATCACGTCCTCAGGCTCCGCGCTATTGGCAAACTTCGTAAAGCCGCGCAAATCTAAAACAACAACGGTGACTTCCTGCCAACGGCTTTCCCAAAGATTACTTTCGTCCGGGCACTTGAGGACAGCTTCAGCAATCTGCGGGGATAGATAACGCTTAAGGCGATACATGCGGTGCATCTCGTTCTCTTTTTGGCCGCCGCTTTCTTTCATAGCATTATTCCAATCGACTAGTGGCTGCGTTAGAGGAACTAGGTTCTGCTCTACCATAAACGCCTCTTCGCCTTATTTTCCACTTTCTGCATCATACGTCTGCATGCGCTGTGCCAAGGCTGAAGACCAGCGTCCAAAGGGAATTGACTGCCGTTTTTGCTGAGCTTTTTTGTACGGGTTTTAGCGTGGCGGTTGAAACCAATTGGCTAGCATTGATTTAGGATACGGCAGTATATCTAAATGGATATGAAAAAACTTAGCGGGGACCCGGGGCTGAGTTGATCGTCGGAGGAAAAGTCGAATGTGATGACCGCATCGCCAGCCGCAACTGACGACTCACGGAACAGAGGGTAGTCCAAAAAAATAAAGCCATACACCGAACAAAAACCATACCAGGAGAGCTATCAGTGGAACAAGCGGCAGATTGGTCGTGTGAGGTCCGCGATGTCGGCCATAGACACGCGCAGATTCAACCGAAGCTA
>WNFP01015260.1_pt1 | contig 11676 bp, 11 predicted proteins | sample 5400201 | NCBI WGS metagenome assembly WNFP01 (sample SAMN13153355, study PRJNA577476) | soil metagenome | isolation source: 115 cm saprolite under Madrone tree | place: USA:California | collected 2016-06-14
CAAGGATTTTTGGCGCTGGGTCAAGTCAGCGAAGAGCAAGCCAAAGATGTTTTTCTGAAAATTCAGAAAGAACGCTTTGACGGCCTCAAACAATTGCGCGAGATGAACGGCACCAGCACGTTTGCTGATTCGTTCAAAGATATGTTCAAGGAACTAGAAGCTAGCGGCAAAGACTTTGCCCGCAGCATAACTTCTGACATCGGAAATGCAATCACTCAACTGAATCAGCAGCTTGCTCAGTTCATCACAACTGGCAAGGGGCTGAACATAAAAGCAGTTGGCCAAGGGCTGATGGAAAGCATGACGGGTTCACTCTTGAGGAAGGGTGAAAGCTCATTGCTGTCTGCCTTAGGGCTTGGCAGCACCACGAAGCCAGACGGTTCCAAGAACAATGCGCTGTGGGTTCAGTTCGCTAACGTTGGCGGTCTGTCAGCCGCTGGTGCTGGTGCTCTTCCTCTGGGCAACCTTGGCGGTATCGCTTCCATGCTTGGTCTTGGTGGAGCAACCACCACAGGCTCTGTCACACCAGCAAGTAGCAGCGGCAGTCTGTTTGGCAGTGGCGGCATCGGCGGATTCTTCAGCGGTCTGCTGGGATTGCTTCCACACTTCGCAGGCGGTGGTTCAGCTAACGCAGGGCAGGCCATGATTGTTGGCGAAGAACGTCCTGAACTTTTCGTACCGCGAAGTGCGGGCACGATTGTTCCAACCGTTCCGAATGGAACCTCTAAGAACATCACCGTGCATAACCACCTAAACGTAACTGGCGTCAGCGATGCTGACTCGTTTAAAAAATCACAGACCCAGATTTTCAGGGCCATGTCGCACGGCCAGCAAACCGCATTGTCGCGTGGATAAACCGAAGTGGCCCGGCTGCTCTTAGGAGTGGCCGGGCTTTTTCCTTTGCTAGTTGCCATAGTGTTGCCTAGAATGTGCAGCGTGATTCACAAAGCACATGTTAATGTTCAGCAGGTTCAGCCGAATGCCGTAGTCAGGATGCGATGCCCTGTGTGCAGGCAGCGCGGGACATTCGAAACATTACTTGGGCATGACTTACATTTCACTAGGCCAGATAACGCACCGTCAGTGGCAGGTCTGAGAAGGTGCCCAGACCCAACCTGCTATGCTCTCGTATTTTTTGTGCTTGTATCCGGAAACCTTGTGGAATCCTTCCCGGCAGAGACTCTTGACTTCGATGCAACGAACATTCCGGCTGCCGTTCAAAGTGCCTTTGAAGAAGCGATAAAATGCCACGCGCAGAGTTGCTTCGTTGCTTCAGCAATCATGGTCAGAAAAACATTGGAAGAGCTTTGCAGGGATAGGAATGCTGAAGGTGCAAACCTGAAGGAGCGCATCAAAGCTCTTGACACAAAAGTGATTCTTCCAAAGGATTTGCTGGACGGACTGGATGAGCTAAGACTACTTGGGAACGATGCGGCACACATCGAGAGCCAAGAGTACGCGAAAGTTGGAAAAGAAGAAGTTGAGGTAGGGATAGAGTTTGCAAAAGAAGTGCTCAAGGCGGTCTATCAGTATTCGGCTCTTCTTAACAGGCTGCGTGCGCTAAAGAAGCCATAGGTTGAGAGCAAGTCATGCTGCGGCAGGCAGCCCGGCTATCTTCGGATGGCCGGGCTGCTTTTTTTTGTTTGTGCTGTGCAGAGTTAAAGAATTGGGCACGTCTAACTGTCTTAATGGCCGGGTCTTGTGTGACTAGGTGTAGACTCCCCGCCAAGGAGAACCCCGCCATGACCAACGAATCTCGCCTACAGAAGGCCGTTAAAGGTCTTGGGATGGCCCTAGTGGCCCTGGTGGTCCTGTTTGTTGTCTTCTTTGTCCCCCTCGTTCTTTTAGTGCCCTACATACATGGAATGGTCTGGCTTTCAGAAAAGGCTTTTCCGTGGCTGTTCTACGGGGGCGCGATTGCATTTGCCATCTGTCTGTTGGTGTTACTACCGCTTAGCATTTTTAGGAAACTGCGGCCTTGGACTGGCTTGGGCTTTCAACTTGCGTCATATTTGTTTGGCACTCTGCTGTTCGCATTTTCGTGCCTAGTTGCTGTGCAGCTTTGGGGTTACGTTGGCCTAATCATTGGCCTGCTCTTGGCTGGTGGTGGCGTTGTGCCTGTGGCTTTTCTAGCCGCACTCTTCCACGGGAAATGGGCTTTGCTCGGATATGTGGTGCTGGGAACCGTTTTGACTTTCGGCACCCGTTTACTTGGACTACGTTTGGCAGCAGCGCCAACTTCAAGAGAAGACGAATTGGTAGTGGCGGGAGCAGGGTGAAAGCGAAGCACGGAGCGTAGCCAGACTGTTTACGCTCAAATTCCGTCCAAACTTGTTTGACCGCTGCGTGGTTTTTCATCAACGGCTTCAAGGATGTCTGTTGTCAGATAGCTGGTGTTTCCCACCAGAGTGTACTTTTGCCCGCTTCTCTTGACGTTGACCAACCAGCTTTTCGCTGATTCGCCGTAGGAAGGGATTGTCACTATGTCGCCGTTTCGTAGAGTTACTTTGATATTCACGGGTCACCTCTTTGGAAGATACTGCGGGGGCAATTTCAGGGGTTGATTTAAGAACTGTTGGCTGGAAATTTCTGTGCGCATCGTTGAGCACATCGAAGGGTGATGGACTGGAAGGTTTTCTTAGCTAAGCAACGCCGATTCAACTAGATATGAATTAGCTAAGCGCCCTTACCCAATTCATCGTACAGGAAGCAGCGCAAAGCGTCAACGTAGCCGGCCGGAAATTTTTTCGAGAACTCTTGAAAAGCCCATGATTTCCATGTTTTTCTCCGCTGGCAGAGGCCCTTCCTTGCACTTTATTCACGCAGCCAGTAAACTCACTCTCTTGCACTTAGGTAAGGGAAACTCTCTGAAATGCTTCTGCTCCGAGATTTTGTGGCGCACATGGCTACCGAAGTTGTGAAACGCCTGGTGGAAGGCGGGCAGATCGAAACCAAAGCTGCCGCCGCGGTGGCCAACCGTGTCCGCCTGCGCATGCTGGAAGAGCTTACGGTCGAGGACCGGCTCAACGACGAAGTGCGCCAGATTTTGATCGACCACCAGGACGAAATGCGCCGGACCAGCGTCTCTTATCAGGAGATGTACAAAAAGGTGAAGCAGCAATTGGCGAGGGACCGCAAGCTGATCCTGAGATAGAAATTTGAAAATCGAAATTGGCAAATCGCCAGGATGCGAGCTGCCAGGATTCGGCCTCGCAATGTTCAAACACGGAAAGGGAAGATGCGCCTTACCCGCGAAAAAATCATACGGCTCTCGCACCAGATCACGGACGTGCTTGTCGAAAGCGCAGAAGTGGAATTCGTCGACGACCGCGACACCATTCGCCAGCAGGTGGTGCAGATTCTGACCGCCACGCTGAAAGAAGAAGAAAAGATCGAACTGGAAGTCCGCAAGCGAATCACTTCGCAGAAAAAGGAAATCCTCGAAGGCAGCGAGGAGTGGGACGTCCTCCACAAGAAGTATTACCAGGACGAGCTCCGCCGCATGGGCATCGCCGCCGCCCCCGACGACCGCCACCGGTCGTGACGTCTTTGAAGTCATTGTCAGTCCACAGTTGTCAGTTGTTAGTGAAGAGGTAGTGAGCGCGCTGCCGGGGATAAGCGCCGCTCGCCAGGTAGTCTGAAGACTCGACGGCTGCCGAGATTCTGCCGGAATTTCCATACAATGAAAGTTCTGCTTTAGGAATTCGGCAGCTGCACCCCCCTCCCCGTGTTTTTGTAAGTGTTGCATCTAAAGGACTTAGCTGAGACGTAAGTCTTTTGTTTGCAGCACTTGCGGGAAGGTTCACAAGTGTTGCAGCCAAAGGACTTAAAGCAAGAGTGAGCAGTGGCCCGACAGGATCGGAGCAGGTCAGCGTACAGTGGTCCGTGGGGAGAAAGATGGTGTTCAGCCGCATGACATCCTTTACAGCTAGTCCCTATACATCCTTTACACTTCGGCGCGTTTCACGCGCTGGAGGTGGGGGATGCCGTGGAGGACTATGGATGTTCATGAGCAACGCGTGGAGTTTGTAGTAGCAGCCGCACGGAAATCGAAGCCTTTTCGTTCTTTGTGCCAGGAATTTGGCATTTCACGTCCGACCGGGTACCTGTGGTTGCGACGGTATCAGCGGCATGGCGTGCAAGGAATTGCGGAGCGCAGTCGCAAGCCGCTGGCTAGTCCCGCACGCACGGATGCGGTTCTAGAACAACGGGTAATCGAGGTACGATTGCGTTATCCCGACTGGGGCGCGCAAGCTCCGAGTTGTGCTTGCGCGCGAAGGCGTTGAGCTGGCACGGAACACGATCCATCGCATTCTGCTGCGTCACGATCTGGTGAAACAAGTAGACCAACACCCGGCTGCCCAACAGCGCTTTGAGCGCGAGCAGCCCAATGAGTTGTGGCAGATGGATTTCAAGGGAGCTAAAGGATGGCCGCAGCCGGTCGGTCCTCTGTCGGTGCTCGACGATCATAGCCGCTACGTGGTCCTTCTGGCGGCCAACGGTAACACCGACGGGCAGCCCATGCGGGAGCAACTGGAAACAGCGTTTTATAGCTGCGGCGTCCCACAAGCCGTGCTGATGGATCACGGCACGCCGTGGTGGAGCCAGCAAGCGCCGTCGGGTCGAACCAAGCTGTCGCTGTGGTTGATGCGCCAAGGGATTCGATTGTGCTGGAGCGGCATACGGCACCCGCAGACACCGGGAAAAGTCGAGCGGTTTCACAGGTCGCTGCAGCGAGCGCTGAATCGCAGAGGTTTTCCTGGACGGCATCTGCAAGCCTGGCTGGATGCCCACCGCTGGGAACACAACCATGTTCGGCCGCACGAAGCATTGCACATGAAGACTCCCGCCGGTGTGTGGTGTCCGAGCCGTCGGCGCTACGATGCGCAACCACCGCGCTGGGAATATCCCTCGGGAGCTTGGGTGCTAAGAGTGGATCCACAAGGAAAGATCGAAGTGCAAAGTCGCAAGTGTGAGCTTCCTGTTGCGGATCGGGCGTTCTCCTGATGCGCATTTAGGGCTTCTCCCCACTTCGATTTAGGGACTTCACCCCGTGGTGTTGCCGAGGGCTTCAGTTACCATTCGCCGCGTCACCTCGGCGACGTTCAACCCGACCAGCGCGCGCGAGCCGGCAATTTGAGGTTTAACTGGAGAAGGGGAGAACATGCAAATGAACGCGAAGAAAAACTCGATGATTGTGATCTGTCTGACAGCGATTTTGGTTTTCAGCCCGGTCGCCAGTTTTGCGCAGGCCGCTACCACGTTCAGCGGTGAAGCCGTGGCTCTGCGGGCAAGTGCGGCGGGGATTTCGCTCGCGGTGTCCGATACTGGACCGCTTCCAGCAAGCGGCGGGAATCTGAAGACGTCCGTGGGAAGTGTCAGCGTCCTGGGTTTGGTTTCGGCCGACGTGCTGAGCAGTGCCACGTCTGGCAGCGGGACCAGCAGCCAGTCGCAAGCGTCGATCGCGAACGTGAGCCTGTTGGGTGGTTTGGTTGCTGCCGATCTCGTGAAATCGAACTCGAGCGCCACCTGCAGCAGTGGACAGGCGGCCGTCACCGGCAATTCCCAACTTGTTGACTTGGTCGCCGCGGGGCAACCAGTGCTCGCCTCCAACCCGAACCTCGCCATCTCGTTGCCCGGCGGCATCAGCCTCATCGTCAACGAGCAGACGAGTTCGCCGAGCGGAAATACCGGAGCGATGACGGTCAATGCGACCCTAATTGCCAAATAAACCGAGCGGCATGGCGCCGCCTGGTGAAACAAAAGAACGGGTCTGAAGACCCGCCGCTGCGGGATTAGGGTTGAGAGTCGGGGCGGCGCTTTAGCGTGGGGCGGTCGTCGTCGGTGCTGTTTGGATCGTTGCCGGTGGGCTGCTTTTTGGATTGCTCGGTTTTGGTGCGCAGGGTGGGCTTGCCGGGGGCGTTATCGCCGACCTTGCGGGTGAACATGATGTTGCGGAGGCGGGACTTCACGGAATCGAACTCGGAGGTAGTGACGATGTACTCCTGCCTGGCGGGCAGAATGCGGGCGATTTCCTTCTGTGTGTTTGCAATGCGCTCGGGCGTGGGCGGATGCGTCGAGAAAACCTTGGGGATGCTGCCCGGGCGGCGCTTTTCATCGGCCTGGATGCGTTCGAAGAAAGTGACGTAGGAGTTCGGATCGTAGCCGGCTTTGTACATGTACTGCAGGCCGAGGAAATCGGCTTCACGTTCGGCGTCGCGGCTGAACTTCAGGTAGGTCACGGGGATGGCCAGGTTCAAGCCCTGATAAATGCCGTAGCCTGCCCAGCCGCCGGGACCGAGCAGAATCAGCGGGATGGTGGCGAGCTGCATCAATTCGCCCTTGGTGGCGTTTTTGGTGCCGTGCCGCGCGGTGACGTGGGAAATCTCGTGGGCCATAACGCCGGCAAGCTCTGACTCTTCCATGGCGTGCAGGATCAAGCCGCTGTTCACGTAAAAGAAGCCACCCGGCAGGGCGAAGGCGTTGATTTCGTCGGAATCGATCACTTTGATGGTGAAGGGAACGCGCGCGTCGGAATTGCGAACCAGGTTTTGACCAACGCGGTTGACGTATTCGGTGACGACGGGATCGTCAATCAGCTTTGAGGAGCGCTCGACTTCCTGGGCCAATTGCTTGCCGAGGGAGATTTCTCGCTCCAGCGAGTACAGGTTCACACCTTTTCCGACGTTGCGGTTGCCGATGGCCTCGACGTCTTCCTTGGAATTCTTGGGAGTAACGGTGTCTTTCTGCTGGACCGGCTGGGAGCCGGTTTGCGGCGGGGCCTGCTGCTGGGCGGGCGGCGACGTCTTCGCGGGTTCCTGGCTGGGGGGATCTTGACTTTGGGGGGCAGCGAAGGCCGAACTGGCTACGAGCGCGCTAAGCAGCGCCAGCTTCAGGGCTTGCCGCAGAATGTCTTGCATATCGTGTACCTCCGCCTACCCACGATTATACACCTGCAATCGCCGGGGAGGCCCCTAACCTGCTTTGATGACTACTAGGATGTTAGACAGTCCGGGAAGGTTTCCTATTCCCAAGAGGTTCGGGGCAGGAGCGGGGCCCTAGTGCCGATTGCGGGCGGGGAGCGCCCCGGGGTCGAAGCTCTCTCTCTGGCGTACCGAGTGAGTACCTCCTGCTCCGGGAGGCAGTTGACACCCTTCGCGGCTCACTCTACAGTCAGAGCCGGTCCCCTATGAGCGTTTCCAAGATCCAGATCGGTCAGCTTTGGAAGAAAGACGGCACCAGCGACATTTACCTGGTCACCCGGCTGTACTCCGAGGCGCTGAATACCATGGTCATCCTTCGCAAGTCCGGCTCCGAGGGCGAGGCGCAAATCCGAGTCCGGGTAGATCGCGCCGGGAGCACCCAGAATATTCCGGGGTTTTCTCCGGCTCAGGAAGACGAGAAGTTCTAACTTCAGACCGACCGAACTTCCATCTTTACAACGTCATCCACCTTCATGAGTTCCTTTTGCAGGAACGGCTCACCGTATTCCACGCCGATCATCCGGCCATAGTGCCGCGCCAACTGATTCATCTCCGCCTCCAGCCGGTCGATGGCGAGGTGCACATTGTTTTTCGTTTCTCTCTTGGTGGGCCGGAATTGCGACGCGAAGGCGCGGATGGCCTTGCAGCGCAGCGCGTATTGCGCGGTGATGTCCACGACGAACGTCGGGCGCACGTCGGCGTAGGAGCTCGAATAGAGAATTTTGAACGGACGGTACGCCTCGCCTTGGATGGGCAGTTGTTTAAGTCCCGCGAGGAAGCACGCCTCGTAACCGAGGGTTGAGGCATGGTAATGGTCGGGGTGCCGCGCTTCCCAGTAAGGAAGGATAACCGTCTTCGGGCGGAGTTGCCGGATCATAGCCGCGAGCCGCAATTTGTGTTGGCGGCTCGGCTGAACGTCCGAATCCGGCACGCCGAGCGTGCCGCGCCACTTTACAGCGAGAAATTTCGCCGCGCGCGCCGCTTCTTTTGCGCGGATCTCCGGGGTACCGCGCGTTCCCATTTCTCCGGCGGTCAAATCAAGAATTCCAGTCTTGTATCCACGCTGCGCCATCTTTAGCAGCGTGCCGCCACAGGTCAGCTCGACGTCGTCGGGATGCGCGGCGATTGCCAATAGATCAAGGTTCATTCGCCCTCCAGCGTCTAGTGATTGTAGGGTAGGACAGACATTTTTGTCTGTCCTCTGGAAAGTTGACTGAAGAGGGAAAGGACAGGCAAGAATGCCTGTCCTACGGGAATGTGCTACGGTTTCAGGTTCGACGATGATGGAATACGGCAGAAAGTCAGGGGAGTCGTTGCAAGGGCAGGTGGCTCTTGTGACCGGAGCCGCGAAACGGCTGGGGCGGGCGGTGGCCCTGCGCCTAGCGGAAGAGGGCGCTGACGTTGTCATTCACTATCGATCGTCGGTGGCGGATGCGCAGGCCGCTGTCGCGGAGATCGAGAAACTTGGGCGCCGAGGGAAGGCGATTGCGGCGGATCTGACCAGAGTTGCCGACATCAAACGTTTGTTTGATGAAGCGGCGAAGCAGTATGGGCGGCTGGATATTCTGGTGAACTGCGCGGCAAGTTTTCTTCCTTCCAGCATTATCTCCACTACAGAAGAGGTCTGGGACGCTTCGCTCGATGCGAATCTGAAGGCGCCTTTTTTCTGCGCGCAAGCCGCGACGCCACTCTTGCGACGGTCGAGCGGGACGATCATTAATTTTGCAGATACCGGCGGTTTGCTGGGGTGGCCGGGATACGTGGCGCACTCGGTTTCGAAAGCGGGTGTGGTGATGCTGACGAAGGTGTTGGCGAAAGCGTTGGCGCCGGAAGTGCGCGTGAACGCCATCGCTCCGGGAACGATTACCATGCCTGGTGATCCGCCGGAGTGGGAGTCTGAGTTTATAAAACTCGCACCGCTGCGCCGTTCCGGAAAGCCCTCCGAAATTGCCGACGCGGTCTTGTTTCTTGTGCATTCGAAATTCATTACGGGCCAGGTCCTTGTCCTCGATGGCGGCCGCACATTGTGATGACCGGAGAACGCGGGCCTATAAACCGCAGCCTCTCAACACCTCTCAAGAAATCTTCCGCCTGATCGTGCAGAGAATCTCTCCGCGGTGTATTCTATTCTCCTTATCGAAGCCATAAGTCCGCCGCGCTAGCCGCGGGGTATCCGGAAAATCAAAAGACGAGGGACCAGCCGAAGTTATGGACAACGAAATATCAACCCAGCCGCACGGCATGGAAGATGTTGAGATTCAAGAATGGCTTGAATCGCTGGATTCCGTCCTGGAATCGAGCGGGCCGGAAGTCGCTGCAGAGATTCTCGAGCGGCTCCGCGCGCACGCCACGGTCAACGGCATCGACCTGCCGTTCAGCGCAAATACTCCTTACGCGAATACGATTCCCGTGCGCTTGCAGCCCCTTTTTCCCGGAGACCAGGAATTGGAGCGCCGCATCAAGAGCTTGATTCGCTGGAACGCATTGGCCATGGTGGTGCGCGCCAATCGCGTCGAGCACAACATCGGCGGCCACATTTCCACGTATGCTTCGGCGGCAACGCTCTACGAAGTGGGTTTCAACCATTTTTTCCGGGCGCGCACCGAGGAGTTCGAGGGCGATACCGTTTATTTTCAAGGGCACGCTTCGCCCGGGATGTACGCCCGAGCGTTTTTGGAAGGCCGCCTCAGCGCGCAAAAGCTGGAAAATTTCCGCCGCGAGCTAAAGCCGGGCGGCGGGCTGTCCTCCTATCCGCATCCGTGGCTGATGCCTGATTTCTGGGAGTTCCCGACGGTTTCCATGGGCCTCAGCCCTCTGATGGCGATTTACCAGGCGCGCTTCAACCGCTACCTCGAGGATCGCGGCATGAAGCCTGCTACAGACGCGAAGGTGTGGGCATTCCTGGGTGACGGCGAGACCGACGAGCCGGAATCGCTCGGAGCGATCACGCTGGCCTCTCGCGAGAAGCTCGACAATCTGATCTTTGTGGTGAACTGCAATTTGCAGCGCCTCGATGGCCCGGTGCGTGGCAACGGACAGATCATTCAAGAACTGGAATCTGCGTTCCGCGGCGCGCGCTGGAACGTCATCAAGGTTTTGTGGGGCAGCGAGTGGGACCCGATTTTCGAGCGCGACACCGAAGGACTCTTGGTGAAGCGCATGGGCGAATTGGTGGACGGCGAATATCAGAAGCTGGTGGTTTCCTCCGGCGCTTATGTTCGCGAGCATTTCTTCGGCAGCGATCCGCGATTGCTCCAGCTTGTCGAGCCGCTTCCGGACGAGGCGCTGCGCCGCCTGCGTCTCGGCGGGCACGACCCGCGCAAGGTCTATGCCGCGTACAAGGCGGCCGTCGATCACAAAGGCTCTCCGACCGTGATTCTCGCGCGCACCATCAAGGGCTACGGTCTTGGTGAGGCGGGCGAAGGCAAGAACGTCACGCACCAGCAGAAGAAACTCAACGAAGACGAGCTGCGCGAGTTCCGCTCGCGCTTCGGCATTCCACTGAACGACGAGGATTGCATCGAAGTTCCGTTTTACCGGCCTCCCGAGGATAGCGTCGAAATTCAGTATCTCCGCGCGCGGCGCGAAGCGCTGGGCGGGTACGTTCCCAAGCGCAGTATCCGTTCGAAACCTCTGGCCGCGGACCACGACAATCTCTTCAAGGAATTCCTGGAAGGAAGCGATGGCAGGGAAGTTTCCACGACGATGGCATTCGTGGGCATGCTTCGAAAGATGCTTAAGGATACGGAGATCGGCAAGCTCATCGTGCCGATCGTTCCGGACGAAGCCCGCACCTTCGGCATGGAATCGCTTTTCCGCACCGTCGGCATTTATTCCAGCGTCGGCCAGCGTTACGAGCCCGTCGATGTCAATACGCTGCTCTACTACAAGGAAGCCAAGGACGGGCAGATTCTCGAGGAGGGCATCACCGAGGCGGGCTCCATGGCCTCGTGCATCGCCGCGGGGACGGCTTATGCTACGCACGGGATCAACACCATTCCGTTTTTCATTTACTACTCGATGTTCGGCTTCCAGCGCATTGCGGATTTTATCTGGGCCGCCGCCGATATGCGCATGCGGGGCTTCCTCCTCGGCGGAACTTCGGGACGAACTACTCTCGGGGGAGAAGGTCTGCAGCACCAGGACGGCAATAGCCATGTACTCGCGCTGCCGGTTCCGAACGTAAAGGCTTACGATCCTGCGTTTGCGTATGAAATCGCGGTCATCATCCAGGACGGGATTCGCCGCATGTATAAGGATGGCGAAAGCGTGCTTTACTACATCACGGTGATGAACGAGCCGTATGCCATGCCGGCCATGCCGGGTGATGTAAAGGACGGCATCCTGCGGGGGATGTATCGCTTCCGGCCCGCGGCAAACGGGAAGGCGAAGCTGCGCGCACAATTGTTTGGAAGTGGCGCGATTCTCAACGAAGTGCTGCACGCGCAGGAGATTCTCGAAACCAAGTACGGCGTCGCCGCCGATGTGTGGAGCGTGACCAGTTACAAAGAACTCTATAATGACGGCATTGAATCCGAGCGCTGGAACCGTTTGCACCCGGGCGAAAAGGCGCGTGTGCCCTACGTCACCAAGTGCCTCGCGGACGCTCCCGGCGTGCTGGTCGCGGCTTCCGACTACTTGAAGACCTTGCCTAATATGATCAGCAAATGGATGCCGCGGCGACTGGCGTCAC
>WNFP01010881.1_pt1 | contig 11673 bp, 8 predicted proteins | sample 5400201 | NCBI WGS metagenome assembly WNFP01 (sample SAMN13153355, study PRJNA577476) | soil metagenome | isolation source: 115 cm saprolite under Madrone tree | place: USA:California | collected 2016-06-14
TCGCATCTGCCATGCGGATCTAATCGGCAGTCCGGAATCGGCGATCCCTTCGTTGCTTGACTTCCTCGGGGCGCCCTACATAGCAAAATGCCTTGAGCTGCTCGCCCAACGGATCAATAGTTCCAATGTGCCGGACGATTTCAAAGCGGACGACTCGGCTACCGATCCCGCAGTCGTCGAAGAGGCAACGCGATTGAGTCGATACTTAGGAGCAACTGCGCAACCAACGAAGGCTTCGCGCGCTGCGGCCGATGAAATGGAGGCTGGTTTTGCGCAACGGACCCATTACATGGCGACTCTGGAAAGCCAATATCAACGAGTCCTGCAGAAGCCCCCGGAAACCGGGCAACCGAAAGCGCGAAAGGCTCCTGTCTTGCGAACCCCCTTGGACAATCCGACCAGATCAATTACCAAGGCATGACATCGTCTCTCCACGAACTGGCGATGGCGACCGAGCAAAATCTTTGGGAAACCAAATTGGCTCATCGTCCCAAATCGTTCTGGTATCCCTACCCTACATTGCACAACGTTGCGATCCTCGAAAATCTTTCCGCCACGGCTGGACTTCAACTGCTGGAGCTCTGCCGAGGTGCGCACGGAAAAGTCGCAGACATCGGAGCCGCCGACGGGGACCTCGCGTTTTTCCTAGAAAGACAGGGCCTGTCGGTGGACGTGATCGATAATGAATACACCAACTTCAACGGTTTGGAGGGAGCAAGAACTCTTAAGGAGGCCCTAAACTCGTCCGTCGCTATCCGATCAATCGATTTGGATTCCCAATTCTCGCTTGCCGGGCAAAAATACGATGTCGTTTTTTTCTTGGGAACCCTCTATCATTTAAAGAATCCTTTCTTTCTCCTGGAAAGCCTGGCCCGAATCACGAAATACTGCTTCGTTAGCACGCGCATTGCCAAACAAACGGCCGACGGTCAGTTACTATCACCGTATCCCGTGGCTTACCTCCTAGGACCGAAAGAATGCAACAATGATGCCACAAACTTCTGGATTTTCTCAGATCACGGGCTGAAGAGATTGATCGAACGCACAAACTGGAATCTCCTCTCGTATGTCACGGTTGGCGATACAGCGAGCTCTACTCCGGCCGATCCCGAGAGAGACGAGCGCGCGTTTTGCCTGCTGAAAAAACGACCGCCTTTTCTAAGGGCAAGCCCTAACCCTGTCCCCGCTGGCGAAGGGCCAGGCAAAACGATAATCTCGTGGGACACCGCCGATGGGAGCATCGGCAACGTTTATGTTTCAATCGATGGGGGCAACGAGTCCCTGTTTGCTGACTCGTGCCGAGGAACTGCAGTTGTGCACTGGATTCAAACAGGTTCCACTTACGAATTTCGTCTTTATGATTCAGGTCACACAGAGCTATTGGCAAACGTTACTGTTACAAGAACAAATCGTTAGCGATATTACCTTGGTGACGTCGGTAATCGCGGCCACGCAAGGGGCTAGCATGCATAGGAGGTAAGCCAGGCGGGTTGTATGTGATTGAGGACTGGGGCAGTGGTTACCTCGATGAGTTTTTTGACGGGAGACAATTCGCCCTCGAAGGCTTAAATTCTCGGTCACTTTTGCTTACTACTGCCGGAACGCCTACGCAGGAAAATTAAGGTGCCCTTCCTGTGTCATTCCTATGGCATGGTCGGTTTTGTTAAAGAACTGGTGGATGAACAAGGGACAGGCAGTATTACATTACGTGGTAAGGAAAAGTACCGGCGATGGAAGTTTGAAGGTTTGCTTGTTACGCCGGGCGTCGTTGTCGTTACTAAATTGGCACCCACTGTTGAGGTCGTTTCCAAATCCCGTACCCGCAAACGACGTGCCCGGTAAAACGGTAATTTCATGGAACAGCGTCAATGGCAAGATTATGTTTCGGCGAACGGTGGTGAGGAGGTTCACCTCGCGGCGCGCACGAAGCGAATTGGATGGAGGGGGTTCCTGTTACTAATTTCGGCTTTACGACTCAGATCACAGCGAGCTCCTGCGGAGGTCATCGTTACAAGGACCGGAAACAAGAATGACTGCTGATTGTCGACGCGGCGTCGCATTCCCTGCCACGTGGCATCACAGATTTTCCGGGGAGACGGCTACAGGAAGTATAAACTTTTTCTACTTGGCGAGACATGCTCGAAGAGCGCGACGCGCGTTGTCCGGCAGGTCTGCGTCTTCCGCGAGCGCATTTAACTTACTTTTCATTTCAGGCGAAATCTGCGCGGCTCCCGCGGACTCCCGTGGGGCTCGGGATTTGATCGGGCCGACCCGATTGCGGTTGTAGTCATCCCCAAAATGTTTAATATCCGTTATTTGAGCAGCTTGTCCCACGTAAGCCTGATCCCTGTTCGCGTTTTGTTCAAGGTAACCGAAATCCTGCGTCGCGTTGTGGCTTGGGTAACGGGTGTCATATGCCAGGTTGCCTATGAAGATGGAGTGAGATGCGCTTGCTCCCCGATTCGGATTCACACGCGCAGCGAATCCGCTGAACCCAGCGCGCGCGCGCCCGTTGTCGTAGGCTGTATTCGCAATCACGATGCTGTTTTGTCCGCCGATGGCAATACCGCCTGCGTCGTTATCGTGAGCGACATTGTTGCAAATCACAGCTTCCGGTGCCCAAATTTCGAAGCCAGTCACTGACGCCCATTTCCCCGCAACCGCGCCATCATAACCCGAACTCCCACCGGTGCAGATGTTACCGATAATCTTGGGTGAGCGTGTACTTGGGGACCCTTGTACAAAGATGCCGCTACCAGATCCCGACCGGTTTACCCGGTTGCGGGCGATAATGCCGTCAGTCCCGGAGATCGAAATCCCAACGCCTTCACAAACGTTGTCGGTGACGCGTCCATGGCTCGGCCAGACCCCACTTAGCGCCGTGAGAAGAATCGCTCCGGTCGGTGGCATCGCGCCCGGCACTGTCCTGCTAATGTAATTTCCCTCAATGGACCAGTTGCTGCCGCCGTAGGCCTGAATTGCCCATCTGCCGCTTTTGACGAAAGCGCAGTTTGCCACTCTCCAATTGTTCCCCCTGCAGACGACGGCCGCATAGCCGACTTTTTGGGGAGTATAGTCTCCCATGTCAAACGTCAGATTTTCCACGCTCCACTTGTCTCCGTCACATCGCAGCAAGTGATTCGTTGGCATCCCGTTTACCTGCAGAACGGATTCTCTGCGTTCTTCGCCGACCAGATGAACATCCGACGAGACTGCCGCGACATTCAAAGGGGTGATGCCGGAAGCAGATATGAGGTATGTTCCTTTTGGGACCAGACACACTCCGCCGCCCGCGTTAGCCAGCGACTTTAAAGCCGTGTTAAACGCGGCAGTGTCATCTGTGACACCGTCACCCACAGCACCATATGTTTTAACGGTAACTTGATCACCTTTCTTCGGAGCTGGGCTGGCAGTGCTGGCTGTCGTCGGGAGATTGCCCGTACCTGGGTTATTACCTGTCAACGACTCTGTTGCTGCAGAACCGGCTCCGGCAGCGAGCGTCTGCAGGGCAACCAAGACGCTTGCCGCACAACCGACGAAGAATGGCAGGCGAAGCGCCCGCCCCATACAACATGATACAAACTTAGTGACCATTTGTTCCCTCCCTCTGCGCTTGTAATTCGCTAACCCATTCGGGCTGACTTTCACACGCTAGCGCCACGCCCGCAATTTGTTTTTCTAATGTGTCGCTCTGTGTGCCAGGTTTGGCACTTCGCGTGCTCAGGCCAAGGACCGTGCCCGTAGCGGACGAGGCTGGTTGATGACAAAACGTAAGCCGTGCTGGACGCGAGGAAATATAGTTAAACTAAAAGGCAGGTTGCACAGGTTCCGAACTGCGCGTTTAGAGCGCTAAAACTAACAGGCGCTTGCAGAGCACATAGACGTTCTTTCCAAACCATCGACCGAAGAGCTTATCCAAGACGCGGCTTCGCGGGAATAGCCAGCGATCATAAAAGCTAATTGCGGTAGTCGTCACCGTCGACGCACTTCTATTGAGCAGCCGAAAAACAAGCGCAGCAATAAATCCGAGGCAGTCAGCATATCGAACGCGTTCAATGGCGAACCCTTCCTGCTCAACAAGACGCCGAAGCGTCGTTTTTGTGTAGCGCCGATAGTGACCCAGTTTCTCATCCAGACTTGTCCAGAGACACTCAAAGGCAGGAACATAGATCAGGAGAGTGCCTCCAGGCTTTAATTTTTGGCGAACCTCTTTCAGGGCGATCGCGTCGTGCTCGATGTGCTCAAAAACGTTCAGCGAGAAAATGAATGACACCGAATCGTCCGGCACCGAAGTAATATTGTCGAAAGCGTCAAACCCTTGTTCCTTGAGTCTTTGCCGCTGTGTAGGATCCGGTTCGATGCATCTAACGTGGTAACCGGCTGTTCGCAGACGTTTCGAGAACGTCCCAGTCGATCAGATCCTTTGATTCGCTGGATTGGCGGATCAAACGAGTTAAGTAATCGTTGTAGTTGTTTGCGCATTCGAGCGCTTCGAGGATATCGACTCCTGAGTATTCCTCTGCCATAAAGCTTTGTTCCTACGAAACAGGTTATACTTGACAATCACATAAATAGCTCTCACACCGTCCCGCCACCCTATCTTTTTTCCCTCTTCGTACGTTCGGCCATTGTACGAGATGCCGACTTCGAAAAGCCTGGAGCGAGCTTTCGCTACCTTTGCGATCACCTCAGGTTCAAACCCAAACCGGTTCTCTTCAATGGTAATGCCGTTTAGGAATTCGCGCCGAAACACTTTGTAACATGTTTCCATGTCAGTGAGGTTCAAGTTTGTAAACATGTTGGATAACAACGTGAGAAATCTGTTTCCCACCATATGCCAGAAGTAAACCACCCGGTGAGGTCTGCCGCCCAAGAACCTGGAACCAAACACAACATCGGCACGATTTTCCAGAATTGGTTCAAGAAGGATGGGATACTCGCTCGGATCATACTCCAGGTCGGCGTCTTGAACGATGACGAGGTCACCCGTAGCTGCCTGAAAACCCGCGCGCAACGCTGCTCCCTTCCCGAAGTTGCGTTCCTGCAGCACGAGTTTGTCGACCCACCCGGGAGGTTTTCCTTTGAGAAGTTCTCTAGTTCCATCGGTCGATCCGTCGTCCACAACAATAATTTCCACGTCTTTGACTGGTGCCGAGCGAACTGCTTCCACTACAGCTTCAATCGTCGATCGTTCATTATAACAAGGGATAACGACGGATAACTTCATTTGGCATCATTGATTGAACGAGAGGTAGAGTTTAAGGTCGGAGCAGCTGCATCCTTTGTCAATGTCACGATTACAGCTGTTCTATCGGTCCCGTTACTCCGTTTCCAACTGTAACCTTCGATTGAGGGTAAGCGCTTGATGTCTTGATCCACATCTTTTGAAGGTAATAGAAGAGCGTAGACAGGACTCGCACGCCCGAGGCCATTTTGAACTAGTTGAACCGCCTCGGCCTTCCCATAATGCCAAAGTCGACTATAGCAGTAATCATGCGTACCGTCGACGGGGGCAGCTACAAATGGCTTCGGCAGCAGGGCATTCAAATAGGGGGGCTCGATATCGGATAAAACAATACCAGGTGCGTCCCGGAAGATGCGAATGAATTCCTTCTGCGCCTCGTACCGGAGCGATTTTCCATTGCCGTTTGCGTAACGAAGAGCGTCCCAGGCTTGTGATCGACCTCCTATGGGCTTAAAGCCTGATTCTGACGGATAACCGATACAGCTGAGCAGGAATACTGCCAGCACTCCAATGCTCCACACCGAAAAACGCCTCTTGAGAGCTTGGCCCACTGCCCATTCCGTCGGCAGAACGGCGAGCGCAACCAGAAGGAAAAGAACAGGGATGTAGAACCGCCCCTCAATGTATTTGTAAGTTATGGTCGCTATGATGTAGACAATTCCCGCTAAGAATGCGCTAATCTCGAACCGTAGCACCCGGACGAACGCCAGACCAAGGCCAGAGAGAACAATGAAAGCCGGCGCTACGTAAGTGCCCGTGCCAAAAAGATTGGCCACCCGAAATTGATCCCAACTGGCGGTAATCTCAGACCAAATTATGCCACCTTGGCGAGGGACATTGTGCAAGGAAAAAGCAGCTTGCTTGTCCGCCAACACGGGTACCCAGAATTCGTAGCCAGTCTTTAGAGGATGGCCAAACTCCAAAGTGTTCAGAATAAAGTACGGGCTCGCGGCTACCGCGAAGACAGCAAGGACAAGGGAGCAATGCATGAACCACCTCGTCCAGGACACGTTAGCCGGAAAGAGAGCCATAGCTATTAACAAGGGAGCCATGAACAGTAACTGAGGCCGGATGCACAAAGACAGCCCAAGAACAATTGCGGCGCAGTAAATCAGCAACCGGTGGCGCCAAGCGAGACCTAGGTAGACCAACGCAAAGGCGAGCACTATGACAGCGCCACCGCTAACATCGGCCATTGATGACCGGCTGAAGCTAATGAACGCTGGTTGTGTTGCGAGCAACAGGCTTGCCAACCCTGCGGCGAGCGGCCTTCTGATCGCCAAATAAAGGGTGAAGCTGCCCGCCAATAGCAACAGGCCGGTCGTCTGATTTACTCTAAATGGCGCTAGAATCCCGTTGTGAGGCAGAAATCTGAGCCAGGGGATCATCAAGATTGGGTAGCCCGGCGGGTAGCGGGAGGGTAATTTGTCATAACCAATCTGAATCGTCGGCGCGCCTTCTTTCAAAATCGACTTAGCCTGCGCGAAATATTCAACCGCATCCGGATAAGGGCCAAGATCAAGGAAGTCCGTCCGCTTAAGATCGATGCGAAGAACGGCACTATAGTAAAAGAGAAGCGCCAGAACGAAGCAAAAAGTACCTGTCGCTACCTGAAGCGAAAATCGACGGGGACCCGTCGGCAAACACGGTGAAATCGTTACTGTTGGGCAGTAGTCTCCCAGTTTATCCTTGGCTGTCATTTCCCGAAATCGGCCGAAGCCTAATACTCATGTGTATCGTTGTCGATTGAACGCCGGTTGCCCGTTTCTTGAATCATTTGACAGGTCTCCTCAATGGCAGGCGAACATCCGAGACCGGTTTGATCGTATTGCCTGCCGTCGGGGCGAACGAAAGAATCTCGTCATAGTAAATACCGGGTAAATGAATCTTTCAACCCGTCCAATTCTGAGAGCGCAAATGGCAACGCGGTCAAATCGAAGGACGGGATTTCGATGAGTCTCAGTATGTATCGGCGTTTCCCCGACGAAGCGCGTAACTGGATCCTCTCGGACGCGCCTCCTGTTCGGGTCGCCGCTCGAACGACGTTCATAAAGTTTCGATTTCATATATTAAAATCTGGAGGCCGGAGCCGTGATTGCATCCCGCTTCTCCGGCTTACTCTCGAAGTCAAACGCTTCCAAACGGGCATTTTCAGCGGCGACGCCGTCCGTGCCGGCATTCGGATGGGCGCACGGCAGAAGGTCCCCGGGGGTCTTCCGATCATTCACGGCGCGATCTCGCTGCATTTGAGTTCGACAATTCCCCAAAAAATTTGCGTATCATGGAAATTTTTGCTCGACACGAGCGGCGTTCTTTGACACGCTCGCCACTCAATCAGGAGAAAACTTCAAGAAAAATACGCCTTATGAAAACATACTCATTAATTGCCATCGGCGCCGTGTTCATGGTTCTCGCCCATCTGGCCGGCGCCACTCAGGCTGATGACACCACGATAACAATCGCCGGTCACACGGCAGGCACCACACCCTTTATCAGTAAATTGACGCTGCAGGTCAGCAACACAACCGTTCTGAATAGCATTCAGTTCGCGATCGACCCGAAACCGGGGTCCGTCACCCGTCCACTGTCAGGCACTTATTCCAACAACGTCCTTGCGAGCCGGGGGTATGTACATCCGCCGGAGGTTATTTTGCCAGTCTACGGACTTTACGCTGGATATACGAATATCGTTACGCTGACTTATAGCTTTCTGGACGGTTCTTCAAAGCAAACTGTTACCTCCATCGCGACCGCCACTTTCGATGATCAGGGCTGCGGCTACAATAATCCGACCAGGCTTCAACCCAGGACGAACAGCACTCGGTTGAGTTATGATTATATCTTTGACAGCTCTGCTTGCGGTGATTTCTCACCGGTCATTCTCGATTCCGATGGAGCATTGCGCTGGGTTAGCCCATTCCGCTCGTTCCCCGCCCTTGTAGGGGCTTCCACTTTCTTCGATGGCGCGGTATACGTATCACGGGGCAGCACGTTGTCTCGAGTGGATCTTGATGGGAGCGTCAGCTTGGTTGCAGACTATAGCAATCTCGGCGTAGAAAGCCTTCATCATAATATCGAACGTGGTAAAACAGGGCTACTCATTGAGGTAGATACCAACGCCTGGTACGAATCTGTAATCTTGGAGGTTGATAGCGCAGACGGCCACCTCCTGAAGATCTTTAACATGGCCGATATCATCAGCGCAGCCATGATTGCTGGGGGCGATGACCCCAGCCAGTTCGTCTTTCAAAGGACACCGCAGTCGAACAACGACTGGTTCCATAACAATGCCGCTGCCTACAATCGCGCGGATGACTCGGTGATCATTTCGAGCCGGGAAAATTTTGTCATCTGTATCGATTATAAAACCCGCACGATCAAATGGATTCTGGGAGATCCGACAAAAAAGTGGCACCAATTCCCGTCCCTGGCACGATTTGCACTCATGCTGGCGCCCGGCAGCCTGCCGCCCATCGGGCAGCATGCTATTTCGATAACCTACGATCAGAATCTGTTACTGTTCGACAACGGACTAAATAGCCTTTTCCCGCTCAATCAACCCAAAGGAGAGCTACGCACCTTTAGCAGTCCGCGAAAGTATAGCTTGGATCTGGTAGGAAAGATCGCGACTGAAGTATGGGAATTTCCAATGGACCAAAGCGTCTATAGTCCTATCTGCAGCAGTTGCTACGAAGACGCTCCGCTCAATTACCTTATCGATTACGCTTCCGTTGCCGTTTTCCCCCCCCCTCCCGACGGTGTACTTGCCCAACTCCTCGGTTTGGATGCGGCCGGCGAGAAGATTTTCTATTATCAGTACCGCAAAAACGGCCCCTGCATCACCGCATACAACTCCATTCCCATTCATCTGGAAAGTACGAAGTTCCCGACGGTGGGACCTCAAGCGCTTAACCTCTCTACCAGGGGGCTCGTTGGCACCGGTGACAACGTTCTGATCGGCGGCTTTATCGTTACCGGGACCGAGCCCAAGAGCATGGTGCTTCGCGCGCGGGGGCCATCGCTCAGCGGCTTCGGGGTTTCCGACGTGCTCACGGATCCGGTTCTCAGCGTGTATGACTCTTCCGGCACCCTCGTCGCAATCAACGACAACTGGCAAGACGATCCAATTCATTCTTTCGTAGAGGCCAACGGGCTTGCGCCGGCCAATCCATTAGAATCGGCCGTTGCACGGAGCTTGCCGCCCGGCGCCTACACTGTGATAGTCAGCGGAACGGGCGCCACCCCGGGGATTGGCTTGGTCGAGGTGTACGATATCTCGACGCTGGCCAACGCTAAGTTCGCAAACATGAGCACCCGCGGTTCTGTCGGTACGTTGGATAACGTACTTATCAGTGGCTTTATCATTGGTGACGTAGAGAGCGCGACTGTGGTCGTGCGCGCCCTTGGCCCATCGCTGGCTTCTTTTGGTGTGAGCGGAGTACTAAGCGATCCCGTACTCACGATCTACGATTCGAATGGCTCTGTCATCGCGAGCAACGACAACTGGCAAGACGATCCTAACGCCATTCTGGTGCAGAAGAACGGACTCGCACCACCAAATCCATCGGAATCGGCACTTGTGCTTCGCCTGCCAGCAGGGGCATATACCGCCATCGTGAGCGGAGTCAATGCTGGTACAGGCGTTGGTTTAGCCGAAGTCTACACCCTCCACTAATCCGTAAGCGGCCTAACAACAGCAAACAATCGTGGCGTGTGACAACGAAATTCATTCAGTTTCGATATTCAATTAGCACTCTGTTGCTACTGCCGTTCGCAGCGTTGACCTCTTATCAAACGCACTCGCTTGGCCTTAAATGGACGAAATGGATTTCGTTACGGCAGTGCCTGGGGAGCGGCTGTTGTTCGCTTTTTGTACCGTGAGATCTGTCTCCCGATTTTGTTGATCTCATGCGGCACACTAGCGTTAGGGTATACGCTCGTCTGCAGGAATTGCGGCGCTTTGAAGTTTTGCTGGACTCGAGCGGGGGGGAACTCTTAACGAAGAAAGCTCCTAAGAAAATAAACGCCTTATGAAAGCATGCTCATTAATGGCCGTCGGCGCCGTCTTTATGGTTCTCGCCCGTCTGGCCGGCGCCACTCAGGCAGATGACACCACGATAACAATCGCCGGTCACACGGCAGGCGCCACACCTTTTATCAGTAAATTGACTCTGGAGGTCAGTAACACAACCGTTCTGAATAGCATTCAGTTTACGATCGATCCAAAGCCGGGTTCCGTCACCCGTCCACTTTCAGGCACTTATTCCAACAACCACCTTGCGAGCCGGGGGTATGTACATCCGCCAGAGATTATTTTGCCAGTCTACGGACTTTACGATGGATTCAACAACAGCGTTACGCTGACTTATCGGTTTCTGGATGGCTCGTCGAAGCAAGCCCACACCACAATTACAACCGCGACTTTCGACGATCCATGCGGATACAAGAATCCGACGATCCTGAAACCACGTACAAATAACACCGATTTGAGCTACGACTACATCATGGTTAAAGGGTCCTGCAGCCATTTCGCACCTGGCATCATCGATACGGACGGCGCATTGCGGTGGGTGGGCACGGCTGGCATCTCGGTCGGTAGCGCCATCTTCTTTGATAACGCAGTTTATTTGGGTCATGGCTACCAACTGTCTCGAATCGACCTCGACGGCACTTTCACCCTCGTTGGCGATTACAGCAGTCTCGGAATTGTCTTTTTCAATCACAACATCGACCGCGGAAAAGTTGGAATAATCCTGGACGTAGACACCACAACGTACTTCGAATCGACATTTATCGAAGTGGACGCTTCAGGAAGGGTTTTGAAGACGTGGAACATGGCCAATATCATCAGCGCGGCTATGATCGCCGGGGGAGACGATCCCAGCCAGTTCGTTTTTCCTTCGCCGATCGATTGGTTCCATCTCAACGGCGTCACATACAACAGAGCAGACGACTCATTGATCGTTTCAAGCCGGGAAAATTTCCTCATTTGTATCGACTATGAAACAAACGGTATCAAATGGATTCTGGGCGATCCGACTAAAAAGTGGTACCAATTTCCGTCTTTGAGTAAATTTGCGCTCACGGTCCCGCCCGGCAGCCTACCTCCGATCGGGCAACACGCGCCCTCGATTACTTACGATCAGAATCTGTTAATCTTTGATAACGGACAAGCCAGCTGGTCTCACGTGCCAAGGGGAGAGGAACGTGGCTGGGCCAGTCCGCGTAAGTACGAGGTGGATTTGAACGCAAAAACCGCCACGGAAGTCTGGAATTTTGCGGTCGCTCAGCGTATCCCTTGTCCCTACTGCGGTTCTGTCTATGAGGACGCGCCGAGGAACTATCTAATTGATTACGCATTCCTTAACGGCGGACAGCCCGGCCTACCCACATTCGCGCAGCTCCTGGGCTTAAATGCCCGTGGCGAG
>WNFP01012629.1_pt1 | contig 11670 bp, 8 predicted proteins | sample 5400201 | NCBI WGS metagenome assembly WNFP01 (sample SAMN13153355, study PRJNA577476) | soil metagenome | isolation source: 115 cm saprolite under Madrone tree | place: USA:California | collected 2016-06-14
TGGAGCCAGTGGGAGCCTCGCTGGCGACCGCGGCAGTGGACGCAGCCCACCTTACCAGCCCTGGAAGCACAGTCGGAACGGTGGCCTACATGTCGCCGGAACAGGCGCGCGGCGAAGAAATTGATTCCCGCACCGATCTGTTTTCTTTCGGTGCGGTGCTGTATGAGATGGCCACCGGGCGCCAGCCCTTTACCGGTAACACATCAGCGGTGATTTTTGACGCCATCCTGAACCGCGCGCCTACCGCGTCGGTGCGGCTGAATCCCAATTTGCCGGCGGAGCTGGAGCGCATCATCAATAAGGCTTTGGAGAAGGACCGTGAATTGCGCTATCAGGTGGCCTCGGAGATGCGTGGAGACCTGAAGCGGTTGAAGCGGGAGATCGACTCGGGCAAGAGCTCGTCGGTGAGCGTCGCAGAGCCTGTACTCATGCCAGCGTCGTCCGGGGCATCTGCAGTGGCACCATCCGCTCCGGCGGTGCAGCCGGCCTCGGCGATCTCAGGTCCGGCCTCCTCGCCTGTGGCTGCCGCGCCAGGTGGCCGAAAACGGTGGTACTTCGCGGCTGTGGCTGTGGTCATCGTGGCCGCAGCGGTAGCTGCATTCTTCTACCGCAGGAGTTCGCGGTCCTTGACCGAAAAGGATTCCATTCTGCTGACCGATTTCGTCAACACCACGGGCGATGCAGTTTTTGATGGCACGCTAAAACAAGCCCTGGCAGTGCAACTCGAGCAGTCGCCCTACCTGAATGTGTTCCCCCAGGAGCGGGTGCGGGACACGCTGCGCTTCATGGGGCGCTCACCGGATGAACGGCTAACGCCCGACCTGGCGCGAGATGTCTGCCAGCGAGAAGGAATCAAAGCTGTCCTGAATGGCGCCATCAGCACCATCGGAACCCAGTATGTGGTGGACGTCAATGCGGTGAACTGTCTGACCGGCGACAGTCTGGCGCGCGAACAGGTCCAGGCGGACAAAAAAGAGCAGGTGCTGGGAGCCGTGGGGAAGGCGGCCTCGAATTTGCGCGGCAAACTGGGAGAGTCGCTGGCTTCGGTGCAGAAATTTGACGCCCCCGTCGAAGAAGCCACTACGTCATCGCTGGAAGCGCTCAAGGCATTCAGCCTGGGCGAAACAGAGAGGGCAAAAGGAAGCGAGTTGGGCGCAATCCCGTTTTATAGACGCGCTGTTGAAATAGATCCCAACTTCGCCGTGGCTTATGCGCGCCTGGGCCAGTGCTACGGAAATAGTGGACAGAGCGGGCCCGCCATTGAAAACACGAAGCAGGCGTTCGAACGACGGGAGCGCACCAGCGAGCTGGAGAAGCTTTACATTTCCACGCACTACTATGACATCGTCACCGGAGAGACGGACAAGGCGATGGAGGCCTATCAGCTGTGGAAGCGGACCTATCCCCGAGATTCGATCCCGACCAACAATCTCTCCTCTGGTTATGCTGCCAATGGCAAGTATGATCAAGCTTTGCCGGAGGCCCTGGAAACTGTACGGCTTGCTCCCAACGAAGCCCTCAGCTACCAGAACTTAGGCGGAGACTACTTGGGGTTGAACCGCTTTGCCGAAGCCAAGGCGGTGCGGGAAAAGCAGATAGCCGCAAACCTTGACAACGCCGGCGACCACGCGGAACTGTACGTCATCGCTTTTGTGGAAAGCGACACGGCAGCCATGCAGCGGCAGGCGGAGTGGGCTAGGGGCAAACCAGACGAATTCGACATGCTGCAAGTTGTCGCCGAAGCAGCTGCCTCGCGCGGAAAGCTACAGAAGGCGAGAGAGGTCTACGGTCAGGCAGCGGATGTTGCACGCAGGGGAAAGTTCGAAGAAATCGTGGCTCGCATCATGGCCCTGCACGCAGGGGACGAAGCCCTGGTGGGAAATGCCGCGCAAGCGCGCGACCGGGCGGCGGCGGCGCTGGCGGTAAGTCGAAACCGACCCACTCTGGTATTGTCAGCAACCGCGTTTGCTCACGCTGGCGATGTAACTAACGCGACCGCGCTCGCGGATGAGCTGAGCAGACGCTTTCCACTCCACACCTACATCAATAGTGTTTGGGTGCCTTCGATTCGGGCGCAAATCGAGATCGACCGTGGCAATCCCGCCAAAGCGATCGAATTGCTCCGGGCGCCATCTCCGTACGAATTCGGTTGGGCTTCGCGGGTGACGCCAAATTACGTTCGCGGTCTGGCCTACCTGAAGGCGCGTCAAGGGCTGGAGGCAGCGAGTGAGTTTCAAAAAGTACTGGATCATCCGGGAATCTGCCAGACGGCGCCGGAGTGCTCTCTGTCACACCTGCAGTTGGGACGTGCTCGGGCGATCTCAGGCGACAAAACCGGCGCCCGCACCGCCTATCAGGATTTCTTTGCCCTGTGGAAAGATGCGGACCCCGATGTTCCCATCCTGAAAGAAGCCAAGGCGGAGTATGCAAAACTGCCGCAGTAACGTAGCCATGTGGACGCGGGCGACTCGCCCGCGCTTTCTTGGCCCGGGAACATGCAGCCTCAGCTTAGGCGAGCTTCACTCCAAGGGCTTCGCGGGCCAGTCGCGCATGACCACAACACCGAGTGGCTGAACCGCGCCCGGCCTGGGTGGATCCCCTCAACTTCGCTCGGTGCAGGCTCCGAGCCGCACAGTCCTGGAAGATTTCTGACACCGCCACCTTCTTGAGGGAACATTCGAGCCGGCGGCTGGAAAACGCGGGCGAGTCGCCCGCGACCGCACATTCTAAGTGTGTAACTCTCTAACTCTCTACAGACTCACGTCCTTGATGTGCGTGGCCATGTACCACTTGTTGCCAAAGGGGTCTGTCACGCCTCCGCTGCGATCGCCGTAAGGCTGATCTGTAGGCTCGGAGATCGAAGTCCCTCCAGCCTCGATGGCGCGGCGGTACAGCGCATCAACATCCGGCACATAGAGATAGAACATCGTTGGCATAGGCTGATACGGACCGTGGGCCTCGCCCATTTCGATCAAGCCCGTACCGATTTTCACTGTGGCGTGATGGATCACTCCATCAGGTGACGCATGCCGGCCAAGTTCCACCGCTCCGAAGGCACGTTTGACGAAATTAAGCACAGGCTCGGCTCGCAGAGGATGCAGAGACGTTTGCACCGTGGGCGCTCCCGGCCATTTGTAGCTCTCGCCCTTGTAGGTAGCGATGTACCACGAATTCCCGGCGGCGTCTTTCACGGTTGCGGAGCGCTCGCCATAGAATTGATCGGCTGGTTCATCGATGGAAGTGGCTCCCGATTCCAGGGCGCGAGCGTAAGTCGCGTCGCAATCGGGGACGTAGATGTGAAACGCGCTGGGCATGGGACTACCGCGCCACTTCATTCCCGCGCCGCCGCCGCCAACCATCAGCATGGAATCGCCGATCCGAACTTCGCAGTGCAGGCCGCCCTCCGAGCCCGGCCCGGTGCGGAACAGTTCCTCAGCATCGAAGGTCTTCTGCATGAACCCTATCAAGGCGTCCGCGTCTTGCGCCACAATGTAAGGAGTGATGGTGGAGTAGCCTTTGGGAACCGGATCCACCTGTGGTTTCTTCTTCTCCGGCTCTTTCATCGTCTCACGGAAGCGGCGGTGCATTTCCTCGACCGGCATTTCTTCCTTTACCGTGTGTACGCCCCACGTGTATCCGAACGGATCGAGTAGAGTTCCCTCGCGGTATCCGTAGAACTGGTCGGCGACCGGATGCACTAGCTTGGCGCCAGCTGCGACAGCGTGTTCGACGAAAGCGTCCACGTCAGGCACATTGATCACCATGCTGACGGGCGAGTGCCCCCACGTCTCAGCGCTGTAGCGGCCGCCTTCTGGCCATTCCTCAGCGAACATGATGACCGAATCTCCAATCATCATCTCCGCGTGGCCGACACCCAATTCGTTTTCAAAGCGGAATGTTTCCTTCGCTCCAAAAGCCTTCTTGTAGAACTCGATCGCTTTGGCCGCGCTCTTGAAGCTCAGCCTCGGTGAAGCGAAAGTACGCACTGCCGCGATAGGTTCTGTCGTGGTTGCCATCGATGTACCCCTTTCCAGATCATTCTTCAAACGAATTTTGAAATCCTCGCGCGGAAGCTGGCGCAGCTGGGCGGCGATGCGCAGCAGCGGCAGCAGCTCCGGGTCTGCGGATTGAACCGTTACAACCGGTGCGGCCAGAAGCTGGGTTACGGCCTGGTCGAGTTGGTCTATCAGAGAACGATTCGGCAGAGAGCGCTTAGGCATTGGCACCCTCCATCCGGGCTCGCAAATTTTGCAAAGCGCGGTACTGCAACTGCTTCACTGCACCCTCGCTGCGGCCCAACTCAGTCGCGATCTCACGAATACTTTTCTCCTCGGCGAAGCGCATCCCGATTACTCGCCGCTGATCTGCCGGCAGCTGTTCCACCAGGCGAAAGAGTCGCCCCTGTTGATCGATTTCCTCAAGATTCGGCTGCGTACTCGGCTCGGGAAGGTCGTCCTGACCAGAAACTTCTCTGCCGGAACGTTTTGAGCGGTCCACAATCATATTGGCAGCAATCCGCAGCAACCAGCCGGCGAAGGGCACGCCGCGCCACTCGAAGCTCTGAATGCTGGCCAGCGCTTTGTGGAAGACATCAGAGGTCAGATCCTGAGCCACATCGCGGTCACCGACGCGGCGCGCGATATAGGCATACACCCTGGCGAAGTTAAGCTCGTAAAGTTCGGCAAACCGGCTCGGATCCTTTTGCGCGGCCTCGACCAGCAGACGGTCCTCCCCCGGAAAACCGGAGGTTTCCTCCCGGGACCCTTTCGCTGACGGTCGCCTGACGGCCATCGTGCCTCTAACTATATAAACTTTCGGGGGACGAAAAGGTTACGGGTGAGAATTTTGGTCCGTCGCGCTCTTGCGCAGTGACCGCAAAGACCACGAAGCGAGAACCTGTCCCCGCACGAAATGGCACCTACGACCCGGCCCTCGGCACGAGAGTGGGTATGGCGCTGTACGTGGTAGAATTCGATGACTTACGCAACACTGCGAGAGCCTAGGTTGATTGAACTCGCACCCTCGATTTTGGCCTCTGACTTCGCCTACCTGGCGGACCAGGTGCGCGATGCCGCCGCGGGCGGCGGAACGGTCGTCCATGTGGACATCATGGACGGTCATTTCGTCCCCAACCTCACGGTGGGGCCGCCGCTGGTGAAGTCGTTGCGCAAGGCCACCGATTTGCCGCTCGATTGCCATCTGATGATCGAGAACCCAGACCAGTTCATCCCCGACTTCGCGGCGGCCGGGGCCAATTGGATGTCGGTACATCAGGAGGCTTGCGCGCATCTGGATCGCACCCTGCATCTGATCAAGAGTCACGACTGCCTGGCCGGCGTAGTGATCAATCCGGCGACTCCGGTGGACACCCTCAGCGAGGTGCTCGACGTCGCAGACTATATACTGGTGATGTCGGTAAACCCGGGGTTTGGAGGCCAGAAGTTCATTCCCAGGACAGTGCATAAGATCCGCCGCCTGGCCGATCTCAGGGTCCAGCGAGGATTGGGCTATCGTATTGAGGTGGATGGAGGAATTGACCTTACGACTGTAGCCGACGTGGTTCGGGCGGGGGCCGAAATTCTGGTTGCAGGCAACGCCATCTTCGGTAAGGGCGATCCAAGGGTTAATGCTGAGAAGCTGTTGAAAACTGCGGTGGAGGCTACACTGCAGAAAGTTTAGGCTACCTTGGTTTCCCAGGTGGCCCCACAGTCCCTAGCCGATTCTAAGGGGTTCTCAATGTCACGTCGTATTTCGGTCATTGTTCTGCTGGGCGCGCTTGCTTTTACTCTCGCCTGCACCAACAAGAAGGTCAACAACCCGCTGGCGAACGTCGGTTCCAAACAACCGGACAAGGTGTTGTTCGACCGGGCCATGGACGCGATGAAACACAACCGCTTCGACGTGGCGCGGATCACGCTGCAAACCTTGATCAATACGTATCCGGACTCGGAGTACATTGCCCGCGCCAAACTGGCGGTGGCCGACTCCTGGTATGCCGAGGGCGGAGGCACAGCTCTCGCGCAGGCGGAAATCGAGTACAAGGACTTTGAAACTTTCTTCCCCAACATGCCGGAAGCGGCCGAAGCTCAGCTGAAAATTGCCAACATCCATTTCCAGCAGATGGAAAAACCGGACCGCGACTACACCCATGCCATGCGCGCGGAAGAGGAATACCGCCAGCTGATTCTGCAATACCCGGATAACAAGAAGGTTGTGGCGGAAGGCAAGCAACGTCTCCTGGAAGTTCAGGAAGTGATTGCGGAACGCGAATTCCGGGTGGGGCGCTTCTATTACCTGCGCCAATCCTATCCCGCCTCCATCGCTCGGTTGCGGTCCCTGTTGGACAAATATCCCTTGTATAGCAAGGCGGATGAGTCTCTGTATCTGTTGGGGCAGGCCTATGAGGGTGAGATTGCCATGGTGCGGTCGCGACCGGGCAACGAGACCGCCAAAGCCCGAATGATCGAGGAATTTACCAAGGACGCGGCCGACGCCTATTCCCGAATATTGACGCGATATCCGCTCATGGAGCGGACCGAGGACGCAAAGGCTCGGCTGCAAGCTCTCCATCAACCGGTGCCCAGGCCGACCAAGGCAGCGATCGCTCTGAACAAGGCCGAAGAAGACAGCCGACGTGAAAGCAGCACGGTTACAAAGCTGGTGCGGAACTTCCAGAAGCATCCGGATGTGGCCCAGGCGTCGAGGGTGGGCGAGCCCACGTTGGTGGATCCGCAAGTGGTAAGCGCCACTTCGGTAGTACAGGATGCCACACGGGCAATGATGTCCCTCTGGCGCAGCCTCTGCTGGCGCCGACCCGAGTGTTACGGGCTCTGCCGTGACAGGCCCGGCAGCTCCGGGCGCAGACGCGAACGAACTAAAGCCGAACGTCGCAGCCGACCCGAATGAACTGAAACCCAACGTTGACAGTGGCCAGACTGCGCCTCCTCCGACGCAGGTCAACGAGATTCAGTCGGGTGGAGAGGGTCAGGCGAGCGGGCCCGCTGCCGATGGCAAGACTGCCCCGGCTGCGTCAGCCAGTGCCGACGACAAGGAGATCAACGATGCGATGTCCTCCAGCAAGCATAAGAAAAAGAAGGGCCTGCGGAAGGTCGTCCCCTTCTGAAATCCGGGCGGCCACGGTCAGGTTGAGGTGGGGTAGGTAAAAGCGTGGTTTAGCAAGGCAGGGGCCGTTTTCACCCACTCGTCACTGAACACTGGTAACGTGTTTACTGTATTCTTCTCATTGACTTACGGCCCAGCACCAATTACTTTCAGGCTGTCTCCCCCTCACCAAAGGAAATCCCTTGGCGCGAAGAATACTGCTTGCTGACGACAGCGTGACTGCCCAGAATATGGGCCGGCGCATCCTCACGGATGCCGGTTACGAAGTTGTTACCGTCAATAACGGCTCAGCGGCGCTCAAGAAAATTGCGGAAAACAAGCCTGACCTGATCGTGCTCGATGTTTACATGCCGGGCTATGGTGGCCTGGAAGTGTGCCAGCGGGTTAAGGAAAACCCGGAGACTAGGCAGATTCCAGTCTTGCTGACCGTGGGAAAGCTGGAACCGTTCAAAGCAGAAGAAGCGCGGCGTGTAGGCGCTGACGCATTTATCATCAAACCGTTCGAGGCGACCGAACTTCTCACCGTACTGACCAAGCTCGAAGACAAAATAGTCGCTCAACCTCAGCCTCAAAAATCCGGCCGTTTCGCGAAGGCGCTGGCTGCGGTGGAACAGTCCGATACCGGAGACCGATTCGGCGACAAAGAGACAGGCTGGAAAAATCGCCTTACCATCCCCAGCCCCATTGCCAAGCCCAGGGCGGAAGAGGACGCGCCGGAAATCGTTACTGCAGCTTCACGTGGTCCCGAACAGGGCGAAGCGGTCAAGCCTGTGGAGCCAGCGCAGGGGTTTGAACGTCCCATTCCTGCGGGCCTGCCGGTAGACATCACGCCGGAAGAAATCGCCGCGATTACGGCGGCCGCAGCATCTTTTGGCGGAAAGACGGAACAGCCGTCTGCGATTCCCGATACCACCGCCCCGGACACAATGGCGAGTCGGGAAGTGATATCTCCGGAAGCTGCCATCGTCCAGCCCAGCGAAGCTGAGGCGCCCGCAGCAACCATGCCCTCCGCCTCGGAGGTGAGCCAGGAAGTTCAAGCAGAGGTCCCCGCCGAAGCTGTATCCGAAGCGGCCGAAGCTGCGAAGACGGAAGATCATCACGTAGAAGATCATCCGACAGAAGAGCGGGCCGCCGGCACCGATTTGCCTCCAGCGGCCACGAATTCAGAAGCAACCACTAGTTCCGAAATACAAATTTCCCTGCCCGCCCAACCAGCGCCCGGTGATGCCGAGGTCATGGCCGCGATCGCTTCTCTGGCGCCAACCAACGGCCATGCCATCGAAAGCGTCCAGCCAGGGATTCACGGTTCTAACGGAACGGGTCATGAAGTTCCTGCCTCCGCCTACGGTTCCGCAGTGGCTGCCGAAGTGAGCGGCCCGCGTTGGATGGCGCAGCCAGTTGAAGTTGCGTTGGAGGAATCGAAACTTGTGCTGGACCAGGAGATGCAGCTGGCCCATGCGGCCCGAGCCTCGGCCGAAGCTGCGAGTTTCTCAGCGGCGATAGCGGCGGCAAGCGCAAGCTCCGTCGCAATAGTTGAGCCGGAACCGGCCGTCGCCGCCGAGGCAAGCGCCACCGAATCCGCCACTGCCACACAATCGGTCCCAGCCGTCATCGAGGCGAGCGTCGGCGAATCCGGAGCCAGCGAATCCGCGATCGTCGAAGCTTCGACGGTTCAAGACCACGAACCGGCGGTTGCGGAAGAATCCGCCTATGCGGCTGCTGCGTCGGCGGGTGCTGTCGCGGAACACGCAGCGCCCACGGAAGCCGTATCTGCCACCACCACGGCGCCACAGATCAATGCAATCGCCCAGGCGGAGAGTGCGCCCCAACGCGAAGCAGAATTGGCCGCCGCCTGGCAGAACTGGAAGCAGATTCGCGAATCGTTCGTCGGTTCGGAGCCACCCGCGGCGACGGCGGACGCTCCAGCCGAACTAAATTCTAATCACGAAGAAGCGGCAGCGCCCGCTCAGTCCGCGTCTGCCGAAGTGGTTGCGGAATCGGTGGAGGTGGAAGGAGCCGCAAGTGATGCTCCCGAAGAATCCACCGCCATCGCCAGCATCGTCGATAGCATGTTGGCCGAACTGCGGCCCAAGCTAGTGGAAGAAATTGCCAAAAAGATGAATTCGGAAAAGAAAGAAAAGGACAAAAAGAAGAAGAAGTAAGTCCCGCCGAAACTCCTGTTCGTTTGACGGGGTCAGAATATAGCGGGGATGGAATATGCACCCCCTCGGCGGCTTTTGGTTCGTTCACGGCAGTCCGCGCAAGAGCGTTGGCATGAGCCGTTCGCCCTCCCTGCCCTTATCACCTAGCGATTCCCGCATGTATCCGGTCCAGAAGCATTCCGGTCCGCGATACGCCTCGGGCGGTTTCAAACGGACCTGAGGTCAATGCATTATGTAAAGAGCGCCCCGCTTCAGAGGATCGAAGCTGGATGTGGGCGCCGCCTCCGCTCCACTGCGCTGTGCAGGGCTTCGCCCCGCTACGGCGGCGCTAGGGAGTAAACGCAGTGGCGTGTACGGTGCGAAAGAACTACAGGAGAGTATACGCAAATCAGTGTAGGCGATGTTACGCCATCAACCCTCTGAGATTCCGCCAACTCCATCCAACTCCATGAGGTGCGCGACATGAAAGTGGGAAATCACGCTCACCGCGCCTCCCAGTAGTCTTCAAAGCGGCTGTTGAGCTGGCAGCAGCGCAGGGTGATGATGGCGTTGGCTCCGCGTACTGTCCAAAACATGCCGGACTGTTTGGTACGGGAACCAATGATGGTTTTGCAACCCGCTTCAATGACGCCCGAGCCAACGAAGAGGTGTTGTTGGCGGAACTTGGGATAACGCATCCGTGCAGCGTTCCTTCCAAAGTAGTTGGCTTCGATGCGGATTGCCTCCCGCAGCTCTGGGTCGCGCACCTCTAGCGATCGCAGCGATCTTACCAATTTCTCGATGCGGCCTTTGTCCAGCCGATTCTGGTGGTACATCATCCAGCGCTTCTGCTGAACCTGGTCGTTGGGGTGTAGGGCGCGAGCTAACTTCCAGAGATGTTCGCGAGCATGGTAGAGGTCGACGATCTGAATGGCGCCGGGAAAATGTAAATCGGCAAGGTTCCAAATCCATTCGGCCCCGTCGCCGAGCACGACTTTGAGGCGGGCGCGACTCCAACCGCGTTTCCAGGCCTCCCAATAGATACGCTTACCAAAAGTCTCGGCGCATTCGATGGCCCCGGTGTAAGTGGTGGAATCAGGATCGCGGATGGCATAGCCTTCTTCGTCCCAGGTGGATTGCGTGAACACGCAGCCCAGCTTGGCCTCGCGGGTATGGGCCGATTGGCCTGCCGTCTTGCCCGGTCGATCCGCGGTCTCTTTTTTCACCATGGGCACACCCGTACCGTCCATTTCCACGTATAGCACGGGAATCGGTGGGCCCATCATCTCCGGCAAATCCAGTTGGAGAGCGCGGGCGATCTCTTCTTGTTCTCGCTGGACGATGTCTTCCCCCATGGCTTCGGCGGTGCGCTCCACCGCCTTGGTGGTCACCTCCAGGCCGGCCAGAATCTTCATTTGCTCCTTTCCCCGTTGGAAAGCGGTTTGGTGCCCGACCCAAGCCAACATAGGGCGTACTCCCGGAGTGTTCTTGGTCTGCTCCACATCCAGCTGTTGATCGACGGGGAACTGGCCTTCTCCGCATTGCTTACAGAGGTAGTAAGGCCGGCTCAGTTCCACCTCTCCCAGAACACTGAGCAGACGCTTGGCACGTAATTCCAGGTAATGCGCCTGCTGGCCGCAAGGGCAAGGCCTGGTGCGTTGACCCAGAGTCGGTTCTTCGTAGTGCAGGAGTTGTTGCAGAGCGACCGCTCCTACCTGGTGTAGAGTCGCCCGCAGGCCCATCTCCACCGCTTCCAGATCGGTCTGCCCCGTCCGGCGCCGCTCGGCGAAGATCCGGGTTAACCAGGCATTGACTTCCCGCGAGACCTCTTGATGGAGTGCAGCAGCCGTTTTTTTTCCTGGACGGTCCAGCCGCCGGGTTCTTGTTCCCGACGAAGCTCACAAATCTTCTGGTTGAGGACGATCAGCTCGTCGGTTAGCTTCTGCAGGCGATGGAACTCGGCGACCTCCTGCTGGGCTTTGCGCATGGCGGCGGGGCTGGGAAAACTCTCATTGACCGTCTTACCCTTGACTTTGCGAGTGAGACGGAACTGAGGATCATGCCCGGGGTCATTGGGACGGGCACAATGACAGGTCGGTTTGCCACAGAGACGCCGGGACGCGGTAATGGAGCCGGGGCGGAGATCTCCCAAGCCAAGGAACTCCTGCAACAGTCGGGTACGTTGGGCTTCTAAGGCAGAGATGGAATCGGGCACGGGTGGTGCCTCCTTTCTGAGAGTTATAATACTCTCAGAAAGCAGACTAGATCCAGGAAAAGCCAGCAGTCCCGATTCCTATGTCGCGCACCTCACCACCTTCTTCAGCTTGACCCGTGAACCGTGAAACCGGCGATCCACATTTTAATTGTTGCGCTCGCGCAACGACCATTTTCAACCCTTTCGGTAACA
>WNFP01004139.1_pt1 | contig 11669 bp, 13 predicted proteins | sample 5400201 | NCBI WGS metagenome assembly WNFP01 (sample SAMN13153355, study PRJNA577476) | soil metagenome | isolation source: 115 cm saprolite under Madrone tree | place: USA:California | collected 2016-06-14
AGAGGGCAAAGCGGTGAACGCACAACTGCTCACAGGTACAGAAATCGGACCATGAGGCTTTTGCCTAGCAGGGGTGTCAGTCTCTGTCCTACAGGCCAAAGACACGGCGTCAAGTTTGTAAATATATGAATTTAAATGAGATGACTATGGAGTGAAGGGGGGAAACGTAGGTGGGAAGAAGGACAAATGCTACGGTCAACTTTAGGATGTTGCGATTCTAGCAACGGAGGAATGCTAATGCGGAAGAGCTTGAATCCGCCGCAGACGCGCTTCCCCCGCGAACCAAGAGCCTTCGGATGTCATCCGCACATAGGCCGCACTCTCGAAATACCAGCGAGCCAATGTGCTTTAAGCGCTGGCGCCTGCCGAGGAGAATCCGGAAACTTGAGCAGGCACAAATTGCGTGGCTAGGGATTCCTCCGGCCGGCCGAAACTGTAGTACTCAAAGCCGTGTTCCACCATCACTTTGGGTTCGAGCAGGTTGCGACCATCGACGATGAGCGGTCTCCCCATCATCCCGTGGATGCGCTCCCAATCAAGGCTGCGGAACTCCGGCCATTCGGTGAGGATCAGGAGCGCGTCCGCATTGCGCGCGACTTCATAGGGCTCTCGGAAGTAGCGGACCTGCGGAAAAACTGCGGACGTTTTGTCCATCGCTTCCTGATCGTAGGCGCGCACGTGCGCTCCCTCGGCTATCAGCCGGCGGAGCACATCCAGCGACGGCGCAAACCGAATGTCGTCAGTGTTGGCCTTGAAGGCCAGACCAAGCACACCTATTTGCTTGTCTTTTACGACCCAAAGCGCCTGCCGAATTTTCTCAACAAACAGATCAATGCGACGCTTGTTTACCCGCTCGGCCTCCTTCAACATGCTGAAGTCTACTCCGGAGCGCTCCGCCAATCGGATAAAAGCCTGGATATCTTTTGGCAGGCAAAAACCGCCGAAACCAAGTCCCGCATCAAGAAATCGCGGCCCGATCCGCGGATCCAAGCCCATTGCCCGCGTCACCTCCTTGATGTCGGCGCCGACTTTCTCACATAAATCAGCGATCATGTTGGCATAGGAAATTTTCATGGCCAGGAACGAGTTTGAGGCATGCTTGATGAGCTCGGCGCTATTCATTGTGGTGATTAAGAGTTCCAGTGATTTGGCTGGAGGACACGCGCCCAAATGGACGGGACAGCGAAAGCGTCTTTCCAAGATGGGGCGGTAAATCTCGCGAAGCTGCCTTTCCGTGGCTTCGTCCTCCACACCAAGGACAATGCGGTCGGGGTGCAGAAAATCCTCCACTGCTGTGCCTTCCCGCAGAAACTCGGGGTTCGAGGCCACGCGGAACTTCGCCCCTCCCTCGCGGCGGTACACTTCCAGGACGCGCTTCAGTTGCTGGCCCGTTTGCGCTGGTACAGTGCTTTTTTCTACGACAAGCTTCGAAGCAAGCGCCTCGGAGGCCACCATTCGCGCCACATCATCGATTGCTGAAAGGTCGGCCTCACCGTTCTCAAGCGGCGGCGTGCCGACGCAGATGAAAATGGCATCCGCCGTTCGCACAGCCTCCGCGGCGTTGCTTGTGAAGGAGAGGTTCTGGGATCGGCAATTTGCGGCCAGCATGGCATCGAGGTGCGGCTCGTAGATGGGCACTACACCCGCCTTCAACGTCGCGATTCGTTCGGGATCGTTGTCAGTACAGACCACCCGATGGCCTGCCTCCGCGAGGCACGTTCCTGTCACCAAACCCACGTGCCCGCAACCAATCATGGAAATTCGCAATTTGAGCCTCCCAATCTTCTAGTCTAAGGCTTACCCGGTTCGAGTCCGAATCTCGTGAGCAACAAATGGCAGAGTGGCGGACGACCTGAGCCGACATCTCCTTTGAAGACTAGCGCCTTAGGGGAATGAGGCGCCGTGACGGTGACCGCCTCACAGCGTCTTAGCCCACGTCCTTTCTTGCGCTCTGCTCAACAGGCCGTCCACGTAGAACCCTACGCGATCCGTTTCCTCGCCACAATCCAGTAAGAACCTCAAATCTAGAGCCGGTGAATTCCTGACGAGTTGGTTTGGTTGCGCAAAGGGAAGAGAGCCACTGCGAGCAGCATAGAGGCCCCGAGCATTCGCCCGGCTAGCTAAGCCCTTGTTGGCCATTGTGCGCGAGGATCTGGGTACTCGCGGAGCTATCCTGTGACCGACTGCAGAAGGCGTTTGCCAACCGTGAATGCGAAGAGCGGCAGGTCGAAGAGGCCTGGCAATGGATCGTCCCAGGAAAAGAGTGCAGACTCTACGGGGCCGCGAATCGAGCGCAGGTAGTCCCACAATGATAGCCGACCTCCTAGAATCTCCTCGATCGCCACCCTCAAGTCTGCACTCAGGTGCACCCACCTTTCGCCCGCCCGTCCACGCAGGGGGGGAACGGGCTTACCCCTAGTAAGTAGCCAAAGAAGATAAGGGAAATCGACGCCGGCACGCCTCGAGAGTGTGTGCCAGCCCCAAACTCGCGGGTTGATATCGAGAACCTTGAATCGACCATCCCGGGGATCTCTCTTAAACTCCACTTCTGCAAGACCAGTGAAACGAATCGCAGCCAGCAGACGCTCTGCCGGCTCGATGACTTCTGGCACCTCAACCGTCTCAACGTAAGTGCTCAGCTGACCGAAATCCTTGGGATATTGACGCGTGCGCCGCGCCACAACGGAGGCCAAGGAACGTCCGTCTTTACAAAGAGCGGCATAGGAGAACTGAGCTTCTCCTCCTCCCGGTACGATTTCCTGGACAATCAAGTCTTCACGGGGAAGAAGCGCGCCGGCCTGGTCGTAACGCGCCAGCACGGAGTCCCGATTCTCGGCAAGCCACGCCTTCGGAATGCCGAGATTGCTCGGCTGCAAACGCACGGCTGGCTTGAGGATAACCGGGAAGGGGCAATCCATCGCTGCGAGATGTTCCCTGTTCAAAGGGCAGACGGTCCATGGTTGATGAATACCTAGATTGTCCGCGATTTTGTGCAGCCGCCGCTTGTCACATGCCCAGCTCAGCGCCTCCCAGCGAGGCACCGTTAAGCGATACTTGCTTGCAAGTTCTTCATAATGCACCGACGCCAGGCCAACCGTGTAGTCGTCAGTGGGAATTAACATCCAACCATCGAGACCATATCTGTCACTAAGATCAAGAAGAAACTCGATCTTTCCGCGGTCGTTCCCGTCGGGCCACGGCACTCTCCGGGAGGCATACCGGGAGGTGGCTGCGACCAGATGGCCGCCCTGCTTGATAACCCAAACTGGAATCCCCCGACGTCCCAGACTTCGCACCACTCCGAGGGCTCGATAGTCCGCGCCCATCACCACGGCGCCAGTAGTGCCGGAGGCGCTCGCCGCGACATCGGTCGATCGTTCGATCAGATTCGGAATTGTAGCTGTGGCCGCCAAGGTCTTTATCAACCCCAATTCGCTGGCACTCTTCCCAGTATTCCGCGCGCCAATGCTCGGGCGGTGAACTCCGTGCCCGCTACAAATCGCATGAGTGGTCCAAAACTCCAAGCCGCAGGAGCGCCGAGGAAATACAGCCCGTTAACCGATGATTGAAATCCAGCATCAAGTTGTGGATAGCCAGCGACTCGGTGGACCATTTGCAGGATTTCTCTTGAGAGAAAAGGGTAGCGAGCGATGTCTACGCGATACCCCGTGGCGAGAAGCACATGGTCGACTTGCCGTTTGGTACCGTCGCTCAATTCGAGAGTCGCCCGCCCGCCGACTGCAGAAACCGAAGTGGCCGTGAGGCCAGTAGTGATGCCAACCGGTTCGCACCGCGGATGTAACCACGCCGCTCCAGCAGGGCGAATAGCGCGTTTGCCAAGGCGATTCTGCATGGATCGAGGCAATCGCCGGAACAGATTCGGCCGCGCCACGATATGACTAAGCCCGGCTTGTCCCACATCCGGAGGCGCGTACAACAGTCGCGCGACGGGCCGAAAGGTGTGAAACCATTTTTGGCGCCAAAGCCAGCGGACAAATGGTGCACGGATCAGCACCTCAACCTCGGCTCCCAATTCATTCAGCAACGCAGCCGATTCCAGCGCGCTCTGTCCTCCGCCAATTACGGCCACCTTTTTCCCCGTGAAGGTCGTTAGATCACGGTGATCGCAAGCATGCGAAACCAAAGCGGACGGAATTCGCTGGAACTCGCTGGGGCGCCAGGCAAACGGCTCTATTCCTGCCGCAATAATCACACGCCGTGCTTTCCAGGTTTCCCCGTCTTCCATGGTAAGTCGAAACCCCGCCCCGTTCTTCTGCACGAGTTCGACTCTCCTGGGATCCGTGCCAGACACGACTTGCGATTGAAACCAGCGGCCGTAATCTGTAAAGCGATGAAGCGGCAACGGAGCGGTGATCTTGTTTCCAGTTGCCTTTTGATAGGCTTCGAGCGTCAGGCCGCGGGCAGGATCGGAGAGGTGCGATCCCGCGAGTGGAGAACGAAGCAGCATCCCTTTCGGCATATGCCTTTCCCAAAAAGCCATCGGCTCGCCGAAAACGCGAATACTTAGTCCATTGGCGGCCCGCAGATGGGCCGCCGCTGACAAACCGTAAGGGCCTGCTCCTACAATCGCTACATCACAGGTCGGCATGGTATTTCATTCAGACCAAAGTAGATTTGCTGTTCGATCCTCGAAGTCCAAACTCAAGTTGGGCTTCGGGCGCCATCCGCTCCTTAACACAGGAGGTGATCAATCTTCGGGGTCAAATTACGCGTGCTCGAATTCGCGAACAATCCGGTGCCCATCGGAATAAGGCATCGGGAGAATACCCAAGCGAGTGACTTATGCTGCTGCGAAACCATCAGATATGTTTCGGCCAAGGGATTCGATATTGAGGCATTCGTGATTTAACGCGTAATCGCGATTCAATCCACGGCGCCGACAAGCGAGTCTTTTGACCAACTGACCGCTCCTCCCTGGAACTGCAGTCCAATCCCGAAGTGCCCATCGGGTAGCCGCTGACAGTAAACAACGCGTGCAAGAGCTCGCAGATCCCCCGCGAGTGACCTAACCATCAGTCTTTCATTCTGTTCTCTGGCGTGTTCCGCCAGAACTCGTATGCCCAGCGAGCAGACGTTCTCTGTAGTCGTCCGCTCATTAGCGCTCGTGGACTGAAGACTGGTTATCTCGACCGGGACAGCCAGCCGAATCCGTTTTTCAAGTCTTCCTGACTTTGCGGGCATCTGTAAAATAACCTTCCGGGCTGATCTCGTTTGCGGCACCGGGCTGGACAGTGCCGAGAGTTTGCAAAAATCAATAAGAAATTAGTCGACGATGTTTCTCTAAGATTCAGAATTCCTACTGAGACTGAATTCTGACCTCCCCATCGAGAACTGGCAAAGATCGCTGCCTCTTGTGCTCGTACATCGCCTGGTCGGCCTTCGCCATCAATTCTCCAATCGATGTGAAGCTTCCTGCATCGAAACGTGCGAGGCCCAGACTGAGAGAAATTTGATATCGGGATTCTTTGGCGCAGATTGATTTCAAACATTCGAATAGTCGAGCCTTGATTGTGGCCTCGCTGTGCCCGGATGCTTCGATCGCAAGTACGGCGAATTCATCTCCTCCCAGGCGAGCGACGACATCTGAATCCCGAAATGTCTGTTCCATGGCTTCCGCCGTACGCTTTAGTACAAGATCGCCTTCGCGATGGCCGAATGTGTCGTTGATTTGCTTCATACCGTCCACGTCCATTACAAACAGCAGCATCCCCCGACCGGATCGGCGCCCAAGTTTCAATTGGCGTTCTCCCAGGGCCATGAAACCGCGACGGTTATACAAGCCTGTCAGATCGTCAGTAAGGGCAAGACTGCCCAGCTCTGCTTGCAACATGTACTGTTTCGCGGCGCAACGGACCGCGCGCATGAGCAGTTCACTAATCTCCTGACTTCGAGTGTCACCGGGTAGAGTGCCGTGCGACCCTGTGCGGACATCTCGCAACAAACCGGCGAGTTCTCGATTTGCTTGCGAAAGGAGATCCTGGAATACGTCATCAATTTGTTTATTCTCTCCGCGTGGTAATAAGCGCGGAGCGCTACGGCGGAATAAGGATTGCGAATCTACTTCCATGCTCAGGATCGCGACATCAGACGGATTATCTTCCGACTTGAGGCCGGCCTGCCGCTTGCGTGAGCAGCTGCTGAACTTTAATCTATTCGATCCCATGGGCATTTGAGCGCATCCTTGAGTTACGGAAGTTCCTTCACTGCAATGTGGCTCTCACTTGACAATGTCTCTTGCGCGGGTGGCACTGTCGTCGGCCCATACTCTATTTCGGCCAGCAACATTCGCCCATCTCCCAGAAACAAAAGTCGCCGAGCAATTTTCCCAAGTGCCTGCAGATCGTTCAGAACTCCTCGACGCAGCAATCCTTTGCAAACGGCGGGAGAAAGTGGCATCGGCGCACGCCCAAGCTTCATGGCAAGAAGGAGAATATGTTGACGAAGCAGACCCATTGTCGTCCTTCGCCATTCGGATTCGCCAATTTGACCTTCACGAATTCCAATTCTCTTCGCTTGTGTCGCCTGCCGGAATGTTTCTGTCACCAAAATCCTCCGACGCTGTGAGTACGGCCCGCCTCCATGTCAGTGCAGTTCGGTAGTTGGGGTGTTCGAGGTGGGAGCCCTGTCCAGGGAGGCGGCCCGCTCTCTTGGGAGCAACATAGTCTGTTGTTAGATTAACTCAATCCGGTGAATCACCCATTTAGGAGGCGGAGTATTACGGAAAGACATTAACGGGGAAGCTTGGGGCGGGTCGTTAGGGCTGGATCAAGCCGCGGCGAATGGCGTAGCGAACCAAACTTGCTGTTTCGTGGATATCGAGTTTCTTCATCAGTCTTGCTCTGTGCGATTCTGCAGTTTTTACACTGATTCCCAGATGTACCGCGATGTCCTTCGTGGACTTTCCTTCTCCAACCAATTGCAGAACCTGACGTTCTCTTCCAGAAAGAGGGTCGGCCGCTAAAGGCGTTTTGGATATATAGGCGTCAACAACAGCTCGCGAGACATTTGGGCTGAGATAAACAGATCCGCGGCAGACGTCCTGTATAGCGTGCACCAGGGCTTCCGCTGCTTGGCTTTTCAAGACATATCCTTTGACGCCGGCGCGCAAAGCTTCCGTGACATATTGATCTTCGTCGTGCTGCGTAAGGAGAATGACTTTTGTTTTCGGTGACGATTTCTTCAGCTCACGAGCAGCATCCACGCCGTTCAAGATCGGCATGCTAATGTCAAGGATGGCCACGTCAGGTTGGAGCTTTTCTACGGAGCGAATTGTTTCTTGTCCATCCGCGGCTTCGGAGACGACCTGAAATCCGTTTTTTTCGAGCAATACCTTAAGCCCCTGGCGAACCAGGGAATGATCATCGGCAAGCAAGACGCGTGTAGGCATCGTGTTGTGCGCAGGTTAAGGAACTTCTCTACCCCCAGACAATCCGGTGGTTTCCCCAATTCTCCCTGAGGTAAAGACCTAGCTGTTTGGGAATCTGCGTTTGAAAACGAGGTCTCCATAGTTTCTTATTCCAATGAAACTGCACAACTTACGGCGCGCTTGATGGACGAAGCTCCGCAACCTCCATCAGGAACGCTCGTCAGCCACAAAGCTCACGCTGCGGATGAGATGTAAAATCGCTTTGTTGAACTAGGTGACCTGGCCTTTTCCATTCGTGTAAGCCAAGTTCGAATGACTCCCTTCGCCTCAAATATCCAGCCTAGCGAGGGGCAACACCAAGGAGCTTCGAGCAACAATGGAGACAGAACGCCGTCTTGTCCAAAGAACGAGACCCCAAGAACTCTCCTACATTCAGTTCGAACCGGAGGGTGGTGGAATCGTCGTGAATGCGTCCTCGCAAGGCCTTGCTTTCCACGTTGCCGCTGCTCTGCGGCGGGCTGGGCCAATTCAATTTTGTGTTTCCCCCAATCCCATGCAGAAGATCAAACTCGTCGCTGAGATCATCTGGATGGATGAGGCTAAAAAGTTTGGAGGTGTACGATTCAAGGAACTTGCGGCCGGCGCGAGGAGACAAATTCTTCAATGGTTGAACCAGCCTGGTGAACGGGAGCCTCTGGTTGAAGAGTTCAACGTTCCATCTTGCGCACTGACGGAAGAAACTGGTCCTCACTTACGCCCCGGGAGCGAAACTCCGTACCGGTTATCGCCGCCGCTTGACAGCGCCTCGCCAACTGATTCAGATCCTGCGACTCAAAGGGCTCCTCGATTTGGGGGTCCCTCAGCGACAGCACTCCTGTCGGCCCCATTTTCATTAGAAAGCCAAATGCCTGTTTCCCGGCGGCGACCTTTGAAGGGCTTTGCTACAGGGTTTCTAATTCTCGCTCTTGTATTCATGCCATTCCTCTTCTCACAGAGCTTCCGTCACGAAATCGGTAATTCACTCATCCGCACTGGGGAGAAACTCAAAGGCAATCGCGATGGTCAGACGGATGCTTCTTCGCCGATATCTGCCCGGGTCTCCGGCCAGAATTCAACGCGCATATCATCTGACCACGATGCGATTCCGGGAGATTCCGCGAAGGATTCTCAAGGTCGGTCCGGCTCGGCTGCATCCACTCGAACCACCGAGGGGACTGCAATTTTCACGGACTCTCGCCTTACGAGTCACCAGGACTCCGGTCGGCACTCTACGGATCGAAATGCAAGCAGAGACCGCAGCGCTCTTGCACGTCAGCTCTGGTCTGCATTGGCAGCAGGTGATGATTCGGCGGAAGTTCCGCTTGCACGGCTCTATCTGCAGGGCGACGGCGTCCCAAGAAACTGCGAGCAAGCGCGAGTCCTCTTGAGAGCAGCATCAAAAAAAGGCAATGTCGCAGCTATACAGCAGTTGCGGCAACTCGGCATAAAGGGTTGCCGATAGCCCCGGGATCACTTCCGAAACATAGAAAAGCGGAACTTGAATGTGCCAGGGAACACTTGGGAATCCGCCGCAAACATGCGCCCCGAGCATTTCCAATTAGGGCTGCACCAACCCTCGGCGCACTGCGTAGCGCACAAGAGTTGCTGTTTCGTGAATATCCAATTTCTGCATGAGCCGCATGCGGTGAGATTCAGCCGTTTTCACGCTGATACCAAGGAGCGAAGCAGCGTCTTTCGTGGATTTTCCCTCAGCAATCAATTGCAAAACCTGTCGCTCGCGCACGGTCAAGGGATCCACTGGCTTTTCCGATTTGGTGCGATAGGCCTCCACTAGCGCACGCGATATGCCTGGACTCAGATAGAATTCGCCTCGAGAGACTTGTTGAATCGCATGAATCAGGTCGCTGGAGGCCTGATTTTTCAAAACGTATCCCTTCACGCCTGCTTCGAGCGCTTCGTGAATGTACTGCTCTTCTTCATGCTGAGTAAGAAGAATTATTTTGGTCTTTGGGCAGCAGCGACCCAGTTCGCGAGCGGCATCAATACCGTTCAACGTGGGCATGCTTATGTCCAGGACAGTGATATCCGGATGGTGCGTTTCCGTCAGGCGAACAGCGTCTTGCCCGTCGGATGCCTCCGCCATCACCTGAAATTTCTCACGCTCCAGCAATGACTTTAGACCCTGACGTACAAGCACATGGTCATCCGCGAGTACGATGCGAATTGGCATGGTCAACCTCCAATGGAATTCGGATAGAAAGCTCAGCGCCGTGCCCGGGGCGGGATTCGATATGCAGCGTGCCGCCAATTGCGGTCACGCGTTCCTGCATGGCGATAAGTCCCAACCCCCTTTGGGAAGGGGCCGCATGTGCAGGGCTGGAATCAAATCCACGGCCGTCGTCCCGGATCGAACAAAACAGCACATGATTTTTTTTCCACGCGTTAATCCACACGTTGGTGGCCCTTGCATGCTTCACGGCATTAGTTAGCGCTTCTTGAACTATGCGGTAAAGGGTCGTCTCAATGGGGCCAGGCAGGCGTCCGGATACGGCAGCGTCGATGTGAATCGGCAGGTTGGCCCTTTTAGAAATGCCCTCTGCTAGAAAGCGAATCGCAGGAATCCAGCCCAGATCATCTAACATTGTGGGCCGAAGTTCGTGGGAATACCGTCGCAAATGTTTCTCAACTTGGTTCAACAATTCTTTAATCCGCGCAATCTGCACTTGTTGGGGCTTGGGCAGTTCCGGAGCCACTTCGGCGAGCGCGAGGTGCACGGCGACCAGCAGCTGTCCAGCCTCGTCATGCACGGCATAGGCGATGCGCTTGATCTCCGCCTCAAGCGTTTGGTTTAGATTCCGCAGGGCATTCAGGGCATCCTGAAACCCGCGGTGCGCCATTTCATAGGGAGACAAACACTCCGCGAAATACTCCGCGCCTGCCCGAAGCAATACTTCGCGACGTTTCTCGCTACTTGCACCGCGAGTAAGAGAAAGGAGAGCTTGATGATGCAGGGTAACCAGCTCCACAAGGGTCTTCTGCTCGCTGAGCGCCCGACGGCCGAGTTCATACGCCTGGCCCAGTGCAGGCTCGCCACCCCCGTCCACATATTCACGCAACGAAGAACAGTATTCGTCAACAAAATCAGATTGTGGCTTCGGCTTTCGTCGCATTGCGGCTTTCATCGACTGATACCCTTTAAACGCACGACCAAAATGAGAGCGTCGTCATTTCCGCTGCGATAGTTTTCTAGAATTCTGTCCGCCGCTCTCTGCGGGTTCTCCAAAGCGGTGATAGTCTCCGCAAAACCGCCGCGAATTCCATCTGTGGCAAAAAACAACGTGTCTTCGTGCGAAACCGGAATCACGTTGGCTTGAAGCGGCGGCAACTGGGAACCGACGACGCCGGCTCGGAGAAGAAGTGACTCCTGCCCATTCCCATTTCTGGCGTCGCAGCGCATCAACACTCCTTGGACGTTGCCGACACCGAGCCAAGTCATCAAGCCATGTTCAGGATCGATGAAAGCAAGGCTCATGACGACCCCCCGAGTTCCTCGGAGTTTCTCGTGACATCGCTCCACGAGCGAGATAATTGGTTCGTTCGAAAGACTTCTGAGTAGCGTAGCCGCCGTCTTTGAGACACTGGCTGCTTCCTCGCCATGCCCTATACCGTCAATCGCCGCAATCAGAATTCCCGTTCGGTTGCAGCAAACCAGGTGGTGATCGCCCGACTTGCCCTGTCCGGGAAGAACGAACTTTGCTACACCATACTCGACCATCGGGTCTTTTATTGTCTCCACTTCTTCACCGCCACAGTTGTTCCCAGGTTGGGTTGGGAAGTGATTTCAAACTCGTCCATCAAACGGCGTACTCCAGGTAATCCAAGCCCCAGACTTCCAGAAGTTGAAAAGCCATCGCGGAGGGCTTGGCGAATATCCAGGATCCCTGGGCCCTCATCCGATGCGATAACCAGAATGCCGACCCGGCTTGAACCTTGGACTCCTTTCAGGGTGATTTGGCCCTTGCCTGCGTAGGACACAATGTTTCGCGCGAGCTCGGAAATAGCCGTGGCAATGAGCGTCGCAGCTCCTGAGGAGAAGCCCAGTTCTAGCGCCATTGCCCGGCCTTTTTGGCGGGCTGAGACGATATCCTGGTCGGAGTTGATTGCCACCCTGATTTCCCCAACCGACACTATGGCTCACTCTCAGTTCGTCGTTTTGAACTTTTCGTTTAAGTAGGCTAGTCCTTCTTCCAAGTCCAATGCGGTTGCCACGCCTTCCAACGTT
>WNFP01011041.1_pt1 | contig 11667 bp, 7 predicted proteins | sample 5400201 | NCBI WGS metagenome assembly WNFP01 (sample SAMN13153355, study PRJNA577476) | soil metagenome | isolation source: 115 cm saprolite under Madrone tree | place: USA:California | collected 2016-06-14
TGGCCTCGGCGAGCGTAATCTCGTAGGGGCGGGGATCAATGGTGAAAAGGAGGTCGCCCTTCCGAACAGTGTCCCCGTCCTTGAAAAATATTCCCGTAAGCGTACCGCCTACTTGCGCGCGCAGTTCGACTTGCGAAACCGCCGCGAATTGGCCAAGGAAGCCCAACCGCGTATCGATGTCTTGCGCCAACGGCTTGCTCACCACGACTTGTGGAAGCGCAGCGGGCGGAGCACCTGCGGAACTTCCGCTCGCCCTGGGCGAATACTTGAGCCATGCACCGAGAAACACTACCCCTGCTAGGATGGCGGCAACCCACAGCTTCGCCGACGTTCGTCCACTGATTCGCCGCCCCTTGGGCTCCGCTCGTTCGTCGGACGTCAGTTCCGTTTCCGTCAGCATTCTCTTAGTCCTCCAGATTTATTGTTCTGTTACTCCGCACAATTCAAATCGAAAAAAGTCAACGCGTCTTTTCCCGGATCTGGCCAACCAGATGAGCCAGGGTCATTTTGGCGAGTGATCTTTCGAAGCTGTTCTGAGCCTGAGAGAGTAGCCCTGACATGCACTCCTTGAGGTGGCAGCTGACCGGACACCTCTTTTCCACAGGATAGGAATGAATCGCAAACGCCGGTGGTGCCACACTTGCACGGTATATGTCGAGCATGGTGATCTGTCGCGGAGAACGCGCAAGCACGCTGGCCCCGCTCTTGCCGCGTTTTGTCACGACCAAGCCCGCTTTCGAGAGCTTGGAGAGCGACTTTCGAACGAACGTGGGGTCGGCATTCACGCTCTCGGCCAGAGTACCCGAGGAGATTTCCTTGCCGTGCTTGTAACCCAGGGCGGCCATGATGTGCGCCGCAACCGTAAATTGGACGCTTCTTGCTGACATACGTTCTCCCGTCCATATGTGATGCTCAACAGCACAATTGGTTATACTTCACGACCTACCCCGCACTCAGATTCCGGCTTCGTGTTTCACGCCAACGACTACCAACGTCATGTCGTAGAGAGATTCGCTCAGATGCGGATCTGGACAGCATGGCGGACTTCTTTGAGAGCAGCCTAGCTGGAATTAGGATGGCGGCCAGAGCCGGCAAGAGTCGGCACGCCCTTCAAAATATCGCCGCCTTTGCGTCAAGAGCATACGTGGCATAGACTAGTACACCAGTATTCGACGGTGCCTAATTGACGACTAATCGGGAGCTAGCGCCCCCTAAACAGTCAATCGATTTACCAAATGTTATTACAAGTGTTATTACAGGATTTGGTTTTCAGGAGGTTGTACCATTCTATGAGGCGAATACGTCCCAAGAGGGACTCCTTGTTCCCATGGGGGGCCAATTAGAGGTGGTATGCCCTGCAAGTCGTGCGGATCAGTCAACCAGAGCAAGTTCACCGCGGAGATGGCCATCCATTTTCCCGGACTGAAAAATATCGACAAGCCCGTCGCGTGGATGTTTCCGGAGCTTGTTGTCTGTCTGGATTGTGGAACTGCGGAATTCACTGTCCCCAAATCCGAACTGCCTCTGCTTGCGAAAGGCGACGCCGCTCCGGCAGGTTAAACCTTCGATTGAGTCATACTTTCTCACTGAGAATAAACGGCTGAGTGTTCCGCATAGATGCTCTGGAGAACGAGTTCGTCTTGCTCGCCTTGAAAGCTGCCCAATGGATATGCGCACAGGATATCTACGTCGTGTGTTTTGACTAGATCGTTGCAGCCGCGTTCGATGCGAATCGCCGCATCCGCTTTGCCTTCGGCATGCAAGAGAGCCACGCCTTCACCGCACACCACAACCCGAGGCTGTCCTGATTTCGTGGCTTTGGCTGCTGCCTCAATCAGGCCACCAATGCCCTCGAAAAATCGAAGCGGGTCAGGCAAACCATCTACCATGACTCTTGAGAGCGAGTCGGCAACATCCAATGGAACGTAGGTACCTAGTTGAAGGGCGCCATCTGCATCCACACCCTCTGCCTTCAGTCTTCGAAGAAGGGCATACCGGTGTGACTTCGTAGCGAGCACAATAGCGGCGTTACCGGCCTTGAGGGCAGCAGCAATAAAGTGAGTAAAGCGATCAAGTAGAACCGTTTCATCAGAATAGAACAGAACCTCATGGCGGTGAGGGGCTTTCTCTCCTGAGGTGGCGGCGAACTCGTAGCCCTTTAAGCTGCTGCTGACAAACTGCTGACCTCGAAGGACCGCATCCACGGCAGGCAGTAGTTCGCTTTGGGCATCTGTCTTCTGAATGTAACCCCGGGCGCCTGTGCTCAGAGATGCCCGCACGACGTCGAGATCATTGTTCAGACTTAGGAAGACTATTCTCGAGCTGGGAGAGAGCATCCGTATCCGCCGGGCGGCTTCGATTCCATTCAACTTCGGGAGACCAATGTCCAACACAATCAAGTCCGGCTTCAATTCTTTGGCCTTCTGAATGGCTTCTGGTCCATCCGCAGCCTCCGCGATGACCTGCCATTCTGGCCGCGCCTGAAGCAACAATCGGACTTGGTTTCGCCAAACTTTGTAATCGTCTACTACGAGAATGCGAATTGATGACAACAGGCACTGCTCCATTTCTGGCACTGTATACGAAGACGCCGCGTGCAAATTAGTTGCGCGAACCTCCAAGTCGCTGCGCCTGTGAAGAATAAACCAGGCAAGGTCATTGCGTCACTCGCGGACTGCCACGAGTGCGAGAGACTCTTGTCGAGGAGTCTGATTTAAATACTAGCACCGCGGACTGCGCGAAGTCGTTGCTCCAGAGCAAGATTTGACAGCGACCCACGATTCCGGTGCTTCTACCCTGTCGCAAGTATGGAATCGGTCCTCAAACTGACTGGCACGCGAGCGTGATCGTGGCACCCCTCTTGGGAAGCGATTCGATTGAAACCGTTCCCTTCACGAGTTTCAGCCGCTCTTTAATGCGGTTGAGACCAAGCCCTCCGGCCTTTCTTGGGCTGTCTAGACTAAAACCTACGCCGCAATCACTGACCGCGAGATGAATCTCATCTGACGTTCCCACAATCGCCCATCGAACTTTCGTACAGCGCTATGTCTCACCGCATTCTGCAGGGCTTGGTCCTGACGAATGGCTATCAATGGTCACAGCGGCCCTGAGTTGATTTCGAAGAACTGCTCTTCGGAGACATGCCGAACGTCTCAGTCCCCTCTGGCTCCGGGGTACTCCTTTCGTGGTACGGAGTGTCCATTCCCGATTTGGGACAAGAACGTTACTTTGTAAGACTTACGAGCCTGACATGCAAACTCCAGGTGAATTAAGTCATTCGTCATCCGTCCCAGCCGGATACTGGAAACCCTCTTGAGGCCCCGCATTACAGGAGGCAACCTATTCATTTTACAAGGGTAAGCCGTATTTTGAAGGCGCTCCAAGAAGGCCACAACGACCTGGGATTGCGCACCAAGCTGTTGTTGTGGCTTGTGCTGTTTACGGCGGCGCTCACTTCCGTCACCCTGCTTGTAGTGCGTCAATCTGCTCGAGGCCAAGTCCAGAGGCAAATCGAGCAGGACGCCCGCAATGCCCTTTTGACGATCCAGGCCGTTCAGCATCAGCGAGAGATGCTGCTTACTCGCAAGGCCGACCTGCTCGCGTCGTTAGCCTACATGAGAAACGGAGACCCGACAACAATCCAGGATGCCAGCCAAGACCCATGGCAGTTCGGCGATTGCGACCTATTCGCATTGGCGGACCGAAAGGGCAAGATTGTCGCCCTGCATACAACTACCCCAATGATTTCCATTGCTACCACTGAAAAACTACTTAGACGCTCCTTCAAAGAGAGTAGTGGCCCGGGATGGTGGTTTGACGACGGGCATCTTTTTCAGGTGGTGCTTCAACCGTATTACGAGGATGAGCCAAGGAAGAACCGCCTCTTGGGCACTGTAATTGTCGGGCGCGAGCTTGACTCCAGGGGAGTGAGCGACCTGGGACGCATTTCATCGAGTCACCTGATTTTCCGCTACGGCGACGATTTCGTGATTAGCACGTTTTCGCCCGCCATGGGGCTCGAGGGGCGGCTGTTGGACCGCCCTAGAGGGGAAGATATCCAAATTGGCAATGAAAAGTTCTTTGCAAGTTCCCTCCCGCTGGACTCCGGGGCCCAGCCAGCCCTACGCCTTACGGTTCTGAAGTCTTATGACGAGGTAACTGCATCTCTCAAGAGATTGAACCGTCTGCTGGTTGGGCTTGGTCTAGCCGCCGTGTTAGGGGGAGGCATATTGGTTTTTGTGATTTCGGACAGATCTACGCGTCCGCTGACGTACCTTGCGGAGGGAGTGCGCGCCCTCGAACAAGGTGATTTCGTCTATCCACTGAAATCGCATGGTGGTGACGAAGTAGCGCAGGTCACCCGGGCTTTCGAGGACATGCGCAAGACATTGCAGAGGAACGAAGAACAAAGACAACAACATGAAGTACAACGGCAACAGCTTGAAGTACAGAGGCAACAGCTTGAAGGACAACTCCGCCAAGCGCAGAAGATGGATGCAATGGGGAGGTTGGCAGGCGGCGTGGCGCATGATTTCAACAATCTTCTAACGGTCATCAAGGGGAACAGTAGCTTATTGGTTGAGCGCCTGCAATCCGACGATCAGCTCCTTGGACGTACCAAACAAATAGAGGGGGCAGCGGACCGAGCTGCTTCGCTGACTCGCCAGTTGCTGGCCTTCTGTCGTATGCAAGTATTGCAGCCGAAAATCCTGGACCTGAATATGCTGGTCTCGGAAATGTGCAAACTACTTAGACGGCTGGTTCGCGAAGATATCGCCTTCACTTTCCACGCGGGCGAGTCTCTTGGGCGAGTGAAGGCAGATCCAGGACAGATCGAGCAAGTCATCATGAATCTTGCGGTGAATGCCGGTGATGCCATGCCTTCGGGCGGCACCCTGACCATCGAAACGCGTAACGTGACAGTGGATCAGCAATACACCCTGGCTCGGCCTTTGATTCTACCCGGCGAGTATGTTCTGCTTGCGGTTGCGGACACTGGTCATGGAATGGATGCCGAAACGAAGTCGCGCATTTTCGAGCCATTCTTCACAACCAAGGAGCAGGGCAAAGGAACTGGATTGGGGCTCGCGACCGTTTACGGCATCGTTAAGCAGAGCGGCGGCTGCGTTTGGGTGGAGTCTGAGCCGGAGAAAGGGGCGCGATTCGAAGTCTACCTCCCACGAGTCGACGAGGCTGCGGAGTCTTCTGAGTGTGAGGAAATTGCGGTCACTCCTGTTCGGCGGCGCAAGATGGTGCTAGTTGTGGAAGACGAAGACGGGGTCAGAGAGCTTGCTTCCGAATTTTTGGAGTCGGCTGGCTACGCGGTGCTTACGGCCAAGGACGGTACAGAAGCTCTCGCCATCGCCGAACAGTCGGACGAGCCGATCCACCTGCTGCTTACCGATGTCGTGATGCCCAAGATGCGGGGACCGGAGCTAGCCAAACGATTAAAGGGTCTCCGTACGAGGTTGAGGATCGTTTATATGTCTGGGTACCTCGAATATAACCGGGGCAACGATGACTTCTTGGAGGAGGGTTTCTTCCTTCAAAAGCCATTCTCGCGCGATACCTTGGTACTTAAGGTGAGCGAGGCCCTGAGGAACGACTCTAAATCGAGAACCTGATCTCATCTTTTCTGTCTTGAATTTGTCCGAGTGCCCGTGACGCTGCTTTATGTCTTTGAGTTTTAAGCCTATTAGGAAATCGAACGTGCGTCGTCGCTTGATTCTCAGAGGAAATTCACAATAGCTTCCATTGTCTCCTTGGGGCGCTCTTCCATTACCCAATGGCCGGTCTCCTGCAATACGACAATGGTCACATACGAGGCGACCAGCTTCATCTGCGGGCCCAGGACTCCAGCACTGGCTTTATCGCCGGCTATCGATAGCACGGGGATCGTCAACTTCGTTTGAGCTAGTTGCGCGAAGTCTTTGGCGGTTTGCGGCCAAGCAGCGAAGTAGGCCCAGCCAGCGTGCATGCGCCCAGGGCGGCCATATGCTGCAACGTAAGCTGCGCGGTCAGCGGCCTCGAGCGAATGTGTTTTGTCCGCAGCCAAGTCATTCCAGAAGTATGCGAAGTACGTTTTTTCGCGTCCCTGAACCAAGGCTTCCGGCGTCGGACCGTTGAAACGAAAATGCCAGAAGTTCGGATTATCGTAGACGTCTTCCCACCCGGCAACACCTGGGAGAAAAGCGTCCATTACGACGAGTTTTTCCACTTCCGTTGGGAACTGCGCGGCATACGCGTAAGCAACCATCAGCCCGATGTCGTGTCCAACGACTCTTGCCTTGGCGACGCCGAGCGATTTAGCGAGCGCATGGATGCGAATGGCCGCGGTCTTCATATCCAGACCATCCTTTGGAATTTCCGAATCACCGATTCCCGGCAGGTCCGGCGCAATGACTGTAAATTTCTCAGCTAGTTGTGGAATGAGCGGCTTCCACATCAGTGAAGTCTGGGTGTAGCCATGAAGGAGGATCACCGCAGGGCCGTGTCCAGCGGTCAGGTAGTGAAGCTTCAATCCATCCACTTCCGCCGTGTGCGACGTGATGGCTTTCCAGTCCGCATCAGCTCCCGCCTTGGCCGGAAACGATGCCGTGAAAAGAACTGCAAAAAGAGCGACACCCATCCGGATTGTTGAGATAGATCTCATAGCCTCTCCCTTGGTTTCGATTTAAGAAATCTCGTTCCAGACCCCGCCGCGGCCCCGCGGTCCACTCGAGTTTGCAGCGCAAGACGTGTTGCGCCATCAACTGTCGAAAGGACGGCCGTTGACTTCTTCTCCGATGACGGCGACGTCGCACTTCGACGCCTCAAGTGAATCGGACTTCCACGAAAAACCGATGGAAGGCGCCTCAATCGCCTACTTTTCGTTGGTATCTAGAGGCCTAACTCAGCTAAACCTGGGTGCTCATCAGGCCGCCGGCCTAGGGGCCAGTGAAACAGTCGTTCTTGTTCCTTGATAGCAAGATCGTTGATGCTGGCATGCCGGTATTTCATAAGGCCAGCGGCATCGAACTCCCAGTTTTCGTTGCCGTAGGAGCGGTGCCATTGTCCGGACTCGTCATGCGATTCGTAGGCGAAACGGACGGCGATTCTGTTCTCACCGAAGGCCCACAACTCCTTGATGAGGCGGTAGTCGCGCTCGGCGGACCACTTCCTGGTAAGAAAAGCAATGATCTCCGCGCGACCGGTGAGGAACTCAGAGCGGTTTCGCCAGCGACTATCTACGTGAAACTTGCTCAGGGTTGCGGGAATTCCAGTTGTCTTCGGCAGCGCGGACTTTCAGAATCGCTGTTTCCCTGGTGAATGGTGGTGCGAGCGTTACGATGGCTTTCGGTTGTGTGCTCATGATGCGTTCCTTTCTACAACTGCTATTGTTGCCAGCCTCCGCCGAGCGCCCGGTAAAGTTGAACGAGACTCTGGTACTCCGTGCCGCGCGCCCCCGCGAGCGTGAGTTCAGCCGAAAACAGCGACCGCTGGCCGTCCAGGACTTCGAGATACGTGGTGGTGCCGCCCGTATAACGCAGGTTAGACAGGCGAACAGATTCTTGTAGGTCCTTGACGGAATCTTCCTGGCGAATCCGGACTTGATGGAATTTCTCGTAGCCGATTAGCGCATCGGATACGTCGCCAAACGCGCGTTGAATCGCCTGTCGATATGAAATCAAAGCCTGTTCGTGTTGCGACTTGGCCAGACGCAGATTTCCGCGAAGAGCTCCCCCAGTGAAAATGGGCTGGCTCACTTGGGCGCCGTAAGACCAGATCCCGGTTTGCGAACTAAACAAGCTGGAGAAAGCGCTACTTCGTCCAAACGACCCGCCGCCGGAGCCGGTCAGCGAGATTTGCGGAAAGAACTGCGCCTTGGCGACTCCAATTTCGGCATTAGCGGCGACCAGGAATTGTTCGGCTTCGCGAATATCAGGCCGGCGCTCGATCAACGATGAAGGCAGGCCTGGCGGTACTTCAGGAGGAAGTGGCTGTTCCACCAGCGGGCGTCCGCGTGGCACGGCCTGCGGGTAGTTGCCGAGGAGTATGCTGATGGCATTTTCTTCCTGTGCGATCTGCCGCTCCAGGTCAGGAATCTGGGCATTGGCGGTATCGAGGACTTGCTGAGCCTGAAGCACGTCAAGCTTTGTCGCCACGCCGTGCTCGACACGAAGATTGGTAAGCTTCACCGAGTCTTGCTGAGTTTTCACCGTCTCGCGAGTAATTTGGAGTTGAAGGTCAAGCTGGAGGAGTGCAAAGTAGTCGCTCGCCACGTCGCTCACAAGCGTTAATATGACCGTCTGCCGCGCATCTTCCGTCGCCAGGAGTTGGGCGCGTGACGACTCTGTTGCGCGGCGCAGTTTCCCGAATAAATCCAATTGGAACGCGGCGTCAGCAGTAAGGAGCAGAAAATTTGACGTGGTCTGGAAGTTATGTTCCTTCCCGCCGCTGAAATTGCCGTTTCCTTGGATCTGTGGAAAAAGATTAGAACGCGTTACGGCAAGCTGCGCGCGCCCGGCGTTGATGCGCTCCGTAGCGAGTTGCAAGTCGTAGTTTTGCTTCAGCGCGGTGCGGATGAGTTCTTGTAATTGCGGATCCTGGAATACTTGCCACCAGGGAAGATCGGCGTAAGACGCTGCCTGAGCCTGGACCTGCGGGTTTTCGCTCAGATCGCGGAAGGTCGCTGGGTTTTGGGCAGCGGGACGGTGGTAGTTCGGGCCGACGCTGCACCCGGCGAATAAAGTTGCAGCTATCGTGGCGGCAATGAATCGCGTTAGTTTCTTCATACGCGCGCCACGCCGTTCTTCCTTCGCGCCATTCTTGAGGTAATTCATTTCAGTCCGCCTCCGCTGGCGTAGGAGTTGCTGGGAGCGCTCCCGAAGCGCGCTCTTTGCCGGCACCGGACCATTTCTCCACCAGGTAAAAAATGGCGGGCACGAAGAAAATGCCAATCGCGCTGGCGGCTAGCATCCCGCCGATTACCGTAGTGCCCATGATTTGGCGGGCCACCGAGCCGGCACCCGTAGCCGTCCAAAGGGGCACGCAACCCAGAATGAACGCGAAGGAGGTCATCAAAATAGGCCGTAGTCGGAGCCTGGCCCCTTCGAGCGCGGCATCCACCAGGGGTTTTCCGTTCTCGTACTGCTCCTTGGCGAACTCGACAATCAGAATCGCGTTCTTGGCGGCTAAGCCGATGAGCATGACCAGCCCGATTTGCGAGTAAACATCATTCTCGATTTGGACCATGTAAGGCGGCAGAAAAATGCTGAGCAGCACGCGGCGCAACCAAAGGATTCCAAAGGCTCCAAAGATCGCTACCGGTGTGCTCAGGAGAACGCTAAAGGGTAGCGACCAGCTTTCGTACAGCGCCGCCAAAATGAGGAACACAAAGAGCAGCGATAGCCCGAAAATCGCTGAAGCGGGCACCCCCTCCCGCGCTTTCTGCTCCTGATAAGACATTCCCGAGTAGTCGAAACCCATCTCGCGCGGCATGTTCTGTTTGAAAACGTCTTCCAGTGCCGCCGTCGCTTGGTCCGCGCTATAACCCGGCGCGGCGCTACCGTTGATCTGCGCCGAACGATATTCGTTGAAGCGCATCGTGAACTCGGGCCCAAGCCGCGGCTTTACGCTAGTCAGCGTCGACAATGGGACGTTCTCTCCCTTGCTATTGCGAACGTAGAACTGCCCAACGTTTTCCGCCCTTGCTCGATCATCGCCCTCGGCCTCGATATAAACCTGCCATTGCCGGCCGAAGCGGTTGAAATAGTTGATGAAATATCCGCCCATGATAGCCTGGATAGTGCGGTAGACATCGTTGAGAGGCACACCCTGCTTCAGTACTTTGTCGCGGTCCACGTCGACAAATTCCTGCGGCACACTCGACAAAAAAGTGGTGCTTAACCCGGCGATCTCCGGGCGTTTGCGGGCGGCTTCCAGGAATGTGCCCAGGTTTTTGGCGAGGAACTGAACATCGTTGCCGGCACGGTCCTCCAAGACAAACGTGAAGCCACCGGAAGTGCCAACTCCAGGAATCGCGGGGGGCGAGAAACTGAAGGCGATCGCCGCCGGCAACCGGCTCAATTCCCGGTTCAGGTGCGCCTTGATAGCTTGAAATTGCTCGGCTCTTGTAGTGCGCTCATCCCAGGGTTTAAACGTTACAAAGAAAAATGCGTTGTAGCTGGTGCGCACGTAGCTGAGCAAACTGAAGCCAATGATGGTCGTCGAATACTGAACCCCCGGCGTACTCATCAGGATTTTTTCCACGTCTGCCGCGACCGCCGTGGTGCGTTCCAGCGAAGCTCCGTTCGGGAGCTGGAGATTCACAAAGGCATAGCCCTGGTCTTCGTCAGGAAGGAAGCTTGACGGTACTCGGTTGGCAAAAAAACCGCCCCCCAGCGCAAAGGCCACCAACAACACGATGGCGACCACGCTCTTCCGGATCAGCGTCGCGCTCCAATGGACGTAGCCTTCAGTTAAACGTTCGAACGTGCGGTTGAACCAATCGAAAAACCGCCTCAGCAATCCTCGACTCGCTGCCCGGGGCCGAAGCAACAGTGCGGCAAGCGCCGGACTCAGCGTCAGCGCGTTAAAGGCAGAGAGAAGCACCGAAATCGCGACGGTGACAGCGAACTGCTGGTATAGCCGGCCAGTAATGCCCGGGATAAAGGCGGTCGGCACAAATACGGCAGACAGAACCAGCGCGATTCCAACTACGGGGCCGGAAAGTTCTTCCATGGCTTTCAAGGCCGCGTTCTTGGGCGTCATGCCCTCTTCGATGTGCCGTTCCACGCCTTCAACCACGACGATCGCGTCGTCCACCACGAGGCCAATCGCCAGCACCAGACCAAAGAGAGAAAGCGTATTGATGGAGAAGCCGAACAGCGGGAAAAGCACAAATGTGCCGATCAACGAGACCGGCACAGCGAGGAGCGGAATCAGAGTGGCGCGCCAGCCCTGCAAGAATAGGTAAACGACGAGGATCACTAGCACGAGGGCAATCACAAGCGTCTTAACGATTTCCTTGATACCTTCGGTAACTGCGCGAGTCTGGTCGAGTGCTACGACGTAGTCCATGTCTTCCGGAAAACGTTGCTTCATCTCGGACATCAGCTTCCTGACGCTATCGGCTGCCGCCACGGCGTTCGAACCTGGCAATTGATAAGTGGCAATGACGGCGCTTGGCTTGCCGTTCAGGCGTCCTACAACGCTATAATCCTGGGAACCCAGTTCCAGACGCGCGACATCCCGCACGCGCACGGTCCCGCCGTCGGGAGTTTCACGTACTACGATCTGTCCAAATTCCTCCGGCGACGCCAAGCGGCCCTGCGCGAGGACCGAGTAGGTAAATTCCTGGCCCTTCGGCGCCGGTTCGCCACCCGCTTTCCCAGCCGGGTTTACGGTGTTCTGCGTCTGAATCGCGCTGACAATCTCGGGGACAGTGATGCCCAACTTTGCCAGTTGATCCGGTTTCACCCACAGCCGCATCGCATATTGTCCGGCGCCGAAAATCTGGACGTTGCCTATGCCCGGCGAACGCGTAATCGGATCGCTGATATTGATATACGCGTAGTTCGCCAGAAACTGGGCATCGTAGGTTCCATGGGGGGAGTAGAGGGCAATCAACATGAGCGGGGCCGACACGGCTTTGCGGACGGTAATCCCGTAGTTGTTCACGTCGGC
>WNFP01004140.1_pt1 | contig 11666 bp, 10 predicted proteins | sample 5400201 | NCBI WGS metagenome assembly WNFP01 (sample SAMN13153355, study PRJNA577476) | soil metagenome | isolation source: 115 cm saprolite under Madrone tree | place: USA:California | collected 2016-06-14
CGTCCCAGAATGTAATGCGCCGCCTGCACCAGCAAACGGCGCAGATACAGATTGCCCGTCTTGCTGATGTTGTGCTCCGGATCGGAGTCACCCGACTGGCTCTGCCGGGGACGCAGGCCCAGAAAAGCGCCTGCCGACCAGCTGTGCTCGACTGCATCGACTCGGTCCAGGGTCAACACATAAGCCGCTGCGATCACCATGGCTCACCCGAGTGCGGATAGAAGCGCCGAGATGAATGAAACCACGGGAAACAAAAAAGCGGCTGCTAATGCAAAAAGCTCTTGACTGTCTCCAGCCGTCTCATAGAAGATCGCGGCGGCACGCTCTCCGCCGGTGCGGAGCCGTTCTGTTTCGCTGGGTCTGAAGCTTGCTTTCCGCGCGCTTGACTGGGCAAGATTTTACCGCAGACGGACCCAGCATCATTGCGCGGTATTTCAATCGCGCTGGTGTCCATCCGACGCGGCATATCTAGTGAACGTGGTGTCCATTTCTCGACAAATTCGATTGAGTTGGATGATGCATTTGAATCAGTTCCTTTTGTTGCAAAATCTGCAAGTCTGTTGTAATCAAGAGATGCAGCTATTTTATTGAGGCTGAATGAGTTGCCGAAACTCGGCGGGACGAGTCCCTTCTTCGGCACCATTATCTGTGTTTTCTGGCACTTACGTCTTGGTGATACCTGTACTGATACCATTTTAGGAACAGGTCACACCCAATGAATCGCGAGTGCAATCTGACAAAGAGAGTGAAAACCCCTCATGGGCTGCGCTATTGCCGCGTAGCACTTTCAGCGAATGGGCGAATAAAGCCGGACGTGGTTATCGTCAACGGCAAAGAGGCGCGCCACCCTGAAGGGGCCTACTACCTTAATTCGAACCGCTCGGAGCGCATCGCTCTTAGTTCCGTGATCCGGGCCGTGTTTCCCTTCTTCTCCGCCAGTTCAATATCGGTACGTGTGACGGGATAGAAGTTATCGTCCGCAAGGGCGATGAAGCGAAACCCGAGACGCCGCAAGTGAACGATCTCTTCGTTCACCGTGTCCGACGCACGCTGCCGCGGATTCTGACCGTCGGTGCGCCACACGGAACAAAACGAACAATGCTTCGGACACCCGCGCACTGTTTGCACGGAGGCCCACATGTAACGATCTCGTGGGGCCAGGTCCCAACGCGCGGGCAGAAACTGATCTCCCGAAATCCGTCCGCCTTCATAAATACTCCGGGCCGTCCCTCGCGCCAGATCGGCGATCACCTTGGCCCAAACGACGACGTCTCCATCTCCTTTGACGACGGCGTGTGCTCCACCAAGTTCAAAGGCCTCCTCCGGATATAAAGTTGGGTGTATGCCTCCATATACCACCCAGGCTCCGCGTTCACGCGCGATGCGCCCAATCTGCATGCCTCGCAGAGCGTTACCGGTATGGATGCCGATGCCCACGACATCGCCAGGCTGGATATGATCGGGCTATCGGTTCAAGGGTCTCGTCGGTGACCAAAGGGTCGCCGTACTGGGACGGCGTCGCAGCAGCAAGCACATACAACATCGCGGCGTGATCGCGCCAATTCCGAACGAAGAATCGCTGGGATTAACCAGGTGTACACGCATCATTGAGGCCCTGCTTCCTTGGCATTCTCTTTCGCCTTATGTTGGGATTCATTTAGGTCATGACGTTTGCCCTTTTGCGGCAAAGTAGATTCGTGCGGTGGGCATCTGCAAGAACATCGATACGTCCCCAGCTCGAAGGCACACTCATTGTGTCTGCCCGTTCTGCAGGGCTCGAAGAGTCTTGACGAGAGAAAGCTTTTTACTCCTCGCGACTCTGACTTACGTTTTCTATTAAGAATTTGTTGTCCGCTAGATTTGAAGTCGATCATACTTTTGATCCATCCGGCCAACCGGTCTCCAGGTCACCTGTGCTTTTGGTCTTCCCGGTGTGGCGGATTACGACTTCCATCTCGCTCAAATACGGGTCGAGGGCCTTACGCCCGCTGGCGGTTCGGCGAAAGTTGGTCCGAGGAATACGGCCATCAAAAAATTTGTTACTGGTGATGTATCTGGCATCCTCTAACTTGCGCGCATGGGCGATAAGGTTCCGTCCGTCCGTCTTCAGCAGCCGCTTCGAGTCGTTAAAGCTTGACGATTTGTTGGTCGCCAGCGCGCTTACGATGCCTAAACCGTACCCGATCACAGATCAGAGGATCAAGTTCTGGAAGCTCCGGGCCACGACGCATAGCGAGCCGTATGCCTGCCCGATCGCCGTCCCTGTCTCGGCCTTTCGAACTGAACAACCTTCTAGCCACCGATCCAGTATCCAAACCCGATGTGCAGTCTGCCGAAGCCCGCGGCCAGCAAAGGCGGAGTGAAAACCGGCCAGAGTGATCAGGGCGAGAGTACTGAGCAACATGAAACCACGCTCATCAGCGGCACTGAAGCGGTAGCCGAGGCTCCTGCGCGAACAAGTTAGAACGGTAATGCAGACGGTACGGACGTGACCCTAACGTTTTGCAGCCGATAGGGACAAGTGCGCGAAAAATGCAAAGTTTGCTACTCGACGCGGAAGTGGATCGGCTCTATGTTTCCGTCTTCCGGGGCTGGCATCATTTGGAGCGCCGCCTCGGCAGCGGTCTCGAGCCGATCAATATTGATCTTGCGAATCCTTCTTTTACTTCGGCTCATTTCGAAAGCCGAAGCTCCGCAGCAAATGCGCTGCAGGCTCTGCTCATCCGTATCCCTGGCCGCCGCCCAAGCCTCGGTCGGATTCTTACCTGCGGATTCGCGGTGTCTCTTGCCATCAACCAAAACATGGTCTGGTCGAACCCGGCCGTTACCTGCGCGTGCTACCGGGCAGAAGCGCCACTTGCCGGAGTTGTCACTCCCAACTCTCACATACTTAGTCAGGTTGACCCGGTCAATATTTGCATTTCCATGCGGCATTATTTCTGTCTCCCGCAAAGTTGCAAGTTAAGGCCAAACAGAAACTCGCGCAAATGTGGAAGGTCTGGTTTGCGGCCTGCAGAAAAGTTAGCGGGCGAAGTCCCGATGTTGTTTGGAAACTGCTCTGGGCAGGGAAGCATCGCCGATGTTGGTTAAAGGTCACATACCGCTCCAGGAACGAGTTTTACGGTATGGACTACGGTATGGATGGTATTTAAATCACTGAAAACAAAGAGTCTGGCGGAGAGAGTGGGATTCTCTCATGCCCACTCTTGCAAGCTCCATGCTTTCAAGGAGATACCGAAAACCGCAGTCCTTACAAGCACTTACATTTTATCATATCTACAACATCCGTCACACTAGAAAACATTCATTAACAGAATTTATCGCATTTACGGTATGGATGGTATGGATTGAACGATTCTTCCCAGCATATGACGGGGACGCACGAGATCGATCCACGTGCAAACGTAGATTCAACAACATGCAGGGCGACGGATGGCATAAATGTATATGGAAAGCAGTGGTAATCCAGAAAATGGATCGCAAACGAATTGCAGATTCGCGGATCCCCGACTCGCTGTAGGGATACTTTGCCTACGCCAAGGAGACGTCCGACCGGCAAAGACAAGATAAATCACCACATCATCTGGTTGGATCACGACGGGTCCATCCGGCTTGCGCACATGTCTCCACCTCTTGCTGCGTAACAAGAGTCTGATGGTGACGATGGAGCCAGTCGGGATCGAACCGCCTCAATGGATTGAAAACATGGAACTTATTGATTCTACAATGTTCCTAATAGTCACAAAAGGCCTAAATTCTCATTCGACGGTACAAAACGGTACAAATTTGTGATCACATCACTGTGCTCGCGTGCTGCCGTCATGAACGAGGGGCAATCCGCAAGAGTTAAAAGATTTCCTAATTTACTGGTCTTGCGGTAAGGAAAGTGAGCGCGGCCACGAAACGCTGAAATCCCGGAGCTTGCAACGGCCTTCGACAATTCGTAGCATTGCCGTGCACGTACAGAGTAAATCGCAGTTGGCTCAAACAAACCTTCTCTCATGGTAGCTCCTAAGCCGCGTTCACAAAATGTATGACCTTTATATCCTCGGCTGGCACAGTTTCCAGCAACTGTGCCTGACCATTACGCGCGAGATCTTCGGCCAGACTGTAGAGGCTTTCCTGGATTCCTCCGATGCCGGAAAAGACGGCGCATTCGGAGGTACGTGGGTGCCGTCCAAAGGAGAGGCTCTAAGCGGGCGCTTCGTCATTCAGTGCAAGTTCACGGGCAAACGCGATAAGACCTTGAGTCAGTCCGATCTCGCCGATGACGTTGAGAAAGCGAGAAGGCTTGTCCTGAATGGTCGCTGCGACTGCTACATTCTTATGACAAACGCGGGCGTTTCTGGCTCTTCTGCTGAAGATCTTGAAACGCTCTTTAAAGACGCTGGTGTTAAACAGTTTCGGTCGTTTGCTTCAACCTGGATTTGCGACCAAATTAAAGAAAACAAGCGCCTCCGGATGCTGGTTCCCCGGATATATGGGTTGGGCGATCTCAGCCAGATTTTGGACGAGCGGGCCTACACACAGGCAAAGGCTCTTCTTGCTTCGTTGAGAGAGGATCTATCCAAAGTCGTTCTTACGAACGCATACCGTAGGGCTGCAGAAGCCTTGGACCAGCACGGGTTTGTGCTTCTGATTGGAGAGCCTGCGGCTGGAAAGACCACCATTGCTTCGATGCTATCAATGGGCGCATTGGACCAGTGGGGCGCTTCAACCCTCAAGCTCGATACTTCAGAAAAAGTTGTCGAACGCTGGAATCCGGACGAGCCGTCGCAATTCTTTTGGATCGACGATGCTTTCGGCGTGACGCAGTACGAATCCTTCCTCGTTCATGGCTGGAATCACGCTCTGCCCATGATTAAAACGATGCTGCGTAAGAGCGCCAAGATCGTGATGACATCACGCGACTACATTTATAAGCGCGCACGAAATGACCTAAAGGAAGGGGCTTTCCCGCTTCTCCGCGAGAGTCAAGTTGTGATCGACGTTCACGATCTCACATCGGAGGAGAAACAGCAGATCCTTTATAACCACATCAAGCTCGGAAAGCAGGACAAGGAATTCCGGGCTGCCATCAAACCGCATTTGCCGGCCATAGCCAGCCATCCTCGATTCGTGCCTGAAACCGCGCGGCGTCTGGCCGATCCGATATTCACCGCTGGCTTGACGCTCCATCGGTATTACCTGAGTGACTTTGTGGAGAAACAAGAAGAGTTTCTCCAAGAAGTGCTCCGAGGCCTGGACGAACATAGCAAGGCGGCTCTGGCCCTGATATACATGCGAAACGACTCTCTCGAAAGCCCGGTCGAGTTGGAAGCATCAGAACGAGAAGCCATAGAACGGCTCGGCAGTACCGTGGGAGGGTGCCTCGCTGCCCTTGATTCTCTCAACGGCAGCCTTGTGCAGCACACGCATGCAGAACAGACTGCCACATGGAGATTCAAGCATCCAACGGTTGGCGATGCATACGCAGGTCTTCTGCTCCAGAGCCCTGAATTGCTTGGCATCTATGTTCACGGCAGCCCAATCGATAAATTAGTGGGACAAGTTACCTGTGGTGATGTCGGGCTTGAAAGAGCTGTCGCACTCCCGAAGGGGCTCTTCCCCCTCGTCCTCAAACGGCTGAACGAGGTTTCTGCGACCACGAAATACAAGTCCCCAGCATTGGCGCGCTGGTACGGCCAGGGCCGTATTGATGGCTTCTTGGCTTCTCGCTGCTCCAAAGACTTCTTGCTCCAATATATTGAGCAGCACCCGGAGATGTTGGACAGGGTGTCGAAACCCGGCCTTTACCTGAATTGGGTTTCGGAAGTGGATTTAGCCATCCGACTACACGAGTTTGGGTTGTTGCCCGAACGATATCGCCAAGACTTCGTCACAACAGTCATCACTTATGCCATAGACGGCGAAGATCTTTATGCCCTTGAGAGCCTCAAGATCCAAAGCGTCTTCACCCCGGCCGAACTCACCGCTTTCCGCGACCGCGTTCGCGCTGAGTTGGTGCCACGTCTCGCAGATGTCCGGCAGACCTGGCAGAGTAACCGCAACTCCGATCAAAGTCCGGACGAACACATCGATCCGCTCCTTGAGTCGTTCTCAGCTCTGAAACAGGAATTCGCTGGCGATCCCGAGATTGTCAGCAAGATCGAGTGTGAAATCCAACTTGCACGGACATGGATTGCCGAGAAAACGGAAGACGCTCCCAAGGAGGACCGTCCCGCCCGTACTTTCGGTGACGTTGATTCACCGGAGAATCCGCCAGCACAGGCACAGGCCCGAGGAATCTTCGACGATGTTGACGAGTAAGGCTTGGACCAGCAACTCCTGCAGAACGCTCCTTCAAATAATAACCTGATCCTGAAGATTGCTTTCTGCACCGCGACGGTGTAGCGTGGTGCATAAGCATCAAGAGGCACTAGAATGACTGAAAAGCGGCATGGCAAAGACAAAGCGAAGCAGGGGCGCCAGCCACGAGCTTCCATCACCTTCCCGCCCAGGCTGTATCGCGTCCTTGAAAGCCTAGCAAAAGAGAAAAAAGTTTCGATTGCATGGATCGTACGTGAGGCGGCCGAAAAATATGTGACCGATCAATCCTCCCAGTCGGAAAAAGCCAAGGGGAGCTCACTATGACCAACCCAGCACAGATCCCCTCACTTTTTAAGCACGGCTCAACCTGGCTTCGCGCTGATTTTCATATGCACACCCTTGCGGACAAGGAGTTCTCGTACTCGGGGGACTCAAATTATTTTGTCTCGGAATACGTCGCGGCTTTGAAAAAAGCAGGCATTCGTGTTGCCGTAATCACGAACCACAACAAGTTTGACCGAGACGATTTCAGGGCCCTGGCAAAAACTGCTCGAAAGGAAGAGATTTTTGTTCTACCAGGCTTGGAGCTTTCTGTTAAAGACGGATCAAATGGCATACATATACTCGTTGTTTTTAGCGCTGAATGGATCATCAACAAGGAAAATGCTGACTACGTGCAGAGCTTTCTCAATGTGACCTTTGCCGGGCAGGCCAATTTTGAGAATGAGAACGGCAGATCCAATCATGATCTCAACGAAACTATCCGCGAACTCGACAAATTTGGACGGGATTACTTTCTTATCTGCGCTCATGTGGAGGCCAACAATGGCCTCTGGGGAGGGCTTTCAGGCGGCAGGATCACCGAGCTGGCAAAAGCCGAGCTTTTCCGCAACAGATGCGTGGGCTTCCAAAAAGTCACCACTCATGACAAACGAACACAAGTAAAGAATTGGTTAGGCGACTGGTACCCTGCCGAGCTGGAAGGCTGCGACTGTAAATCCATTGCTGATATCGGCAAAGGGAAACAGACGTATATCAAGATTGGTGCGTTTACCTTTGAAGCGGTGAAATTCGCTCTTCTCGATTATCCCAACCGGGTTGCTGCTGCCGCGCCGAAGCAAGAAAACTCCTATGTGAGAAGCGTAGCATTTGAAGGTGACAAGCTCGATGGACGGACTATTGATTTCTCATCGGAACTCAATACCCTTATTGGCATCCGGGGAAGTGGGAAGTCAACGATTCTCGAAGCGATGAGGTATGCCTTGGATATTCCGTTCGGTAAGAACGCAGCGGATAAGGAATACAAGGAGAATTCCGTCAAGAATGGGCTGGGCAGCGGCGGAAAGATTACGCTGGTAGCCACTGATCGCCACGGACAAGAATATGAAGTTCGGCGGATTGTTGGCGAACAGCCGGATGTCTATATCGCAGGCAAACTGCAACCCGGCATCAATATTCGAGAAACTGTCCTCCACAAGCCCATTTATTTCGGCCAAAAGGATCTGTCGAATACCGGGCAGGGTTTTGAGACTGATCTGGTGGAGAAACTTGTAGGGGACAAGCTTGCCGACATCCGGCAGTCAATTTCGGAGCAACGCCAGACAGTTGTCGAACTAACGCAGCGTCTGCAAAAACTTTCCGATGTCGGCGAAAAGCAAAAGGAATATGACGGAAAAAAGCAGGACGCCGAATACCGGTTGAAGATATTCAAGCAGCACGGGGTAGAGGAAAAGCTTCAAAAACAAGTCGATTTCGAGCAGGATGGCCGAACCGTCAAAGACCTTAGCGATTTCGTCGCTGGATATATCCAGGAGCTCGACGATTTCATCGGCCGTTATACTGACGACTTCGTCAGCCGCGCGAAATATGGCAGCAAACAAAATCAACAATTCTTCGCCGAGGTGTTTGCGATATTCGACCGCATCGGGAAGGGGTTCGCGGAGCTAAAAAAAGTTCTTGTGCAAGCAAGAACCGCATCGACAGAATTGAAGGGTAAGGTAAAGCAATTCGAGTCGCTCAGGAGCGCCTTAAAAGAAGAATTTGCAGAAGTTGCTCGAAAGCTCTCTGAGGAACTGAAGTCGAGTGGTGCCACCGCCATAAAACCAGATGAATTCCTCAAACTACGCAAGGCAATCGAAAGCGCGACGCAGATCCTCAAGGCTCTGACCAAAGAAAGGGAGCAGCAGCTCCTGCTGCAGAAGCAGCTTTCCTCTGCTCTTACTGTTCTAAATGATCAGTGGCACCAGGAGTTCAAGCTAATCAAACAGGAGCTGGATAAGATTAATCAGCAAGAAACTGCTTTGCAAATCGAAATTGACTATAAGGGGGACAAGGCTGCGTTCCTGAGATATTTGAAGGATATATTTCGAGGGAGTAAATTGCGCGAGACCACGCTGGTGGAACTAGTCAATTCCTTTACAGATGGGGCAGGCCTCTACCGGGAACTCGACAAAGCCAAGACGGTGGTTGGGGCCTCAGCTCCTACTTTCGAGCAATATCTGCAGGAGAATCTTAGCGCATTGCTGACCTGGCAAGTACCCAACGCATATTCCATCAAATACCACGGAAAGCATCTCAAGAATCATTCGCTCGGCCAACGCGCCTCGGCGTTGATCCTGTTCGTTCTGAGCCAGCATGAAAACGATGTGATAATGATTGACCAGCCGGAAGATGACTTGGACAATCAGACGATCTATGAAGATGTGATCAAGCTCGTGCGCAAGCTCAAACCGAAGACACAGTTCATTTTTGCGACTCATAACCCCAACATTCCCGTCCTCGGGGATGCCGAGCAAATAGTCGCCTGCGCTTATACGGAAGACTCGATACTGCCCACCGTGGGCAGTATTGACGCTCCCACGCTCCAGGAGGCAATTGTCAGCATCATGGAGGGTGGAAGTGAGGCCTTCCAGAGGCGAAAGGAGATTTACCAGATTTGGAAACAGTAGAGCTCCTGGAAATCGCCGCTCGCGGTGAAGATACTCGTCACCAATTCAAGGCTGATGTGACCAATCAGACGTCCTTGGCTAGTGAGATTGTGGCATTTGGCAACTCCGGTGGAGGGAGGATTTTCATTGGCATAGCAGACGATGGAACGATTCACGCGCACGATGCAGCGAGCGTCCTTCGCCTTAACCAATTAATAGGGAATGCATCTTCGGAATCGGTGCGACCGGCCGTCAATCCGACCACGGAGAACGTGCCTGTTGGAGCGGGCGTGGTGATTGTCGTTACGGTGCCAGGCGGAATTAGCAAGCCCTACATGGATAACACTGGTGCCATCTGGGTCAAGAGCGGTAGCGACAAGCGAAGGGTGACAGCGCGTGAAGAATTACAAAGGATGTTCCAAGCAGCGCAGCTGGTGCACGCAGACGATGTCCCAGTTCCCGGCACTTCCATCGCGGACGTAGATCTGGACTATTTCCGGCAATTCTTTCGGGTCAGATACGAGCAGGATATGGAGGAGCAGGGGCAGTCGCTCGGACAGATTTTGTCCAACATGCGCCTCTTGAGCGAAGGGCTGCTGACTGTCAGCGGAGTCTTACTTTTTGGGCGCGATCCCCAGGCATTGCAACCGGTATTTCATGTTAAAGCTGTCTGCTACCCCGGCAACGACATTCATACGACCACCTATCTCGATAGTGCCGACATCTACGGTCGGATACAGGCTCAGTTTGAATGGGCCCTCAGCTTCATACTGCGAAATCTAAGGAGAGAGCAGAGAGGGCAGGGCGTAAACACGACGGGCGAAGTGGAAATTCCCAGAATCGTCTTTGAGGAACTTCTTGCCAATGCTCTGATCCATCGTGATTATTTTGTATCTGCACCCATCCGCCTTTTCGTATTTGATGACCGCATCGAGATTATCAGTCCGGGACATCTCCCAAATAATCTTACGGTAGCAAACATTCAGAGTGGAAATTCCAATATCCGCAATCCTATCCTGACCTCTTTTGCTACCAAGCTTCTGCCGTACCGAGGACTCGGCACCGGTATTTTGCGGGCGCTGCGAGAATATCCGACAATTGATTTCGTGGATGACAGAGATGGAAATCTGTTTCGCGTCGTTATACGGCGTCAAGCTAGACCGACAGCACCAGCGACTGCGGAGACGATCTAGCATTTCAGGCAAGCGATGATATGGGCTCCCTTGCAGTGATACCGAGCTACCGCGCGATGGGTGCCGCCATAGGAGACACCCAACATCCGGCCACACCGCCGGCATCGGAGTAGGCCGCTCAGCAAGGCTTTTCCTCCCCGGCCGGATTTGGGTTGCATGCGCGACTTCATATGAGCGTTGGCCGCAATCGTGGCTTGGTTGCGTTCATACTGTTCCCAGGAAATGTACCCAGGATGATGGTCGCGAAGCAAGACCGTCCATTCCGATTGCGGCTTCTTGTGTCCTATCGTTTTACGGGCACGTCCCTCAACCATCGTGGTTCTGCCTTGCGTCTTTCCGAAGGCATAAGCGCCAGCGTACATGGGATTGGTCAGCAGCTTAAGAACAGTGTTGTACACAGGAAGGTTCCAAACAGTTTGCCCGCCCGGCTGATCCAGGATCCGCATGGGCAGAGCAACGCGCTCCCGGCGAAACCATAGCAGCACCTGACGCACACTGCCCAACTCCGTCATCTTGGAAAACACCAAACGCAGAGCCTGCTGCACGCGTTGGTCTGGGTCCATTTCCACTTTGCTCTGCGTGGTCCAAAGATAGCCCACCGGCAAACAAAATCGCAGCTCACCACGCCGAGCTTTCTGCCGGATGGCCTCAAACGAACGCTGGCGAAGCAGGTTCAGTTCGAACTCGCTCATCGTCCCCTTCAGGCCCAGCAAGAGGCGGTCATTTACGATCGCTGCGTCGTAGACGCCGTCTGGATCGACAACGACCGTCCCGGCCATGCCACATAATTCGATGAGATGGTGCCAATCCCTCCCATTGCGCGCGAGGCGCGAGGCTTCAATGCAGAAGATCGCCCCCACCTCCCCAGTGCAAACTTCCCCGACCAGACGCTGGAATCCAGGCCGTTCCACTAGCCCAGACCCGGAGCGACCTAAATCGTCGTCGATGACAACGATATCTTTGAAGCCGAGTGCGGATTCCTGACCAAAGCGATCAACGTTCCGGAGTGAAAGGGATCAGGATTCCGGGGGGAATCCGATCAGTGTTCCTGGCTGAATCCGATCACGATTCCTGCGGGAAAGCGATCAGTTTTGGGCGGGTGCCGGAAGGGTGATCGGAATCGTGCCGGAACGGGTTATGGAAAAGAGAGTGGCGGCGCTGGACATATCACGAATGGGTACTGTCCTCACAGGAGGACAGATTGCCCAGAAAGCGAGTGTCCATGCGAAAGCTACGA
>WNFP01007905.1_pt1 | contig 11665 bp, 6 predicted proteins | sample 5400201 | NCBI WGS metagenome assembly WNFP01 (sample SAMN13153355, study PRJNA577476) | soil metagenome | isolation source: 115 cm saprolite under Madrone tree | place: USA:California | collected 2016-06-14
ATTCGAGCGGTGGGATTGGATTATTTCCAGGCCATGCGGATACCGTTAATGGCGGGGCGCGAATTCAGCGCGCGCGACGACCGGCATGCTCCGCACGTAGTCATCATTAATCAGACCCTGGCGCGGAAATTCTTTCCGAATGAGAACGCCATCGGGAAGCACATCAAACCGGGAATGTCTGGCGGTAAGTCTGACTCTATGTGCGAGATTATTGGGGTCGTCGGCGATGTGAAACACAGAAATCTTTGGGATCCGCCTAATCCCGAGTCCTACGTTCCCTACGATCAGAATCCGATCGGAGGCATGAACATCGTCATGAGAGCGGATGGGGATCCGACGGCTTTGCTGCCGGCTGTGCGGGCACAAGTGCTGGCGCTGGATCCGGAACTTCCCATTTATAAGGCGCAACGCATGGAAGAATATGTCGCCGCGTCCGTTGCGCAGCGGCGATTTACGGGCTTACTGTGCTCGATTTTTGCCGGAGCGGGACTGCTTCTGGCGATTGTTGGGCTATTCGGTGTCATGTCCTATAGCGTGGCGCAACGGACGCACGAGATCGGCGTGCGAGTGGCTGTTGGCGCGGCCAAGGCGGACATTTTGCAGCTGATCCTGAAAGAAGGTATGGGAATCACGATTGTGGGAGTTGGGATTGGCTTAGTCGGTACGCTGGCGGTATCAAGCATTCTGAAGAGCCAGCTTTTTGGAGTTAGCGCGACCGACCCGCTTACTCTAGTAGGAGTGGTATTCACGCTGGCGCTAGTGGCGTTGCCCGCCTGTTATGTTCCGGCGCGCAGAGCCACTCGAGTGGATCCCATGGTGGCGCTCAGGTACGAGTAGCTTCAGGATTTTGCGACGAAGGAATGCGATTGGGGAAAGATTAATGTCTTCACTGTGGCACGACATTCGTTACGGGTTGCGAATGCTGGCGAAGAATCCAGGCTTCACGGCAGTTGCCGTCGCTACGCTGGCCCTCGGCATCGGCGCAAATACCGCGATATTTAGTCTTGTGAATGCCGTGATGCTGCAATCCATCCCGGTTCGAAATCCACAGCAACTGGTCGTACTGCGCTGGTCGGCGCGCTCGCATCCTCAAAACGCGGGCTCAAGCAGCTTTGGTGATTGCCAGTGGACGAAGTGGACGGATAAGGTTTCCGGTAGTTGCTCCTTCTCCTTTCCAATGTTCAAGAAAATTCGCGAGCACACGAACGCCTTTTCCAGTGTTGCAGCATTCGCCGGGCCTGCACAACTGGACCTGACTGGAAACGGAACGGCCAGCATAGCGCGCTGTGAAATTGTATCGGGCGATTACTTCCAAACGCTCGGCGTTGCTGCCGCCGCGGGACGAACGATTGAACCCAGCGACGAGCGGCCCGGCGCGGAAGCCGTAGCCATCCTCAGTTACGCCTACTGGCAAGGCGGCTTTGGCGGCGCCCAAAGCGCAATCGGAAAATCCATCAAGCTCAACGGTGTGCCGTTCACCATCGTTGGAGTGGCGGACCCTCGCTTCACGCGGCTGACGCCCGGACACTCGCAAGATATGTGGTTGCCGCTTTCGCAGATTGTTCCGCTGCGGCTGCAATGGGGCGGCGGACCAGAGAAGGAAAGAACGTGGTGGCTAACTCTCGTAGCGCGGCTGAAACCGGGAATGCCCTTGGGACAAGCTGAGTCCGGCGTGAGTCTGCTCTTCCGCAATGAAGTTATCCAGGAAAAGCAGCTTAAGGCCGAAGACAACCCGCAAGTTACACTAACGCCAGCGCAAAAGGGACTTTCTGGGATTCGCGGACAGCTTGAGCAGCCACTCTATATTTTGATGGCAGCGGTCGGAATTGTGCTGCTGATTTCTTGCGCGAACGTCGCGGGCCTGATGTTGTCGCGCGCCACGGCGAGACAAAAAGAGATCGCCGTGCGGCTGGCGCTGGGTGCCGGCCGAGGGCGCGTAATCCGACAGCTCTTGACGGAAAGCGTGTTGCTCTCCTTTGCTGGAGCAGCACTCGGCGTGCTGCTGGCGTACTGGGGAGCGAGCGCCTTGGCGGCATTTGCCTCCTCGAACCGGTATTCGAATTTTCAACTCAATGCAGATCCGGACGTGCGCGTGCTTGCGTTCACGGTAGCCGCGGCAGCCCTTACAGGGATTCTGTTTGGACTTGCGCCCGCGTTTCGAGGCACGCGCGTCAATGTGGCGCCGACCCTCAAAGAGAACTCTGGAAGCATGTCGGGAACAAGCTTCGGCGGAAAACGTCTTTTGGGACTGGGTAGCGGGCTTGTGGTTGCACAGGTGGCGCTTTCTTTAATTGTCCTGGCAGGCGCGGGGTTAGTTGTCCGTTCGCTGACAAATCTGAAAGCGATTGATCCGGGGTTCGACACGCAGAACGTGCTGCAGTTCGCAGTCAACCCAACTCTCACTGGCTACTACAAGAGCGATCAAGTTGAGCCGCTATATCGTGAACTGCAGAGCAGGCTCAGCGCTCTGCCCGGAGTAACTTCCGTGAGCTATTCGTCGGATACGCTGCTTGACGGGGGGTTGTGGACGGAAGACATCAAGATTGAAGGGCGAATTGATAAGTCTACGGTCGAGACGCAAATGCTAGCGGTTGGGCCGGAATTTTTCTCAACAATGAGAATTCCAGTGATGACCGGCCGGACGTTGACTCGCGAGGATTCGGAGTCGAAGCGAAATGTAGCGGTTGTGAGCCGGTCGTTTGTTAAGAAATTTCTAGAGAATCGCGCGCCGCTGGGACTGCATTTTGGCGGCGACGACCCAAAGAGCGCACAGTACGAAATCGTTGGAGTAGTGGGAGACACAAAGTACGCCGGCTTGCGCGATGAGATCGCGCCCACTGCCTATATTCCCCTGAAGGAGGACGCAGCACACTTCGCATTGAGGGCGGCGATAAATCCCCGGGCCCTGCTTCCTGGTGTACGCAAGGTCGTGAGCGATCTCGACAATAATCTCCCTCTGTTCGACGTTAGAACACAAACGGAACGAATCGAACGATTGCTCTTCAACGAACGGTTGCTGGCGCGCCTTGCGAGCCTGTTTGGATTGCTGGCTCTGGCGCTTGCGTGCATCGGGCTGTATGGCTTGTTGTCTTATGAAGTAGCGCGGCGCACGCGCGAGATTGGAATCCGTGCAGCCCTTGGCGCGCAAAACCGAGACGTCCTCCGGCTGGTGGGAACACAAGCGCTGGCGCTGGTTGCTCTCGGAATAGTTTTCGGAATCGTTGCTGCGATGGGCGTGACGCGTTCGTTGGGCAGCCTTCTTTACGGAGTCCAGCCGAGCGATCCGATTACATTTTTCGGAGTGTGCGCCCTGCTGACAATTGTCGGGCTGGCAGCGTGCTACATCCCCGCGCGGCGAGCCACGCGCGTCGATCCCATGGTCGCTTTGAGGTACGAATGACTTTTGGGGAATATTTGGGGGAACCATTGGACAGCCTGTTGCGTATTCCCTGTTACCAAGGCATGAGTCTATCGCGACAACAGAGATTCTGCGTTCGCAGGAAGCTGGGGTCGAGATGAAGGTGGTTCCCGGGCATGCGGCAGGAGGAAAGAAATCGCGAGCAAATGCGCGTATCGGGCTGGCGCGCCTGACCTATCGCGCCTTTGTACGTCAAATACGTGGGGTGTTGCAGGTTGCCATGTCCCTGATTCCAATGGTGAGTGAGAAGCGGCCGTTCGCACGCGGGCCCCTGCAGTACCAGTACTCGGCCGCCAAGCAGATCAGTGTGTCTCTTGGAGCATTCAAGGCATATTTGCAACGATTCAGTTATGTAACAGAGAGGGTGAGCGAGTAATGCAGGGCTTGCGGAAAGACGTCCGGTTCGGCCTGCGAATGCTGGCGAAGAGTCCGGGATTTACGGCCATTGCCGTGATTACCCTTGCACTGGGAATCGGCGCGAATACGGCAATTTTTTCGTTAATGAACCAAATCTTGCTGGCTCAATTACCGATCAAGAGCCCGAATGAACTTGAGATTTTGCGCTCGCCCGGGCCGCAAACGGGTCATGTTTCGACCGACGGCGATTCCACGGAATCATTTTCCTCCCCGATGTACAAAGGGCTGCGTGATACGAATTCCGCTTTCTCGGGAATACTGGCGCGGTATGGCTTTTCCGCCAGCGTCGCAAGTCATGGCCAGACAGACCGAGCCTCCGGGGAAGTCGTGTCCGGCAACTACTTTGAGGTTCTCGGTGTGCACCCGGCAATCGGACGCATGTTCAGTCAGGATGACGACCGCCTGCCCGGCGCTCAGCCCGTCGTGGTGCTAAGCCACTCGTACTGGACGCGGCGATTTGGTGGCGACCAGAGCGTGCTCAACAAGGTCTTGCTGATCAACAATATGGAAATGACCGTTGTGGGCGTATCGCAATCGGGCTTTACTGGCGTGCAGCTGGGCAAAACGCCGGATCTCTTTGTGCCCATGATGATGACCCGGCAGATGACACAGTATGGCGAAACGCTCGACCAGTGGAACGATTATTGGATGACCCTCCTGGCAAGGCGCAAGCCAGGAGTCTCTGAGAAGCAGGCTGAAGCAGGGATCAATGCTGCGTACAAGCCGCTGCTGGAAGAGCAATTGCCGCAGATCAAATCCACATGGAACGAAGAGAAGCGCAAGCGATTTCTGGACAAGAGAATTGTTCTTTCGGCCGGGGCCCACGGACGAACGGTTTTGCAAAGAAATTCCGGAGCGCAGATTGTCACACTTTTCGTGATGGTAGGACTGGTGCTACTAATTGCGTGCACGAATGTGGCGAATTTGCTGCTGGCGCGAGGCGCTGGACGGCAACGGGAATTCGCGATCAGGACGGCCTTGGGAGCGACCCGCAGCAGGATGATTCGTCAGTTGTTCATCGAAAGCTTGCTCTGCGCGTTTGGTGGCGGCGCGCTGGGCATTTTGCTGGGCACATGGCTGATGAAAATCCTGACTCCCATCGTGGTCGCGAACGCCGGCATCCAAGGCTTGACGGAAAAGCTCGATCCGAGCGTTTTGACGTTTGCGATCGCTGCAACATTGCTCTCCGGAATATTCTTCGGTTTGATTCCCGCTTGGCGCGTGACACGCATGGGAGTCTCAGACGTTATCAAGGACCAAGGCTCGACTTCCTCCGCCAGCGTGTCCCATGTGGGCTTCCGCAAGGTTTTGGTTGCCGGGCAAGTTGCCTTCACGATGCTTCTTCTCGCCGGCTCCGGACTCTTTATGCGTTCGCTATGGAACCTGCGAAATCAAGACCTGGGGTTGAAGACCGACAACGTAATTGCTTTCTCCATCCAGCCTTCTCTCAACGGATATGACACTCCGCGTGCGATAGCGCTGTTTGATCAACTCCGCGCGCGATTGGCTGCTCTGCCTGGCGTCAGGTCTGTCGGCACGGGAGATGTTCCGACGCTCTCCGGCGACGATGCAGGCAGCAACATCACCGCGGAAGGCGGCCCGCAGCTCGCCGAAGAATTGCAGGATGTGGACTACGACTCGGTGAGTCCGGGCTACTTCTCTACCCTGGGCATTCCACTGCTTTCTGGGCGCGAATTTACCGAAGGCGATGGAGCGACATCGCCCAAAGTTGCCGTCGCGAGCGAAGCAATGGTCAAACGGTTTTTCCCCGGACGAAATCCTCTCGGGGCCCACTTTGCCTTCGGCGGCGGCAACAAGGTGAAGCCGGACATCGAGATTGTGGGAGTGGTCAAGGACGTAAAGCAGGAGCACGTGAGCAGCCCAATCCAGCCTTACGTGTATATTCCTTATGCGCAAAGGCCCAAGCTAACAGGCATGACTTTCTATGTTCGGTCGACGCAGGATCCGCTGCTGCTGGGATCAGCGTTGCAGGGCGAAGTCCGGCAGATGGACGCGAATCTCCCCGTTTATGATTTGAAGACGATGGAACGCGTAGTAGAAGAAGATTTGTTTTCTGCGCGAATGGTTGCCGTGCTTTCGGCGAGCTTCGCTGCTCTGGCGGCGCTACTGGCAGCTCTTGGGATCTATGGCGTGCTCGCATACCTAGTGGTTCAGCGCACGCGCGAGATCGGCATTCGAATGGCCCTGGGCGCTATGGCCGGGCAAGTGCGCTTGTTGATCGTCAAGGAAGTTGGATCGATGGTCCTCATAGGCGTGGGAGTTGGCGTTCCGCTTGCCTACGGCTTGGCACGGTTTAGCGAATCGCTGCTGTATGGCGTACGCGCGGGCGATCCCGCGGTCTACGCCCTTGGCTTGGGATTGATCGCGCTTATCGCGCTTGCGGCATGCTTCATTCCAGCGAGGCGTGCCACTCGCGTCGATCCGTTGGTGGCGCTGCGCTATCAATGACCGGACAGATTTTTGGCAGGTAGAACATCAGTCGGGGAGCACGGCAAAGAGTTTTGCAAGTTAAGCTTCAAGACAAATATCGATTAAGGAGAAGAAATGTCAGACGCAAACAGCACACTCATCAAAATGGAAGGCGTAAAGAAAGTCTTCTATACAGACGAAGTGGAGACTCACGCTCTCTCTGAGATCCATCTCGAGATCAAGAAAGGGCAGTACATCTCCATTGCAGGTCCTTCGGGCTGCGGCAAGTCGACTTTGCTCTCGATCCTGGGGCTGCTCGATTCGCCGACCGATGGAATCTACATGCTGAACGGGCAGCCGGTCGGCAAGCTCACCATCAGTGAGCGCACGCGCATCCGCAATCGCGAAATCGGTTTCATCTTCCAGGCATTCAACCTGATCGGCGACCTCACCGTGTACGAAAACGTCGAGCTGCCCTTGACTTACCGCGGCACAAGCGCAGCCGAGCGCAAGCAGAAAGTCCAGAACGCGCTCGAGCGCGTAGGCATGGCGCATCGCCTCCGTCACTACCCCTCGCAACTCTCTGGCGGTCAGCAGCAGCGTGTGGCCGTGGCTCGCGCACTGGTCGGTGATCCTCTCATCCTGATGGCTGACGAGCCGACCGGTAACTTGGACTCGAAAAATGGCGAAGCCGTCATGGAACTGTTGCGCGATTTGCACCGCAACGGCGCAACGGTCTGCATGGTGACCCACGACCAGCGCTATGCGAACTTCGCTGAACGCACCATCCACCTGTTTGACGGCCGCATTGTCGAAGAAACCAAGGAAGCCGGAGTGACCGCTTAAGAGCGTCCGGCGAAAGAGTGCGCTCCATGGAAACGATTTGGCAGGACATCCGCTATGGTGTGCGGATGCTCGTTAAGTATCGGCTTACGACATTAGTCTGCATTGCCGCGCTGGCGCTGGGCATCGGCGCGAACACGGCGATGTTCAGCGTCGCCGAAGCATTCCTGCTCCATCCCGTTCCCTTCGAAAATGCGGGCCGCTTTGTTGCCTTGGTGGATTCGCGGCCCGCGCAAAACGTCGACATGAATTCGGTCGCGCCCGCGACCTATTTTGAATGGCGGGACCAGGCGCGCTCCTTCGAACAGGTGGGAGCGTATACCTGGAACTCCATCAATCTGACTGGCGACCGTGAACCTGAGAAAGTCCAAGGGTTCGCGGTCAGCGCGAATTTTTTTGATCTGCTCAAGGTCCATCCACAGTTAGGCCGTGTCTTCTTGCCCGAGCAAGAGCAGGTTGGAAAAGATCAGGAAATCATCCTGAGCCGCGGCCTTTGGGAGCGGCGGTACGCCTCCGACCCGAACATTCTTGGCAAAAAACTTAAGGTCGATGGCAGGACCTTTGAGATTGTTGGTGTGATGGGCAAAGGATTTGACTATCCCAAGCCGGCGGAAGCGTGGGTGCCGTTGTCCTTTGATATCAAGAGCCGCGCGGCACGCGATGGGCGGTATTTGTGGGTGCTGGCGAGCCTCAAACCGCAAATCTCTGTCGCACAAGCCGCCGCCGAGATGCGCACCATCACGGCGCGGCAGGCCGAAGCCTTTCCGGATACCTACAAAGGCTGGAATCTTCGCGTCATGACCATTGGTGATTTCTCGACGGGCGACCTTACGCGGCAATACACGTTCCTCCTGTTGGGCGCGGTGGGGTTCGTTCTCCTGATTGCTTGCGCGGACGTGGCCAACGTGCAGTTTGCCCGAGTGACAGGTCGGCAGAAGGAACTTGCTGTGCGCACCGCCATGGGCGCGAGCCGCAGCCGCATCATCCGCCAATTGCTGACAGAGAGCGTCTTGCTTGCCCTTGCGGGCGCTGCGCTGGGGCTCGTTGTCGCGCAGTGGTGGGTGTATTTGATCGTCAATCATATGCCCCCGGAAGTTGCGAGATTTATCGCCGGCTGGAATACCATAGGCCTCGATGCCAACGCATTTTTCTTTACGCTGGCCATTGCCGTTGCCAGCGGCATTCTTTCCGGGATTGCCCCGGCGTGGCTGCATTCGCACACACAGATCAGTGAGACGCTAAAAGAAAGTGGACGGGGAGCAAGCACCGGTCCATCGCGCCACCATTTGCGCAGCGTTCTTGTTGTCGCGGAGATTGCGCTTGCCCTCATTCTTTTGGTCGGTGCTGGCCTTCTCGTGAAGGGCGTTCGTGCACTCATATCGGCCGCTCTTGCTACCTATGTCCCGTATGCCAACGGGGGTGGCGCGGCCATGCAGCCCTTCAGCATCGCGGGGCGCGTGCCGGAGGAGCGAGGCGAAGTTACCGGCTCTATCGTTGAAACGGTGAGCCCGAACTATTTTCACTTGATGAATATCGGCTTGCGCGATGGTCGCGAATTGCAGGATTCGGATGCCGATGCCACGCTTCGCGTGGTGGACATCAGCCGGTACTTGGCGACACGCTACTTCCCCGGAGAAAATCCCATCGGGAAGAAAATCAAGATCGGCAAAAACGACTCTGACAGTCCGTGGATGACGATTGTAGGAATCGTGGACGACGTCCACTATGGCTGGATCAACAAGCAAGAATTGCCGACGATCTATCGAAGTTATCGTCAGTCACCTTCCTTCTACACCTCCGTGATTTTGCGGACCGAAGGCGAGCCGATATCGTTCATTCCGGATGTGCGCAGTCAGATGGCTTCGGTCGATCCCAACCTGCCACTCTTCGACGTGCTGCCCTTTGACAAGGTCATCGCGGATTCCATTGTGGGCATCGCCTACGTCGCCGCCATGATGGCCGTCCTTGGGCTTATCGCGCTGGTCCTCGCCTCGGTCGGCATATACGGCGTGATGTCCTATTCCGTCGGCGAGCGCACGCATGAAATCGGTGTTCGTATGGCTATGGGCGCGTCGTCGAATGACGTTCAGAAACTTATTCTGGGAAACGGTATGGTCCTGACCATGGTCGGCATGGCCATCGGTCTCCCGCTGGCTTTGGGGCTTGCCTATGCGCTTTCGAGCCTCCTGTTCGGCGTAAAAGTGGCCGATCCATTTGCCTTTGTGGGGCTGCCCTTGCTTCTGGCTGGAGTCGCAACAGTCGCCTGCTACCTCCCCGCGCGGCGCGCTGTGCGCCTGGATCCACTCACCGCACTGCGCTACGAATGAAGACAGGCCGGCTGGCGGAAGTCGCGGCTGCCGTGGCTTGGTGTGTGCCCGCGACCTGGCTAGGCCTGGTTGATCCCCTGTGGCAGGGGTCCGTCTGCCGTCTGGATTTAAGTATGATAGTCTCGAAACGGAATAGGTATTCGGGCGTTATCTTAGTAACGGCCAAGGAGCGAGCGTGGAACCTCTGATTCAGTTACGAAACCTGGAGAAAGTTTACGAAGCGGGCGGCAGCAAGTTTTATGTTCTGCGCCGCGTGTCATTGGAAATCCAGCCGGGCGAGTTTGTCACTTTTATGGGCCCCTCGGGAGCTGGGAAGTCAACACTCCTGAGCATCATCGGGATGCTCGATGGCTCCTGGACGGGCGAGTACTACTTCAACGGCGAGCCGGTCCACCGCCTCAATGTAAAGAAGCGCAACGAGCTTCACAAAGCCAATATTGGCTTCGTTTTTCAAAGCTACCACCTCATCGACAACCTGACGGTCTTTGAGAACCTCGAGATTCCCCTCTCCTACAAAAATGTCCCCCACAAAGAGCGCGTCAGCCTCGTTTGCGACATCCTTGACCGCTTTAACATCGTCGGCAAAAAGGATCTGTTCCCCAATCAGCTCTCGGGCGGACAGCAACAGCTTGTTGGCGTAGCCCGCGCCGTGATTCAAAGCCCCAAGCTCATCCTCGCCGACGAGCCCACCGGCAACCTGCATTCCGCCCAAGGTGAAGAAATCATGGAGCTTTTCCGTAAACTGAACGAAGCCGGCACCAGCATCATTCAGGTGACGCACTCGGAGAGGAACGCCGCCTACAGCCATCGGGTCATCCAGCTCAAGGACGGCTGGGTGGTCAGCGAAACCAGCAATGCCGCACGCGTCGGCTAAGAGGTGCCCAGAGTCGGCTAGGCGTTTATCGTCGGACTCGACTTCGAGTACAGGCTAGAACGAATCATTACTGCCAAGCTATTGATTTAATTGCTTCAAAGAGGGTTTACATAGCGGCTCACGGCAAATAGAAGTGCCCACATATTTAACTAGGTGGTTAAATATGAGCCCCTAGAGTTTAGGTTGCGATTTCTTCCGACACGCATGAAAAACCCTACGATCCATCCCTATCGCGTCCTTGTGGCCGACGATCAGGCGGATATCCGCGACGCTTTGCGTCTGTTGCTCAAGCGGGAAAACTATGAGACACAATCCGCGGCCTCGCCCGCGGAGGCTCTCGCAGCGATTGAGTCGCGCGAGTTTGACGCCGTGCTCATGGATCTAAACTACGCTAGGGACACGACTTCCGGCCAGGAAGGGCTTGATTTGCTCAGCCGCATCCAGGCAGCAGATTCGACGCTGCCTGTGATCGTGATGACCGCGTGGAGCAGCGTAGAAGTCGCCGTGGAGGCCATGCGGCGAGGCGGCCGCGATTTCATTCAAAAACCGTGGGACAATGCGCGGCTGCTGACCATCCTGCGCACGCAGATCGATCTGCGCAACGCGTTGCGGCAGGCATCGCGGCTGGAAGCGGAGAATCGCCTGCTTCGCGCGGAATCGCGCCCCACACTCATCGCCGAAGCCGCAGTGATGCAGCCGGTGCTTGATCTGATCTCGCGCGTAGGTCCTTCGGATGCCAGCGTGCTGATTACTGGTGAGCACGGCACAGGCAAAGAAGTTGTCGCGCAGACGCTGCACGCGCTTTCGCCGCGCGTCGGAAAGCCGATGGTCACGGTGAATGCGGGCGGCCTTTCCGAAGGACTTTTCGAGAGCGAGCTGTTCGGGCACGTGAAAGGCGCCTTCACCGACGCGCGCAGCGATCGCGTGGGGCGTTTTGAACTTGCCGAGGGCAGCACACTTTTTCTGGACGAGATTGCCAATGTGCCGCTGAATCTGCAGGCCAAGCTTTTGCGAGTGCTGGAAACCGGCGAACTCGAACGTGTGGGATCTTCCTCGACACGGCGCGTAAACGTCCGCGTTTTGGCAGCCACAAATGCGGATGTGAATTCCGAAGCGGCCGCAGGACGTTTTCGCCAGGACCTGCTTTTTCGGCTGAATACCATCGAAATTCATCTTCCACCACTCCGTGAACGCCGCGAGGACATTCCACTGTTGGCGCATCATTTCCTCCGCGGTTATGCGCAGCGCTATCGCAAAAGCATCTCGGGTTTCGATCCCGGCGCGACGCAGCTTCTCACTGACCATCCTGCGCACGCAGATCGATCTGCGCAACGCGTTGCGGCAGGCATCGCGGCT
>WNFP01021194.1_pt1 | contig 11661 bp, 13 predicted proteins | sample 5400201 | NCBI WGS metagenome assembly WNFP01 (sample SAMN13153355, study PRJNA577476) | soil metagenome | isolation source: 115 cm saprolite under Madrone tree | place: USA:California | collected 2016-06-14
AAATTCAGCGACTTGCCGCCGCAGGAAAAACAGAGGGTTGTTGACAGCTATCGGAAGCAGCAGAATCTCACTCCAACGCAAAGACAAGAACTGAAAGATCGAGCCGCCCAGTGGGGCAAGTTGACTCGTCAGCAGCAGGATCACATTCGGAATGATGTGCTACCCAAGTGGCAGCAGATGCCTCCGGAGCGGCGGCAAGCGATTCGACAGAAGCTGCAGGTGCTGCAAAACATGCCCGAGTCGGCGAAAAATCAGCGGCTGAATGATGCGAATTTTACCAGGGGGATGAGTGAAGAGGATAAGGCCACACTCCGGGATTTGAGCCACATGCATGTGGGTGCGCCCGATCCTCCGAACGAGTAGGAACGTCGAACGTTCGCGGTTGAGAGTCGACGATAAAACCGGGCAATAGGATCGTTCCAAGTTCATCCAATTTCAGACTTCAGAAGATTTTCAGCTCGCGCGTGTCGGCGTGCTCCGACAAAGCCAATCTGGCATTCGCATGCGCAGTGCGGTTCCTGCGCGCTCGTTGACAATAGCTCTCCTCTCGCGGCATCGTGACTAGGTCAGCTCGCGCGCATCAAACGAGGAGGGAACCATTCCCGTCTTGCCGCCGCGCTTTCGCGCACTGCAGCATCGCAATTTTCAACTATTTATTGCAGGGCAGCTTACTTCGCTCATCGGAACGTGGATGCAGACGACGGCGCAGCTGTGGCTGGTCTACAAGCTGACGAATTCCGCGGCGCTGCTCGGTGTTTTTGGATTTGCGAATCAAGTTCCCATCTTGTTTTTAGCGGCGCTAGGCGGTTACATTGGCGACCGCTATAACCGCCACCATGGAGTGATTTGGACGCAGATCGTTTCGATGGTGCTAGCGTTCGTGCTGGCGGCGCTGACGTTTGCCAACATTATTCAGGTATGGGAGCTGATTTTTATCGCGTTTCTAGTGGGTGTGGTGAATGCGTTCGACGTGCCGATTCGGCAGGCGTTCCTCGTCGAGATGGTCGTCAAAGAGGATTTGCCGAACGCGATTGCGTTGAATTCTTCCATTTTTAATGGAGCACGGGTAGTGGGGCCGGCGGTTGCGGGGTTTGCGCTGGCGTGGAAAGGGCCTGCTTGGTGTTTTTTTCTGAATGGCGTGAGCTTTCTGGCGGTGATCGGGGCGTTGCTGGCGATGCGCATTGAGAAGAGGGAATCGAAGAAGGAGGCTGGTTCGCCGTTCCAGAGCCTGCTGCAGGGGTTTCGGTTTGCCATGAGCGACTTGCCGATTCGGTCGACGCTTTTGCTTTTGAGCATGCTTAGTTTATTGGGGCTGCAGTACTCAGTGTTCCTGCCAATTTTCGCAAGCGAGGTCTTACATCGAGACGCGAAAGGATTTGGATTGTTAATGAGCGCGGCGGGAGTGGGAGCAGTCCTTGGTGCTCTGCATTTTGCGGCAAGGACGAGCTACAAGGGCTTGGCGCGATGGATTGCGGCGACATCAACACTTTGCGCGGTGGGATTGGTGATTTTTTCGCAGTCGCGAGTGTTTTGGCTTTCGATGGCGGTGCTTTTGGTCGTTGGATTCTGCGCCACGGTGCAGATGGCAGCTACGAACACGACTTTGCAGAACCGCGTGCCAGATCAATTGCGCGGGCGGATCATGGCGGTTTACGCGACGATGTTTATGGGCGTGCAGCCAATTGGGTCGCTCATTGCGGGGGGAGTAGCGAAGCGGATTGGGGCGCCTTATACGTTGGCGGTGTTTGGGACGTTGTGTTTTTTGGGGAGCATGATTTTTATTTTTCGCGTGGTGATGCCTTTGCAGCGGCAGCCGGAAGCGCCGGTGACGGCTTAGGACGGATTTGGGCGATAGAGCCAGCCGGGTTTGGTGAGAGATTCAACGACGGGCGGGACTGCTGAGGGCGAGGCAAGCCCCACCCCTACAGAGTTGGTTGCTTTCAGGATGGCGTCGACTCTGGGACGCTGCGGGGATAGCGAGCAGACGGGATCGGTGGCGGCGGCGTCGGCGGCTAGAAGGAAGGCTTGGCAGCGGCAGCCTCCGAAGTCCAAGGCGCGACGGTCGCAGGTTTTGCAGGGTTCTTGCATCCAGGCTTCGCCTCGGTATTTTTGAAAGGCGTCGGAGTTTTCCCAAATTTCACGCAGCGCGCGGTTCTTTGCATTTTCAAATGAAAGGCCGGGAATTACGCGTGCGGCGTGGCAGGGTAACGCGTCGCCGTTGGGCGTGATGAGGATGAGTTTTCGGCCCCAGCCGGCCATGCAAGGCTTGGGGTATTTCGCGTAGTAATCCGGGACGACATATTCGACTTTGATTTTTCCTGCCAAGCGTTCTTGCGCTTTCTTCAGAAAATCGATGGATTGCGTGAACTGCTCGCGCGCAGGGAGAAGGGAATCGCGATTGGCGAACGCCCAGCCGTAATACTGAACGTTGGCGAACTCGACTCTGCTGGCGCTGGAAGACTCCACGAGAGCGAGCATTTCCTCAAGTTGATCTATGTTGCGGCGGTGAATGACAAAATTTAGAGTAACGGCGACGCGGTGATGTTTGAGCCATTCGAGGACACGGAGTTTTTGGGCATGAGCTTTCGTGCCGGAGATTTCTTTTCGTCGAGAGGCAAACCCGAAGTGATCAGATTAACGTAGAGGCCGGCGGTGCGCGCGGCGCGGATGAGATCGACGATGTCCGGGCGAGTGAGCGGTTCGCCGCCAGTGAAATCGGTTTGGAGAACGCCGAGAGCAGCGGCTTCACGAAATACGCGGGACCAGTCCTCGGTAGAGAGTTCGAGACTGCGGGCTTGCAGTTCGAGTGGGTTGGAGCAATAGACGCAGTGCAATGGGCAGCGGTGCGTCAGTTCCGCGATTAAAGCCAGAGGGTTGGCGATTGCTTCGCTCATCGGCCGTTAGTGCAGGTTCTAGAATACCCGAATGGAGATTGAAGAATCGAAAGAGAACAGTTCCCGCTGAGCGAAGTGCCTAAAGTGGGTCCAAAGATGCGGGCCGGGCGTGACCAGATCACTGAGTTTCCGCGAGCGTATATTCGAAGTCGTAGGAGTGTTTGCCGTCGTTGATATTGATATTCATTTTACCGGAGATGCCCGCGAGCTGTCCGGTGGCGGAATCAGGCACCACCGTGATACTCAACTGGGGAACTCCGCGCGTCATAGTAGCGGTATGTTGGAGGATAAGGGTGCCGTTGCGCCCGTTCAAAGTTCCCGAGACCTTCTCGATGGCGACGTAACCTGCCGAACCCCTCACGGAAGTTCCGGCAGTGAGCATTTGCCCCTTGCTGACACCTTCGAGATCGCCATGGAACCGCTTGTCTATAGTCACCCTTCCCAGACTTGCGTCTTGGGTGTTTTCATTAGAATCCTGAGGTGTGATTTTCACTTCAAACCTACCCGCCGCGTGGGTGGATACGGATGCTTCCTTCTGAATAGAGGCAGAGACTTGGAATTGCTTGTTCGCGAGTGCGGATGAAGCGATGGGAGATACGGAGACAAATGCGACGACACAAAATCGGCTATTCATGCACAGGATTGTAGCGATTGCGAGGAAGGCTTATCAAGCAGGCTACGCTTCGAAGTCGAGCGCGCGTTCTTTTTGTAAAAGCGCGAGGTAACCAAGAATGTCTTGCTCAACCTTGGCTGGCTCGGCTTTTGAATAGAGCCGCTGCAACTCGGTGATGATTTGCTGAACGGTGTGTTCGCCGTCGCAGCGCTCGACGATTTCCAGGCTGGGGCCATTCAGGCGCAAGGCGCGTTCGGGCATCAGTAATGTGCGTGGCTGCTGAGTTTTTTCGTTCATGCGGCAGCCAGGTGCGAGACGCGGGCGGCTTTCGAGTCCAATGCTCATCGGGAACCTGCCTCTGCTGCCGAGCGGAACGCGCCGGGAGGTGGCCAGCCGGGTTGCACGTAGGAGAAATAGAGGGCATCGAGTTGGGCCCAGAGGATGTCGCACTTGGCGCAAAGCGCGGCGTGAGCTAGGTTTTGCTGTTCGCGCGACGTGGCGTGTTTCACGACCCAGGCCAGAGCGAAGTCGGCGTCCTCGGGAGCTTGCGTCAGGCGGCCAGTGAAATAGTCGAGACCACTTGAGAGCCACGGATAGTGCTGCCGCAGACAATCCATGCGCAGCGTAATGAGTTTTTTTGAAAACAGTTCTGTGAGAGAAGACGCTACGGCCTCGAGGTGTGAGCGCGTGGAAACGAAATCGACGTACGCCTGGACGGCGTAACGCGTTGCGGGAAGAATTCCTTCGCCGCGAAGCGCTTGATAGCGGGATAGACCAGTGGCTTCGACGAGGCGAAGCCATTTTTCGATTCCGCCGGGTTTCACCCCGTCGCCATCGTGGTCCAGAATGCGTTTGCGCCATGCTAGCCGGAAAGCCGGATCTTCGCTGCGCGCAAGGATGGCGGCGTCTTTGATAGGGATGCGGCTTTGGTAGTAGTAGCGATTCAAAGCCCAGGCCTGAAGCTGCCCGCGTGTGAGCTTGCCTTCGTGCATCAGCTCATGAAATGGATGCTTGTTGTGGTAGCGCTCTTCGCCAATGGCCTGGAATCCAGCGATGAAGTCGGCTTCTGAAAGCAGCGGCGCGTCGATGTCCTGGGCCTGGCTCATAAGGCGAGTTCCATTCCATCATAGGCGATTTCCCAGCCGGCATCACGGACGATGCGGGATTCCGCGCTCTCGTCATTCAGCACTGGATTGGTGTTGTTGAGATGAATGAGAACGCGTCGAGTTTTGCCCGGTCGAAAGGACTGGCGGAGTAGGCCGCGGTCGCCCCAGAGAGGCAAATGCCCCATTTGGCGGGCAGATTTGCTTCCTTTTCTGAAGGAGTTTAATTCGTCGTCTTTCCAGAAAGTTCCGTCGAGGATCGCTAAGTCACTCTCTTCCACACAGCGCAGCCACTGATCTCCTGTCCCAGGCAGGTTGGGAGCATAGAAGAGCTTTTTTTCTTTTGAGACCAGACTGAGGCCGATAACGGCTTCTTCTGGAGAAAGACTATTGCGCAAAGATTCGCCCACGTAATCCGGGAAGTTCCCGTTGAGCGATACGGCCTTGCAGAAGAGGCCGCTTTTCTTGTCCGCCGCCGACGGCGGGATTAGAGGCGTCAAGCGATCAAGGGGAAGCGTTTCCCATTTGACGGGAGGATTTGATCGCGCAAGAACGCGGAAGAGACTGTTTTCTTCCGTGAGTATGCGGCGCACCGCCATTGTCGAGAAAACCTGCAAAGGCTGGAACTCTCGCAGATGCAGGAGTCCGATAACGGCGTCCACGTCGGCGCTGGTCAGTACAACGGTGCTGATCGGCGTGTTCCGCGAACCCTCTGGAGGGACCAAATCGGCAGAGGAGAGGATTTGTTGCCGAAGATCGGGAGATGCGTTCAGGAGCAACCAGCGGGAGCCGTCGGCGGAGACGGCGGCCTGAGCCTGCGTTCTAGGGCGAGCCTTCACGGCGCCCGAACGCACACCCACACACTGAGGGCAAGCACAATTCCATTGGGGAAAGCCGCCTCCGGCTGCGGAGCCGAGGACTTTAACGCGCATTCCGGCACGCCACCAGATGACCGCGGGGCGCGGTCACGGGTTTAGAGCTCGGCGTTGGCGTACGAGCTAACTTCGCAGTTCAGATCAATCTCTTCGTGCCGAGGCGTGGTCCATTCCATAGTTAAGGGCTCCTAGAAAGAGACGGAATTAAAAGCTCAAACCAGCTTGAAGTATACCACGAAGGCCGCCCCGTGCGGAAGAACGGTGGGCCGAAAAAGACAACCCTCGAGCGCGTCCGAGCCGGCATACGAAGGGTAGACATGTGCCGCGAGAAAAACCACAACCGGTGGTAGCGAGAGTTTTGTATTTGACGGGTAACAAGAAAACACAAATTCTTCAAGAAAACGCATGTTTTCTCTTGACAAAGGCTAAAAGCAACCTATTATGTGGCGAGAAGTGGGAGAGAGTGGTTAGTAGTAGAGTAAAGTAGAGCTTCTTCCGAGGCTATCCAGACGTTCTCGAGGGCAATCGTGAACGTGGACAATTTGGGCGTCCAAAATCAGCCATTGAATAGGAACTATGAAGCTGCGGGGAAACTGTCCGGCGAAAGTCGACGAGAAGGGGCGTCTCAAAATACCCTCGGTGTTTCTGGACGAGCTCAAGGAGTACGGCAACCAGTTTTATATCACAAGTGCGACGGGCGAAACGGCAAGAATCTATCCCATGAAGGTTTGGTCGGAAATCGAAGACAAGCTGGCACAACTGCCCAGCACACATGTAGCGAAGCAGAAGTTCCTGTTGAGGACAAGCTATTTTGGGCAGCAGGCGGAATTGGATGGCCAGGGAAGAGTCCTCTTACCGGCGGTCCTGCGGGAGGCCGCTCAAACCATGGGCGAAGTAGACATTTTTGGGGCGCTGAATTATCTAGAAGTGATGAACCATACGCGGGTGCTGGATAAGCTGAAGAATGAACCATATACGGCTGCGGATGACACGGCGCTGGGGATTTGAGTAGGGGCTTGAGGGGATTGAAGATTGGGCGGGGCGGCCGTGCTGGGGCGCAAAAGAAGTGAGTGCGGCACACACGCCGGTGATGTTGCGAGAGGTGCTGGAATGGCTGGGCATCAAGCCGGAAGGAACGTACATAGACGCAACACTCGGAGCCGGCGGGCACTCGGAAGCGATCGCCGAGAGGTTGACCTCTGGCAGGTTGATCAGCCTGGACCGGGACGCACAGGCGTTAGAGCTGGGGCGGGAGCGGCTGAAGACCTTTGGGGCGAGAATGACGATAGTGCAGTCACCATTCTCGAGGATAGCGGAGGCCGTACAAGAGTTGGGGATTCCGAAGGTGGAAGGGGTCTTGGCCGACTTGGGAGTCTCTAGCATGCAGCTGGACCAGGCGGCGCGGGGGTTTTCGTTTCGCGAAGCTGGTCCATTGGACATGAGGATGAGCAGCGAAGACGAAGTTACGGCAGGAGACATTGTGAATCGGTGGGCCGAAAAAGAGATGGCCGATTTGCTCTACCGCGAAGCGGATGAGCACGATTCCAGAAGGATCGCCAGGGCGATCGTACGAGCGCGGCCGATCAGGGATACCGCGCACCTGGCAACGGTTGTGGCAGGGGCCCGTAAGCAATGGGGAAGGCAGAGACTGCATCCCGCAACAAAAACGTTTCTGGCGCTGCGGATCGCGGTGAATCGAGAGATGGAGGAACTCGGGCAGTTTCTTTCACGGACCCCTGCTACATTGAATTCCGGCGGCCGCCTGGTGGTGCTTAGCTACCACTCGCGCGAAGACCGCATCGTGAAGCACGCGTTTCAAGAGGAAGAGCGTCAGAGGACGCTCAAGGTGCTCACCCGGCACGTGATCCAGCCGACCGAAGAAGAGAAGGCGGCCAACCCGCGTTCGCGAAGCGCGAAATTGCGGTGCGCAGAAAGAGTGTAGTTATGGTGCGGAAGAGAAAGAAAGCTGTAACGGCGGAGTTTCACACCGTCAAGCGGATTGATAATTCCCGCCTGGTGCGAAATGTCGAGCCCGCCAAGATGCGGAACCTGTGTCGGAGTGTCGCGCTGGGAGGCGTGGTGGCGGCGTTTTTTATGTTGTACATCTTTCAGCATTTTCGCTGCATCGATTTGAGCTTCCAGCTCGAGGATCTGAAAGGGCAGCAGATGAAGGCCGCGGCACTGAATTCGGAGCTGAAACTGGAAATTGCGGGGCTGCGCAATCCTATGCGCATCGATGTGATTGCGCGCCGTCGGCTAGGCTTGACCGAACCTCCAATACGAAAATTTTCTAGTTCTTTTCAACTTCCAACCGGAGTGTTTGCCGACCTGACTTCGCCATGCAACAAGACCGCGCCCACGTTCGTTTGCTCATTATCGCCGGCGTGGCATTATTTTGGATGACCGCGGTATTCGGGCGTCTGACCTACCTGCAACTCTTCCGACATAGCGACTATCTGGCGCGCGCTCTGCGCCAACAGCAGCGTTCGTTCGAAATTACACCGGAACGCGGCGCGATCTACGACCGGAATGGACGGCCGCTAGCGATGAGCGTTCCTGTGGACTCGGCTTTTGGAGTGCCCGCCGAGATCGCGGATGAGCATCTCGCGGCGCGGCTGCTTTCGGGAGTAGTGGGCGTGCCGCAGGAGGTGCTGGAAGCGCGGTTCGAATCGTCGCGGTCGTTTGTATGGATTTCGCGGAAGCTTCCACCGGAAAAAGCAGACGCGATTAATAAGTTGAACCTGAAGGGCATTTATCTACAGAAAGAAAATCAGCGGTTCTACCCCAAGCGCGACCTCGCGGCGCATGTGCTGGGCTTTGTTGACCTCGATGAGAAAGGACTAATGGGCATCGAGCGCGAATTGGATAGCCAGATCAGGGGCAAGAGCGAACGAATCGTGGTGATGGCTGACGCCCGGCAGCGCTGGTTCGATGGCGGAGAAGCGCAGCGCGAACGAGGAGCCAGCGTAGTCCTGACGCTGGACGAGAAAATTCAATACACCGCCGAACGGGAACTCGCGGCGGCGATTGCCAAAACACGCGCTGCTGCGGGCACAGTGATCGTGATGAACCCCAATACGGGGGAGATTCTAGCGCTGGCGAATTGGCCGAAGTTCAATCCCAACAAGGCAAGCGATACTCCAGCGGAAACGTGGATGAATCGCGCCGTGAGCGCGATCTATGAGCCGGGCTCGACTTTCAAACTGATCACGCTGGCGGCGGCGTTTGACCAAGGGATCACCAGGCCCGAGGAAGTATTTGATTGCGAGAACGGCGCCGTCTATATCTCCGGCCATCGCATTCGCGATCACAAGGCGTTTGGTCTCCTGAGCGTGGCGGATATTCTGGCCCAATCGAGCGACGTGGGCGCTATCAAGATCGCGCTGCGGCTCGGCGGTCCGAAATTTTATGATTATATTCGCGCGTTTGGCTTCGGCACAATGACCGGCGTTGAATTGCCGTACGAAAGCAGAGGCCGCGTGGCGAGACTTGAAGACTGGAAACCAATTTCGGTCGGTTCCATCTCTATGGGCCAGGAGATCGGAGTGACGCCGGTACAGCTCATTGCTGCGGTTTCCGCAATCGCCAACGGAGGACTGCTTTACAAGCCGCAGATCGTCGCCGAATTGCGCCGCGGTGAAAAAGTATTGCCAGCCAAAGGGCCGCTGGCACCGGCGGAGCCCAAGCGCGTCATTCGTCCAGAAACAGCGGCAACTCTGCGCCGGCTCATGGAAGGTGTCGTGCTGGATGGGACGGGCACCAAGGCGCGTCTTGATGGATGGACTTCGGCTGGAAAAACGGGTTCGGCGCAAAAGATTGAACCCACCACCGGGCGCTACTCGCGTACACAATTCATCGCTTCCTTCACAGGATTTGCGCCGATCAACAATCCGGCGGTGACCATTCTTATCTCGCTGGATTCCCCTGTGGGATTGCACGAAGGCGGACAAGTGGCCGCGCCAGTTTTCAAACGCATCGCCGAACAGGTTTTGGCGTATCTCGATGTGCCCCGCGATGTTCCTCTAAATCCAAAGCTTATCCAGACGGCTTATATGAAGCACGCTAGCGAAGATGAGACCGCACTGGAGGATTTCACGGCGGTCGACTTTTCTGGACAGCCCGACCCCTCGCCAGCGGCATCCCAATCAACTAAATTTGAGGGGCGGGAGCAGACAGAGCCAAAGAACCAGGCTTTGACCGTTGCCCTAGATCAAGGTGGCGACATCGAGTTGCCTGACTTCAGCGGGAAGACTATGCGCGAGGTGACGGACATCGCTTTGAGGCTGGGGCTCGAGCCCGTGCTGGTTGGCAGCAATCTTGCAACCAATCAATCGCCAGCGCCGGGAGCGAAAGTGCGGCGCGGTGCGAGAATCACCGTGCAATTCGGGACACCGCTTGAGAAGAAATCGAAGCCGCGCCGGGGAATCAGGAATTAGGATGAGAACTGGATTGAGCCAAATAGAAGACACCAGCAACTCCAAAACGAACCACGCCGACGAGCGCCGGCAAGATCCCTCGCCGTCCCGCGCCTCTCCTCGAAGCATGAAGCTGCGCGATTTGCTGCAAGGGACGGAAGCGAGCATTCCGGCGTCCGCTGAGGAGATGGAAATTCGTCAGGTTGCCTGCGACTCTCGCAAAGTGCAGCTGCGCGCGCTGTTTTTTGCGCTGCACGGTGCACAGGCGGACGGGAACGCGTTCATTCGGGATGCCGTCTCACGCGGCGCGGCGGCGATCGCGAGCGAAGAGCGTGCGCCGGCCTTTATTCCGTCGAGCGTGGCCTGGATACAAGTACACGAGGCGCGCAAAGCACTTGCGGTGACAGCAGCGAATTTTTTCGGGCATCCAGCGGAAGCTTTGCAGCTCGTAGCCGTAACCGGAACGAATGGGAAAACCACGACAACTTCGCTGGTCGACTCCATCGTGAAAGCTTCCGGAGCGAAGACAGGCCTTTTCGGAACGATCGCGTATCACACTCCGCTTGGTGACTATCCCGCGCCCAACACCACGCCCGAATCCGTGGACCTGCAAGGATTTCTCGCGGAGATTCGCGATGCGGGCGGGCGCTATGGAGTCCTCGAGGCGAGTTCGCATTCGCTGGCCATGAACCGCTTGTGGGGCTGCCATTTTGCTGCGGCGGTTTTCACGAACTTGACGCGCGAGCACATGGATTATCACAAAACGTTTGAGGACTACTTCGCCGCGAAAAAGAAGTTGTTCCAAGGCACTGGAGCGGGTACGCCAGAAGTCGCGGTGATCAATACGGACGACGAATACGCCAGGCGGCTAACCGGACTGGCAAAGAAAACCGTGACGTATGGCCTCGAATCCGACGCGGAAATCACGACAAAGAAGTTTCAACTCACCTTTAACGGTTTGGCGTTCGCAGCGCAAACACCCAACGGAAAAGTGCAAGTAGCATCGCCGCTGGTGGGCCGCATCAACGTCCACAATATTCTTGCGGCGATTGGAGCGGCCCAGGCGCTCGGGTTTTCCACGGAAATTATCGAATCGGGTATTCGGAGCCTCGAAAGTGTTTCCGGCCGGTTTCAGCGGATTGATCTAGGCCAGCCGTATTTTGTAGTCGTCGATTATGCACACACGGACGACGCTCTCGAGAATCTGATTCGAACCGCCCGAGAACTGAATCCCAAGGGCCGCATCATCACGCTGTTCGGATGCGGCGGCGGCAAGGATCGTACCAAGCGGCCCGTAATGGGGGAAGTCACAGGGCGCCTAAGCGACTTGACGATATTGTCGAGCGACAATCCACGGACCGAAGATCCCCTGAAAATCATCTCCGACATCATCGTTGGACTTCAGAAAACAAATGGAAAGTATTTAATCGAACCCGATCGCGAAAAAGCAATCGGGGTAGCGATGGACGAAGCGCGCGCAGGAGACATCGTCCTGCTTGCAGGCAAGGGCCATGAGAATTCTCAAATTCTTGCTGACCGAACGCTGGAATTTGACGACCGCAACATAGCGCGGCAGGCCTTGCGCGAACGAGGGCATGGCGAGACACAGACCGAAATTGGCACCAAGGAGCCAAAAAACGGCTCAGGGTTTGGCACGTAGCGCGCTTGTCTAGCTAGTCTAGAAGTGTGGCGAGGGCGCGCGAGCCAGCAGTTAACTCGCGAAAGGAGGAGCCCTCAAAATACGGTGAAAACAAACCGATT
>WNFP01013013.1_pt1 | contig 11659 bp, 6 predicted proteins | sample 5400201 | NCBI WGS metagenome assembly WNFP01 (sample SAMN13153355, study PRJNA577476) | soil metagenome | isolation source: 115 cm saprolite under Madrone tree | place: USA:California | collected 2016-06-14
CTTCCAACAAACTCACTCCTCGCATTCTCGCCGAAAAGGCCGAAGCCATGGCCAAGGAAGCCGGCCTGGCCGTTGAAATCCTCGACGAAAAGAAGATCGCCAGCCTCAAGATGGGCGCGCTCCTCAGCGTCGCGCAGGGCGGCCCCGAGCCGCCCCGCCTTATGGTCGTCACTTATACGCCCGCAAATCCAAAGCCTGGGGCCCCGGTAATCGGTCTCGTCGGCAAAGCCGTCACCTTCGACACTGGGGGCATTTCCATCAAGCCCGCCGACGGCATGGAAAAAATGAAGTACGACATGGCTGGCGGCGCCACCATGCTCGGCGTGATGCGTGCCCTCGCCGCCCTCAAGCCCAGCGTTAAAGTGATCTGCGTCGTGCCTTCCACCGAAAACATGCCCGGCGGCACCGCGCAAAAGCCTGGCGACATTCAGACCGCAATGTCGGGCAAAACCATCGAAGTCCTCAACACCGATGCAGAAGGTCGCCTCATCCTCGCCGACGGCATCCACTACGCTAAGCAGCTTGGTGCCACGCATCTCGTCGACGCCGCCACCCTTACCGGTGCCATCGTCGTCGCCCTCGCCAACGTCAACGTCGGCGTCTTCGGCTCCGACCAACCCTTTACCGACAAGCTCCTCGCCAGCGCCAAATCCGTCGGCGAAAAAATGTGGCAAATGCCCATCGACGACGACTACCGCGATTTCATCAAGGGAACCGTCGCCGATATCCAGAACATCAGCAGCGGCAAAGGCGGCGGCGCCATTACCGGCGCCATGTTCATCAAGGAATTCACTGGCGACACGCCGTGGATTCACCTGGACATCGCCGGTACCGCCTGGAACGACGACGCCAAGCCGTGGCTCGCCAAAGGCCCCACCGGCGTGGCCCTTCGCACCCTCGTTCACCTCGTCCTATCCTATTGATCACGGTTTTGGAATGGCAACCGTAGGAGCACAATACACCGTGCCCCCTTTCTTTTTCCTACCAGCGCCGGCTACATCTTCTCCGGTGCATCAATCCCCAACAACCCCAGCGCCCGCACGAGTTGCGCCTCTACCAATTCCGTCAGCCGCAGCAAAAACGCCCTCTTCTGTCCATCCACTTCCGACAAAATATGGTGCTTATGATAGAAATTGTTAAATGCTTGCGCTAACTGAAACGCGTACTTCGCCACGAACGCCGGCTCCTGGGTCGCAATCACCGCATCCACGGCATAATCGAGCGAACCCGCCGCCACCAGCATCTCCCAAAGTGAATTTCCCTCCACACCCGCGAGCAGGCGGCTCACCGATTCCTTGGTAACCTCGACGCTCGTCGCACCCGCTTCCGCGCCCTTCCGTCGAATCCCGCGAATCCGCACCACCGCATATTGGCAATACGGCCCCGTCTCGCCCTCAAAACTCAACGCATCCTTGAAGTCGAACGCAATAATCGCGTTGCGCGTGAATTTCAGCAGAAAAAATCGCAGCGCCCCCGCGGCAATCGCATGCGCCGTCAACTTTTGTTCATCGGCGTTCATCTCTGCGTGCCGTTGCTGCACTTCCGCAAGCGTCGCCGCCTCCAGCTTGTCTAGCAAATCGTCCGCTTTCACGCCAAAGCCTTTGCGCCCGCTCACTTCCACGTAAGGCTTCTTGGCCTCCTCAGGTGTAAGCTCGTATCCCATTTCCGCCGCGCATCTCGGCGTCAGCGCCACAATTTCATATGACAAGTGAATCGACTGTTCCGCCGCTTCGGCATGTCCCAGCCCCCGCAAACCCGCCGCTACAACTTTTTGCAAATACGCCTGCCGCGCATCAATCACGTTGTAAACACTTGCAGCCGGCTCGCCAAAGTGTGGCGCCTCCGGATCGTCCTTGTCACTTGTCGTAGTCCAAACCGTCTGCCCCTCAGGCGCATTCGGCCACTTGCGGTAATGAAAATCCTTTCCCAGCAGCCCAAATTTCCAGAGTTGGTAAGCAATATCCTTTCCAACGTAGGTCACCGTGCCATTCGACCGCACAATAATCTTGTCCTGCGAATTCTCGTCCTCTTCTTGCTGGCTCTTTTCGTCTACCTCCTTAACCTCCTTTACATCCTTAACTTCCTCCTCCCATGGCATCACCCAGCAACCCGCCATCTTCCCGCTCGTCGCCAGTTGAATCGCCCCCGATTTCTTCAGCATCTCGAATGCCGCATTCCAAAAATGCAGATGCAGAATCTCACTTTCGCGTGCCAGCAACTCATAACCGATATCCAGCCGCGCCATTGTCCGCAAGTGGCAACCCACAATCGCGTCCGCCACCACTTGCGCTATCTCCGCATCCTCGCCCTTGCCTTCTTCGATCGCCCTCAGCGTCTCGCCGCGCAACTTCTCTGCGCGCGCCCTGTCCTCGGCAAAAAAACTCGTCGCTTTCGCATACAAATCCCAGCAGTAGTAATCAAACTTCGGCTCGTGCGCCATCATTTTCACGCCAACGGCCGAGCGCTGCTCCATGCGCAGGAACCCGATCACCACATCCGCTACTTGCACGCCGGTATTGTCGATGTAGTTTTGAATCTGAACGCGATTCCCGGCGTGCCGCAGAATGCGCACCATCGTGTCGCCAAGCACCGCGTTTCGCACATGCCCGATGTGCGCCGCCTTATTCGGATTGATGCTCGTATGCTCCACAATGATCTTTCTATTCTTCTCTGTGTCCTCTGCGTCTCTGCGTTGAGCTCTCTTTCCTCTCTCCCCGCTGTTCTCTTCTATTACTCCGCCCCAAAATACCGCCCGCTCAAAATACGCATTCAAATACCCCCCGCCCGCAACTTCGACCTTCGCGATCCCGGCGACCCTCCCCAAAGCATTCGCAATCTCCTGCGCAATCATCCGCGGCGCCTTCTTCAACCTCTTCGCTAACTCAAAGCAGACTGGTGAAGCCGCCTCTCCCATCTCGATCTTGGGCGGACGTTCCAACACAATCGCCAGCTCCACCCCATATCTCTCGCGGATGTATGCCGCCAGCAGCTCCCGCAACCGCTTCGTCATTGTTTGATACACGTGCCCTCGTTCATTTCCGCGCTCATTCTGAAGTTTGTTCAGTATAGAGAGCCCCGCAGTTTGCGGTCAAAGATTCACTCTTCCGTGCGACCGAATATCACCAGGTTCAGAGCCACTGCACGGCTTGCAATTTGTACAAACCCCTTCTTAGCCATCGAATTCTCCTCAACTGCCTTGCATAGACGGGCTTTTTTATGCCCGCCGATACTATCAACCCTGCGGAAGATCTCCCACAAGTGCAGGAAACCAGTTCTGGTGCCACATAGTCAATTTTATGTTTGACTTTTTGCTTGACTTCTCCTTAATTTCTAGTATAATTACTTTTGTAGATTACTCCGTATAAAATGCGGGAGCTTGCTCCCACTCTTCTTTCTTAGTGGTAGCCATTCGGGCTGTTCGTAACCAAAAAACCAAAATCGCGCCCTTTAGAATCAATCATTTGCGAAATGCAATTTTATAAGTCCTTTCCTTTGATATTCATGCAAATTGGTGGGGTGGGAGGTAAGTAGATCCTTCGATTCTTCATCCCGGCATCGCATTCGCCCCAGGTGTCCCTGGACTGCTCTGCGAGGCTCCGACCGTTGCGTTCTGGTGCCTCGCGCGTTTGACACACTCCGCCTCCGCCGATAGTATCAATCTGCATCCGGCGGAGACACGTTTCAGGCGGCAAACCCACCCGCGCGGCGGCATCCCATGAAACTCGCCTATTTCGATTGTTTTTCGGGTATTAGCGGCGACATGACGCTCGGCGCCTTGGTTGACGCCGGCTGCGACCTGGAACACCTCCGCGCCGAACTCCGCGGCCTACAGGTCCCCGGCTGGGAGCTTTCCGCCGAAAAGGTCTGGAAGAACGGCATGGCTGCCACCTACGTCAAAGTGAAAACCGAAGATCAGTCGAAGCACCGCTCGCTCGGCGCGATTCTTGAAATCCTCCAGAAATCGAAGCTCGTGCCCGAAGTGCGTCACCGCTCCGCCGAAATTTTCGTCAAGCTCGGTGAAGCCGAAGCTTGTGTCCACGACGTGCCGCTTGAAAAAATTCATTTTCACGAAGTGGGCGCCGTGGACGCCATCGTGGACATCGTTGGCGCTTGCATCGGGTTCCACGCACTCGGCATTGAGAAATTTGCTTGCTCCGCTTTGAACGTTGGCGGCGGCACCGCGAAAATGGCTCACGGAGTTTTGCCTGTACCCGCGCCTGCAACGGCGAACTTGCTCCAAGGCAAGCCGACCTACTCGAACGGCGTGCAAAAAGAACTCGTCACCCCCACTGGTGCTGCCATCGTCGCGACGCTGTGTGATTCTTTCGGCGCACAGCCGCCAATGAGCGTGACCGCCATCGGTTATGGAGCGGGCACCGCCGACCTCGAAGGTCAGCCCAACGTCGTCCGAATCATGATTGGCGAAGCCGCGGAAAAAACCGTCGCCGGCTTCGACGAAGAAATTGCCGTCATCGAAGCAAATCTCGACGACATGAACCCGCAAATCTACGGTTATTTCCTGGAAAAAGCTTTGGCCGCTGGCGCTCTCGACGTTTACACCACGCCGGTGCAGATGAAAAAAAACCGCCCTGGCACGCTGCTCACCGTTTTGTGCAAGCCACACGATACCAACGCGTTGATGTCACTCATCTTCGCCGAAACAACCACGTTCGGCGCGCGCACCTATCGCGCGCAGCGCCGTACGCTGCCGCGCGAATTTGTCAGCGTCGCAACAAACTTCGGCGACGTACGCATCAAGATTTCCCGCGTGAACGGACGCATTCTGCACGTCGCACCCGAATACGATGACTGCCGCAAACTGGCCGTCGAGAAAAATATCCCTCTGCAGCGCGTGATCAGCGAAGCCTTGCGTGCCTACGAAGCGGGCGGAAGAACACACTAGACATGCCAGCCAATAAGCCCAAGTTTTACCTGACCACGCCGATCTACTACACGAACGGATTGCCGCACATTGGCCACACCTATTCGACTATCGTGTGCGACACCATCCGCCGCTACAAGCGCATGCGCGGCTACGACGTGGTCATGACCACCGGCACCGATGAGCACGGCGTCAACGTCGAACGCTCCGCCAAAAAAGCAGGTGTCCCCGAATCCGAATTCGTTGCGAAAATGGCAGCCGAGTGGCGCGCCCTTTGGGAGGAACTCGGCGTCCAGGGCGATGAATTCATCCGCACCACCGACCTCAAACACGCGCACACCGTGCAATGGCTATTCAAGCAGTGCCGTGACAATGGTTTCGTCTATCCCGGCCACTACACCGGTCAATATTGCATCTACGACAACGCCTATGTGGACGTGAAACCCGGCGAAAACTGTCCCGATTGCGGCCGTCCTACGGAGACCGTCACCGAGGCGAATTTCTACTTCAAGCTCTCCGCGTTCCAAAAACCGCTCCTCGATTGGTACGCCAAGCATCCCGATTTCATCCAGCCCGAAGCGCGCCGCAACGAAGTTCTCAGCTTCGTCGAAGGCGGCCTCCGCGATCTCAGCATCACGCGCACATCAATTCGCTGGGGCATTCCCGTTCCCGGCGAGGAGCCGCACGTTTTTTATGTCTGGTTCGACGCGCTCACCGCGTATCTCAGTGCCGTCGGCGGCCCGCAGTATGAGAAAACGGGATTCTGGCCCGCCAATCTCCATCTCGTGGGCAAGGAAATCATCCGGTTCCACGCCGTTTACTGGCCCGCTTTCCTGATGGCCGCTGGTCTGCCGTTGCCGAAGCAAATCTGGGCCCACGGCTGGCTGCTCATGGACAGCGCCAAAATGAGCAAGTCGCTTGGCAACGTAGTGCGCCCTCGTCCTATCGTGAACGTCCTCGGCATGGACGCGCTTCGCTACTACCTCCTACGCGAAACCGTCTTTGGCCAGGACGGCAATTTCAGCTACGACGCTCTCGTCCAGCGCTACAACAGCGACCTAGCCAATGGCCTTGGCAACCTCGCCAGCCGCACCGCCGCGATGATTGAACGATATTTTGGTAATCGCGTTCCGGCGTACTCAGACCCTAAAATCGGAGATCCGCACCTCATCGAGACTCAGGATTTGCACCTCGCTAGCGATACTTCGGTGCTGAAGGAACATGTCCTTCGACTCTACGATGCGCTTCAGTTTTCCCGCGTGTTGGATTTCATTTGGGGGCACTTGGCCGCAACCGATCAGTATCTAACGGCTGAGCAGCCTTGGGCGCTTGGTGACGACGCAAAGAGCTTGCAGAGAAAAGCCACGGTTTTGTATCTCGCTGCGGATGCACTGCGGTCTATTAGCCTGTTGGCGCATCCGATTCTTCCCGACGCTACTGCCAAAATTTGGAAGCTACTTGGGGAGAATGGAAAGATTGAGGAGCAGGATTTAGACGCCGTGCAGTGGGGGCGACTCGCAGTGGGCACGCAGCTCGGCAAGTCGCAAGCGCTTTTCCCGCGCATCGAAAAAGCAGAAGCAATCGAGAGGATAGAAGCCATGGAAAAGGAAGAACAAAAGCAACCGTCGCCTGTTATCGCACCAGTGGCCAAGGCCGCAAGCGCGCCCGCCGCTGGGGGCGCCGCCGCTGCCGCTGCGCCGGCCACGACGGAAAAAATCGGCATCGAGGACTTCGCCAAAGTCGAGATGCGCGTTGGGCAAATCAAGACCGCCGAACGCATCGTTGGAGCGGACAAGCTGCTCCGCAAACTCCGTGGCGTGGAATCCGATGGCATGATCGTGGCCGCCACGGTAGGCCCCGAAGGCCGACCCGTCCTCGCCGGTTTCCCCGACGAAGACGTCGAAATCGGCGCCCGTCTGAAGTAGGTTTCGTAGCACAGCTAATCCTGGCTGTACGCTTCTGACTTTGTGTTTGTAGGGGCGCAGCATGCTGCGCCCCTACTCAGCAAGACTTCAGCAATGGAACTCATCGACTCACACGCGCACATTGATTTTCCGCAATTCGCAGAAGACCGCGAAGCTATGCTCGAACGTGCTCGAGCCGCTGGAGTCTCGACACTCCTAGCCATCGGCACAGGTCCTGGCCCGGAAAAGCTCGATGCGGCGCTACCCTTCGCTGAGCAGCACGATTGGATTTACACGACCGTGGGCATTCATCCCCACGAAGCGAAAGACGTCACACAACAACATTTGGATGAATTGGCCAGGCTGGCGAAGCATCCCAAAGTCATTGCTTGGGGTGAAATCGGGCTTGACAATTTCTACGATCATTCTCCGCGCGACGCGCAGCACCGCGTCTTCCGCGACCAGATGGCTCTCGCGCAGCAAGCAAAACTGCCCATCATCATTCATTGCCGCGATGCCTGGTCCGACTGCCTCAATATGATTGAAGAACAGTGGCGGCCAACTGGACTTGGCGGCATATTGCATTGTTTTAGCAGCACGCTCGAAGATGCTCGGCGCGGAATTGAAATGGGTTTCCTGGTTTCCTTTGCGGGGAATGCAACTTATCCGAAAACGCAGAACATTCGCGACGTTGCGAAAGAATTGCCGCTTGAGAAGATCTTGATTGAGACGGACGCTCCGTACCTTGCGCCGCAGCCCTGGCGCGGCAAACGCAACGAGCCTGCATACGTTGCGGAAGTAGCGCGCACGCTTGCGAGTGTGAGAAACTTGTCGCCAGAAGAAGTTGCCGCAGCTACAACAAGGAATTTTCGACGCTTCTTTGGGCTCGCACAGCCGGCCAGCTTTGCGGCCTCCAGTCTCGGGGAAAAGAATTAGCTTGGGAGACCAACCATCGCTCTTCTAACGGCGAAAGAGATATTTGATCTGGTCCGTGACGACCTCCTTCTGGTTGAGGAAGAGCTCGCGCGTCAAAGCGATGCGGCCTTTCCTCCCGTTTCCGAAATCACGGCATATCTCCTCGGCGGGGGAGGGAAGCGCATGCGTCCAGCGCTCCTGCTTCTCTCCGCCAGCTACGCGGGCCGCAAGGACCGCAGCGCCATTCGCCTCGCGGCCGTCGTAGAGCTTTTGCACAGCGCGACATTGATTCATGACGACGTGATCGACAGCGCGGACATGCGCCGCGGCCGCCCCTCCGCGAATTCCAGATGGGGCAATCACCGCAGCGTGCTGACCGGCGACTGGTTGTATATGCAATCGTTTCAGATGGCGCTGGAAGAGCGCAATTTTCGCATTCTCGATATTCTGATCGACCTGACTCAGAAAATGGTCGAAGGGGAATTAATTCAGCTTGCAAAAATCGGCCGCATCGAAGTGACCGAGGAAGATGCGCTGCGTCTGGCTACCTACAAAACGGCATGCCTGTTCAGCGGTTGTGCGCGACTCGGCGCCGTGCTCGGTGGTCTTGAAGGTAAAGAAGAACAAGCGCTCGCTGATTACGGGCGCTACGCTGGCCTTGCGTTTCAACTTGTCGACGATTTGCTGGATTTTACGGCTTCAGCCGAGCAGTTGGGAAAGCCGGTCCTGAGCGATTTGAAAGAAGGAAAGGTCACCTTGCCGCTGATCTATGCGATGGAAAATGGTCATCGCGATGCGCGCGAGCTGGTTGCACGCGTGCTGTACGAAAAGGAATTTAATTCCGTACGCCCGGAAACAATCGTTTCGCTGGTTCACGAGTCTGGCGCGCTCGATCGAGCCCGGACGCTGGCGCAGGACTATGCCAGGCGCGCCAAAGCTTGCCTCAATGGCCACAACGATTCCGAGTTCGCGCGCGCTCTCGCCACGCTTCCGGATTTCATCCTCGAACGCGAGAACTAGCCTCCTCAAGAGCCATGCTGCCGTTCAAACTGGTTTATCACGAGCGCTATGATCTAAATCTTGGGCCGCACGTTTTTCCTTCGCAGAAATTCCGGTTGATTTACGAAATGCTGCTTAATGAAAGCATCGCCGCGTCGGAAGATTTTCTGCACCCCAATCCGTCCAGTGACGAAGATATACTGCGAGTGCACACTGTGGACTGGGTGCGCAAGCTCAAGACTGGCACGCTCACTGCCAGCGAAGTGATGAAATTGGAAGTGCCGTATTCGAAAGAACTGGTCGAAGCGGTGTGGCTGGCCGCGGGTGGAACGATTCTCGCGGGGCAGTGCGCGCTTCGAGACGGGTTTGGCGCGAATCTCAGTGGCGGATTCCATCATGCGTATCCGGGGCATGGCGAAGGATTCTGCGCGATTCATGATGTAGCGGTGGGGATTCGAAAGCTGCAAGCGGATGGCGCGGTGAAAAAGGCGATCGTCGTTGATACGGATGTGCATCACGGCAACGGAACCGCGGCCATCTTTCGAAATGACTCTTCCGTCTTCACGATTTCCATTCATCAAGAAAACAACTATCCCGCGCACAAGCCGCCTTCGAGCATCGATCTCAACATGGCAGACCGTACCGACGATGATCAGTATCTAGGCGTCTTGATTCCAACCGTGCAGAAGGCGCTAGACGAATTTCAGCCCGATATTCTTTTTTATGTTGGCGGGGCCGATCCTTACTGCGAAGACCAACTCGGCGGACTGTCACTTACGAAGGCGGGATTGAAGCAACGCGACCGCAGCGTTTTCGAAGAAGCCAGGCGGCGGAGAATTCCGATTGCGACGACACTTGCCGGCGGCTACGCGCGGCGCGTCGAGGACACCATTCAAATCCACGTCAACACGATTTTGGCCGCCCAGGAAGTGGTTGGGAAATACTCTCAAAGCTCATCGATAGGTGTCTAGTACTCGCCAAACTTAGGGCGACGGCCTTCCCGCAGCCGATGCGGCGTCTGGCTGAGCCAATACACGGCGGATAACTGCTGCCACGTTGGACTCAAAGGCGTCGGGATCGAAACCATTCGTGCGGTAGGCCATTTTTCCAGCGCGATCAATCACTATGACGGTGGGAAAGGCGTTAACGGTGAAGAAGCGTTCGAGGCCGTCGGCAAATACGACCGGGGTGCGAGGCTTGTGCTCTTGCAAATAGCCCGCAACCAAAGATTCATCCTCGTCGCAGTCGGCGGCCAGAAATAGCACATCGGGATTCGTCTGGAAATCAGAGGCGACGCGAGCAAACAAAGGTTCGAGCGCATGGCAGGGGCCGCACCAGGTGGCCCAAAAATTGAGGGCGAGTACTTTTCCCTTAGTTTCTTTGAGAGAAAAAGCCGTGCCTTCGGGAGCTCTCCTGAGCGTGAAATCCGAAGGCTCGCGTGCGTCGGCGTTTTTCTTCGGTTTGACGGCGAGGGAAGCTTGCGAGACTTCATCGAAAGTGAACAGCAAGTACTCACCTAGCCCAGCGTCAGAGCCGTGGGTAAGCCGCCAGACGTTGCCTAGTTTCTGACGAATCTCACGACGACTGGAAGTTCCCGTTGTTGTATCGGCAAGGGCGAAGGCGCGGGCGTATTGCTCGATCGCGCCTTTGGAATCTTTTTTCAATTCGGCGATTTCGCCCAGTTGTTCCGCAGCGGTCGAGCTGGGGAGAATCGCGTAACTCGCCTCGAAGTCTTTTTGGGCCTCAACCGTATCCTTCAATTTCAGCTCGAGCCTCCCGCGCAGCGTCAGCACGGACATGCGATCGCGTTTCTTTTCGATGGCCCAGTCTTCATGGGAAATCTTTGGCGATTTGTCCCGGGAAGAGTCGCGCTCGACAAATTCCAGCACGCGCGTGGCATAGTTTGTCGCCCGCCGGAGAGCCGCTTCGTCTCCGTCCCGTTCGAGCAACTGAATCGTCAGGATGGTCATGGAAACATCATCGGGGCTGAGTGCGACGAGGCGTTCGGCATAATTGGAGGCGCGCGCGTTGTCCCGCAATTGCAGGCTGGCCTCGACAAGCGCGCGATAGATTTGGGGGCGCTGGCGCGAATCCGGATATTCCTTTAAGTATGCTTCGAGATTGCGGACCAGCGCCGCACGATCATTACCGGCATTGTTGATAGCTTGCTGCAACAGTTCCTCGGATGAAGGTTGTTTAGGAGAGGCTTTGTTCGCGGAGTTTTGTTTCTTTTCGTTTGAAGAAGGTGCTTCAGCGCAGACTGGCAAAGTCAGCGCGCGACAGAGAAGAACTGCAGTCGCGCAAGCGGAGAGGGACAGGAAACCCATAGCAGCGGGATTCTAACGGTATCAGGAGGAATTGTCGCTATTTCTTAGAGATTTCTTGGAGAGCGGCGAGGATACAATGGCACGAGGCTACTTCGCGCCGCTCAGATGAATTTCGCCCGACACCGTATGCACGTCCACGCGGCCACCGCCATTGCCCATATGGGCGCGCAGGGAATGCTTGCCTTGCTCCTCGACGACGATCGGTATGTCAGTACGGATTTCACCCGAGGTTGCTTCGGCGGAAAGATGGAGATTCGCAGAAGCCGGGACGGTGAGTTGTACTGTGCCGGAGATCGTTTTCAGTTCCCAGTAGGCGTCGGCGCCCGGGTTTCCCTGAACCGAGACGCGTCCCGAGGCGGCATGCGCCTTCACGTCACCGGCGGCACCCTGAATCTCGACTTCGCCGCTGGCGGTTTCCGCTTCGATGCGCCGGCCAGGCTTAGCGATGCGAATGACACCCGACATCGCGTCGACGATTATGTCGCCCTTGGTATTCGAGACGTTTACGCTTCCCGAAGCGGACGTTACATGGACTTCATTGCCGATATCAGTGGCTGAGACGGAGCCACTGGCGGTGGAGAGTTGGGCGTCGCGCTCGATCTTTTCGACACGCACGGACCCTGAGGCGGATT
>WNFP01005004.1_pt1 | contig 11656 bp, 13 predicted proteins | sample 5400201 | NCBI WGS metagenome assembly WNFP01 (sample SAMN13153355, study PRJNA577476) | soil metagenome | isolation source: 115 cm saprolite under Madrone tree | place: USA:California | collected 2016-06-14
TCGCTTTCCTTGTGACCGTGGGATGCGGGAGAAAATCGGCGAGCCAGATTGTCGGTGAATCACCGACGGAGCACTCCCGCGGCGGCGGGATACCGCCGATCACCAGTGTGAGTCAATCGCCGACCCCCTTGCCCTCTACCAGTCCTTCCCCCGAAGCAAAGCCTGGCCAAAGTCCATCACCCGATTTAACGCAACTGGAAACCAGAGTGCGTCCTTCCGTAGTTTGGGTGACGGTTTTTGATCCAAAGGGGAATTTGCTGCGGACGCAGAGCGGCTTTTTTATTTCCGCAGATGGCAGATTCTTCACAACGGCGCGCGCAATCGAAGGCGGAGTCAATGCTGTTGCAAAAACGGCGGACGGCGAAATCTATAATGTGAGCGGGATTCTCGCGGCTTCGAAAGAATTGGATCTGGCGGTTCTGCAGGCCGATGTGAAGCCCCGAAAGCTTTTGAGGTTTCTCGACTTAAACAAGAATAGTAATCCATCAGGGGGCGCAGGCGTTGTAGTGGTCGGCAGCGCACTGGCTGGAAGTGAGGGCAGCGCTCGTAAAATGACGATCGCGGGACAAGAGGCCGAACGCTTGGACATTGCGGGAGCAACTCCCGTCAGTTCGATCGGATCGCCCGTCGTAAACGAGAACGGCGAAGTAATCGGCATCGTGATATCGGCTGGCGAAAAAACCACTGCTCGTCCTTCTGCTGCACTGGACTCAGTGCTGTCTCGCGTTGCGGTTGATACTCAGGCCCGGTGGCCGGCAACGGCTGAAACGAGCGCCACACCAAAGCCAACACCGAAACCGCGAATAGTCTATGCGCCCGCTCCAGCGTTTCCGCCCGGAATTTCTCAGTCTGGCGTTTCGGGAACGGGTCGCTTCCGTTTATCTTTTGATGCAAGTGGAAACGTAACGAATGTCCAAATCGTTAAATCCACGGGGAACCCGTACTTTGACCAGGCTGCGATCAAAACGTTTCGGCAATGGAAATCCGCCCCTAGCCAGGGATGGTCGGTGACAGTTCCGGTGACATTTCAAACGAGATGAGGTCGCTTGCCGCGCTCGGGTTTCGAGTAAAATCCGGCTGGGCGGCTGCAGTGCTGCTTACGGATTCGGCTCATTTGCCTCAGCTGTGCGATGTGCAGCGGATCGATTTGTCGGATCCGCGGCTACCCGAAACGCGACAGCCATATCACGCTGCGATGGGACGGCTGGAAACCGATACGCGGAAAATAAATCGGCGCGTGGATGATCGATCCGCATTCGGTCACAAATCCGCACATCCGCGCGCACGCCTTGGAGGGACAGTTATTTCGCTCCGTGCTCCAGGAGTCTTTGCACGCACACCGCATTCTCTCGGACGTTCTTATCGAGCGAGATGCGTACGCGCGAGCTGCGGTGCAACTCAAACAATCGAATGAGAACGTGCGGCGGGTGATACAAAAGTTTGGCCGAGACACGAAAGCGCCGTGGCGCGCAGAACAGAAACTTGCCGCAGTTGCCGCGTGGGTCGCGCTCGGTTAGCCGCTGACGTAGCGCTACATTTGGATTACGCATGCAAATACGTCCGGCAATTAACGCGGACCGGGACGCGATCTGGAACATTTTTCATGAGATCATCGCGGCAGGCGATACATACGCGTTTGATCCGCAAATGCCGCGCGAGGAAGCGTTGGCTTATTGGTTTCGAGCCGATACGCATACGTACGTCGCAGAAGAAGATGGCGGCGTTGTAGGCACTTACATTTTGAGACCGAATCAATCGGGGCCCGGCTCACACGTCGCCAACGCCGCTTTCATGGTCGCACGGGACGCCGAGGGTGCCGGAGTGGGACGCAGAATGGCCGAACACTGTTTGAGCGAGGCGCGTCGAATGGGTTTTCGCGGCATGCAATTCAATTTCGTGATCTCCACGAACACGCGAGCGATCCATCTTTGGAATCAGCTCGGTTTCGAAATTGCCGGCACTTTGCCCGGCGCATTTCGACATCTTGAAAAAGGATACGTGGATGTTTACGTCATGTTTCGCTCGCTGCTGTAGCCGCTTCGCTGTGCGAAGCGCTGCAATGATGGTTTAAACGCTACGCACGCCCAGAGAGCGGCGCCTACAGCCCTCTAAACGAGGATTGCAAAAGAAATGATTTCCTGCTGAACGTAGGCGTGAAATGCAAACAGTGATTCAAGTCATCACGACCGGCAGCGGGTCGCTGCGGGAAAAGATCATGACCGATCCGCAACTCCGACGATTCGATTTGATTCCCACTGAACACCAGCGCCCCAGTCGCCCGCACGGCTGGGCGAAGATCCATAGCGAAACTGCGCACGGCGCGATCAATCTGGAATGGCACGGGCGCAGCCGGACGTTGATTTGCCGCGTCGTAACGAAATTGGGCAACAAGCCAAACTCAATCATTGGCGATTTTGTCGATTACCTTCTCGCGCGTCATCAGAGCCGCATTCTTGCAATTCACATCATGCGACGGTGAATTGCAGTCGCGCTTTTGCTGCCCTGATGCGCTTCTTATTGAAACCGGGGCTCGACGTTTCAATTTCGGATAAACGCCGAGATCGACAGCATCATCTGCAATGGGAATCCACTCCCCGCCAAAATTCCAACAAATTTGGTTCACGCTCGTTGCGATCACTTCCAGACGTTTTACCTGTTGGCACGCCTCTGTCGGCTCAGGACATCCCGCATTTGGCACATATAGAGTAGAGCCATCTGGTCCGAGCGTTACGTTGCGTGGAAAGGCATCATTTTCATTCGGAACAGGAGTTTGATTTACCCTCGGCTCTGCGGGGTTGCTAACGTCCATGATCGCCACACTGGCGGTGCAAGGTGGCCTACCCGGAGGCGGGTTTACGCAGTCTCTCTTATTATAATACCGGTTGCCATTTGCTACGGCCAGCAGGGTATCACCGTTAAATAACGCCATGCCTACAGGAGCTGTGCCATGAGTATCCCCATATCCAATCAATGCGTCGTTTGGGGAACCCGAGACCAACGTCGCTCGATCGAAAGCTAAAACTTGATACCCACTGGCTCCTTGTTCCGGCGGCAATGGCAATTCGTTGTTTCTACCACGCGCTGCCACAAAAACATATTGACCGTTTGCCGTTTCGACTGCCCGAACTGGCGAACACCCGCAGGCCGTGGAGTTTAGAACGGGTAGTAGAAATGACCGCTGATTACATGCGGCGGAAAGACTGCGTATAATAGGTACTCGTCACCAAAGTGAAACCCATCTTCGCTCTCGTAGCCTATCGGAGCGCTGCGAAGTTCTCTGATAATCAGAGAAAGTGCGCAGATAACTCCTATGAAGATCGAAAGCACAAGCGCGATCCTTACGACACGGGCTAGAATCACCAGAACTATTTTTCAATCAGACCCAACACCTCGAGACTTTATATGACACATAGTTTTTTACGGAATTTTTTTGGGGCAGGGTTTGGCCCCAGAATTTGCGGTTGACGCCCTGCAGCGTTTTCCGCCAAACTGCCTGTATGGAGGCAGAAATAGATTGCACGTTGCAGTCTAATTCTAGTTAGGTGTCAAAAGCATCAACCGATAGGACTGTCGGATGGCGACCGTTTTCCTGAGCTACTCAACAAAGGATCACCATTTCGCCGAACTGGCGAGCATCAAGCTCGCCGAGGCAGGCATCGACTTGTGCGCGACCAAGGCCAGCTTCGGGCTGGTAGCGACTGGCGGGGCGGCATCGAACGAGGGATCAGCGAGTCGATCGCAGTGCTCGTGGCGTTGAGCGAGAACTCGGCCGAGTCTTCGTACATAACATTTGAGTGGGCATACGGGCTCGGAAAAAGCAAAACCGTCGTCCCTGTCAAGCTGGAGGCCTGCAAGATTCATCCGCGCCTCGAACCGATTCAGTATCTCGATTTCTCAGTGCCGGGCTCACTGCCTTGGGATCTGCTGATCGAACGCATTCGAGAGATCGAAGCCGACGCCACATCGAAGGAGGACTTGGCCGTCGCCGCGAGCGTGGTTCCCTCGCAGCAGGATCCGACAGTGAAGGCTATTTTGAGCTACCTAAATCAGCGAGGCTACCAAATGGTGAGCTATGACCGCATTCGACGACGAATCGATCCCGCACTAACGGACAAAGATCTGGACACGTTGGTTGATTCGAATCCTACGGTGTTTCGGCACGCCATTCTGAAGGACGACAAGAAGGGACTTGGCAAGCGCGTTCCTTAGACCTCATGCACGAGCGAGCGTTGTAGTTACAGTCACGCCAACACCTAAGCAGGCGCGGCAGCGAGCCGCCGGAGCGGTTGATTTCGTCTGACATATAATTTTTACGCGCTCCTTTCAGTGTGTAGCGTGCAAAAAGTGTCTGACACACCAAAAGAGAAGAAGCAGCCCCTAACGCAAAGCGAGCGAGTGTTCCCAGATGGAGTAGAGATTACGGAATTTGTTGCAATTCTCGCGACCGAAGGTGAGCGAGTCGCGGTCATCATCAGCGCTGCACGCATCGACTTCGTTTTGGAGAGCCTTCTCAAAGGACTGATGGTTCCGAACACTGCCGCTTCAGATCCATTGTTCGATAGCGACCGACCGCTAGGAACCTTCTCGGCCAAGATCGCCTTGGCATATCGACTTCAGCTTATCGACGCCGAATTGCAGCAAGCGATAACCGTAATCAGAAAGATCCGGAACGATTTCGCTCATTCGATGCGCCCTGAGCACCTCGCTAACTCTCCTCATCGTGAACGTGTGGATGAACTCATCAAGAATCTCAAGGATGCGCCTTTCTACAACGCGCTCTATCCATTACTCGCCAGGGGCATCAGTTCCGCACACTTTTGCGCGTTCTGCACCGGCGTTGCGGTGGTTCTCTCGTCTTTGCGCGTATTGGAAAAAGTTCTTGCTGGGTCCACAAGACCCAGGACAATTTTACTGTTTCCCGCGCGAGGTTTACTCAAGGAGTGGGACAGCGTTGCGCTTGGAGCACAAACAATGGGCCAGCGCGCGAACGGAAAGCCGTCTAAAACGGCGAATAGAGCACCGTAATGCTCAGGATAAACGGCAAGGTTTAGGCCATGATGTGTACTGTGCCGACCGTCTTGAAATTGAAAACACCTTCACGACTGATCTTCATCGTGCGCGGGAAAACACCATAAGCGGTCGAAAGATAGTAAAGGAAATCTCCGGCAGCAATCTTATCGGTTTGGACAGTAAGTGAAAAGCAGTCATTGTGGCGATTTGGGAAAACAGGCCCATCTAACATTCCTTTGAAATGCATGAACGACCGGTTTTCAACGGTTAGTTCATCTGTATTCCCGGCGTCGGGATTCTGAGGTGTTACCTTCTTATCAATCAGCACGTGCCAAAAGACTTCTTCGCTACGAAAGCTAATCTTACCTGTGTTCCAGACGGAAAACCGTACTCGAATACTGGATTGGTTAATGCGTTCCGTTCTAACGCTCACCTTGGCTTCTACCTTTCGCATTTTGGATAGGACGCCGGAGATCAATCCGGCGATTACGACACCAACGAGCAGGTTCGCCCAGAAATTCGGCCAAAAGTTCTGCCAAAACGTTGTGTCGCCGATGATTCGCAGTGCGTGTGTAGGTGCTTAGCCGTGCATCACTGAACGTTCAGCTTCATTACGGGATGTAACTCCCATGCTGCATACTCGGGAAGATGGCTACGCTTGTTTGATTGATCTTTCGGAGCGTGTCCAACGTCAAAGTAGGCTTTGCCAACAACCGAGATGATCGGCGTTTCGATCAATTTAAGTTTTCTGGCGGAGCTAGTGTGAAACGGGAATTTCGTTGCCGTGAAACTGAAAACCGTTTCGCGGATTGAACACCATTGCTGCTTCGAGGGTATTTCACAGACAACAATGCCCGCTTTGTCTCCGGTCGCATTCGTCAGGGCAGAATCGATAGTAAGCTCTGTCCGCTCGCGGCGCCCTAGCCGCAGATCAGCCCCAACCCGCAGCGACGATGGAAACTTGGGCACTACCCGTCGTGTCCATACTTACGTTTGTGCAGTCTCCGGGAGAAAGAGAATACCTCGTTAACTGGCTGGGAAGATTAGGGGCCGATACTTTAATGCGAACCCAGATTTTCTTTGTTTTGTGATTATTGCACGCTCTACGGGTCGTAAATGCCCCTGAGTGTTCAACGCCTATGCCAACAACTCAAACGTGACCGGCGGTCCTGTTGTCGCGGCTGTACTGCAAAGGAATGCAATCGCGGCAATGATGAGTGTTGTAGCCCGCGTCATTGCGCCCTGTTCATATCATTTTGTCATTGCCGTGTGGAGAGCAACAGATGCAGAATCCGCCGCGTGAAGTACTGGCAAACCGCACTTGGAATTTTGGCGGCGCTGTCCGCGTCACTCGCACTGGCGGATGACTTCAAAACGACTACCGGGAAAGAATACAAAAACGTCACGATAAGCCGCGTCGAACCAGACGGCATTGTTTTGAAGGGCAAATCAGGGATTACAAAAGTCTATTTTACTGAATTACCTAAAGACGTTCAGGAACGCTTTCATTATGATTCCGCGCGAGATGCGCATTTCACCGCCGACAGAGAGGCAACGGCTGCACAGCAAAATGCGGCGTTCGCAGAGCATCGTCTTGGCGGAACCGCTGATCAATTCGTCGCCCAGTACGGAGCGCCACAAGATTCGCCCAGTCTCGACAAGAATTTCCCCCTGTTGCAGGGAGCGATTCATCACACTTATGACTATAAAGGCTGGCGAATCCGCGCCGCATTTCTCCCACCGAACGGTCCTGTCGTTCGAATGGATTACTCGAAAATAGTGAAGGCGGGTGTGAATGCGACGATACAGGATTACGAATTGCAAGCGATCATGACTGCGAATACCCCACCCGGGACAGCGTGGAAAGAAATCACGTACAACAACCCTGATTCACCGAACAAAGGTCTGAGCAAAATTTTCGAAGGCTATTTTGCGGGATTAGCTGGTGAAAAGATGTGGCAACGCAGCGACGGCGCGATCTTATGGCTGCGCAGCAAAATCATTGTCCGGCTTGAGCTTCCTGCCGCGCACGAGTACGAAACGAAACTGAAAGCGGAAAAGGAACAGAAAGCTCGCCAATCAGTTCCGCAGTTCTGATGTGAAATACTGGGAGATCATCATCGAAAATCTCCGCAACGTTGGGTAGAACTGCGGCTCTATGGCGACTACCGATGTCAAAGTCCGACCAATTTGGGTTGTGGCCGCAGAGCGCAGCGACGCTGGACGCTTTTATTGTTGCATGCAGATTCAAGAGTTGGCTGCCTTTCTCGAACGCGAATCCGCAATTCAAACCGACCGACATAATCATGAGTGCGATTGCCCGGAACCGGATGAAGACTTGGGAAATCATCGCTGACAATCTAAGCAAAGCCGGTTGGAGTTGGGGCAGTTCAGGCGTGCACTGTAACGCGCCATGAACGACTACTTCGAGAAACTACTCACTGAAGGTGCCTTAGTATTGCGGAGCCGGAAGTTTTCAGGGAACCGACTCATTCACGATTCTGTCGCAAGCCACCTGTACCACAAATGGGTTATGGACTGCATTGGATTGCTTCGTGATGATGCTCCAGAGCATGTAGCCCAGATCAAAGCAGTCTATAAACCAGACATGGCACTCTATCATCAGGCAGAGCAAATATTCGCTATTCTCTGTTCCGCCTTCGAGCTGCTTCGGGATAACAAAGAGAGGTTGTCCAGAAAGTCGGTTTCCGAGAAATCTCCCGCTGCTTTTTCCCTTGAGTTTCTGAATCCGCGGCTTGTGGAAAAGTGCGCAGATCACTTTACGGCTCGCAAGTATGACGATTGTATTCTGAATGCCGCGAAAGTCGTAGAAGTGATGGCCAGGGAGGCCGCGGAATTGTCAGCGGAAGACGTGGGCGTAAATTTAATGAGGAAAGCATTTAAGCCCACGAATCCAATTTTAAAGTTCAGCGATGTTGCAGCTGAGCAAGAAGCGGCGATGAACCTATATTGTGGATTCATTGGATTCTTCAAAAACCCGCATAGCCATAAGTTTTTAAACATTTCCGATCCACTGACGGCGTTCGAAATCCTCTGCACGGCAAACCACCTTTGTACGATGATTGAGCGAGCCCAAAAACCGAAAGACTAAGAATTCAGCGCGACAGTCATTGGACGCGTTGTCAGTGCGGTTGTCAGTTATGCCAATGTAGCGCGATCCTGTGAAGCGGGCCGGGCCGTTTCAAATCTGGCGTCGGATGTCATGAAACTGTCATGAATCCCGGTTATGAAGTGGCTTTTCAGGGTAGTTTTACCTATAAAAATGAGAATCCGGAGCCTACGGGGCTCGAACCCGCAACCTCCGCCGTGACAGGGCGGCGCTCTAACCAATTGAGCTAAGGCTCCTGACGAAAAGCGAACGTTAGCGGCGTCGCAGTTTACTGCAACTCATGCACGTAGCCGGCGATTCGCAGTGGTGGCTTCGTCGGGAAATCACAAATTCCAATCTCCAAATGCCAACGAAACTCCAAGATGCAATATCCAAATTCAACACAGCGTGCTGACCTTCTGTTGCGAGATTGCGAACTGAATGGTTTTGGTGCTTGGGATTTGCTATTTGGAACTTTCGCCGCAGGCGATGGTTGAACATTCTGTATAGGGGCGGCGTCGAACTCCGAAATGTTTCGCGAGTGAACATTGCGAATGCGTGTGATGAAGTTATAGTGAAGCTTGGTTCGGCGGATTGACCCAAACCATAAATGAGCGACAAGCGCAGCGAGGGATTTGAGGACGGGGTTGGAGACTCGGGTCCGGACAATCTCGTCGACGCATTCGATCGAGTGCTTTCCTCGTTGCCGCCGGGCGATCCGGTTCGGCGCGACCTGTTGGAACTGCGGCCGCAGATCTTCGATCAACAGGAGACGATGGTCGAGGCGCGCAGGATGATCGAGAAGCTCGAGGAAGTCATTAAGAAAGTGACTTCGCCAGCAAACCGGATTGGCACATTTCTCGGCGCCACATCAAAGGACACGGCGCACATCGTGGTCGGAGGCGCGGACTATTACTGCAACGTCGATCCGCGCATTCCACTGGGGAAATTGAAAAAAGGAACGCGCGTGCTTGTCAATGAAGCCTTCGTCATTGTCGGTGATCTTGGATTTGAGACCGCGGGACCGGTGACAAAAATTACCGAAGTAATCGGCAAGGACCGATTGCGCGTCGGATCGGAGCACGGCCTGCAATCGATGGTGTTACAGCGTTCGGCAGATCTTGCTCATTCCACTTTGAAATCAGGCGACGAAGTCCGCGTTGACTCAAATTACCGGATGGCCTTGGAGATGCTCTCGAGCATGAAATCGCACGAACATTATCTCGACACTGTACCCGAACTGCCGTGGGAAAAAGTTGGAGGTCAGGAGGCAGCGCTCGAGGCAATCAAGGACGCCATCGAGCTGCCGCTGTTGCATCCTGATCTTTTCCGCAAATTTCAGCACGCCACGCCGAAAGGTTTTCTGCTTTACGGTCCACCCGGCTGCGGAAAGACGCTGATTGGAAAGGCGACCGCTTATAATTTAACAAAGCAGCTTGGGGAAAGAACCGGAACCGAGATGCGCGAATACTTCATGCACGTCAAAGGTCCCGAGATTCTGAACATGTGGGTGGGTGAATCGGAGCGAATGGTGCGCGAAATTTTTGCGACTGCTCGCGAGAAGAAAGGCGAGGGTTACATGCCGTTCCTTTTTATTGACGAGGCCGAATCCATTCTGGGCACCCGCCGCGCTTCGCGCCATTCGAATATTCTTTCGACACTGGTGCCGATGTTTTGCTCGGAGATGGACGGAATCGATTCGCTCAACGACGTGGTAATTATCCTTGCGTCCAATCGCGCAGATCTGATTGATCCGGCAATTCTGCGCCCGGGCCGGATCGATCGAAAAATCAAGGTCAATCGGCCAGATAAGCAGGGCGCGCGCGAAATCTACCGGATTTATCTTACCGACAGCCTTCCGTACGACGGCGTGCTTGCAAAAGAAGCCGATGGACTGGGAGCGTCCATCGAGCGTCTGATCGAGCGCTTTGTGGACTGGCAGTTTGCGCGCCGCGACGAAAACAAATTTCTGGAGGTAACGCTCCGCAGTGGGCGCAAGGAGACGCTTTATCGCAGCGATCTCATCAGCGGCGCGATCATTGCCTCGATCGTCGAGCGCGCGAAAGCGCTGGCGATCAAAAGGGCCATTGCCACTCAACAGGAACAAGGGCTTCGGGAAACCGATTTGCAACTCGCTTTCAATGCCGAATACGTGGAGAACGATATTTTCCCGACGACGGACATTACCGAAGACTGGCTCAAGCTAATCGACTACGATCCGGAAAACGTCGTTAAGATTTCGCCTGTGAAACCGATTTCCGATGCGCGCGCACATACGACAGTTGGCGTGATCTGATGCCGGGAGGAAATGGCCGCCGCGCCGCGCCTGTTCAAGTTGATCTCCGTTCGTACTTTGGCTGGAGAACTGGGAAATAGCAGGATTCGATGAAACGCGTCTTTGGGTTGGAGACGGAGTACGGCATTACTCTTAGCGGTGCGGACACTGTCGACGTGGTGGCCGAATCGATCGAGCTGGTGCGTCGTTACACCGATCACGGCGCGCTGATGAAATGGGATTACGATCTGGAAGATCCGCACCTCGACGCGCGCGGGTTTCGAGCGCGCGAATTGCTTCAGGACACCGACGAATCGGCCTACTACGAGATCGATAAACGCCGTCCGCTCAGTTTTGAGGAAATAAAAAGCGACCTTGTCCTTTCAAATGGCGCCCGGTTCTACAACGATCACGCGCACCCGGAATATTCCACGCCAGAGTGCACAACCCTTGGCGAGATTGTAGCTCAAGACAAAGCCGGCGAGCGCATCTTGGCAGAGTGCGCACGGCGCCGAAATCAGAAGTTGCCATCTGGTTACGAAGTTCGCCTCTATAAAAACAATACGGACTTCTCCGGGCATAGTTACGGTTGTCACGACAATTACCTGATGAGGCGCGACATCGCATGGGACCAAATCGTCGCCGGTATTCTTCCGTTTCTCGTCACTCGACAGATTTTTGCCGGCGCCGGCAAGATGGGCGTTGAAGCGGAGAGCGGGCAGAGCGAGCCCGGTGTTTATCAAATCTCGCAGCGCGCCGATTTTTTCAGTGTGGTCGTGAGCATCGACACGATGAACCGGCGACCTCTCATCAACACGCGCGACGAGCCGCATGTGGACGCGAGTCGTTATCGGCGGTTTCACGTGATCCTTGGTGATTCAAACATGAGCGAATGGGCGACAGCTATGAAGATCGGGACGACCGGGCTGATTCTCGATCTGATTGAACGCGGAGAAGCCCCTCAACTCGAGATCGCGCAACCGGTTGATGCGAACAAATCCATTAGCCGCGATCAAACCTACGATTGGATCATCGAATTGAAAGATGGTCGCAAAATCTCTGCGATCGATGTGCAACGCATTTATCTGCGGGCCGCCAGCAGACTCGAGCCGCTCGGAAGCAGTGCGGCAGGAAGCGAGGAGGACCGGGCGTGGATATTGCGCGAATGGGAAAACGTCCTTAACGATCTCGAGCGCGATGTGGTGTCAGCGCGAGACCGCGTCGATTGGGCGGCCAAGAAGTTCTTGTTGGATGCATTGCAG
>WNFP01004144.1_pt1 | contig 11655 bp, 12 predicted proteins | sample 5400201 | NCBI WGS metagenome assembly WNFP01 (sample SAMN13153355, study PRJNA577476) | soil metagenome | isolation source: 115 cm saprolite under Madrone tree | place: USA:California | collected 2016-06-14
CCACGATCAACGGCGACAGCAACGTGCCCTTCTACAAGGAGTTCGCCAACCAGGGGCTGCGCTCCGAGAACGCCCCGATCATGGCCTTCAGCGTGGCCGAAGACGAGCTGCGCGGCATGGACACTTCCTCGCTGGTCGGCCACCTGGCCGCGTGGAACTACTACCAGTCGGTCGACACGCCGCAGAACAAGAAGTTCATCCAGAACTTCAGGAACTTCGCCGAGAAGAACAAGCTCCCCGGCGGCTCCAAGCGTGTCACGGACGATCCGATGGAGGCGGCCTACTTCGGCGTCTACATCTGGAAGCAGGCCGTCGAGAAAGCCAAGTCGTTCGACGTCGCCGCGGTGCGCAAGGCCGTCTACGGCCAGACTTTCCTGGCGCCCGGCGGCCAGATCAAGATGGACGAGGCCAACCACCACACCTACAAGCCCGTGCTGATCGGCGAGATCCTCAAGGACGGCCAGTTCAAGGTCGTCTCGCGCTCGAAGGGCCTGGTCAAGGCCGAGCCGTGGAGCAAGTACACGAGCCCCGACAAGGGCTGCGACTGGGTCGGCCACCAGGGCACGTACCAGAAGTAGACCTAGCCACGCGCGTGTTGATACGTCTGCTGTTGGCTCTCGTGCTGCTGCCGGGGCTCACCCCCCCGGCAGCGGCGCAGGGTGCCGATTCATCTCCGCCGCCCGCGATCGCCAAGGCCCTGGCTGAGGTCGCGTCGAGCGACGCCGCCGTGCAGGAGGCGGCGGCCGTCGCTCTCGGCAAGACCGGCGACCGCAAGCTGCTGCCGCTGCTGGAAGCGCTCCGCGAAGGCAGTGTCTATGTCCGCTCGCTGCCTGGAGGCAAGAAAGAGACCCTCATCGTGGGGGACAAGGTCAACGAAGGGGTCAAGACTCTCGTCCCGATCTTCACCGCTTATGGTCGAGAGCCGATCCAGGACTCGGGAGGCAAGGCTGTCCTCGTCGAGCTCTCCAAGCTCGAGGAGGTCCCCACGGGGCGAAGCCTGCGGCTCGTCCTGAGGCCCTTGATCGATGCGTTCTCGGGCTCGACGCAGTTCTCCGACCCGGACTGGACTGTCCGGCAGGCGGCCGCCGTCAAGATGGGCAATAGCGGTGATCCCAGCGCTCTGCCGACGCTGACCGAGGCCCTCGCGAAAGAGAAGGACAGGTGGGTCCGCTACGCCATCGAGGAAGCGATCGCGCTCGTCCAGCTCAAGGCCGGCATGCCGGCCGAGCGCGTCAATGCCGCCACGACATTGGGCGCTCTCGGCAGCAGCGACGCGCTCGATCGGCTTCGGGAGGTCGAAGGCGTCGCCGACGCGCCGCCCGCCCTCAAGCAGGCCGCCGCGGACGCGGTCAAGCGAATCGAGCGCTGGTCGCTCCTGACCCAGGCGATACAGGTCATGTTCCAGGGGGTCTCGCTGTCCTCTATCCTCCTCCTGATGGCCCTAGGGCTGGCGATCATCTTCGGCCTCATGGGCGTGATCAACATGGCCCATGGCGAGCTGATGGCGCTTGGCGCCTACACGACCTACGTGACGCAGGGATGGTTCCAGGGGCACGCGGCCGGCTTCTTCGACTACTACTTCCTCGTGGCGCTCCCGCTGTCGTTTCTCGTGGCGGGCGTGGCCGGCTTCGTCCTCGAGCGCGGCGTAATCCGCTTCCTCTACGGCAGGCCGCTCGAAACCCTGCTCCTGACCTGGGGCATCAGTCTCATGATCCAGCAGGGGCTGCGCCTCTGGTTCGGCGCGGCGAACGTGGACGTGATCTCGCCCACGTGGCTGTCAGGTGGCGTGCCCGTCATGGTCGGGATCCAGCTGCCCTTCAACAGGCTCTTCATCATCGGGCTCGCGACGGTCGCCGTCGCGGGAATGTATCTCCTCCTCTTCAAGACCGACGCGGGCCTGCGGATCCGCGCGGTGACGCAGAACCGCGGCATGGCGGCCTGCCTCGGCGTGCGCTCCCGGCGCGTGGACGCGCTGACGTTCGCGCTGGGCGCGGGGCTGGCCGGCATCGCCGGCTGCGCGCTGACCCAGATCGGCAACGTGGGTCCCGAGCTCGGCCAGAACTACATCGTCGACTCCTTCATGGTTGTCGTGACGGGAGGAGTCGGCAAGCTTCTCGGGACGATCCTGGCCGCGCTCGGCATCGGCGGACTGAACAAGATCATCGAGCCGGCCGCCGGCGCGGTGTTCGGCAAGGTTGCGATACTCGTGCTCGTGATCCTGTTCATCCAGCGGCGACCGTCCGGGCTCTTCGCGGCGAAGGGACGCTATGCGGACTCGTGAGCGCTGGGTCTTTCTCACGGCGGCCGTGGTGCTCGTGGTGGTCTTGCCGGCGCTGAACGCGCTGCCGCAGGGCTCACCGCTCCGCCTCTCCAACTTCACGCTGAACCTCTTCGGCAAGTTCTTGACCTACGCCATCCTTGCGCTCGGGATCGACCTGATCTGGGGATACACCGGGGTGCTCTCGCTCGGCCACGGCGTCTTCTTCGGCCTCGGCGCCTACGCCATGGGCATGCACCTCATGCTCGAGATCGGCGCCAAGAGCGTCTACCAGAACATGCTCCCGGACTTCATGGTCTGGAACCAGGTGAAGGAGCTGCCCCTGTTCTGGCAGCCCTTTTACAGCCCGCTCTTCACGCTGATCGCCATGGTGGTCGTGCCCTCGGTGGTGGCGGCGGTCTTCGGCTTTCTCACGTTCCGGAGCCGGATCCGCGGCGTGTACTTCTCGATCATCACCCAGGCGCTGGCGCTGTGCGCGTGGCTCACGTTCAACCGCAACGCGATGAACCTGGGCGGCACCAACGGCCTGTCGGGCTTCAAGACCATGTTCGGGTTTCCGCTCAACGAACCAGGCACCCAGCGCGGCCTCTACGTCGTCACCGCCCTGTGCCTGTGCGGCGCGTACCTGCTCTGCCGGTCGATCGTGCGCTCGCCTGCGGGCAAGGTGCTGGTCGCCATACGCGACAGCGAGACGCGCGTGCTCTTCTGCGGCTATTCTCCGGCCGCGTTCAAGCTCTTCGTCTTCATCGTCTCGGCGGCGCTCGCGGGCCTCGCGGGCGCGCTGTACGTCGGGCAGGTGGGCATCATCACGCCCGCCAGGATCGGGGTGCTGCCGTCGATCGAGATGATCATCTGGGTCGCGGTCGGCGGGCGGGGGACGCTCATCGGGCCGGTCGTCGGAGCCTTCGGCGTCAACTGGCTCCAGAGCCTGCTGACGACCCACTACCCCGACCTCTGGATTCTCGTGCTCGGCGGGATGTTCGTGACCGTCGTGCTGTTCATCCCCGACGGCGTCGTGGGAACGGCGCAAAAGCTCATGTCCCGCTTCGGCGGGTCCCGCGCCCCGGAGCGCGTCACGGCGAGGGCAGAAGAGGCCAAGACGGTCGAGGCGGGACGGACTCCATGACGTCGCCTGGCGGCTCGATCATCTACCTCGAGGACGTCACGGTCGACTTCGACGGCTTCAAGGCGCTCAACGCGCTGAACTTCTTCATGGACTACAAGGAGCTGCGGGTCGTGATCGGCCCCAACGGCGCGGGCAAGACCACGCTGCTCGACGTCATCTCCGGCAAGGTCCAGCCGAGCGCGGGGCGTGTCATCTTCGGGAGGAACATCGACCTCCTGGGCCGCCGGGAGAACGAGATCGCCGGGCTCGGCATCGGACGGAAGTTTCAGACCCCGTCCATCTTCGCCAATCTCACCGTGCGGGAAAACCTCGAGCTGGCCCTCGCGCGCTCGAGCAAGGGCGTGCTGCCCACGCTCAGGGCGCGGCTCGACGGCACCCAGCGGGACCGCATCGACGCCACGCTCGACAGCATCGGTCTCCGCGGCCAGGCGGGAGACAGGGCCGGAGGGCTCTCCCACGGCGAGAAGCAGTGGCTCGAGATCGGCATGGTGATGGTGCAGGACGCCGAGCTCCTCCTGGTGGACGAGCCCGTCGCGGGCATGACGGACGAGGAGACGGAGAAGACCGGGCGGCTCCTGCGCGGCGTCGCCGAGGAGCGCGCGGTCCTCGTCATCGAGCACGACATGGAGTTCGTCCGCAGCATCGCGCGCACCGTCACGGTGCTCCACGAAGGCGCCGTCCTCTGCGAAGGCCCGGTCGACAAGATCCAGAAGGACGAGCGGGTGATGGAAGTGTATCTCGGCCGGAGCCGCGACGCCGATGCCTGAGGCCGCCCGTGCTTGAGATCCGAGGCCTCAATGTCGCCTACGGCGAGAGCCAGGTGCTCTGGGACGTGTCGCTCGACGTGTCCCCGGGCGGTGTCGTGTGCCTGATGGGCCGAAACGGCGTCGGCAAGACGACCCTCCTCAAGACCGTCATGGGCCTCCTCCCGGCGCGCTCGGGGCAGATACTGTTCGACGGCAAGGATCTCGGGCGGCTCCGCCCGGAAGAGCGCGCGGCCTGCGGCATCGGCTACGTCCCGCAAGGCCGGGAGATATTCCCGAACCTCACCGTCGCGGAGAACCTTCGAGTCGGCTATCTCGGACGCCCCGCCTCGGCGGGCAATGGCAAATCCACGCAGGCCGACATCGAGCAGGTGTTCGACCTGTTCCCGAAGTTGAAGGACCTTCTGTCGCGCAACGGCGGGGTGCTCTCGGGGGGCGAGCAGCAGCAGCTCGCCATCGCCCGGGTGCTGCTGGCGCGGCCGAAGCTCCTCTTGATGGACGAGCCGACCGAGGGCATCCAGCCGAACGTCATTCTCCAGATCGAGGACGCGATCCAGCGCATCAAGGAGCGCGGGATCGCCGTGCTCCTGGTCGAGCAGTACCTCGAGTTCGCCTGGCGCCTCGCAGGCTCCTACGCAATCATGCGCAAGGGCGCCATTGTCTCGAGCGGCTCGACGGCCGAGCTCCGCCATGATGTCGTGAGACAGCACCTGACCGTTTGACGTAAGATCATCCGGCCATGCACCTGACACCCCGAGAGCAGGACAAGCTGCTGATCTTCACGGCGGCCGAGGTCGCCCGCAGGCGCCGGGCCAGGGGGCTCAAGCTCAACTACCCGGAGGCCCTGGCGCTGATCACCGCCGAGGTGCTCGAGGGCGTCCGCGACGGGCGGAGCGTCTCCGAGCTCATGGCCTTCGGGATCACGGTTCTCAGGCGGGACGACGTCATGGAAGGCGTGCCGGAGATGCTGGACGAGGTGCAGGTCGAGGGCACGTTCCCAGACGGCACGAAGCTCGTCACGATCCACCACCCGATCCGATAGGACGACGAACCGATGATTCCAGGGGAGTACCTGCTGGGCGACGGCACCATCGAGGCCAACGCGGGACGCCGCACCGTCGAGCTGACCGTGGCGAACACGGGCGACCGGCCCATTCAGGTCGGCTCCCACTTCCACTTCTTCGAGGTCAATCGCGCGCTCCGCTTCGAGCGCGGGAAGGCCTGGGGGATGAGGCTCAACGTGCCGGCCGGCACCGCGGTCCGCTTCGAGCCCGGCGACGAAAAGGTGGTCACTCTCGTGGATCTGGCCGGAGCGCGCGAGGTCCACGGGCTCAACGCCCTCGCGGACGGCCCCGTCGACGCTCCGCGCAGAGACGCCGCGGTCCGCAAGGCCGCGCAGAGCGGCTTCCAGGGAGCGTGAGCGCATGAGCCTGCGACTGCCGAGGCGACAGTACGCCGATCTCTACGGTCCGACGGTGGGCGATCGAGTCCGGCTCGCCGACACGGACATCCTCATCGAGGTCGAGAAGGACTTCACGGTCTACGGAGACGAGGTCAAGTTCGGCGGCGGCAAGGTCATCCGCGACGGCATGGGCCAGTCGGCGCGCGCCACGGCCGCGCAGGGCGTTCTCGACCTGGTCATCACCAACGCCCTGGTCCTGGACCACTGGGGCATCGTCAAGGGCGATATCGGCGTCCGCGCCGGGCGCATCGTCGGCGTGGGCAAGGCCGGCAATCCCGATATCCAGGCCGGCGTGACGCCCGGCATGGTCGTGGGCGCCTCCACGGAAGTCATCGCGGGAGAGGGACGCATCGTCACGGCCGGCGGCATCGACAGCCACATCCACTTCATTTGTCCCCAGCTCGTGGACGAGGCCCTGTCGGCCGGCATGACGACGCTCATGGGCGGGGGCACGGGCCCGGCGACTGGCACCAACGCGACCACGTGCACAGCGGGCGCATGGAACATGCACCGGATGCTGGAGGCCGCGGACGGCCTGCCGATCAACCTGGGCCTTCTCGGCAAGGGCAACGCCTCCCGGCCCGATCCGCTGCGTGAGCAGGTGGCCGCCGGCGCCATCGGCCTCAAGCTCCACGAGGACTGGGGCACGACCCCGGCCGCCATCGACGCCTGCCTCTCCGTGGCCGACGAGATGGACGTGCAGGTCGCGATTCACACGGACACGCTCAACGAGGCCGGCTTCGTCGAGGACTCGATCAAGGCTTTCAAGGGCCGAACGATCCACACGTATCACACCGAGGGCGCGGGCGGCGGGCACGCGCCCGATATCATCCGGGTCTGCGGCGAGCCGAACTGCCTGCCGTCATCGACCAACCCGACGATGCCGTTCACGGTCAACACCATGGACGAGCACCTGGACATGCTGATGGTCTGTCACCATCTCAACCCCAAGATCCCCGAGGACCTGGCGTTCGCCGAGTCCCGCATCCGGGCCGAGACGATCGCCGCCGAGGACGTGCTCCACGATCTTGGCGCGATCAGCATGCTCTCCTCGGACTCGCAGGCGATGGGGCGCATCGCGGAAGTCATCACGCGCACCTGGCAGACAGCGGACAAGATGAAGAAGCAGCGCGGCGCCCTGCCGGGCGACGGCCGGAACGACAACGTCCGCGCGAAGCGGTATGTCGCCAAGTACACCATCAACCCCGCGATCTCGCACGGTATCGCCCACGAGGTTGGGTCGATCGAGGCCGGGAAGCTCGCCGATCTCGTCGTCTGGAAGCCCGCCTTCTTCGGCGTCAAGCCGGAGCTGGTGCTCAAGAGCGGTCTCATCGTGACCGCGGCCATGGGCGATCCCAACGCGTCGATCCCGACTCCCCAGCCGGTGCGCTACCGGCCGATGTTCGCCTCGTACGGTGGTGCGGTCGCGTCCACCTCCATGACCTTCGTGTCGAAGGCGGCGCTCGAGGACGGTGTGCCCTCGCGGCTTGGACTGCGGAAGATGGTCTCGGCCGTGGGCCGCTGCCGCACGCTCCGGAAAGCCGACATGGTCAACAACGCCTATTGCCCGAAGATCGAGGTCGACACGGAGACCTACGAGGTGCGCGCCGACGGGCAGCTCCTGACCTGCGAGCCCGCCCGCGTCCTGCCGATGGCGCAGCGGTACTACCTCTTCTAGGCCGGAGGCGACGCGATGGCGGCCGAGGCCAATTTCTGGAAGGCCGTGAAGACGGGAGACAGGGCCGGGGTCGAGAGGCTCCTCGCCGCCGATCCCGGCCTCGCGACGGCCCGTCTCGACGGCGCATCGGCGATTCTCGTCGCGACGTACTATCACAAGCCCGAGGTCGCGCGATGCCTGCGGCCTCACATCACGGAGCTGGATATCTTCGAGGCCTGTGCCCTGGGTGACGCCCTGCGCGTCAACGCCCTGCTCGATCGGGATGCGCGGCTGTCGAACGCCGTCGCCGGCGATGGATTCGGACCGCTGGGCCTCGCGTGCTTTTTCGGCCACGAGCCCGTCGCCCGGATGCTGCTCGCGGCCGGCGCGCGCGTCGACCAGCCATCGTCGAACGGAATGGCCGTGATGCCGCTGCACTCTGCGGCCGCGGCGCACTCGGTCCCCATCGCCCGGCTCCTGCTCGAGGGCGGCGCGCCGGTGAACGCCCGCCAGGGCCAGGGCGAGGGAGGCTTCACGTCCCTCATGGAGGCTGCCCTGAACGGGCAGCTCGACATGGTCGAACTCCTGATGCGCCATGGAGCCGACCCGTTCATGAAGGACCACGATGGCAAGTCAGGAGCCGATCATGCTCGGGCCGGAGGTCACACGGCGCTGGCGACCCGCCTGGAGCGCGTGCCGTGATCGTGATCACCGAGCCGCATCTCCACGTCGAGCCCGCGGCCCTCGCGGGAAAAACGCGCGACACGCTCTGTCTGACCTGGGAGGAGCGGCGTTGGACGCGGAAGCGCGTGGTCACGACGGGCGGGAGGGAGATCGGTCTCGCGCTTCCGACGGGGTCCCTGCTGCGTCCCGGCGACGTCGTCGCGGTGGAGCCCGATTGGTACCTCGAGATCGAGGGCAAGCCGGAGCCCGTGCTGACGGTGACACCGAAAGACCGCGCCGAGGCCATCCGAATCGCCTTCGATGTCGGGAACCGGCACTTCCCGCTCGCGGTATTGGGTGAGGAGCTTCTCGTCCCCGACGACACCGCCATGGAACAGCTCCTGACGCGGCTCGGCGTCGTCTGGACGCGTCGCGCCGCGGTCTTCGCCCCGCTCGGCGGCGGTCATTCCCATGAGCACGGCAAGAGCGCGCTCGACGGACATTCACATCCGGGGGGGAGCGACGCCGCTCCTCCACCGGGCCCCCCCACCGTAAGAATTGACGCTCCATGACTGATCCGCGGCTGCTCTCGCTGCTGCACTTCGCGGACAGCGCTTTTCCGACCGGCGGGTATGCGCATTCCTTCGGCCTGGAAACCTACTGTCAGGCCGGCCTCGTGCGTGGCAGGGAGGATCTCGAGCGCTTCCTGGTCGCGCAGATCGAGGGCTCGGCGGGTCCGTGCGATGCTACGGCCGCGGTGAGCGTGCTGCGATGCGCGGCGCGCGATGATCTCCAGGCCTGCAGGGACGTGGATGCGACACTCGAGGCGATGAAGCCGGTCAGGGAGTTCCGGGATGCCAGCCGGCAGATGGGGCGCCAAGTCTTGCGCGTGGCGGCGGCGCTGACCGGCGAGAGCCGCCTCGTTCGCTACGCTGCCGACGTGGACAAAGGGCTTGCGCCGGGACACCATGCCGTCGCTTTTGGCCTCTTGACGGCGGCACTCGGCTGGGAGCCCGAGGCATCGGCGACAGCGTATCTCTACTCGGCGGCGGCGCTCCTGGTCGGCGCCGCGCTCCGGCTTCTCTCCATGGGGCAGATGGAAGGGCAGCGCGTGTTGTGGGCTCTGCATCCCGTCATCGAGCGCGCGGCCAGAGAGGCCGCGGCGCGCGACGCCGGCGATCTCTGGAGCTTTGCCCCGGGCATCGAGCTCGCAGGAATCCGGCACGCGTCGCTCGAGATGAGGCTCTTCCGGTCGTGACCGCCGGTTCTCCGATCCCCAGGCCCTTGCGAATCGGCGTCGGCGGCCCCGTCGGGTCCGGCAAGACGGCGCTGGTGGAATCGCTCTGCCTGAGGCTCCGCGATCTCTTCGATGTCGCCGTCATCACCAACGACATCTATACGCAGGAGGACGCACAGTTCCTGATCCGGCGGGGAGTCCTGCCGCAGGAGCGCGTGGTGGGCGTCGAGACGGGCGGCTGTCCGCACACGGCGATCAGGGAAGACGCCTCCGTCAACCTGGAGGCGGTTCACCAGCTGCGCGGACGCTTTCCCGGGCTCGAGATTCTCTTCGTCGAGAGCGGCGGCGACAACCTGGCGGCGACCTTCAGTCCGGAGCTGGTGGACGCGACGATCTACGTGATAGACGTCGCCGAGGGAGACAAGATCCCCCGCAAGGGCGGCCCGGGCATCACGCGCTCGGACCTGCTCGTGATCAACAAAATCGACCTGGCGCCGTATGTCGGCGCCGATCTCTCCGTAATGGAGCGTGACTCCAAGCGGATGAGAGGAGACAGGCCGTTTGTCTTCACCAACCTTCGGGACGGGACTGGCGCCGACCGCGTCGTGGACTGGATCCGCCGGGAGCTCCTCTTCGAGCCTTGAGGCGCCGGCGCCCGGCCGGACCGGGCGCGACGGTTTCCTCGGTGTGAGCTTCGAGCAGCGCGGCGCGCGCACCGTGCTGACCGAGAGGCGCTTCACGCTGCCGCTCCAGGCCCTCGAGCCGGTGGATCTCGACGGAACGGGCGCTGCGACGCTCTTCCTCCTCAATCCCACGGGCGGCGTGCTGGGAGGCGACCGCCTCGAGACCCGTGTCGAGCTTGGCGCCGGAAGCCATGTGTGTCTCTCGACGCCGAGCGCCACCCGTGTCTACCGGAGCGCCGGGCCGCCCTCGATACAACGCCTGACCGCGCGCGTCGGCGAGGGCGCGCGGCTCGAGTACATGCCGGATCACGTCATCCCTTCTCCCGGAGCGCGGCTCATCCAGAGCCTCGACGTCTCCCTTGCGCCGGGCGCCGCCGCCGTCGTCTGCGACGCATGGTCGGCCGGCAGGTGGGCCCGCGGAGAGTCCTGGCTCTTCCACCTCCTCGACAGCGGGATCGTCGCGAGGGACGCCGAGGGCCTGCTCTTCAAAGAGCGGGTGGTGCTCGACGGCGCGAGAGGGTGGGGCGGCTTGGGCGGCGCCGAGGGCATGGTCTACGTGGCCTCGGTCGTCTGCCTTGCGCCGTATCATCCGCGACTGGACGGCCTCGCTGAAGAGATGGCAGCCGCACTGACCGGGATCGCCCACGAGGCCCGCGCCGGGGTGACGCCGCTCGCTCGTGGCGGGGTGGTCGCGCGGATCCTCGCGCCCTCCGCGCCGGCGATGCAGAGCGCCCTAGAAGCTGCCTGGTCCGCCTGCCGGGCGCGGCTGTGGAAACTGCCGCCTCTCCTCCTGCGCAAGATATAGGCTGGGCTGCCCGCTCGACAGGCACCCCAGCGCCCAGCGAGCCGGCTCGGCCCGCCAACTAGTTGATATCGCGTAGCGGATTTACTGGCCCCGCCCTTGCTATACCAAGATCGCTCATCGCGGATCACATACCTCTGTCCGAGGAGGCTCGCATGCCGTGGACACTGACTCTCCTGCTGGGCCTGCTTGCTGGCCTCATCATCGCGCCTCAGGCGACCAGCGCTCAGAGCCGCGGGGAGACGCTCGTCGTCGTCACCGAGGTCGGGCCGAACATGCTGGACATCCACGCGCCCGGCGCGAACAGGCCGAGCTACCAGGCGGCGTGGAACATCTACGACCGGCTCATTACCTTCGGCTCGAAGACGCTGAAAGACGGCAGCAAGATGTACGACTACGCGTCTCTCAAGCCCGAGCTCGCCGAGAGCTGGCAGCTGGCGCCCGACGGCATGTCGGTGACGTTCAAGCTGCGGAAGGATGCGAAGTTTCACGACGGCTCGCCGGTGACCGCCAACGACGTGAAGTGGTCCTTCGATCGCGCCGTGACGGTCGGCGGCTTCCCGACCTTCCAGATGAAGGCTGGGTCGCTCGAGAAGCCCGAGCAGTTCGAGGCCGTCGACGACTACACCTTCCGCGTCAAGTTCATTCGCAAGGACAAGCTGAGCATGCCAGACCTGGGCGTGCCCGTGGCCGCCGTCATCAACTCGAAGCTGGCCAAGCAGCATGCGACCCAGCAGGATCCGTGGGCCGTCGAGTGGGTGAAGCAGAATGACGCGGGCGGCGGCGCCTACAAGATCGAGTCGTGGAAGCCGGGACAGGAGACCATCTACGCCAGGTTCGAGGACTGGAAGTCGGGGCCCATGCCGAAGATCCGCCGCGTCATCGTACGCGAGATCCCGTCGGCCGGAACGCGGCGGGCCATGCTCGAAAAGGGCGACGCCGACATCTCCTTCGACCTGCCGCCGAAGGACTTCGCCGAGATC
>WNFP01004147.1_pt1 | contig 11652 bp, 9 predicted proteins | sample 5400201 | NCBI WGS metagenome assembly WNFP01 (sample SAMN13153355, study PRJNA577476) | soil metagenome | isolation source: 115 cm saprolite under Madrone tree | place: USA:California | collected 2016-06-14
TCCTCGGCCACATCGTCATGGAACTGGAAACTGTTTCGAAAGCCATGGACGCCATCGAAGGTTTCCCCGCCAACCTGAAAACCGTCGTCCAGCACATGCTGATCAGCCATCACGGCCAATACGATTTCGGCTCCCCCAAACTCCCCATGATCCGCGAGGCCCTGGCCTTCCACTACATGGATGACCTCGATTCCAAACTCGCCGCCGTCCGCGCCGCCCTCGCCCTCGAGACCGGCGAACCCGAGTGGTCCGCCTACAGCGGCGCCCTTGGCCGCAAATTCCTCCGCCTGGACCAGTTCCTGAAGTCCCCTAGTGCCAAAGGGGAAGAAAACGTGCCCAACCCAAAGCTGTTTCAGTGATGAGGGTGAAATCCGGGAAAAACCGCACGCTGAAAACCGCAGGGTGAGCCACCATCCACTTGCGGCCAGAGGCCCTTGGCGGTTTGCTGGCCCGGCGGCCGACGCAACTACTCCGATTTAGGAATGCGGAACTGCGTCGGCGGAAACTGACCCGCTGGCAGCAGTTGGACCGAGGGCAGAAGGGCTCCCTCTATCTGGAAGCCCCCCCGGTGCGCAATCCGATTATTGGGACCCGACCGAAGCAGGAAAGGATCACGCCACAACATTCTCCACATATTGTGCTGCACAGACCAGATGCGTTGAAAAAAGAAAGTTTTGGTTGCTTTCCCAACCAAGCTATTTCAAACGCAAGGGTAGGCCGCCCGGCGCTGTCTGAGCCTTTCAAGGATGCGCCACCAGCGTTGTGGCACTATTTACCCTTGATCTGTCCTGTTGTATAAGCCTCGGTGCATCCTTTGCGACCACCGGTTGCTCAAATGAACGCTACCGGCAATCGGCCCTCCCGCATCGTGACACGCACCCTGCGCGAGAGAAATTGAAAGCAAATGACCGTAGCAACGCCTAGTTCGAAGCTCGGCCGTCATCTGTTTGGAGCGGCGGCTTTGGCCTTTGGCCTCATCACGCTGGCCTGGCGCGACTACAACGACTGGCATCCACCCCTTTACATTGTCTACCCCGCCGCCGCTGCCCTGATCTTCGGCGGCGCTGCGATGCAGTTCCGTCGGACCGCGAAAACGGGCGCAGCCGTCCTTGGTGCGGTTTATCTTGTCTTCGCCCTGTAATGCGTGCCACGAATCGTCGCCACACCGCGGATTTACAATAGCTGGGGCAACTTCTTCGAGCAGTTCTCTCTCGTGACCGGAGCGGCGATCCTCTATGCGCGCTTGTCATGGGCATGGTCACCGGAAACGCTTAATCGGATCGGCCGCATCCTTTTGGGCATCTGTACCGCTTCCTTTACTCTCGAACAGGCGGTTTATCTTGGCGCTACCGCCCATCTTGTTCCGAAGTGGCTTCCGCCAGGTCAGATGTTTTGGGCGGTAGCGACGACTGTATTGTTCGCACTCGCGGCCGCGGCGCTTCTTACGAATCGAATGGCGCTTCTCGCGGCTCGCCTGCTGACAATGATGCTCGTGACCTTTGGGCTACTGGTGTGGGTACCGTTGCTTCTTTCGGATCCCCACTCTTATACGAATTGGAGCGAAAACACCGAGACTCTCGCGATTGCCGGAGCAGCATGGATTCTCGCTGATCTCCTCGGCGAGTAACTTGGAATGCGGCGGCTTGCCGCCGCTTTTTCCGCCTGCCGCGATCTCACGGAAAAGTACACCGGAGAGATGGCGCGTGGGCGCCCCCAAATTCTCCGAAAAACGTCTTTGGGTGGCCCATCCTTGCGGGTTTTGTTCAGTCCCCGGACATCCCTTACAGTGCAAGGGTGGGGGCTTTCTCTGGCTGTTTTCTAATTTTCAATTTCTATCCTCTATTTGCCCGCTGCCGGCGTCTTAATTCCAAAAAACACCGTTGGGGTGGGTGTATACTTCTGACGTTTTTGAACCAAAAAAGGAGATTCCGGCCTAGATAGAGTACGCGAGCTTATGCCAGGATCCACATGCACACAACCATTCTCGCCATATTTTTTGAGATCTCTCGCACGGTGATTTCGATGTGCAGCGCCGGCGTCTTACTTTTCCTTGTTGCGCTGTGGGCTGCGAAGACCGACATCGTGCGGGCCGGCGGCCTGGATAAGATCGTGGCCTTGAGCAATTTGTGTTTCGCCATCCCATTGGCGGTCTTCGGCGCGGAGCATCTCTCGGGCGCAAGATTCATCATGCTCAGCGTGCCCTCTTATATGCCGTGGCGATTGTTTTGGGCGTATTTCGTGGGCATTGCTTTGCTGTCCGCTTCCTTGAGTATCGCCACAAAAATTCAGGTGCGCTGGTCCGGCCTGCTGTTCGGGATCATGATGTTTCTTTTTGTGGCCATGGTGCATATCCCGCGAGTTTTCGCCAGCCCCAGTGACAGGATTCCGTGGACGATTGTCATCCGCGAAATGTCATTCGCGGGCGGAGGCTGGATTCTTGCGGGAAACGCGATGCCCGGGCAAGGCAAAAGCAAGCTCGTTACCGTGGGTCGCGTGCTGATCGCGATCGCCGCCATATTTTTTGGCGTTGAGCATTTTCTGCACCCAGCGGGATGCCCCGGAGTCCCGCTCCAAAAGCTGATGCCCGCGTGGATTCCGGGGCGCTTGGTCATTGGCTATCTGACAGGTACAATTCTTCTCGTTGCTGGCGCGAGCATTCTGCTCGCAAAGAAGACGCGGATGGCGGCAACCTATCTCGGTACCTGGATTGTGCTGCTTGTCTTGTTCATTTATGGGCCGATCCTGATCGCGCAGTTGTCCGACCCGAGCACCGCGGCCAAGGTTGAGGGGATCAACTACTTTGCGGACACGCTGCTGTTTGCCGGAGCGATTCTCACGCTCGCCAGCGCTACGCCACTCACCGATTAAATGGCGAGTGGCCGCGCCTTAATTCCGAAAAACGCCTTTCGCTAGCCTCTTTGCTTCTGAGAACTTGGCTCGGTCCCGGATTGCAATTTCCGAATCATTCCTGCCCTGGGGCGGAGACCTTCACCGCCGGATGATCCTGTCGACTTATGGCCGGGGAATTTCCAGTTGTTTGCAGATGGCCCGCACAGTCCCTTCCTCGATTTCACGATGGCGCGGCACGCTGGCGATCTAGTGCAACGTAGGGTTGAACCAAATACTATGGGCAGCGCCCTCGCGATACCAACCGCAACCGCGCTGGCGCAGATGGCGTTCCAATTCCGCGAGTTTCATGCTTTCGCGATTTCGAGTACCTCGCGCACGGCTTGTGGGGAAAGACCTTTTTCTGCATGCTCGCGGCAAGAGTGCCGGAGGGGAGTGGCTCCTTTCGGAACACGGAGCACGGAGCCCCGTCTTGCTACCCTGGGCGCACCAGCCTAAACTGAGATAGATGATTCCGGCGAGCTTTCAAATTCGCGACCTGACCATCCGCCCCGCCGCGGTCCTCGCCCCCATGGCCGGCGTGACGGACACGCTTTTCCGCCGCGTCATTCGCGGCCTTGGCGGCTGCGGCCTGCTGATGACGGAGTTCACCAGCTCCGAAGGCATCACCCGCAGCGCGCAAAAAACTCTTCGCTACCTCTATTTTCAGGAGGACGAGCATCCCATCACCGCGCAGCTTTTCGGCGCCAATCCCGGCGTCATGGCCGAAGCCGCAAAAATGGTTGAAGACCTCGGCTACGACGCAGTGGATATTAATCTCGGCTGCCCTGCAAAAAAAGTCGTCAAGTGCGGCGGCTCCGGCCTGCTCCGCGATCTCCGGCTGCTCGAAGATATTTTCAAAGCCGTACGCGCCGCTGTGAAAATTCCGTTGACCATCAAGCTCCGCGCCGGCTGGGACGAGAATTCAATTGTTGCCGTTGACGTTGCGAAAATGGCCGAAAGTATTGGCGTGGAGGCCGTTGCTGTCCACCCGCGCACCCGCGAACAAGGCTACACCGGCGCTGCCGACTGGAGCATCATCGCCGCCGTCAAGCAAGCCGTGAAAATTCCCGTCATCGGCAACGGCGACATCAATAAGCCCGAAGACGCCGCGCGCATGGTTCGTGAAACCGGCTGCGACGCTGTCATGATCGGCCGCGCCGCCGCTACCAACCCGTGGATTTTTTCCCAGATGCAGCAGCACGCCGAAACCGGCCGCTACGACACGCCCACCGACGCCGTCCGCTACCGTTTACTGATGGGCTACTATCGGCAAATTAGTGCTGCCAACCTGCCCGATGGTGTAGGCAAAATGAAGCAGTTCGCGTGCTGGTTTACTCATGGCGTGGGGAACGGCAGCGAGCTTCGTGGCCTTGTACACGCATCGCGCACGCCCGCGGAGATCCTCGAAAGTGTCGAGCGCTTCTTCGAGGGCCGAGCTGTTGCGGCCACGGGAAATGTTGATCCCGACCCAATCGGCGTCAACAGAATCGTCGACCGCCCTGCGGTCGCCAGAATCGAGGACCCAGCCCATGGTCCCGCTCGCGAGCACCACCGTTTCGAAGCAACGCTCGGAACGTAGAATCGCCGTCCGCCTGCCTCTCAAAGTCCGCGGTCGCGACTCTCACGGCTTCGCATTCGAAGAAGATACCTCCAGCGAAAATCTTTGCCGCAATGGCGCTGCCTTCATCACGCGTTTCGACGTCGCCATCGGCTCCGATCTCGAAATCCGCATTCCTTTTTCGCAGTACGGCGCACGGCGCGCCCAGCCCGAACGCCTCGGCGGTACCGCGAATGGCAATCGTTCTGCCGCCAGCAGGTTCAACGAGTCAGACTTCGCCACTCACGGCCGCGTCGTCCACGTCTGCGATTCGCAATCGGGCAAAGAAAAACTCGTCGGCGTCCAATTCACCGGCCCGCGTTTCCAGCGCGTCTTCCGTTCCGAATCCGCCGCCTGATTTTTTCCCTTGTAGAGGCGGCTTTACGCGGCCATTTTCGTCTTTCTAGGGTCCGCCTTCTGAGTCGGGCCGTTTGTTCTTGTTACCGCCCACACCTGTACACCGTTTCAACTCCACTTTTCTTTGACATCACCCTGTCTTGGGTTTATAAAACTGTTTCATCGCCCGGTCCTCGAAACAGGAGGTACTATGACGCGAAAGATATCAAGCGCTTGTTTGCTTCTTTTGGTTTTTTCCTTCAATGCATCTTTGCCCGCGCACGCCACACAAATCCAGGTCTATGGTGCGTGGCATTGCGGCAACGACTTCTGCACTTGGGCAAGTGTCCGCGACATGACCGACTTTGACACCAAGAATCATTGGATCATCGACCGCGGCGACGGCACGCCTTCCGTCAATCTCGTGGTCCTCAGTTTCGTGAATCCCTTGAAGCTTCTCAATAAAACCAACGATTCGGGCGACGTGAACGGTGCTCCCATCGGCATGAACTCCGCCGTCGTCAGCTATTTCACCAGCCATAACGTCCGCGTGATTCTCTCCATCGGCGGCATCACCTATACCAGTTTCTGGGACCAGGCTTTAGCCTCCAACGCCACGCAGCTCGGCATCAATGCCGCTCAACTGGCTACTCAGCTCGGCGTGGGCATCGAGATTGACTACGAGAACAACACCAGCCCGAATCTCAGCGCCCTGCAATCCTTCATCAACGCCTATCGCTCCATTCATCCTTACGACTCCACCGGCGCGAACCCCGCTTCTCGTTTGACCATTGACCTCGCAGCCGGCGATCAGTACCTCGTCCCGCTTGCCGCCACCGCTACCGCCGACTGGCTGACCAGCTCGAATCCCGTGCTCGACTATGCCAACGCGATGGTTCCCAATAGACAGCCCAGCACATCTTCCGCCGAATCCAACTGGCAGCAGCACATCAGCGGTTATCCGCGCATCACTCCTCCGGTCCCTCCGCTCGCCCCCGCGAAGATGACCGGAAGTCTATATATCGTCACGGGAAAAAATCCCGCGCCGGAATGCACTACCTTCAGTGGGTCGCTCGAAGACACCACGAGCAATTTTGTCCAGACCGTCCCACCTGCCGGAGCCGGAACCACCAGTGGAATGCTGGGCTACATGTTCTGGGCCGCCGAATGTCAGGGCACACATTCCGTCTGCACTACGCCGCCAAACACTTGTCAGGGGGGAGTCGGAGTCGGCTCAAGAACTTACAACGTTCCGCTCCCTATGCCGCCGCTGCGCCAAAACTGAATTTGCTCCAGCGGGCATCACGCTCTGCAATTTGTGCAGGGGCGCCAATATGTTGCGCCCCTTCTCGGGAAGATTGCGGACATTTGAATGCCGCGTCTTCAACCCGCTGCTACCGTCCCAAATAAGTCGCAATAAACCAGCTATTTCCGAACGCATCCTTCACGCCCGCTGCGCGATCACCATAGGGCGCGTTGCGCGGCGCCTCAATGGATGTCGCTCCCAATTGCAAGGCACGAGCGTAAGCCGCATCCGTGTCCGGCACGTAAACATGCAGGTGGCAAGGCATCGGCTGAAACTCTCCGTGCGCCTCGTCAATTTCCAGCGTAGCGTTGCCAATTCGAATCGTGGCGTGGAGCACCGTTCCCTCCGGCGACTTGTGGACGCCCATCGCTTCCGCCCCGAACGCGGCCTCCAGGAACGGAATCATCTTGTGCGCCTCCCGAAGGTGCAGATAGGGCTGTACTGAGCGCAGCCCCTCTGGCCCGGGCGTCCATCCACGAGGCTTGGCGATGTACCAGTGATTGCCAAAGAGATCTTTGACGGCGCCCCAGCGGTCACCTGAAGGATGGTCGTCGGTCGGCGCGTAGAAGGAAGTGGCGCCGCCTTGCAGGGTACGCGCGTAGGTGGCGTCAGGGTCATCCACATATAGATGAATCGCTCCGGGCGCCGTCGGATACTCCTCGTTTCCATCGCTCACCTCGATCGCCCCGTTGCCCACGGCCACTGCTGCGTGCATGATCGAGCCGTCAGGCGCCGGCATCCTCATACGTTCTACGCCCGCGAAGGCGCTCTTCAGAAACTCGATGAACTGCGCGGCGGGCCGCACGATGACGTAGGGAGTAATCGACGTCAATCCTGGCCGCAGATAATGTATCTCTCTCGCCTCCGCCTCGCCCCTCGCTACTTTTGACGTTGCTGTGCTTTCGCTCATGGATGCTCTCCTTTGCAAATCATTTTTCAACGCTACTCGAAACTCTACGCGCGGAAGCTCGCGCAACACCTGCGCCACACGCGTCAGTGCGGCGAGTTCCCGCTCCGGCGACTTTTCCGGCCGCGGCTGCAAAGAAACCAGCATTGCCTGTACAGCTTCATCCAATTGCAAGGCGAGGGAGCGCTTAACCATGGCCGCCCTCCATCTGTGCCCGCAGATTTTGCACCGCGCGCAATTGCAGTTGCTTCACAGCTCCGGGCGTCTTCCCTAGCCGCTGCGCAATTTCCGTGATGCTTCGCTGTTCCACGAATCGTTCGTACACCACTTGCTTCTGCACCTGGGGAAGCTGCCCGACCAGCCGGAATAACTGGGCTCGATACTCGATGGCCCGCATCTCGGAGGCTTGCAGATCGAGGGGAAGCGCCTGCTCTGGCAGATCGTCCGAGGCAGGGAACTCTCGCGCCGCTCGTTTTGCGTGATCTAGGATCGCGTTCGCGGCAATCCGCAGCAGCCACGCCACAAAAGGCACGCCCCGCCACTCATAACTCGGCAAGCCGGCCAGCCCTTTGTGAAACACTTCCGAAGTCACATCTTCTGCGGTGGCCCGGTCTCGCACGCGGCTGGCCACGAACGCATACACGCGTTCGAAGTGCAGTTCATACAGCGCCTCAAACTCGGCCGGATCCCTCTGCGCCGCTTCCACAAGCACTCGCTCGCCGGCGCCTCGCGCGGCCCGGCCGGACACACCCTCATCCGCGCCTCTCGCCAAACGCTTCCGTGCCGGTCGTCGCGTGGCCTTCATCGCTCTAACAATATAACTGCCGGCGCCGGAAAAGGTTACGCCACCACCTTGGCGCAAACTCTGCAAACTGGCGCACATTCCTGTTGACGGCCAACAGGAATGTGCTACGCTCCCCCTTTCTCCTGTTGACCGTCTAAAGGAGCGTCCGCATCCCCTTGGAGGCGCCTAAAGCCATGCCCGAATTTTTACGCATGTTTCTCGGCCGTCTCGCCGCGCTCTTCCGCCGGCGCCGTCTCGAAGACGACCTCGACGCCGAGCTGCGCTCCCATCTGGAAATGACCGTGGAACTAAACCTTGGCAAAGGCATGACCGCGGCCGACGCTCGCCGCGAAGCCCTTCGCAGTTTCGGGGGCGTCGAGCAAACCAAGGAAATCTACCGCGAGCAGAGAGGACTTCCCATGATCGAAACCGTCATGCAAGATTTTCGCTTCGGATTTCGTATGCTCCGGCGCAGTCCCGGCTTTTCTCTTCTCGCCATCCTTTGCTTGACTCTTGGGATCGGGGCCAATGCCGCTGTGTTCAGTTGGATTGAAGGAATCCTGTTTCGTCCTTACCCGGCTGTAGCGCACCAGGAACAACTGCTCGCCGTTACCGGAACAGCCATCGGGGAGCCGGGCCCGGATGGCATCTCCTGGCCGGACTTGCTCGATCTGCAGAGGAGTTGCACACTCATTGATTCCTTCATCGTCACCAAAATCATGGGGACTACGCTCAGCATTGGCGACCGCGCCGAGGTCACCACGGGCAGCATCGTCTCGGCCAACTATTTTGACGCCATGGGCGTTCATCCCATGCTTGGGCGCGGATTCGAGCCGGGCGAGGACACGGGGCGCAACTCGCACCCCGTGACGGTGATCAGCTATCAGCTTTGGAAAGGCCGCTTCAAGGGTGATCCGCAAATCATAGGGAAAGCGCAGCGGCTCAATAACGTGGTGCACACGATTGTGGGCGTCGCGCCTGAAGGTTTTTATGGGACGTTCGTGGGATGGGCGATGCAATTCTGGGTTCCTGCTTCGATGGAGGAAATTTTCGAATCCGGCGGTTACAAATTGGAGGACCGCGGCGCGCGCTGGATTGAATCGTATGTGCGGCTCAAGCCGGGCGTCACGGAGGTACAAGCGCAACAGGAAATCTCCGCGGCTGCAAAACGGTTGGAGACTGATTATCCCGCGACCAACCGCGGCCGCGGCATCAAGCTCTGGCCGCTCTGGCAAACGCCTTTTAATAATGCCGGCACGATGCTTCCCACGCTTGAAATCATGCTCATTGTGGTTGTTTTCGTCCTGCTCATCGCTTCGGCGAATGTCGGCAACCTGCTCCTGGTAAGGTCCTTCACGCGCCGTCATGAACTGACCGTCCGCCTTGCGATTGGCGCGGGCCGTGGCAGGCTGGTGCAACAACTCTTCACGGAAAGCCTTATCCTCGCGGCTCTCGGCGCTGCTGGTGGGCTTCTCCTGGCGCACTGGTGCCGCCACGCCCTGGTGCTGCTCTTTCCCGCTCGCGGCGGAGTCTCCATGCATCTTCCCGGTGAAATCGATTGGCGAGTTCTGGCGATCAGTGCCGGCGTATGCCTCGTTGCCACACTCCTGCTCGGCCTGGTTCCCGCTTTTCAAACCGGCAAGCTCGACGTTGCGGGCGCTCTGAAATCGGATGCTGTCGGTGTCGTTGGTGGCGGCAGGAGGGCCTGGCTGCGGTCCGGACTCGTAGTCGTCCAAGTCTCTCTGAGTTTTGTTCTGTTGGTCGGCGCCGGTCTGCTCTTGCAAAGCTTGCAGAAAATTCGCAACACCAGCCCGGGCTTCTCCACTCGCGGAGTGCTGGACACGGCTGTCAATTTGGTGTCCGCGGGATACGATGCGCCGCGCGCGCAAAGTTTCCAGGACGAACTGCTGGATCGCGTGAAGGCTTTGCCGGGAGTGGAATCGGCGGTGTTTGCCCGCATGACGCCGCTCAGCTACGGAAGTTACTCTTCGACGGCGATTGCGGTTGACGGCTATCAGCCGCCGCCAGAAGAGCAGCCCACCGTGGAGTACAACGAAGTAGGCCCGGACTACTTCGTGACCATGGGAATTCCCCTGGTGACCGGCCGCGAATTCACCCGCGCGGACGATGAAAAGGCCGCTCTGGTGGCCGTGGTTAATGAAACCATGGCGGCTCACTATTGGCGCGGACGGAATCCGATTGCTGAACGCGTTCAGGTGAAGGGCCGATGGATGCAAGTGGTTGGCGTGGCGAAAGACTCGAAATACCAGAGCGTTCGCGAAGCGCCGAAGCCGTTTTTTTATGTTCCGCTGCGCCAGAATTTTGCGCGTGGGGCCGGCTTGTACATACGGACGCCGCTCAGCCCGGAAACCATGGCCAAGGCTCTGGCGCGCGAAGTGCACGCCCTTGATGGGAATCTCGCGCTTTTCGAAGTGATTAGTCTCCAGGAACAGTTGGATCGTTCTACTTCGCCACAGAAAGTTGCTGTAACTCTGGTTGGTGTTCTAGGTGGGCTCGCGGTCCTGCTGGCCGCCATCGGCTTGTATGGCGTGATGTCCTATGCTGTCTCGCAGAGCACTCGCGAACTTGGACTGCGCATGGCTCTTGGCGCGGATCCTTCCAATCTACTTCGGCTGGTTCTTTCGCGCGGCCTGTCTTTGACCAGCGCTGGCCTGGCTTTGGGTTTGGCCGTTGCCCTCGGTTTGACCCGCCTGCTCGGAAGCCTCCTCTATAAAGTCGGCCCGCGTGATCCGCTGGCATTCGGCTCCGCGTTCCTCGTAATGACAGTGGCTGCCTTGGCGGCCTCGCTCCTTCCGGCCTGGCGTGCCACTCGCACCGATCCGGCGCGCGCACTCCGCGATTGATGCTCACTATCCACATAGAGTGGCATCCGAAGGATCTCAATACAAAAAAACAACTTTCAGCGGTATGCTCTATTTTCTTGGCGCCCCAGCGCCGCGTTGATGGATTGTGAGGAGGCCTTCCATGCGATTTGCCGTCATGAGTCTGGCGATGGTTCTTGTTCTCACGCCCGTCGTGGCGCAGGAAAAAAAGGAAGTGCCTACCGATGAAAAGGCCCGTAAGACTTACGAGAATGCCCTCAAATCCTTGCGCGAGCACAAGAGGGAATGGGCTCTGGACGACTTCAAGAAGGCTGACAAGCAGGACGGCGGGCATTGCCTCGCCTGCCAGAAACAGATGGTCAAACTAGGCAAGGAACTTGGCGATTGGAAAACCGCCGAACTTGGCGCCAATGAAATCATTACGGAAGCGCAGGCTCAGGGAACAGGAGATGCCGCTATTGCGCGGTATCAGCTCGCGCTGGTCCTTCTGCAGGAAGGTATGGAGAAACACAAGGAAGAAATTTTCGTCCGCGCTCACGACGAGCTGAACAAAGCGCTGGCTGCCTATCCCGGTTTCCCGGGCGCGCTCTATGTGGATGGACGAGTGCTTGCTCAATTGAAACGAGACGAAGAATCGAAAGCCAGATTTGAGCAGTTTGTGAAGATGCGGACCACGGATGATCCCGACCGCCAGCGCGCCTTGCGCTATATCAGGCGCCCCGAACTAGCGCGCGCCAGAATGGCGCCACCTTTCTCCGTCACCACCACCGATGGACAGAAAATCTCCATGGACGACTTGCAGGGCAAGGTCGTTCTTCTAGACTTTTGGGCCACCTGGTGCGTGCCTTGCCGCGAAGCTCTCCCGCATATCCAAAAGGTCGCCAAGAAGTTTCAAGGCGAGCCTTTGGTCATCCTCAGCGTAAGCCTGGATTCCGAAGAGCAAAAATGGAAAGACTTCATCGTGAAGAACGAAATGACCTGGCCACAGTA
>WNFP01015232.1_pt1 | contig 11649 bp, 11 predicted proteins | sample 5400201 | NCBI WGS metagenome assembly WNFP01 (sample SAMN13153355, study PRJNA577476) | soil metagenome | isolation source: 115 cm saprolite under Madrone tree | place: USA:California | collected 2016-06-14
TGTTTGGTCCTTCTTGGAGATTGCGAATCATGTGGTCCTCCTTGCGGGCAGGCTGACTTGGGAGAGGGAACAGAATTCTAGGCCTGCCCTGCGCGGATTACCAGACAAGAAATCGGCGAGTGAGAGAAGATTTCGGCTCACTGGTGGTTACGCTGAATTTCCCCTTTAAGGTGGGGAATTGCAGGCCACTTTCACACTCGAACTAAGCCTGCCCAAACTTCGGACATGGGGACGCTGCTGAGTCCTGTGTCGCATTTCATGACAGGCTGAGCGGGCGGTCTGTCGCGGTTTTTTCGATTCGATCAATCGATTATGGACGGTTTTGGACGGCAGCTGTGCGTATACCTCATAGTTTCAGAAATATAGCAGGAATCGGGTCTGGGTTCGATTCCCATCGCCCGCTCCACAATTAACCTCCGTAATTCTCCGCGTTGGCTTTCGCAATCGGGCACAGGCTTCGGCAAGAAAACAAACAGCGAATTAAGATTAGGCAGTTGAAAATTTCGGCTAACTTAGTCTAGAGTGACTGGCCATAGGGCCGGGTGGATGGACACTTCAGGTACTCCCTCTCTGTCCCGGTTTTTCTAAATGGGTTCGATCGGCACCAACCCGTTCCGGCTCGGATGCACTACAGTGCATTCCCCGGGCGGTCGCAGTCCCCGCCTGCAAAACAGAAAAAGATGACCTACTAAAAGGAGAATACAATGCCCAGAAAATTCCTCGCAATCACTGCGCTCTGCCTTTTCGCAGCCTGCGCAAGCACGGCGCAGAGTCCCACAAAGACCTACGTGATTCTCGCACACGGACAAGGAGCTGGCAGTACGGCGTTTGCCGCTAGTCTTGGTTCGAGCGTGGTAGCGCAATACGACGAAATTGGGATCGTTGTCGCACAGTCCAGCGATCCCAACTTCGCCGCTCAAGTGGCCGCACTGCCCAGCGTAGGGCAAGTCGCGGAAGACCACGAATTGCAATGGATTTCACCCAATTTTCCGTCAAACGGAAAATTCAGCCATGCCACGCATGTCTCTGGGATCGTGGCTGCGCCCATTAACGGGATCGGCACGCAGGGTGTTGCTCCCAACGCCGAACTTGTGGCGGTCAAGGTTCTAAAGGATTCCGGCAGCGGTTCCTTCGCATCAGTGATTGCCGGAATCGAATATGCCTCCGGTCCTTCTGTTCATGCGGATGTTATCAACATGAGCTTGGGTGCCACGTTTGATCGCATAAACGCGGGTGGCGGCGGCGACGGGCCCCTCCTTGCGGCGCTGAACCGTGCAGTGAATCATGCGGAAGCCCGGGGCACACTCGTGGTTAGTGCTGCAGGCAACAATGGGGTTGACTTGAACAGCCGTTTTTTTTCGATCCCGGCGCAGTCGGGCAATGGTATGGCGGTTTCTGCCACTGGACCAATCGGGTTCGGCATGTTCGGGTTCAATTCTCCGGCCGTCTTCGACCGGCTAGCGTCTTACAGCAACTTTGGACAGTCGGTAATCAATGTTGCAGCACCCGGTGGCGATGCCCTCTTCACCCCCGCCACTAACAACTGCACCATTGCCCTCATACCAACAGGAGCCATAAAACAGCCCTGCTTTGTGTTTGACTTCGTGCTGAGCCCCGGCGGGAAGTTGGGAACCAGCAATCGTTACTTCTTCGCGACTGGCACTTCCATGGCGACACCGCACGTCTCTGGGCTTGCCGCGTTGATCGTGGGGAAATTCGGGCACATGAATCCGTTTCAGTTGCGGACGCTCATCGAGCAGTCTGCCGATGACATCCTCAAGCCGGGCGCCGACCCGCAGTCCGGCCACGGCAGGATCAACGCATTAGCCGCGCTGCAATAGCCGATAGTTGAAGCTTTCGTTTTTCGAGAGCACAGAAGGCGGAGCCGGATTGACGGTTCCGCCTTCTGGTTATTCTGGGAAATTCCCACACGCTCCCTCGCCATCGAAAACTAGGAAATCGCCAAGCGCGCGAGAGCTGACGCGATCGTCTGCCATGCGTGTCCAACTTCTGGCTCCAGTCTAACTTTCGTTGTCCATTGCCGGACTCATTCAGCACACGGCTCACATAGCGCTAATCAAAGTTAATTGTACCTGCCCATCTCTACATGCAATTCCCTAGGGATTCCGCCGAATTTCTTTCAGCTTCACGAAAATGCACACTGTCACACAGATTGAACGCGCAAGTCCCGCAGGAGTGTGCGATGAAGGACAGCGATCGCAAGATTCGCGTGGTCGTCGCGGATGATTCGCGAACAGCCCTGAAGGCGGTTTGCGCCTACCTCGAGTTCGAGGGGCAGTTTGAAATCGTCGGGACTGCCAGCGACGGTCTGGGCGTCCTCCAACAAGCCGAACGGCTTCGGCCGGACCTGGTGCTCACGGACCTAAGCATGCCTCAAATGACCGGGTTTGAGGCCGCAACACAGTTGCGCAAGTCGTTTCCGGGATTGCGCATCTTGATTTTCACGGAATTGAATGGTCTTTCGCTTCGGGCCGTATGCCTGCAGTGTGGTGCGGACGGCTTCGTGCAAAAGAGTCAAATGCCGGAAGGTCTGATGGAAGAAGTACGCAGGGTCTTTTCTTGACAATCTGCACATGGATCAAAGGACCGGCTTCTTAATTCGGTAACGCAAAAGGGAGAAAGTGTGATGTCGACCAAGAAAATTCTTCTCGTGGATGATTCCTGCACCGCGCGGCTGGTGAACAGGATGATCTTCAGTCAAAAAGCAAATTACGTGCTCATCAGCGCCGTTGACGGCAAAGAGGCGGTGGAAAGAGCAAAGAGGGAAAAGCCGGATTTGATTCTCATGGATATCGTGATGCCTCGAATGACCGGACTCGAAGCATGTCGCGTCTTGAAAAAGGACAAAGAGACCGAAAAGATTCCCGTCATCCTGCTCACCACTCGTGGCGAAGAACAGTATGTGCAAGAGGGATACGCCAGCGGGTGCAGCGACTATCTTACGAAACCTGTGAATGACGTCGAGCTTCTCGATCTATTGAAAGCCTACCTCGGCGAGTAAGTCGGAAAGAGCAATCCAATGCGCAGCTCACTCAGAAGCAACGAGAGGAAAAAATGATAGGCACGGGAGATGGAAGCCGTCCACTGACTAAGGAGGGGTGCCGGATCGAAGCTACCGAAGCGGATTCATCTATCCACGCCGGAACGGAAGAGCTCCGCCTGCGCGTACACCAGCTCTCCCTCCGCGAACAGATGGAACGGAATCATTTTCTCCTTATGCGCCTCAACGCCGCGAGCGCGCGGCTTATTCAAAGTATCGAAGCGGGTGACGTCTTTGACGCCATCGCTGAAATCATCGCCAATCTGATTGGCTCCGAAGAAATTGCCGTTTTCGATTTTCATCCTTCCAGGCAAGACTTTTCTTTGGCCTGGTCGTTGGGTGTCGAAGCAGACGCCCTGAAGCCTTTTCTGTGCGGCGCCGGTATGTTCGGGCGTGCGGTCCAGCAGGGGATGAGCCAATTTCAAGAACGACAGCCGGAAGCCGCCCTCCTGCCCTTTGAGAAGAACTTGACCGCTTGCGTAATTCTCAAGTGCAGCCGAGAGATCGTCGGGGTTATAGCCATCTTTGGTCTTCTCCCGCAAAAGAACTGCCTGGAATGGTCGGACTACGAATTGTTTAAATTTCTCGAAACCTACGCGGCAGTTGCCATCCAGCATCAGCGATTGCAGGGCAGACAGGTCTCGCCATGAGGCAGCATCCGTCGCCGAAAAATGCGCCGCCCGTTGTCGCCGTCACGGTGTCCTCCGAGACAAACGATTCAGCTTCGTCGAATTCTCATTTTCTTCATGCCGGTCAGGTTTTCGTCTCCACCCAGCCGAAATCGATTGCTCTAATTCTCGGTTCTTGTGTCGGCGTTTGCATCTGGGATCCCGTTAACGGCATTGGCGGCGCCACTCACTACATGCTGCCCAGTTGGGATGGACGAGGCGCACCGTCCCCGCGCTATGGCAGCGTCGCCATTTCCATATTGTTGCAAAAGCTCCTTGAGGCCGGCGCGAATCGCGCACAACTTCGTGCAAAAGTGTTTGGCGGAGGCTGCTTGTTCGATTCCCTGCGTGAACCGAATTCGCGCAAAGAGCAGCACATCGGAAGCCGCAATGTTGAAATCGCTCTGGAAATCCTGGCGAAAGCGCAGATCCCCGTGGTTTCCACCGCTGTTGGTGTGGACCGGGGACAACGCATCGCATTTCGGACGGATACGGGCGATGCAGTAATCAAGATCTTGTAGGGGAATAATGGAAATCAATCGAGAAATGCTGTTGCAGTCGTTCCGCGAAGAAACCGATGAAGGTCTCACGCAAATGGAGCAATCGCTCCTGGCCTTGGAGACCCATCCGGAAGACCGCGAGCTGATTTCCTCTTTGTTCCGCGCCGCGCACACCATCAAGGGCAACGCTTCAAAATGGCCAAGCGCGCGGTCGACGGGAAAGAAAGTCTTCTTCCGGAGCACGAGGCACTGAGCCTTCGTCTTGCCGACGTGAACGCCGAATTCAAGACCGCTGAGGCGTCCGGCGCGCAAGAGAGTTCCGCGTCGTCCTATCCAGAATCATCCACCGGCAGCATTATCTCCAAAACCGCTGTTCAAAATCTTCGCGTCGATATCGGCAAGCTCGATCGCATGTTGAATCTCACCGTGGAGTTCGCGATTGCCCAGGGCCGTCAGCGACGAATGCTCGAAGAGAAAATTAGCCAGGAAGCCGGTGGCCGCGAACTTCTTGAGTCCCATCACGGGTTGGAAGCCTTATTCCTCGAGTTGCAAGAACTGGTGATGAAGATTCGCATGGTCCCGGTCGGTCCCACATTCCATCGTTTCGCCCGCAGCGTACGCGACGCCGCACGGAAGAGCGGGAAACTGGCGCGAATGCTCGTTGTTGGTGAAGACGTCGAAGTCGATACCACCATCCTCGAACATATTCATGACCCGCTCATGCACATGATCCGTAATTCCGTGGATCACGGTTTGGAAACGCCTGAAGTCCGCCGCACCCTTGGCAAGGACCCCAGCGGCAAAATCGTTCTGCAAGCCTTCCACGATTCCGGCAACATCGTCGTGCAAATTTCCGACGATGGCGCGGGCCTCGATCATGAGCGCATTCTCCATCAGGCTCGATCAAAGGGAATCATTCCTGAGGGAGCTCGCCTTACCGAATCGGAGATTCACAACCTGATTTTTCAGCCGGGATTTTCGACGGCGAACACGGTCTCCGAACTCTCCGGCCGCGGCGTCGGTCTCGATGTCGTGCGGCGAAATGTGAATGCCCTGAGCGGCGCCATTCAAGTCGAAAGCCGCAAGGGCAATGGAACTACTTTCACCATTCGTCTTCCGCTCACTCTGGCCATCATTGATGGCTTCGCCGTGAAAGTGGGCACAGAGACTTACGTCATCCCGCTTAGTTCGGTCCATGAGTGCCTCGAACTGCCAGAGGAGAAGCACAGTTCCCACGAAGGCGGCGTCATCAATCTCCGAGGCGAAGCTTTGCCTTACGTTCGGCTCCGCGATCTCTTTGAATGCGGCGGCGCCACTCCGGCTCGGGAAAAAATCATCGTGGTTGAGTATCACGGTGGCCGCGCTGGCCTCGCCGCCGATGAGTTGTTGGGTGAGCAACAAGCAGTGATCAAGCCGTTAGGACGGCTATTCCAAGGAATTCCAGGTGTCTCCGGCTCAACGATTCTTGGCAACGGACGTGTGGCCCTGATTCTCGACGTGCCGGCGCTCTGTGCAGAAGCAATCGACCGCCGCGCCGAACTGGTTTCGCAGTAGGGCCATTGGTTGGAAGTGCGAGGCGGCGTAGGACCGCACTCGGAACATTGTTCGAAGGAGAGTTTCATGTTGAAGAATATGTCGATTGGAAAGCGGTTAGCGATCGGTTTCGGCCTGATCGTGTTGCTCCTCATCTCCATGGGTCTTAGCGGCTATTGGGGACTGGAGGCCATCACGCGCGAAACCTTGAAGGTCTTGGAGGGTGACGCCAAAGTTGTGACGCTTGCAGCCCGCGCTAAGGCCACCACGCTCGAGTTGCGCCGGTTCGAAAAGGACACCTTCCTCAATATTGAAGAAATCCAAGTCAGGAGCGCATACGCTGCCAAGTGGGACGCGCAGAGGCAAAAGCTGCGTGACACACTCACCGAACTTGATAGGTTCCAGCTTTCGTCGGATGACAAGGCGTCACTTCGGTCGATGCGCGAGGACTTGGTCACTTACGAGAACGGCTACAGCAAAGTCCTCGGCATGATTCAGGAGGGCAAACTCCATACTCCGCAGGAGTGCAACGCCAAGATCAATGAATATAAGGACTCCATTCACCGGCTGGAGGATCTGGCCACTGAGCTGACGAACCATCACGCCGAAGTGCTCGTCCCGGCGGTCACAGAGATCGCCAAGACCACCACTACTACGCTCGTGATTTTCTCGCTCGTATCCATCTTCGTCAGCATGGTCATCACTCTCGTAATCTCTCGCGGCATCACCAAGCCCATTCAGGACGTTCTCGAAATCGTCGAGAATATCAGTGCCGGCGATCTGACCAAGACCATCAACGCCGATCGCGGGGATGAACTCGGCCGGCTCCTCGGGGCTATGGCCAAGATGACCGGCAAGCTCAACGAAATGATCGGCGAAGTGCGCATGGGCGCCGGTTCGGTGAGTACCGCCGCCACGCAGGTCGCTTCCTCCGCCAGCGTCGTTTCTCAGGGCACCAGCGAACAGGCTGCTGCTGTCGAACAGGTGACCAGCAGTATGGAAGAGATGAGCGCTTCCATCACCCAGAACGCCGAGAACAGCCGCAAGATGGAGCAGATGGCGCGCAAGGGTGCACAAGACGCCGGGCAGAGCGGCCAAGCCGTCCAGGAATCGGTTTCCGCAATGAAATCGATCGCGGAGAAAATCGCCGTTATCGAAGAGATCGCCTATCAAACCAACATGCTGGCCCTAAACGCCGCCATCGAAGCGGCGCGCGCCGGCGAACACGGTCGTGGATTCGCCGTGGTCGCGGGCGAAGTCCGCAATCTCGCGGAACGTTGCCGCACCGCGGCTCAGGAGATCGGCGGATTGGCCGCTGCCAACGTGCAGGTTGCCGAACGTTCGGGCGGTTTGCTGACCGAACTGGTCCCCGCCATTCAGAAGACCGCGGACTTGGTTCAGGAAGTGGCCGCCACGTCCAGAGAGCAAGCCGCTGGCGTGAGCCAGATCAATGGCGCGATCAGCCAGGTTGGCTTGGTCACGCAGCGCAACGCCGCTGGCGCGGAGCAACTCTCCAGTACCGCCGAGGAGCTCGCGTCCCAGGCCGAAGCCTTGCAAGACATGATCAGCTTCTTCCGCGTCAGTTCTCTGGATCACCGCGCGGGCAAGAAACGCAAGGCCGACAAGCCTCATTCCGAGGACACCACGGGCCACGGCCATGGCTCCTCCACGCACGCAGGAAAGCCGAACGGCGACTACGCCGAGTCGTTCGCCCGGATCTAGTCGCGGAGGAACTCATGGAAATCAAAGAACAAGAAGAAGTCGTTCAACAGCAGTACCTGACCTTTTTCCTCGCGGATGAGGAATACGCCATCAACATCCAGCGCGTAAAGGAAATCATCGAGTACACCACGATCACCAAGGTGCCCAAAGTGCCCGAGTGGATTCGCGGCGTAATCAACCTGCGCGGCAACGTCGTCCCCGTTGTCGACCTCACCGTGCGCTTCGGACTCGAGGAGCGTCCCGTAACCAAGACGACCTGCATCGTCATTGTGGAAGTCGAGCAGGACTCAGAACGCACCGTGATGGGCGTGATCGCCGATGCCGTCAACCAGGTCATCGATCTTGCTCCCAAGGACATCGAAGAGCCGCCCGCATTCGGCACCCGCGTGCGTTTGGAATACCTCTTCGGGATGGGCAAACTCGGCAAGAAGTTTGCCCTCATCTTGAACATCGACAGCGTCTTGAGTAATACCGAGCTGTTGACCGTTTCCACTCTTCAGTCGTCCACCGCTGATGCGCCGATGGACGCAGGCGAAATCGCCGAGGGCCAGCCAGAGGCGACGTAATGGACTCCGGAGAAGTGCCCGCGCATTCGTCGTTGGTGTTGCCTAAGCCCATTCCGGATCTCGCGGCGGAAGAGTTCCATCTTTTCCAGGCCCTCGTCCTCCGCGAATCCGGAATCCACTTGGGCGCCAAGAACCGCGCCATGTTGGTCAGCCGTTTGTGGAAGAGATTGCGCGCCCTTGAATTGAACTCCTTCGCTTCCTACTACCGGCGGGTGAAAGCCGATCCTCAGGAAATGGTGTTGATGCTCGATTGCATTTGCACCAACGAAACCCATTTCTTCCGCGAACCCGCCGCTTTCGATTGTCTCCGCACGCGCGTTTTCCCTGAATGGGCGGCAGACGCCGACGCCGGCAAACGCGGCAAGACTCTGCGAGTTTGGAGCGCGGCATGCTCCACCGGCGAAGAAGCCTATTCACTGGCGATGGCGCTGCTCACATATTTTCCGCCAGCCGCCGGCTGGAAGATCGAAGTTCTTGGAACGGACCTCTCCACCAAGGTTTTGGTCCGGGCCTCCGCTGGCGTCTGGCCCGTCGAGAAAATTTCCGGCGTTCCGGTCGAATATCAGCGCAGCTTTCTTCTGAAGGGCTTTGGCCCGGAAAAAGGCAAAATCAAGGCGGTCGAAGAACTCCGCCAAGTCGTTCGGTTTCAGCGCCTCAATCTCACTCGGGAACCCTATACCGTCACCGGTCCGTTTGATCTTATTTTCTGCCGCAATGTGCTGATCTATTTTCAGTGGGAAACAAAAATAAAAGTTGTCGACTCCCTGGGAAAATACTTGGCCCCCAATGGATATTTGTTCCTCGGCCACGCGGAAAGCCTACATGGCGTCGCTGATCAGTTGCAGTTCGTTGCACCGAAAGTGTTCCCGTCGCTCGGGACTCCTATGGCGCGCGGCGGGGCTCTTTGCATTTTACAGCGCCGCGACCATGTTGTCCGCGCCTGAAATGATTTGCTTAAAGTTCCGGCGCTGTTGCTATTCGACGCCAGGTTTTGTGAATAGGAAGAGACGTGAGCTCCGATAAGCACCAAGACTTCGCAGAGACTCTCCCGGCCATCGCGCCGGGTAGCTCCCGTGTTTTGAATGTCCTCGTCGTGGATGATTCCGCAATCGTGCGTCAGGTCCTGGTGTCCCTGCTTTCCGAAAGGCGCGGATTCTGTGTCAACGTGGCGGCCGATCCCTTCATTGCCATGGACAAAATGAAAAAATTCCCGCCCGACGTCATTCTTCTCGATCTGGAAATGCCGAGGATGGATGGCCTCACGTTTCTAGAGAAGGTCATGTCCCAGAATCCGGTGCCTGTCGTCATTTGTTCTGAACTCACCGGCCCCAGAACCGAAGCGGCCATCCGGGCCCTGGAAATCGGTGCCGTGGATATCATCACTAAGCCGAAAGTGGGGATCCGTGGGTTCCTCGAAGAATCCGCCGTTCTGCTCGAAGACACCGTTCGCGCCGCAGCGACTGCCCGCGTAAGCAAATTTCGCAGGATCCGCAAAAATTCCTCGCGATATCATTCCGCCGATGTTGTGATTCCTCCCGTTGTCCTGCCGCAATCTTCGCAGCAACGAGAAAAGATTATCGCCATCGGCGCCTCCACAGGAGGCACAGAAGCTTTGCTCCAGATTTTCGAACGGATGCCTCAGGATTGCCCCGGGATTGTTGCCGTCCAGCACATGCCCGAGGGCTTCACGGCGGCCTTCGCAAAGCGTCTCAACGGCATTTGCCGCATCGAAGTCAAAGAAGCCGCAGACGGCGACAAGATCGTTCCCGGCAGAGCCTACATCGCTCCCGGAAACCGACACACCCTCGTCCGCCGCCTCGGCCCAAGTTATTTTCTCGAGGTGCGCGACGGCTCCCTGGTGTCGCGTCATCGCCCCAGCGTTAATGTATTGTTCCGCTCCGTGGCGCAAGCTGCCGGGGCCAGCGCGGTCGGCGTTTTAATGACCGGTATGGGCGACGACGGCGCAGACGGCCTCCTCGAAATGAAACAGGCAGAAGCCCTCACCATCGCCCAGGATGAAGCCAGTTGCGTTGTATTCGGCATGCCCCGAGAAGCCATTCTTCGCGGTGCCGTGCATGAAGTTCTGTCGCTGTCCAAGATCCCCGCCGCGATTTTGCGAAACAGCTCCGCGCGAAGACCCTGATCCAGAACCCCTGCAAGGAATAATCCCCAAACCGTTCTAACTGCAGAGTACCGGCAGTCGTATGCCGCTCTTTTTTATAAGGAAAGTATTTTATGGAACAACCATCTTCGGCCTGCGCGCCATCTTATGCACTCAATAGCACGTTCCGTCCCCGGGTCGTCCAACAAATTCACCCGCTAGTTCATCTTGCCGATGAGGAGGCTATTTGTATGTCCAGACGAATTCCAGGATTTCTCACCTGGGGAAAAAGGCCCCGATTGCTGCTATGCAGTTCTCTCCTTGCTAAGAGCTTATCCCACCGAACGCGAACCGGAGCCGCCACCCGTCGAAGCCACGCTCACACGCGTTGACTACGACCTTCGTATCGACGGTGAGCTGGCCTCCGGTCGGGCGAGCCTCACGGTCGATGTCCTAAGGGATGGCTGGGTGCGCGTCCCGGTTCCGGCAGGTCTTCTGGTTCGCGAAGCCAGGCTCGACGGCAAGCTCGTTTCTCTCGTCCCCAGCGCCGGTGGCAAAGCGGGCGGCCAGCTCTCCGCGCTCCTTTCCCATTCGGGCCGCGCGGTCTTGTTGCTTGATATCGCCATTCCGGTGTCGTCCGTAAACGGTGAAGAGAGTATCACTCTGCCTTCAACCGTTTCCGGCGTAACGCGCGCATCCGTTCGACTGCCTCGCCAGGGCGTGGACGTCCGGCTCACGGGCGGCCTCCTCTCGGAAAAATCCGAATCCGCAGCGGAAAGCAAGTGGATAGCCTATGGGCGCGGATACGAAGCGCTAGCCTTCGCCTGGCGCAGGAAGACCGAGGACCACCGCGCCACACTGCCTTTGCGCATGCGCGGATCGCTGACGCAGCTCCTGGGTCTCGGCGAAGACTCGACCTCCATCAACGCCGAAATAAGTCTCGAAGTAACGCAAGGTGCCGCGCGCTTCGCAAAAATTCAAATCCCGGACAAAGTCACCATCAATCAGGTTCTGGGCGCAATGGTGGCCGATTGGGAAGTGAAGGCCAACGAACTCTCTGTGACGTTCCTCGAACCCGTTGAGCAGAACGCGCGATTCGTGGTCACGGGAGAGACGCGCAGCCCTCGCGAAGGACAAATTGACATTCCTCTCCTTCGCCTTCTCAATACCGAGCGCGAAACCGGTGGCGTCGCCGTGGAAGTCCTGGGCGCGGGTGAAATCAAGGATCTCAAATCCGAAGGCCTCGATAACGCCGATGCCACGGACCTCGGAGAAATGGTTTCGAATCGCCAGTCGCCATCGCTCGCGGCGTTCCGGTTTCGCACCGGTGATGCCAACTTGGCGCGTTCACTCAGCTTGAACGTGGCGCGCTACACGCCTCAGGCCGTTCTTTTGGCCAACGTCTCCGAAGCCCGCTACCAGGTTCTGGTTAGCAGCCAGGGAAAAACGCTAGTACAGGCGCGCTACGCCGTTCGAAACAACCAGCGCAATTTCCTCA
>WNFP01025422.1_pt1 | contig 11649 bp, 11 predicted proteins | sample 5400201 | NCBI WGS metagenome assembly WNFP01 (sample SAMN13153355, study PRJNA577476) | soil metagenome | isolation source: 115 cm saprolite under Madrone tree | place: USA:California | collected 2016-06-14
GGCGGCGGACGCATTGCGGGAAGTTCGGTCGTTGCTCGCGGCGGCCGGTGTGCCGCCGCGCGGGATTGTTGTCCGGCGTTATCGTCCGGACGACCTGCGAACACTCGCGACGATCCGCCTGAGCTATCCGAAGATTTCGGCGATTGCCGGTCCCTGCGGCCTGTGGCCGGAGGATCTCGGACCCTCGATAAAGAACAAGAGCTATTTCGACAACAAGCAGTATTACAATTTCGGCTGCGCCTATCAGCGCAACCTGGCGGCAATGATCGACAATCCCTCCGATCTCGTGCAGCCGCGATCCGAAACCCCCGCCTATACGATGCGGCGCTCGGAAGCTTTCGAGAAGTATCGCAAGGGTACCGCGACCTCGACCACCTATCCCGAAGCCGAGAAGGCCAAACTCAGCGATACCGGCAAATGATCAGCTACGCCCGTCAAAATCCCGAGGAGCAGCTGGACGACGACATTCCGCCGCCCGCGGACGATCACATCGCCCCGGCGCCACGGGTATCGGTGCAGGCGTTTTGCGAGACGGTGGAAACTGCAGCCGCCGTGCAATTGGCCTGCGAAGATCGCCGTCTCGGCAAGGCTCATCTCAAGATTCACATGGGCGGCATGGCAGCCGCCATCGAGGCCTATCGCACCGCTCCTACTCCGAACGTGATCATCCTGGAAACCGAAGGCCGTGGTCGAATCCTGGCCGGCCTCGATCGGCTCGCAAGCGTGTGCGATTCCGGAACTCGCGTCGTGGTGATCGGACGGGTCAACGATGTCACGCTTTATCGCGAACTGGTGCGCCGCGGGGTCAGCGACTACGTGATTGTGCCAATTGGCGCGCTGGACGTGGTGCGCTCGATCTGCGGTTTGTTCTCGGCGCCTGAGGCAAAAGCCGTCGGCCGGATTATCGCAATGGTCGGCGCAAAAGGCGGCGTCGGCGCCTCCACTGTCGCCCACAATGTCGCCTGGGCGATCGCGCGCGATCTCGCGCTGGATTCGGTCGTCGCCGATCTCGACCTCGCATTCGGCACCGCCGGTCTCGACTACAACCAGGATCCCTCGCAGGGCATCGCCGACGCGGTATTCTCGCCCGATCGTGTCGATACTGCCTTCGTCGATCGTCTGCTGTCGAAATGTACCGACCACCTCAGCCTGCTGGCGGCGCCGGCGACACTGGAGCGGGTCTACGACTTTGGCGCCGAAGCCTTTGACTCGATCTTCGACACGCTTCGCACGACCATGCCCTGCATCGTGTTGGACGTACCCCATCAATGGTCGGCATGGACCAAGCGCGCATTGATCGGCGCGGACGATATCCTGATCGTCGCGGCCCCGGATCTGGCCAACCTGCGCAACTCCAAGAACATATTCGATCTGCTGAAGGCATCCCGGCCCAACGACCGGGCGCCGCTTTATTGTCTCAATCAGGTCGGCGTGCCTAAGCGGCCGGAAATCAACGCAAGCGAATTCGCCAAGGCAATTGAGAGCCCGCCGATCGCTTCCATTCCGTTCGATCCCCAAATATTCGGCCTGGCGGCCAATAACGGGCAAATGATCGCGGAGATCGCCGCCAGTCACCGCACCACCGAGATGTTTCTGCAGATCGCGCAACGGTTGACAGGCCGGGGCGAAACCAAAAAGCCACGGGGTTCGCTCCTGTCGCCCCTGATCGCGAAATTGCGGGCAAAATAACCCGTATGGAGTGTCGTCGTGTTTGGGAAGCGTAGCGGAACTGAAAACGATTCGCGGACGATGAAGCCCGCCGCCGGAGTGCCGGAACCAGCTTCCGGTACGGCGCCGGCCGTATCGCGCAACCTGTCTCCCCCCGCCGTTGCATCACCGCCGCTTGCGCCGGCCAGACCGGGGGCGCCCGCGCCGGCCATCGAAGCGCGGCGATCGGACACCTACTATGAGGTCAAGGCGACGATCTTCGGCGCCTTGATCGAAGCGATCGACCTTGCCCAACTCGCCAAACTTGACAGCGAGTCGGCGCGCGAGGAGATTCGCGACATCGTCAATGAGATCATCGCGATCAAGAACATCGTGATGTCGATTGCCGAGCAGGAAGAGCTGCTCGACGATATCTGCAACGACGTTCTCGGCTACGGGCCGCTCGAACCGCTTTTGGCCCGCGACGACATTTCCGACATCATGGTCAACGGCGCCGGAACGGTGTTCATCGAGGTCGCCGGCCGCATTCAGCGCACCGGAATCCGGTTCCGCGACAATCAGCAGCTCCTGAACATTTGTCAGCGCATCGTCAGCCAGGTCGGCCGCCGTGTCGACGAATCCTCGCCGATCTGCGACGCGCGCCTGGCCGATGGCTCCCGCGTCAACGCCATCGTTCCGCCTCTGGCACTCGACGGCCCCGCATTGACGATCCGGAAATTCAAAAAAGACAAGCTGACCCTGGATCAGCTGGTAAAATTCGGGGCGATTACGCCGCAAGGCGCGGAGATTCTGCAGATCATCGGGCGCTGCCGCGCCAATGTGCTGATTTCCGGCGGTACCGGGTCGGGAAAAACCACGCTGCTCAACTGTCTCACCCAGTACATCGACAACGACGAGCGCATCATTACCTGCGAAGACGCCGCGGAACTTCAACTGCAGCAGCCGCACGTGGTGCGGCTGGAAACCCGCCCGCCGAACATCGAGGGCGAGGGCCAGATCAGCATGCGCGAACTGGTCCGGAATTGCCTCCGCATGCGCCCTGAACGCATCATCGTCGGCGAAGTCCGCGGACCTGAAGCGTTCGACCTGCTGCAAGCCATGAACACCGGACACGACGGATCGATGGGAACGCTGCACGCCAACAATCCCCGCGAGGCCCTGTCGCGATGCGAATCGATGATCACGATGGGCGGGTTTTCACTGCCGTCGCGGACCATTCGCGAGATGATCTGCGCTTCGATCGACGTCATCATTCAGGCCGCCCGCCTGCGCGACGGCTCCCGGCGCATCACCCACGTCACCGAGGTGATGGGTATGGAAGGCGACACCATCATCACCCAGGACTTGTTCGTTTTCGACCTGATCGGCGAGGACGCCAATGGGCAGATCATCGGCCGGCACCGCTCAACCGGCATCGGACGGCCGCGCTTCTGGGATCGCGCGCGATACTACGGCGAAGAAAAGCGGCTCGCCGCCGCGATCGATGCCTCGGAAGTAGCGGGTGAGGTCCGGCGGATTGGCATGGGTCTTTATTTATCCTTTGCTGTCGGGGGAGAAGAAATCCGAGCTTCGCCGCGCCTCGGTCGCGAAGTCCGAACCGGCCGCGCGCCAGGCCGATAAGACCCAGCGCTCACGCCGCGAACAGGTTGAGGGATCGCTAAAGGAGCTCGAGGCGCGCAGCAGGAATGAAAAGAAGGTTCCGCTGAGCAGCCGCCTCATGCAGGCCGGACTCGACTGGTCAACTCGGAAATTCATGATGGTTTCCGCTGTTCTTGCGGCGGCCTGCTTTGCGATAACGATACTGGCCGGAGGCGGGCTAATTGGAGCCACCCTCCTGGCCTTCGCCGCTGGCTTGGGTCTGCCACGCTGGGGCTTGAACTTCCTCAAGAAACGCCGGGAAAAGAAATTTCTCAGGGCGCTGCCGGACGCCGTCGACGTAATTGTGCGCGGCATCAAGGCGGGCCTGCCGCTGTTTGAATCCATCAAAGTCGTCGCAACCGATGCCCCCGAGCCGCTCAAGGGCGAGTTCCTCGCCATCATCGAAACCCAGGCGATCGGCATGCCGCTTGGCGATGCATGTGCGCGTCTGTTCGAACGGATGCCGGTGCCGGAGGCGAACTTCTTTGGTATCGTCATCTCGATCCAGCAAAAGTCCGGTGGCAACTTGTCCGAGGCTTTGGGCAACTTGTCCAGGGTGCTGCGCGACCGCAAGAAGATGGCCGAGAAGATTCAGGCCATGTCGATGGAAGCCAAGGCGTCCGCAGGCATCATCGGCGCGCTGCCGCCCCTCGTCATGGTGCTCGTCTACCTAACGAGCCCCGACTATATCTCGCTGCTGTGGACTCATCCGATGGGTCAACTGATGCTCGTTGCCTCCGCAGTCTGGATGTCCGCGGGCATCTTCGTGATGAAGAGAATGATCAACTTCGATTTCTGACGGTGCCGCATGATTGATTTTTTGATCGCCAAGCTCCACGACGCGCGCTTCATGACGATGCTGCTCGCCGCCATCGCCGCAAGCGCGACCGCGTACACGCTAATCATGCCGTTGTTGGCAACCGGGGGACTGCAAAAGCGCATGAAGGCGGTTGCGAGCGAACGCGAGCGGATCCGGCAGCGCGAGCGCGAGCGCCTCTCCAGGGCCGAAAAGGTCTCGCTGCGTCAGACACCGAAGCAACTAGTCGCCAGGGTGGTGGAGCACTTCAACCTCGGCAAATGGCTGGCGCAGGAGGCCGCGCTCGAAAAACTCACCATGGCCGGATATCGTGGGCACGCGCCTTACGTGACATTCCTGTTCTTCCGGCTGGTAACGCCGCTTGTGCTTTTCCTGGCGACGGTGCTGTATGTTTTCGTAATCTCGCATATGCAAAAATCGATGCCGATCAAGATCGGCATATGCATCGGCGCCGCCTATCTCGGCTTGCAGGCGCCTATGCTGTTTTTGAAAAACGCAATCTCCAAACGCCAGCTCTCGATCAAGCGCGCCTTTCCCGATGCGCTCGATCTGTTGCTGATCTGCATCGAATCCGGCATGTCGATCGAAACCGCATTCCGCAAGGTCAGCGGCGAAATCGGTACCCAATCGGTCGCGCTGTCGGAGGAATTCATCCTCACGACGGCCGAGCTATCCTATTTGCAGGACCGCAAGGTTGCTTACGAAAATCTGGCGAAGCGCACCGGTCTCGAAGGCGTGAAGTCGGTCTGTCTGGCCTTGCAGCAGTCGGAACGCTACGGAACGCCGCTCGGCCAGAGCCTGCGAGTCATGGCGCAGGAGAACCGCGACATGCGCATGAGCGAGGCTGAGAAGAAGGCGGCGTCGCTGCCGCCGAAGCTGACGGTGCCGATGATTCTGTTCTTCCTGCCGGTGTTGTTCATCGTCATCCTTGGGCCGAGCGGCATCAAGATCGCGGAAACATTCAAATGAGCTTGTTGATGCGCGGACAAGCCACTTCATTTAACAGTGTCTTTAAGACTGTCGCGGCCCGGCTTGACCGGGCGATCCAGTAAACACCGGCGGTTGCTGGATCACCCGCTTTCGCAGGTGATGACGGCTTTGATTTGGTCGCGCCGCTCAGTCCGGACGGTCGAGAGACGCCACCGGCATTGCTCCTGCGCGCCGATTGTCCTTGCGGCTTAGCATCTGCTTCAGATAGGCGACGTTTGAGGCGGCCTCGTCTGGCGGCAGATCAGCTTTCACGATGCTTTCGGCCTCGGCAAAGCGGCCCTGCAGGCCAACCACCAGGCCGAGATTCTGCCGCACCCGTGCGTCCGCCTTGCCGCTGGCGTAAGCCCGTCGCAGGTTTTCTTCCGCCTTCGGCAGATCTTTGGAAAGCACATAGGAAAGGCCAAGATTGGACAATACCGACGGCTCGTCGGGCACGATCTTCAAGGCGCTGGCGTAATAGCGGCGGGCGTCCTCATGCCGACCCAGTTGATCGAGCACGGTCCCCTGCACTGAAAGAATACGCCAATCCGGATTGTCGGGCGAATGCGCGCGCGTGAGAACATCGAACGACTGCTGGAAATTACCGTTATCGGCGAGCGCGCGGCCATAGCCGGCCAGCAGCGCTTTGTTGCCGGGATGGGCGATGGTGGCCTGTTCGAGCACGGCGACCGCCTGGCCGCGCTGCCCGGTGGCGCGGAGCGCCTGGCCATAAGCCAGTGCGACCTCGGGATCCTTGGGATTGGCGCGATAGCGCTCGCCATAAGACTCCGCGGCACGCCGCGGATCGGTATCGGGGCTCGGGCTCGTCTCGCTCTTTGACGTCAACGATCCCGTGATATCGGACATGGTCTGGCAGCCGCCAAGCCCCGCGGCCAACATCGTCGTCACGGCCGCGGACCCAAGAAGCCGGGCAAGACTGGGCAGCTGACGCATGGCACGTTAACTCTTGAGATCAGGCGAATGGATCGAGCCGAATGCGCCAGCAATAGACTGTTAACCCTAACGGCTGGTTAATGCGGCCAAGCGCGCGGAAGCCGGTCGATTTCAACGGAAGCGCGCTGGCGCGCGCCTGTGCGGTAGATCGGAGCCGGCGAACGCGATTGAGGGTCAGCGCAGCCCCTCAATATTCAACGGCGAGACGTTTCCTGATTTCTTCTATTCGCTTGTCGAGCGCATCAAATCTGGCGTGAAGGGCTCTGTCGTGAAGGTAAAATATGTACCCGATGACCAGAAATCCGAAAATCCAGTGATGGGTTTCCACATAGACTAATACCTGTTCGATCCCGTGACCGATGAAAACAAGTATGTCCCACAAAACGTCCATCGCATTCCCCCGCTAGAGAAAATGACCCTCTAATCCTGGAAAGCCGGCTAATCCTGGAAAACTGGCCCCGAACAAACGAGGCTACCATGCTCGCCGGGCGGCGTGTAGTAGTCGGCGGAGTTCCGGTGGCGTTCAACCAATTGCGCACTCGCAAGAAAGACTGCAACGTCTCGGTTGACTTCTAAGCCCGCCCCGCCCCGTTCCAATGAAGACCGAGAGACGCATGCCTTCAGTGTTCGAGACCGCACCTGCCGCATCAGCCATCCCCATCACATTCGCCACCAAGGCGACATGGAACGCAATTTGCGCTGAGCTACCCACGCAGGCCCGGCAGTTCGCGCTGGCCAATGGCTTTGCCGCCAAGCCGGGAGCGTGCCTCGCCTTGCCCTCCGCGGGCGGGCAAATCGCGCAGGTCGTGTTCGGTCTCGAGGAGAAGGACAGCAAATCACTGGACCAGTTCAGACCCGGTCTTTTGCCCGGCCTGCTGCCGCCGGGGGTCTATCGTTTTGCCAACGCGCCGCATGATACCCGCCTCGCGGTCCTCGCCTTCGCGCTCGGCAGCTATCGCTTCAGCCGCTACCGCAAATCCGAAGCGTCCGACGTCAGGCTGGTGCCGCCCGATGGCATCGACGCGGCCGATGTCACGCGAATGGCAGACGCGGCCGCGCTTGCCCTTTTCCGCTGATTCATGCGGTGGGGATGGCATCGCCGCGCGCGCCGCGGCTGATCGATTTGACCTGGGGCGATCCCGCCCATCCCAAGGTGACGCTGGTCGGCAAGGGCGTCTGCTTCGATAGCGGCGGGCTCGACCTGAAGCCGTCGAGCGGCATGCTGATCATGAAAAAAGATATGGGCGGCGCCGCCAATGTCCTGGCGCTGGCGCAGATGGTGATGGACACCAGGCTCAAGCTGCGGTTACGGGTTTTGATCCCTGCGGTCGAGAATGCGGTCGCCGGCAATGCTTTCCGCCCGCTCGATATCTTCACCTCGCGCAAGGGACTTACCGTGGAAATCGGCAACACCGATGCCGAGGGCCGTTTGATACTGGCGGATGCCCTGGCGCTGGCCGATGAGGAAAAGCCCGATCTGCTGGTCGATCTGGGCACCCTGACCGGCGCGGCGCGGGTGGCGCTCGGTCCGGATTTACCGCCGTTTTACACCAACGATGAGACGCTGGCGCTGGAGGTCGCGGCTTGCGCGAGGCAGGAGAACGATCCGTTATGGCGCTTGCCGCTGTGGCCGGCTTACGATGCCTGGCTCGACTCGAAGGTCGCCAGTATCAACAATGCTCCGTCGGGCACTTTTGCCGGCTCCATCACCTGCGCGCTGTTTCTGCAGCGTTTCGTCGAACACGCGAAAAGCTGGCTGCATGTCGACATCTACGGCTGGACGCCGTCTGCAAAACCGGCGCGCCCGGAAGGCGGCGAATGCCAGGCGGCGCGCGCAATCTACAAATTGCTGGGCGAGCGCTATGGATGACCCGCGCCTGACGCCGGCCCGGCCCGACCTCGCCGCGAAATATCTCGAAGGCAGGATCGCGGCGGCGCGCTTTGTCAGCGGCGAGGAATTTGAAGTTGTCGAGGCGGTCGCGGCAGTGCGCGAAGCGCCTTCCTCCGATGCCACGCTTTTAACGCAGGCGCTGAAGGGCGAGCGCGTGACCATCTATGACCACAATGGCGAAGGTTTTGCCTGGGGCCAATTGAACAGCGACGGCTATGTCGGCTGGCTGCCGGATCGCGCGCTAGTGAAACCGGCCGCGAAGCCGACGCACAAGATCACGAGCTTGCGCACGTTCGCGTTTCCGGGTGCCTCGATCAAACTGCCGCCGGTCGATACACTGGTCATGGGAGATTTGATAACGGTGATCCGCGAAGACGGCGCTTTCGCCGTGACCCGCGAAGGCTGGTATTTGCCGCGCCAGCATGTCGGCGGCATCGACCGTTACGAGAGCGATTTCGTCGCGGTCGCCGAGCGCTTCATTGGCACGCCCTATCTGTGGGGCGGCAAGAGCAGTTTTGGGATCGATTGTTCCGGCCTGGTCCAGCTATCCTTGAACGCGGCGGGCACCGGCTGCCCGCGCGACAGCGACATGCAGCAGGACGGTCTCGGGAGGGTGTTGACGACCGCGGAATCCAAACATCTACAGCGCGGCGACCTGATCTTCTGGAAAGGCCATGTCGCGATTGCGCGGGATGCCCGCACCATCGTTCACGCCAATGCGCATCACATGGCGACCGTGATCGAAAACACCAGCGAGGCCATCGCGCGCATCAAGGCCGCCGGCAGCGAGATCGCTGCGATCAAGCGGCTGACTTGAGCGCTTGTTCAAGCGGCCGTCGTGCCATCTGGTGCAGTTTCCAGCCGAAACGCGGCGGCGAACAGTGCGCGCGTATAGTCGGTCTTCGGCGACTTGAACAGTTCCGAAGCCGGCCCCTCCTCCACCACCTTGCCCTGCCGCATCACGATCAGGTGGCTTGCCAGCGAAGCGACCACGCGCAGGTCGTGCGAAATGAACATGTAGGTCAGGTCGCGCTTGCGCTGCAATTCGCGCAAGAGATCGACCATCTGCGCCTGGAACAGCATATCGAGCGCACTGGTCGGTTCATCCAGCACGACGAAGTTCGGCTCCAGCACCACCGCGCGGGCAATGCTGATGCGCTGGCGCTGGCCGCCGGAGAATTCATGCGGATAGCGAAAGCGCGTTGCCGGATCCATGCCGACATCCCTGAGCGCCTTGATCACGCGCACCTCGCGCTCTTCGCGCGAAAGCGCACCCTGATGCACGCTGAGGCCTTCGGCGACGATGTCGCCGACCGACATGCGCGGGCTCAGCGCGCCAAACGGATCCTGGAACACGATCTGCATGTCGCGGCGGAACGGCCGCATCGCCTTGAAACGCAGGCCCTGAATATCTCTGCCCAAAAACACAACCGGACCATCGGAGGAAATCAGCCGCAGCAGCGCCAGCCCGAGCGTGGTCTTGCCGGAGCCGGATTCGCCGACGACGCCGAGCGTTTCGCCCTTGCGTACCTTGAGGCTGACGCCGTCGACCGCCTTGATATGTCCGACGGTAGTACGCAGCAGGCCGCGTTTAACCGGAAACCAGACTTTCAGGTCGTCGGCCGATATCACCACCGGAGAAGCGGGCCGGGGCGGCGCCGGGTCGGGCTTCGGCTCCGCCGCCAGCAGCGCACGCGTATACGGATGTTTCGGCGCGGTAAAAACCTGCTCGACCGGTCCCTGCTCGACGATCTTGCCGCCGTTCATGACGCAGACCACGTCCGCGATGCGGCGAACGATGCCGAGATCGTGGGTGATGAACAACATGCTCATGCCGAGCCGCGCGCGGATTTCCGCCAGCAGGGTCAATATCTGCGCCTGCACGGTGACGTCGAGCGCGGTGGTCGGTTCGTCCGCGATCAAGAGATCGGGCTCATTGGCCAGCGCCATCGCGATCATGACCCGCTGGCGCTGGCCGCCGGACAGTTGATGCGGATAGCTGGCAAGCCGCGTTTCCGGTTCCGGAATGCCGACTTGCGTCAGCAGCTCGATGGTCCGCGCCCGCGCTCCCTGGCCGCTAATCCCGCTGTGAAGCTGCAGGATCTCGCCGATCTGGGACTCGATGGTATGCAACGGATTGAGCGAGGTCATCGGCTCCTGGAAGATGATCGAAATGTCGTTGCCGCGAATGCCGCGAATCTCGCGCTCCGACAGCTCCAGTAGTTCGCGCCCCTTGAACTGAATGCTGCCCGAGGGATGCGATGCGGTCGGGTATGGCAAAAGCTTCAGGATCGACAGCGCGCTGACGGATTTTCCCGAGCCCGACTCGCCGACCAGCGCCACGCACTCGCCGCGCTTGATCTCGAAGGAGATATGATCGACCGCAACCGAAGCGCCGCTCGGCTGGTGAAACGCCACCGAGAGATCGCGGATGTCGAGCAGCGGCTGGTTGATGGCGTCCATTACGATAGTACTCGGATCAAGCGAGATAGGTTGTCGTGGTCAGGTAAGAGCACGGAATATCCATTGGGCAATCTAAGTCGTGAGTCGGCAGACAGAACTGTTCGGCAGCCAGCGCGGATAGCAGTTACAACATGAATCGCATCCGGAAGCTTGGGCATACCGGCCGTTTCTCGATACTCCGCGGTCTCGATTAAAATGTCTCGACTCACAGGGCGCAAATCAAAGATACGGCTCCAGACAATCAAATTTAGATAATTTCGCCGCCGCACGTCGGGCGCCCTCGGTAACACTTCCGCAAGTGTCAATTCGCTTGTGACAGCCATTCCTGGATTGTGCCGAGACAGATCAAAAAGCTTTCGAAGGGGATCCGCTATATTGGCGTTTCCCTCAATCGCATAGATAAATACATTGGCATCAAGATAGAAGCGGGATATCTCGCCGGGTTCAGTCATCCCACTGATCTCGCTGACGACGTAAATCCGCGTCGATCTCTTCCTTTGTACGGAAGGGCGGCTGACGCAAGGCGAAAATCTCTTCCAAAGTCGCGACCTTCTCCGGCCTCTCCTCCTCTTCGACGATCGTCACCGTAACATTGGCCGTAGGGTCCACGCCTGCTCGTAAATCCTCCGGAAGCCTCGATGCCGGATAATGCTCTTTGACAATCCTGTTCATGGCCCACCTCTGGCTAATCGACCAATTACCACAAATTCACCTAAACGTCTTGCGCGGATCGAACGCGTCGCGCACGGCTTCGCCGATGAAAATCAGCAATGACAGCATGATGGCGACCGCGAAGAAGCCGGTGAAGCCGAGCCACGGCGCCTGGACGTTGGCCTTGCCCTGCGACAGCAATTCGCCGAGCGAGGGCGAGCCCGGCGGCAATCCGAAGCCGAGAAAATCCAGCGCGGTCAGGGTCATGACCGACGACGACACGATGAAGGGCAGGAACGTCATGGTCGCCACCATGGCGTTCGGCAGCAGGTGCCGGAACATGATCACGGCATTCGACACGCCAAGCGCGCGAGCCGCCATGATGTATTCAAAATTGCGTCCGCGCAGGAACTCGGCGCGCACCAGACCGACCAGGGAGACCCACGAGAACAACAGGAGAATGCCGAGCAGGACAAAGAAGCCGGGCACCAGCACCGACGACAGGATCAAGAGCAGATACAGCGACGGAATCGCCGTCCAGACCTCGATGAACCGCTGGAAGGCCAGATCGATCCAGCCGCCGAAATAGCCCTGCACG
>WNFP01018677.1_pt1 | contig 11648 bp, 10 predicted proteins | sample 5400201 | NCBI WGS metagenome assembly WNFP01 (sample SAMN13153355, study PRJNA577476) | soil metagenome | isolation source: 115 cm saprolite under Madrone tree | place: USA:California | collected 2016-06-14
AGCAGTTCTTTCGAGCCCATCAACCTTCCCCTCCTTACCACATCCTATAAAGTCTCTTGCTGACATTCTATCACACTGCTCAGTCCCTTTACAGCAAGCAGGCTCACTTCTTTTGGGGAAGGGCCAGAATAATTATCGCTCAACAGCCTCCACCAAACCGGTCCGAGAGCCCCATATGGCTCTCAGCCTCGTTCGGTGGAGGTCGTTTGCTAGAGATAGCATGGGCATTATCTCGTGTGACAGGCCGCCTGGATATTGCTCGCCTCTACGCCGAAGAGTGACAGAGGATTGTCATCATTCCTCTCGTATACTCATTATGATGGTAACGATACTGCTCACCAACTGGAAAAGGAGAAGAGTATGAAGGTCTTGTTCGTCGCCGGATTCGGGCCGATTGTCTCAGATAGGCAGAAAAGCGCAGCTTTCTATCGAAATAGCCTGGGCCTTGCTTTCCAGGAAGAAGCTGACGGGTACTTGCACACCGAAGAGCTTGTGGGGGTCAAAACATTTGCCCTGTGGCCGCTTTCACAAGCGGCTCAGTCGTGTTTCGGTGTGAACGAATGGCCAACTGATCTGCCAACTCCCACCTCCTGGCTCGAATTTGACGTAGAAGATGTTGCCCAGGCCTCTCGCGAGCTGAAAGCAAGGGGCTACACGCCTTTGATTGAAGCAAAGAAAGAGCCATGGGGCCAAACCGTGACCCGTCTGCTCAGCCCTGAGGGCATTTTGGTCGGCCTGACCTATACGCCAGGGATGCGTGAAAGCGAATCGTAAATGCTTTCCCAGCAGATGCAGGCGACATGGCCTCTTGATGATTGCTGGTCGCCTGCCGCAACCTTTCCTAGAGCGGTGCTGACAACCCATAGACACCCAGAGAGACAAACGGCTACAAAGGCCGTGAAACAAGGCCAGTTTTCGGGCTTAGAGGCTGCCGCATATCTTCGCCAGTTTTGACTCCTGACGCATAAAAGCACATTTCGGCGAGGTTATGGTATTAATGACATTCCTCTTCATGACTACCTCAGGTAATTCGCAAAAAATCACCTCATCGTATCTGCACATTTACACTGACGGGCCTCGTGTTTATTCATAGCGGAGCACCTCGAGCGGGCGAACACGCACCGAACCCCAGGCGATGAGGGTCGCCATGAGCATGGCGAGCAGCGACGAACCACCGATCAGGCTGACGACGATCAACGGTGACGCGCTGAAGGTGAGGTTGAAGAACAGCCTTCCAAGCAGGGTGATCGCTCCTGTTGCCAGCAACATGGCCATGAGCGCGGCGACCGCGCCGACGATCCCATTCTCAATCACCACCTCGCTCAAGACGGTGCCACTCGTATAGCCCACTGCTTTCAGGATTCCCAGTTCACGTCTGCGCTCGAGCATCGCCAGCGCAACGGCGTTGGCGATGATGATCACCCCGGCAATCAGCGAGAGTGAGGCAATCGCCACGAGCATCTCCAGGATGCTATTGAGGAGCTGTCCAACGTACGCACCAATATCGGCCAGGTTTTGCACCGTCGCGTTCGGGACGAGCTTCCCCAATGTGTTCAGCGCAGTATTGACCTGCGCGGAGTCGATCTTCATATAGGTGACTGTTGTTACCCCGGTTGTTGCCGGGCTGAGCGTACTCACGGTCTCTGTCGATGCTAACACATTCCCTACATGGTCATTGAAGGAGGAATTGGGATCATAGATACCAACCACCGTCGTTGACTCCATCGTCTTGCCATCTGTGCTGGCAAAGATGATGGTATCGCCCGGTTTCAGGTGCATCTGGAATGGACCCGTGGCGGTCAGCAGACCGCTGACCACCACATTCGTCGTGCCTGCATCGCTCGCATGCAAGTTACGGCCCTGCACAATCGTCAAGGAAGGTGCTGGCTGTGAGAGGTCGTATCCCTCCATACTACTCAGGAACGTGATAGCTCGCTGGCGGCTATCGCCGGTCGGCAAGACTTGCTGTAATGGCTGCCCATCGATGGCTGTCGGCACGATTTGCGCAAATGTATCTGTCCGCGCTTTCGAGAGGCCTGGAACTGTTCCAAGCCTCGCTTGCAAGGCAGTCGTATCTGTTCCAGATGTCATGGTGACAACGTTGTAGGTCAGGTTCTGCGCAAATGCGTTGCGAATCTGCGCTTGTAGGTCTTGCCCAAGCGCCAGCACCAGCCCGATGGTGAAGACTCCGATGAACAGGGCCAGCATGGTCGTCGTCGTACGTGTGCGTTGCCGCCCAATGTTGCGCAGGGCCATCTTCGTGCTGACCTTCCAGGTGCGCGGCACCAGCACGATAACGATGCCCACCAGCGAAGCAGCGAACAGCAGGATTCCAAACACCGGCAGCACCAGGTACAGCAGCACCGATGCAGCCATACCCACCAGGATCAGGGCAAGGTACCTGAGATCAAAGTGTTCCGGCACCGGCAGTTTGCTGACGACGAAGACGACCAGGCCGAAGAAGACGCTCAGCACCAGCAGGAAAGCGAAGGCGCCGTAGACCGCTGCTATGCCCAGCACCACATCATTCTTGAGGATCACGATCGCCAGCGCGCAGAAGAGCACGGAGAGTACGACCAGTAAGGCAATCGTCAGGGCGATACTGCTCGCTCCCCGGCTTTCGGACAGGTCGCGTATGACATTCAAGGGGCGAATGTTGGCCGCCTGCACGATGGGTATCAGGCCAAAGATCAGCGCAGTCACCAGGCCGATTGCGACTCCACCGGCGATCGTCCAGGGATTCAGCTGGAACGGAACGGTTAAGCCGAGATTTTGCATCAGCATGCGCACGATGGAGCTGACACCAGTGGCTGCTGCCGCTCCGATGATGCCGCCAACCATGCCGAGCAGGCCCGCTTCCAGGCCAAACAGCACGTAGAGGTCCACGCGGCGATAGCCTGTTGTCTTGAGCATGGCAATCTCCGTCTTCCGACGCGAAAGCAACACTTGCATGGTATTGACGATGCCAACGCCACCGATCAACAGCGCGAGCAGACCCGCAATCTCTAAGAACTTGCTGATCAGGTCAATTGAGGATTGCTGGGCTTGCAGCGCGCCGGCCACCGTCTGCGTAGAGGCCAGCGGGAAGTGCTGGTTAATAGCCTTGACCACAGCGTCAGTCTGTGCCTGATTTGCCGTTGTTACATAGACGGCACTATAGGATGCAGGCGTACTCGGAGCCGCGGCTTGCTCGTCATGAGCCGAAATGAGCATGAGATTGCCAGATTGGGCGAATACGCCTGAATCAGCGACGACCCCTGCAATCGTGACATGCAGTGTTTGACCTGAACCGGCTTGCGTTTTGATATACACCGTGACGATGTCACCCACCTTGTGGTGAAACGTGGTGCTCAACTGCTGTGTACCGGGAGATGCCACCGGACTCAAAGAGCCATTGGCGCTCATGACAGCAGTGTAGTTCGTGATGGCGCCCTCGCTTTTGAGCTGCTCGAAGTAGGACAGGTCGCTCGCTTTGAACGGCACGCTCTGGGCCGTCACCGCGATATCGCCGCCATTCGTATCGCGCGTGCTTGAGGTGAGCGAGTTTTGTAGCATGGAGCCGACCAGTTGCAAGGCGACAATGGCCATCACGCCGACGGCGACACAGAACACGGCCAGCAGTGTGCGCAGCCCACCCCGGAGCAGCGAACGTGAGGTATAGTTGAAGTACATGGAAGCTTTCATGGGCGTCTCCTTTCGTCGCCGTCATTACGTGAAACTGCCGTTGGAGTGCTCGATCTCGGTAATTTTGCCATCGACGATACGAATGGTGCGGTCGGCATGCGAGGCCACCACTGGGTCGTGTGTCGCGATGATGAAGGTTTTCCCTGTCTGTGTGCGTAGTTGGGCGATCAGCTCAAGCACGTTTTCGCCATTGCGCGCATCCAGGTTGCCGGTTGGCTCGTCAGCAATCACAAAAGCGGGATCGGTTGCCAGCGCACGCGCAATCGCAACACGCTGCTGCTCCCCACCGGAGAGCTGGTTCGGTCGGTGATCGAGCCGGTGCGTGAGACCAACCAGGGCCAACAGTTCTTGCGCACGCGCGGATGGCGAGCCTTTGTGCTTTCCGACATACAGGGGAACTTCCACATTTTCTTGGGCGGTCAGCGTGGGAATCAGGTTGAAGGCCTGGAAGACCATACCGATCTCGCTGTTGCGCACCGCCGCCAACTTGCCCTCGCTCATGCGTGTGATATCAACGCCATCGATCAACACCTGCCCGGTCGTGGGATTATCCAGACCGGCGATAATGCCAAGCAATGTACTTTTCCCTGAACCGGATGGCCCAACGATGGAGACGAACTCTCCACTCCTGATCTGAAAACTGATGCCCTTGAGGATCTCGATGCGTTCGCGACCGAGGGGCAGATTCTTGGTGATGTTTAGCACATCCATCACAACTGTGCGCTCAGTACTTTGTGCTTGCCCGGTTTCGGGCGGAACAGTTGTATGCATATGACTTCTCCTCCTTCTTTCTTGGTAAGCTACTCGTTCCGATCCCTATCTCAGCGCGCTGTGCGGCGTCCATACGCCCAGACTGCCAGCGGAATGAAGATGACGAGGAGACCTACACACCAGGCCAGCGCCTGCCAGATGGTCGAGGCATCCGGCTGGTTGAGCAAGAGCCCGCGCACGGCGTTGACGATCAGGGAGACCGGCTGGTGCTCGGCGAAGGCACGCAGCCAGCTGGGCATGCTCTGAGTCGGCACGAAGGCGCTACTGGCGAAGGTCAGCGGAAAGAGCCAGATGAAGCCAGCCGATTGTGCTGCCTCCACACTGCTTACCACCAGTCCAACCGTCGCCGAGATCCACGAGAAGGCAAAGCTGGTCAGCAGCAAAAGCCCCGCCGCCGCCACCCAGGAGAGGACATTGCCCTGTGGTTGGAAGCCGACCAGCAGCCCGACCATCCACATGACAAACACGACGAAGGTACTCCGTACCAGGTCAGCGAGGGTGCGACCAGTGAGGACGGCCGATCTTGCCATCGGCAGCGAGCGAAAGCGGTCCACCAGACCTTTTTGCAGGTCGGTGGCCAGGCCGATACCGGTGTTCGTCGAGCCGAAGATGACGGTCTGAGCGAAGATGCCGGCCATCAGGTAGTTGACGTAGCTGGTGCCACTGACCGCGATCGCCCCCCCAAAGACGTAACGGAAGAGGAAGACGAACATGATCGGCTGGATTGTCGCGAAGAGCAGTTCTTCGGGGATGCGCGGGATCTGCACCAGCTGGCGCCTGGCCAGCACGAGCGCGTCGGCGAGCGTCCAATAGATCGAGGGACGGGCCAGCGGCAAGAGGGTATGGGTCGTGTGCAAGGTGCTGCTGTTCATCGTGTACTCCTTACCAGAGGTTGGCTGTCTGCGATCTCAGCGGGCGGCTCTGTTTCCGAAGCCTCGCGCCCAGTCAGCGTGAGAAAAACATCATCCAGGGTGGGCTGGCGCAGGGCCAGGTCGTCCAGGGGAATCTGCGCCGCATCGAGATCGCGCACGATGGCAACGAGCTGGTGCGCCCCGTGTCTCACCGGCACAACGAGCTGGCGGCGCTCCGCGTCAACCTGGAGTTCGCCTGAACTGTAGGGACGCAGCGCCTGTGCAGCGGCAGCCAGGTCACCCCCCTGCGCCAGCGTGAGCTCGATGCGCTCGTCACCGACCTGGGCCTTCAGTTCATCGGCGGTGCCGTTGGCAATCACATGCCCATGATCCACGACAGCGATCTGGTCGGCGAGTTGATCGGCTTCCTCCAGGTATTGGGTGGTGAGTAAGGCCGTGGTCCCGGAAGCGGTGAGTGTTCTGATGACCTCCCACATCGCCAGGCGGCCGCGTGGATCCAGCCCGGTGGTCGGCTCATCCAGAAAGAGCACCGGAGGCGCGATGATCAAGCTCGCCGCTAAATCCAGGCGCCGGCGCATGCCTCCCGAGTAGGTCTTGACCGTGCGTGCGCCAGCATCAACCAGGTCAAAGTCTGCCAGGAGTTGATCGGCCCGTTGCCGTGCCACGCTCCCTGACAGATGATAGAGTTGCCCAAACATCACCAGGTTTTCGTACCCGGTGAGGTTCTCATCGACGGCAGCATATTGGCCAGCCAGGCCAATATGCGCACGGAGCGCGTCGGCGTCTTTGACGACATCGAGCCCGGCCACCTCTGCTCGCCCGGAGTCGGGACGCAGGAGCGTCGTCAAGATACGCACGGCGGTGGTCTTGCCAGCGCCATTAGGGCCGAGCAGGGCGAGGACGCTCCCCTGCTCAGCGACCAGATCGAGCCCTGCCAGGGCGTGCGTTTTTCCATAATGTTTGTGGAGTCCTTCGGCCAATATGGCCGGTCTGTTCGCCATGGGAGATTCCTCCTTTTCCAGGCAGCTACCGATAGCATTTGTTACTGTTTGGTCATACATAGACACAACTAAAAGAGCTGTTCCCTCGTGTCTCACGATCAAGAACGAGGTGACACTGCACGCTCCAGACCAACCAGGTCCGCACTCATGGTCCAGACCCGCTCTTGCAACGCCTCATCATAAGAATTGGGGACGGATCGCCCCTGCTTGGTGCGGACAAAGTACTGTCCGGTGACGCCTTCCACCTCTGGCGACGTTGCCAGAGCAAGGACTGCCCGCGCTCCTTGTTCGGGTGTCAGGAGAAATCGTTTGATCAGTCCAAGAAAGGGGCGTGCGATGGCTGGTGCTAGAGTGTCAGAAATGTTGGTTGCTAATAAACCTGGATGCACGGCATTCACTGTGATGCCCGTTCCTTCGAGTTGCCGTGCCAGCGCATAGGTGCAGAGCACTTGTGCAAGTTTTGACTGGCCGTAAGCCCTCCAAGGCTCAAACTGCTGCTCGCTCTGGAGATCGTCTAGATTGATGGTCTTGGACATAGAAGCGGAGGTGATAGTGAGAATGCGTGCAGGGACGCTCTGCCGCATCGTATCAAGCAGCAAATTGGTCAGGAGAAAGCCCGACAGATGGTTGACCGCCAGATGCATCTCTATTCCATCAACGCTCGTCTGGCGGTGTGGAAATTGAGCACCTGCATTATTAATGAGGCCATGCAGATGAGAATAGTGCTGCCGAAATTCTGCTGCTACCCGTCTGACATCGTGTTGGGATGAGAGGTCAGCAACCAGAAGATCAAGGGAGGAATTTCCTGTCACTGCTATAATTTCAGCTTTCACCTCCTCACCTTTCTGACGATTCCGAGCGACCATGACGACAGTTGCGCCCTGTCGAGCGAGGCCAGTGGTAATAGCTTTTCCCAGGCCAGCACTTGCGCCTGTGACGAGGAAAACTCCGTTTCTCTGGATCATGCGTGTTCCTTTCTTTGGCTCACGGGTGTTGACATGCTATTTCTTGCGAGTAAGAGTGGTTTCCGTTTCTCCAAAAAGTTCTGACTTCTTCAACTCCCTCTTGGACGCTTCAACTGTGACGGGTAAGCTGATCAATCCACGCAACGCGAACCTGCCACGCCATATGACTACTTCCAAGCAACTCTTTTGTATAGTTTCATTTTGCTTTCTTATCAAAATGAAAATAAAAATAAACAAAAAAAGAGGATGGCGTTCTACACAAATGCTGATGCTTTCTCGAGAAAGGACTACGCATCCTGTCTCTGATTCCAATTTGCCTGGACTTTGGTAAACAATTCGACGAGGATCAATCGTTCCACTGGTGTGAGTGCAGCGAGTAGATCCTGTGCAAGGTCCCCGAGTTGTCCGGTAAAGACGTCAAGAAGTCGCCTCCCTCGCTCGGTAGGAGTGACAAGAAAGCTCCGTCGATCTTCACGATTAAGGGTACGAGTCGCATATCCATGCTTTTCCAAGCTATCAAGAATACGTGTCAGTTTACTGGGATCTATTCCAGGCATCCCCTCGGCGATTTGCTTCACTATCATAGGCCCGCGCCGGGTAAGGAGAGAGATCACGCTTACCTCGTCAGGAGAGCACAAGGTCTCCTGCTCAAACAGCTTCGATCTTTGGCTTAACGTGTCACTCAGGAAAAGCATAAAGTCAAGGACAGCACGCGTCTGCGATGACTCAAGATCGTTATCCATAAAGACTCCTTCTCTACCAGTTCATCTGCTCCCTCGTGGGATGGCCTCGCGAAACACTGGTCGCACACTATTTTCAATGAGATATTATTGTAATATGATAATTTAAATCTGTCAAGAGCACTTTACCTGAATCTTCAAAAGTGTTACTGGTGGCGAACCCTTAAGGGGTGAGTTATGCAGACAATAACCTCGTTTGCCATGATGAAAGAGCAAAGTTTATCCAGTTGATAGCATTAGCGGTTAACGATATCACTCAAAACGAAAGAGATTAGTCCAGTATCCAGAGAGACAGCATGGATTACCCCTGGCACGTATCCTAAAGGTAACGTATGCATGCACATTCGAGATACGCTAGGAACTATCTATGAAGATGCATGGTTTGCACATGTATCGCTCAACAATGGATACCCCACAGAAGCAGCATGACGGCTCGCGCTGGTCACCTCGATGCAATTTGCGCAATCGTCTTTCGGATCGCCAAGTAGCTGATGTAGTGCGCGCCGCATTGATTGGAAGTATGGCCTCGACCTTGAACTGAGCGACCCCAGCTTTGACCACAGCGTCCTCTTGGAATGACCACCGCAGCACCGATTTGGTGCTGATGCCAGAACAGGGCTTATCCATTAAGGTCCCAAGCGCAAAGATCACGAATCCTCGCACCATATTGCTGATACAGGATAGATCGATTCCAAGCTGCTGCTGGCTTTCCAGCAGCATTCCCAGATTGAGCTGGTGTGTCCAACGTGCCGCAATTAGCACTGGCAAGCTGGTCAACAGATTGACTTCGATACGGACCGTTTTCTTATCGACTAGGAGAAACATACGCTAAGCTGCAAATCGTCTTCGGAGGCGCGATCCGGTTGAGGGAATGAAAGCGTCGGGACTCATGAGTCCATCTCTGAAAGGCCCCTTCTCTCTCTTTTTACAGCAAAAGCGCTCATTATGAAGATGGTAAAGGTCCTTAGCGTATGTTTGTCCCGTATTGATACAGTGACCCCCTAAGGGTCATACGAGCAGGAGTCCAACTCCTGCTCGTGACAACCAAACCAATGAGGTTGTCACGATGAAATGCTCGACGAAGGATTGTCAGATATGTCCGACTGAACGGTCCTGGCCACTTGTCGTCCCGCAGGAGCGGCTTCAACCTTCGCCGCCTGCCGCAGCCGCTGCAACACCAGTAGGCTCAACAGCAATGGAAGGCTCACGCCAAGGATCACGACTCCGGCAACGCTGAAGGCCTGCACTCCTGAGGTGTCCATCTGATCGAAGGCGCCGATGTTGTAGATGATGATCGGTGGAGTCAGCGCCGACGCGATAAACATCGCCAGTACCACCGTTCGTAACACCACCGGGTCACCCTCAGCTGCGGCCACTACCGCCGTGATGCCCAAGCCAGCCGCCAACGCGCCCAGCAGGCCGAGGGAAAGGCGCGTCAACGTACGGTACACATCGAGTCCAAACAGGAGATGAGGGGCGAAGAAACAGATGCCACTCAACACAAGCGCGGCGCAGCCAATCGTTGCGCTAATGATTCGAATCCAGCGCGGGGAACGTATCGTTGTCATACTGCCTCCAGCACAAAGTTGTACACCGTCTCCGCCGACCCATTGTCAAAAAATATTTGTGACGTTAGCAGACGCGTGTTCGGCCCTTGTGTCTTGACGTGAATATGGGCAGCACGCCACAGACCTGCGAAGACGTAGGGCACCGGCAACAGTGTTAGAAGTTCATATGAGCCATCGGCTTGGGTGAATTGGTGACCACGGTAGTTATAGCCGATGTTGTCATACACGCCGTGCTCGTTCACCTGCCAAAAATCGAGCACTGCACCCGCGATCGGCCTGCAGTGTGTGTCAAGAACGCGGCCACGTACCACAAGCTCACGTCCGGTGTGGCCGGGCAGCCGGAAGTTGGTCTTGAGCGGCGAATTGGGAGTGTAGAATGGCCCCTCTTCAAAGGCATGAGTTGGCTCTTCATGGTCATCGGGACAGGCTGGTGTCGGCACTAACCGGATCCCCTGCGCCGCAACCTTGTCGGGAAATTCAAAAACGAGGTGTTGCGGAAACGCTATCTTAGAGAAAAATCCCCCGACGACCCCCCATGCGGTCAGCCCGATCACACCAAGGGTGGCGGTGAGGGCATCCCGGCGCGTTAGCTTGCTAGGTGATTGCTTGGGCGCTTCAAACGGTTCCTTTCGATTCTTCATGCTGTGTACCTCCTTGAATGCTTTATGCCGGACGCATGGCGACGTCCAGTGGAATGCTCGCCGCCAGGTTGATCAACGCCACACTTTTGGTCCACACGCGCTCTTGCAGCACTTGATCATATCAAATTGACATGGATACCTTTGACTTGCTGTTGGCAAAGTACGTCCCGATTACGCCGTCTACCTCAGGCGAGCTTGCGAGATAGACGACGGTCCGCGCGGCCTGCTGGGAAGTCAAATCGTGATGGCTCTCCCGATTCCAGAGATTGCACCTGTAACGAGCGCGATCTTGTCATGGAGCATAATTACCTCCTTCATTGCTGTACTAAGGCCAGAGTTGCGCTTCACTCTACCACTTCTTTTTCATTCAAAATATAATTATGTCATAATTGAAATAATACTAACTTGAAAGAATACACGAGCAAAAAAGAGACCACTCCTGTAGTCAGTACGCGTCGGCCAATTGCAAGGATCAGTGTTCGTGTTGCATAACCGTTCTTTTCCAGACTGTCAAACAGGTATGCAAGTTCACTCGTGTCCATACACGGCAACACCGCAATTTCCTTCACCATCTAGGGTGTAGAGCAGACCAAAACACCAAGCACCGTCATTTCGTTAGGTAAACAAAACCGGTTCTGCCCAAAACGCTTCCAGCTATTGCTTAGCATATCATAGAGAAAGATCATGAACCCCAGCACTGCACGTCACTGTGCAAGATCAAAATAGCGAACCACTACGGTATCCTTTACTACATCTAAAACGATACCGACATCAATCTCAATGATTTTTATGGTAATATACTTTTATTTAGCAATTATATTAACATGATATTTCAAACTTGTCAAGAGTATTATGCTACATCCACTCATAAATCAGTCAAGTGACTTGTCTGGCTCCGTGGGGAAATCACTCCTTTGAGAGCCGAAGTCGCAGGTGAACCGGAGGCAATTTCATCGCCTTCGATTTATGAGTGGATGTCAGTATTATGTCGTTGAGCCTGGGGGATATCCTTATGGGAAAGCAATCATGCATCCATTTTCCTATGCCGTTTCACCGGAGAAGTCACTAACTGGCCCATCGCTAGGTAAGGTTACGTAGTGGTGGGCCAAGCAAGAGTGAGCCACTAGAACGTTCAATCTAACATGAGTTATTCTTTCCGATTCCCGTTTTCGATATTCATGTATCAGGCTCCGCTGAAGCCAAGCGGCCAGCCTCGCTGGTACGAAGTCTTACGCGCCGATGATCGCAACTGGGCTGAGTATGTCGCCGGCCTCTTGCATAACGCTGGCACACCGGCCAGCCCTGAAACGAAGCCAGTGCTGAAAGTGGTGAAGTATGGCAACACGCTCTTGGCCCTGCCCGATGAGGCGAGGGTGGTGGTAAAAAGCGTGAATGTTGAGCACTTT
>WNFP01006895.1_pt1 | contig 11646 bp, 8 predicted proteins | sample 5400201 | NCBI WGS metagenome assembly WNFP01 (sample SAMN13153355, study PRJNA577476) | soil metagenome | isolation source: 115 cm saprolite under Madrone tree | place: USA:California | collected 2016-06-14
AAGCGTTTGGGTTCCTGCGGATGAAAGGGGGGAAGGGGCGGAACGTTGATCTGTTGCCATTCGGAGGTCTGCGCGGCAGCCGGGGGTGATGGCAAGCCTGCAATGGTTACCAAACCAGAGATGAGCAGAATGAATGGAAGCCTTCTCATTCTCCTTTTCATTGCCAAGCTGCTCATTGGCCACCTCCGTTTTGGCCAGCCGCTCTCGCTGGGGCCACGTTTTCGATAATCCCCACGGTGCGGTTGGTGGGAACGAAGGTCTGATTGGCAATGCGCCGGATATCGGCTTTGCTCACTTTATCGAGATTGTCCACCTGGTGGAAGAGTTCACGCCAATCGTCATAGCGCGCCTGATACAAGGCGAGCTCCGAGGCCAGGCCTTCATTGCTGCTGAGCCCGCGCAGCAGGTTGGCTTTGGCCCGCGTCCTGATCATCTTCAGTTCCTCGTCACTGATGTCCTCGTTTTTCAAACGCTCGATTTCGCTGTGAATCGCCTCTGCCATCTCTTCCGGCTTGTGGCCGGGCAGGGGGAAAGCGTAGAAGGCGAACAGGTGCGGATACTTGATGCCAGGTAGTCCAGTAAAACCGGCCGAATCGGCCGCGATCTTCTTGTCTCGTACCAGCGCCCGGTAGAGGCGCGAAGTGCGCCCGTTCGACATCAGATCGGCGATGGCGTCGTAGACGGCATCATCCGGGCTGCGGTAGTCCGGACGGTGGTAGCCCTCCAGGTAAAGCGGCTGCGCCCGGTCATACAGCACCACCCGGCGCTCGGAGTTTTGCGGAGGCTCGGTCGTGGTCCGCTCATCAGGCCTTTCGTGCGACGGAATTTGGCCAAAGTACTTTTCGATGACCGGCATCGCCTCGGCGGCCTTCACGTCGCCCACTACCGCCACCACCATGTTCGACGGAATGTAGTACTGGTCGAAAAAGTGCTGCGCGTCGGTGGCGGAAAACGAATTCAGGTCCGCCACCCAGCCAATGGTCGGCCGGTGATAGGGATGAGCCTGGTAGGCAGCGGTTACGAACTGCTCCAACAGACGTCCGATGGGATTGCTGTCGGTTCTCATGCGGCGTTCTTCGATCACTACGTTGCGCTCTTTGTAAAACTCGCGCATCACCGGGTGGATGAAACGGGTCGACTCGAGATATGCCCACAGTTCCAGCCGGTTTTGCGGCAAAGAGTAGTGGTACGCGGTTTCGTCCAGGCTGGTGTTGGCGTTTAACCCCTCGGCGCCGTTGCTTTCGAGAATCTGGGGAAACTCGTTGGGCTTAACGTATTTCTGTGCCTCTTTTTGTAGTTCCTTGAGTTTCTGGTCATTCCGGCCTACGCTCTTGTCCCGCTCTTCGATGTAGGCGGCGTACGCCTGCTCTACTTTGGCCAGCGCAGTCTTCTCGGCGGCATAGTCGGTGGTCCCGATCTTGTCCGTGCCCTTGAACGCCATGTGCTCAAACATGTGGGCCATGCCGGTCTGGCCCATGGGATCCTGAACCGATCCGACGTCCACGTGGGTGTCGAAGGAAAACACGGGCGCTTCCGGCCGCTCACAAATGATGACTGTTAAGCCGTTGTCCAGCTTCTTGACTGTAATGCGCTTTTGGAATGAAGCCAGGTCTTGCGCCGTGGCCAATGCAGAAAATGCCACAATCATCGTTAGAGATTTGAGTACGCGATATTTCATCGGACCTCCACTGCGGTTGGACGAAACATGACGGGAAGACCTTGAAGTTACGTGGCGGGAAGGGAAGTTGTCAAACCAGGTTCAGGATTCCCACACCCACTTCCCGCCCACCATCGTGCGTTGCACGGGGATGTCGATCAACTCGGAGGGATCAACCTTGAAGGGATCACGTCCAAGCACAACCAGGTCTGCCACCTTGCCGGGCTCAATCGATCCTTTCACGTCCTCTTCATAGGATGCGTAAGATCCATTCATCGTGCCTACGCGGATCGCTTCTTCCACCGTGATCTTCTGCATCGGCCCCCACACGTTGCCTTTGCTGTCGGTACGAGTGACTTCGGATTGAAGTGCCATCATGGGCTCGAAGGGCCCGGGCGGGTAGTCCGAAGCCTGGGTGGGTCGAATGCCGGCATCAATAAAACTTCGCAGCGCGAACATGTGATTCACGCGCTCAGGACCGTACTCTTTCATTTTTTCGCCGTGATAGTAGGCATAGGTGGAGAATGGTGTGGGAATGGCGCCCAGCGCTTTGATCCGCTGGATGAGCGAATCGTTGACTACGGTGCAGTGTTCCAGGCGGAAGCGCGGGTCACGGCGAGGGAGTTCGCGTTGCAGGCGCTCGTATAAACGCAACGTGGTATCGATGGCAACGTCGCCATTGGCATGGGTTCCCAGTTGCCAGCCTGCTGCATGTGCCTTCCGCGCAAGCGGGTAAAGCTCATCTTCGCCTGCGACGAGGATGCCAAAATCATCAGGCCGGCCGATGTAGGGTTGGGAAAGCCGCGCCGTGCGCTCGGAAATTGAGCCGTCGCAAATCATTTTCATCGCGCCTACTCGCACCCATTCGTCTCCCAATCCGGTGCGTATGCCCGCCGCCAGCATCTGGCTAATGAACTGAAACCCGATCAAACAGTACACCCGGAATGAAAGCTCTCCGGCATCGCGCGCTTCTTGGTAGGCCCTCAAATCATCCAAGTTGGAAGGGATGAGACTCTGGAAGCCGGTCTTGGCCTTCTCCCGGATGTGACCGGTCAGATGCCCGGTAACGGGGTCGTGATCGTACTTGCCACCGGCAGGATCTGGCGTTTTGTCGTCCACCTTCACCATCTTCATGGCGAGCGAGTTCACCCAGGCCGTATGCCCTCCGCGGTGCTCCACGAACACGGGATGATCGGGAACCGCGCCGTCAAGATCGGCGAGCATGAGGGGGCGGCCGTCGGAGGTCTTGGTATCGTCGTATTTGAAGCCCAGCACCCAGCCACCAGCAGGGGTTTCGGTGGCGCGTTTTCGTAAGGCGGAAAGGATGTCGGCAATCGATCGCAAGTCGCAATCCACCATGCGCAGATGATCAAGACCGGCTTCGGCGGGATGGCTATGCGCGTCGATGAAGCCGGGTAGCACGGTGTTGCCGCCGAGGTCGATCTTCTTGGCCCCGCCCGCTGCCAGGGCCAAGATTTCGTCGTTCGAGCCCACACCCAGAAATCGTCCGCCCGAGATCGCCACCGCCTCTGCGCGTGGCTGGCGCGTATTCACGGTCCAGATGCTGCCGTTATAAAGAATGAGATCTGGTTCCGTGCGTTCCAGCCGGAAAAGCGCTAGCGCGCCCAGTGATCCGAGTCCGTGCAAAAATTCACGGCGTGAACTGGACATATACTCATCTCCACCCTTGGGTACCCGGCATCAAAACACGAGACGCCCGCCGGCCAAGGAGCGCCACTATACTAAACGGCGATGGTTCGTTCCACTCGGCTTGACCGCGAAGCGAGAGGTCCAACCAAAGAACTAGGCGAGCGAAACCCAGCGAGGCAGCGTGAGCAACTCACCGGTGATTGAAATTCAGGGCAGGCAACTGAAGCTGTCCAACCTGGACAAAGTCTTGTATCCCGCAAACGGCTTCACCAAGGGACAGGTCATCGATTACTATGCCCGCGTCGCGCCCGTTATCGTGCCGCACCTCGGAGGACGGCCATTGACGCTCAAGCGCTACCCAAACGGCGTGGACAGCGAATTCTTTTTTGAAAAGAACGCCACCGCACACCGGCCGGAATGGGTACAGACCGCGCCCCTCTGGAGCGAGCACAACCGGCGCACCATCAACTATATTCTGGCCAACGATCTGCCGACGATGGTGTGGATGGCCAACTTGGCTGCCATCGAATTGCACCCCTCCCTTTCATTGGCCAAAGAAATCAATTGTCCCACCATGATGGTCTTTGATCTCGATCCCGGGCCGCCCGCGAACATCGTGCACTGCGCCCAGGTCGGCCTGTGGCTGCGGGAGATTTTCGAGCACTTCGGGCTGCAGAGTTTCCCCAAAACATCCGGTTCCAAGGGACTGCAGATTTACGTTCCCCTGAACACCCCCACCGGCTACGAAGACACCAAGTCATTTGCCCACGCGCTCGCCCGGCTGCTCGGAGACCAGCACCGCGAGTTGGTGGTTTCCGATATGAAAAAGGAATTACGTAAAGGCAAGGTGCTGGTGGATTGGAGCCAGAACGACCAGCACAAGACTACGATAGCCGTCTACTCGCTGCGGGCGCGAGAGCGTCCCACGGTTTCCACGCCGGTGAAATGGGGGGAGGTCGAGCAGTTGTTTAAGAAGAAAGACCCGGCCCTGCTGGTGTTCGAGGCCGAACAGGCTCTCAAGCGCGTAGAAAAATTGGGAGACCTGTTTGAACCAGTGCTCAAGCTGAAGCAGAAGTTGCCGAGGTTCACCGGGATTCAGCAGGGCACATCGGCGGCGATCGAAGCTGGAGTGGAAATATCGGCGCAGGCTACGCCGCCAGCGTTAAGCCGCAGGAAAACTGTCAAGCCTGCGCCCAAACAGAAGGCGGCGCGGAAACAGAGTCGCAGGACATAACGTGTCAGTTTAAGATTCTGCCATGGCACAACTCTTCGTTGGCACCTCAGGATGGGCGTATCCAAGCTGGAAGCCGGATTTCTATCCTGCCAAACTTCCGCAAAAGAAATTCCTACAGCACTACGCCACCCAGCTCAACACCGTCGAGGTCAACTTCACCTTCCGGCAGCTGGTCAAAGAAACGACTACCCAGAAATGGATTGAGGAGACGCCCCCTGCCTTTCGCTTTGGGGTCAAGGCGCACCAGGTCATCACCCACATCAAACGGCTCAAAGGAACGGTCGATTTTGTCCCTCGTTTCCTAAGCACAATCGAGCCCCTGGCCCAGGCCGGAAAGCTTGGTCCGGTGCTATTCCAGTTGCCGCCGAATTTGAAAGCTGACGCGAAGCTGCTTGAAGAATTTCTCCCCGCTTTGCCTCGTGCAGTTCAGGCGGCATTCGAATTCCGCCACCCTTCGTGGTTTGCTGACGAAATCTTCAATCTGCTGAAGAGCAGCAATCGGGCGCTGTGCGTGGCCGAAACCGAAGAGCGCGTGACACCCGATGTGGTTACTGCCGATTTCTGTTACTACCGCTACCGTAAGCCCTCGTACACGGCCGACGAGCGCCGCGCCATGGTCGATCGAATTCGCCAGCATCTTAGCGAGGAGCGGAACGTGTTCGCATATTTCAAGCATGAGGAAACGCCGGAAGGCGCGTTGTACGCGGTGGAAATTTTGAAAGAGAACAATTAACCACCGCGGACAGGGAGAATCAACGAGGAAGACGTTTTCTAAGAACCTCTGTCATTCTCTCTGTCCTCCGTGGTGAAAGCCTGGTGGCTAAAGTTCCCGTACATGCCTCATCACTCCCCCCAGCGTCCGATAACACGCATACTCGAACCTGTGTCCTCCGCCGCCAACTCCCGCGTTGTTTTGAGATTCCTCGACTACCTGAAGATCGAGAAGGGGCTGGCATCGCTCACGGTTGCGGCTTACACCACGGATATCGAGCAATTCGCTGCATTCCTGGGAAAACACAAACACACGTTGCTCAATGCCCAACGTAAACAGGTGTGCGAGTTCATACAGCAGCTGTTTGCCAATTCCGTGCAGGGGCGATCGGTGGGGCGCAAGCTCTCGGCATTGCGCCACTTGTATCGCTATCTCCTGCTCGACAAGCTCATCGAGCATGATCCGACCCTGAATATCGATTCCCCGAAGCAGTGGAAAGTGCTGCCCAAAGCGCTGGCCCGCGACGAGATAGAAGCCATGCTCGGCCGCCCGCGCCCGGCTTCGAACCGCAAAGAGGCAGAAGCAATGGCCGCGCGTGATCGCGCTATGCTCGAAGTCTTCTATGCGGCGGCGCTGCGTGTTTCCGAGATCATCGGCGTCAAGCTGGAAGACCTGAAGCTCGACCTGGGCTGCGTCCTGGTGCGCGGCAAGGGCGACAAGGAACGAATTGTGCCCTTAGGCAAAGGCGCGCAGGATGCGCTTACCGAGTACATCAAACACTCTCGTCCGATTCTTGCGAAAGGGACCATTTCACCGCTTTTATTCCTGGGCCGGGGCGCCGGCAAGCTGACCCGCCAACGGGTCTGGCAGATGGTTCGCGCCGCGTCCGTCAGTGCAGGGCGTAACGCCAGCCCCCACATGCTGCGCCACAGTTGCGCCACTCACATGGTGGAAAATGGCGCCGACCTGCGAACCGTGCAGACCATCCTCGGTCACGCAGATATTTCGACCACCCAGGTGTACACCCACCTGGCTCTCGACCGGCTGAAGAATGTGTATCAGAAGCACCATCCCCGAGCCAAGGCGCGGGGATGACCAAGGTTTTGGTAACGCCCGAGGGCGCAGCGCTGACAACAGTTAACTGACAGCTGATATTTCCCCTCTCAGCCGTGCTTGCGGGAAACAGCCCCAGCCAATGAGACGCGATGAAAACTATCGTCGGTAAAGCCGTCGCTCAATTCCTGCAATCCCTGCGCCAGCGCAATGCTTCGATCCATACCATCAAGGCCTACCAGGGCGATCTGGCTGAATTCGGGGCTTACGTCGGTTCGCGCGGCTGGAAGCAGATCGACCACGTCGCCGTCCGCGGATTTCTAGCTCGTCTCTACGAAAAAGGGCTGGGCAAGACCTCCGTGGCTCGATCGTTGGCGGCGGTGCGGTCGCTCTATCGCTGGCTAGCGCAGGAGGGAGTGGTCGACCACAACCCCGCCGCCCTGGTATCGACCCCGAAACTTCCCAAGATACTTCCGCGGGTTCCTAGCATCGAGGAACTGAACAGCGTGCTCGACGGAAAAATGCCCGAAGTCGCCGCTTTTCCCGAGCGCGACCGGCTAATGTTAGAGTTGCTCTACGGCTGCGGCATCCGGAATTCGGAGTTGATCGGAATTAATCTCGAAGACATCCGATTGAGCAGGGAGGCCATACTCATACGCGGCAAGGGTAAGAAGGAACGCTACGTGCCCTTCGGCGACTCGGTGAAAGCCGCTCTGGCGGCCTATCTGCCGGCTCGCCAGCAAATGCTTGGGGAACGAAAGAAAAACGTCTCAGCGTTGCTGGTCAATTGGCGAGGCGGCCGCCTCACCACCCGCAGCGTGGGGCGCATCATCAAGAAAATCGCGGTTGCCAAGGGCCTTTCTCCTGACGTCCACCCGCACACGCTCCGCCATGCCTTCGGGACCCACATGCTGGAGGAGGGGGCCGACCTGCGTGCCATCCAGGAGATGCTCGGCCACGAGCGCCTCTCGACCACCCAGCGCTACACCCAGCTTTCCATCAAGCACGTGCTCCAGGTCTACGACCAGACCCATCCTCGGGCCAAGTAACAACATTCTCGGTTGCTCCGAAGGCCTATTACCTCAGTAATTTGGAGTGTCCGGCGTGTTTGCTCCACCATAGCTAGGCTGCAGGGTTTCCGCCGAAGAGGATAGCGGGATGAAATCTATGGCTATGAAGCCCGAGAGTCGCCCCTGGGAAAACAAGGTGCAAAAACTAAATGGCGCCAAAAATAAATAAAGAGCTCTGGTTGTTGCTATTTCTGGTCGGCATCGCCGCCATGATCCATTTTCTGGTGGCCTCACAGACCGTGTCTCTGGTGTTCTATTTTCTCCCCACGCTGTACTCGGCCTATTATTTTGGACGGCGTCATGCCACCCTCACTGCCTGCGCCAGTGTGGCTTTGGTTGGGCTGCTTACCTACCTGAATCCCACCATGTTCAATCGTCGGCTGGACTATATGCCCCTCGACAGCCGCTGGTTTGACCTCACCGTCTGGGGTGGAGTTCTGGTGGTCAGCGCCTACGTCATGGGCACGTTGTATGAGCGCAATCAGAAGAGCTTGACGGAACTGAAAGACGGGTACGACGGAATGCTGGTTATTCTGCAACAGTTTCTCTGCAACCAGAAAGGCAGCGAGGCGGGCTCATTCCGGGTTTCGTCCTACGCGGTCAAAATTGCCGAAACTCTTGGCCTCGATCCCGAAAGTACCGAGGACCTCCGGACCGCCTCCTTGTTGCGAAACGTGAACGAGATCGGCATCAGCAATGAGATCCTCTACAAAGCCGCTAACCTTTCTGAGGAGGAGTTGGAAAAAGGCATGCGCAAGGCGGGAAGCGGCAAAGCCACCCGGGCCCAGCTCATGGGTGGGTCGCTGCGGCGTGCCATCCCCATTCTGGTGGCGGCACAGCAATTACACAAAAACGGCGCCAGTCCCGCTGATTCCATCGTCGAAGTGCAGATCCTGAACCTGGCGGAAAAGTTTGAGTCCCAGGTCACCGCTGCTGGTGCCGGAAAAATCACCTCCGCCCAGGCAGTCGAAAAGATCGCGAACGAATCGAACGGCAAATACGATTCCATGATCGTGGACGCCTTGGTAAGGGCCTTCAGTGAGAAGGCCCTGGCCGCCGGCAACTAGGCCAGCGCTGGCGGGTCGGCCCTTCTGGGCCAACTCTATTGATGTGCGGTTGTAGAAGATTTTTCTTCCTGCTGCCCACCCAATCGCTTCCACATTTCCACCACCCGTGACTTCACCTCACCCGTGAGCTTTTCGTAAGCCGCTTCCAATGCCTCCGCTTCCGGTGGAGGGTAAATCGGATCGCCAAACTGGAGCTTGAGCGGCGCGAATTTTTGAAACCGTTTGCCCCGCGGCCACGCGTCGTGAAAGCCTTCAATCGCCACCGGAACAATCGGCACCTGGAGGTGAATGGAAAGAATAGCGGCGCCTTTCTTGAAGGTCCTCGGGGTGCCATCGATGCTGCGCTCGCCTTCGGGATAAAGAATCAGGATGCGGCCGTGCCGCAGCCCGAAAGCCCCGGCACGCATGGCCGGAACCAGGTTCCCATCGGGATCGACGACGATTACCCGCAGCCAGCGCGCCAACCGGCGCATAAAGCCTGAACCGAAAATGTCGCTCGTGCCCACCGAAAACAGATTGCGAAATACTGGCCACGGCAAAAACGCTGCCATCAATACCGGATCGAGGTAGCTCTGGTGATTGGAGGAAATAATGTACGAACCCTGTGCGGGAAGTTTTTCCAGCCCGCTCACCCGCATCCTAAAGCGGTCGTGCGCAACCATCTGCACCAGCCGAAACAGGGCGTACAAGACCCGTTCTCGAAATCGACCGGGCCGGGCCAGAGCCAGAACCTCCACATCCGTGGATTCCTCTTGCAGAATTGATTTCCACCCCGCCGGCTGCCCCCGCGACCTGGAAACCGCGGTTCCCGCGGCCGCACTCTCAAGCACTGCGTCCACCAATTCGCGCGCGGAGTAGATTTCAGCCAGGATCGATTCTTCCACGTCGCCGCCAAGTTCTTTCTCGAGCGCCACCAGCAATTCGATCCGCTGCATGGAATCGAGACCGAGATCAAGTTCCAGATTGTCGCTCGGGCGGATCACGTCGGGTGTCGTCTTTGCGGCCTCGCGGATGATCTTCAGCGCCCGCTGCACCTCGGGCTGCCCCAGCCATTGGCTATCTTCAGCGCTCAACGCTGGCTGGGAGCCGATTTCGGAATCGGTTGCTTGCCCTTTTTTCTGATTCGCGCGTACCCGCGTTTCCAGTTCGAAGCGCTTTAGTTTTCGCGTGGTGGTGCGCGGCAAGGCCTCCTGCCAGATTTCGTAGCTGCCAATGCGTTTGGTCGATGGAATATGTGCGGAGATGCCCTCGATGTCAAAGCGAATTACCTCCTTCGCATTGACGATCTTGCGTTCTTTCAACACATCGAAATCCGGCACCACCACGGCGTACAGGCGGTCTGAAGCGGGATTGCCGGGCTCGCTCTCCAGTCCCATCACCCCGATTTCCTTGATATATGGAGACTTCATATAGTAGGACTCAATCTCCTCGGGATAAACGTTCTTACCATTGCTCAGAACAATTACGTCCTTCTCACGGCCGGTGATAAACAAATTGCCGCCGGAGTCGAAATGGCCGAGATCGCCGGTATGTAACCAACCATCTTTCAACACCGCCGCCGTCGCGTCCGGCCGGTTCCAGTAGCCCTTCATCACGATCGTGCCCCGGATGGCAATTTCGCCCACCGCGGGCCCACCATCGTCTGCAGGTCTGGGATCGACGATCTTGCCTTCCACTCCTGGCAGCGGCGGTCCAACCGAGCCGATTACGTTGTGACGTGGAAGCGCGGCAAAAGCGGCGCCGGTTGTTTCGGTCAGACCATAGGCCTGCAGAACGTCCACGCCGAGCGCGTGGAAGTCGAGTCCGATCTGGGGATCGCAACGTGAGCCCCCGGTGATCAGGTAGCGCATCTTGTCGCCGAATGTGCTGTGCAGCTTGCCAAAAAAAATCCGGCCCGCGTTGAATCCGACCGTGCGCAGACCACGGTTGAGCGTCATCAAGGCCTTGAGCGCCCAACCCGCCACCGGGCCGCGCTTTGCCACTTCCTTAAATATGCGTTCGTGGATCAGGTAGAAAAATTGTGGCACCACGGCAAAAATAGTGATTTGGCGTTCGTTGAGCGCGCGCAGCAGTTCGGTGGTGTTCAGCGTTTCCAGATAGACTACGCGCGCGCCCTTGACCAGCGGCAACAAGAGATTGGCCATCTGCGACAGCACATGAAAGAGTGGCAACACCCCGAGTACGGCATCTTCGGGACCGACACGGGCCCACCTGAACACCGATTCCACTTCACCCATGAGATTGGCGTGAGTCAGCATCACGCCCTTGGGATCGGAGGTTGTGCCCGAGGTGTAAAGCAGGGAAGCGACATGGTCCGACGCAACCGCCGCGGGGTTGACGCCGCGGGGGCCAGAAGCACTGGGACCGGAAGAAAAGATGCTGTCCAGGTCCGCCACCGGATTGCCCTGAGCCGGCGCGGCCTTGAGTTCCGCCGGGTTGGTCAGCACAATCTTGATCGGTAGGGGCGCAACTGCTTCCGCGGCAGTCGCGAGATGTTTCCCGTCGCAGAACAACAGCGAACTGCCGCTATCCTTCAGCAAGGTTGTGATCTGATCGGCGTGTAAAGCGGTGTCCAACGGCACCGCGGTACATCCGGCTGCGACAGTGCCCAGAAATACGGCCACCCAGCGGGGATGGTTGTCGGCCAAAATGGCGACCCGTGCTCCCGGCTGCAATCCGCTCTTTGCGAGCCAGGAGCCGACCGACTCCGCCATCCGCCGCACTTCCGCGTAGGTGTAACTCTCAACCTGATCGCGGCGCTGGATCTCCAAGGCGACGTTTTGCGGCCACTGTTCAACGCACTCGACGAAGCGATCGTAAAAGGTAGGCATTGGTTCGCGGGAAATATTACATGAAACCGGCCGCGGTCGGACTAAACCGTAAATTGGGTTGGGTAGGGCAGTCTGCGACATAAGACTCCACCCAGCGACTTACACCCTACCCCTGCATCTAATATGCTAGGCTTCTAGCTAAGGGCCGTGCTGCCTCCAAAAAGGTATTTCGATTGATTAACACTTTATTAGGTAAGGTCTTCGGGACCAAGAACGAGCGCGAACTTAAGCGTCTGATGCCTGAGGTTGAGGCTATCAACGTGCTTGAGCCGCAGATGCAGCAACTCTCGGACGACCAGTTGCGCGCCAAGACCGATGAATTCCGGCAGCGCGTCCAGACGCGCCTGACCAGCATTCCCGACGAACCAGACG